>Ga0210396_10006510_pt1 | contig 11187 bp, 10 predicted proteins | sample IncBWH17OmetaG_FD_155466 | JGI IMG/M metagenome (GOLD analysis project Ga0210396, IMG submission 155466) | Forest soil microbial communities from Barre Woods Harvard Forest LTER site, Petersham, Massachusetts, United States - Inc-BW-H-17-O ...
CCGGTAAGTGCGGTTCGGGGGCGGCGGTTCGCCCGTCAACAAGAGCCCAGGAGACAGCGGTCGTTCCGTCCGCGATCTCAGCCAGGCGCAGGCCGCCTTTGGAAGGAAGCCGCGCATCGAGACGAGGCGCGGGGCCGCGTTGAGGACTTCCTTCTCGCCGCGCGCCAGCCACGACGTCACGCGCACCGAACGCCTCAAGGCCGCCCAGTCGCCGGCCCTGGCGCCGTCGATCTCGTCCGCCAAAGCCGTGAGTTGCCCCTGCGCCGAGGCGCATCCGCCGAGGGCCGCAGTGAGGAGATGATCGAGGGCGAGCTCCCAGTCCTGCGGAGCGCCGACGCCTGCGGCCCTGAGGGTCGCGAGCCAGGACCAGGCCTCCGCCACGCCCTGTCCGGCGGCCGCGTGAAGCAGCCGGCTCGCCTCCGCCACGTCCTCCGCGCGCCCGCAGGCCAGGCGCCGCAACGCCTCGCCAAGGCGCGGATCGTCGAAGGCGTGGACCGGGGCGAATGTCGACTGGACGTCTGCCATGGGGCTTGATTACCGAAGAAAGCCGCCCTCGACACGGTCTCCTTTTGTCAGGCTGTGGCGCCCTGCTGCTTCACGACCTCCTCGGCCGGTCGTCCGGTAACCTCGGCCATGTGGTCGAAGCTTGCCTCGAAGCTGCCGAGCCCCTGGGTGACGCCCCTCAGCTCGGAAATCAAATCCTGGATCTGCGCCTCAGGCAGGTACGCGTCGACCTGCTCCCACCCGCTCCAGCCTGTCTTGGGGGCGAGGCCGAGGATCTGGCCGCGGCGGCCGACCACGGCCGCGGTGACTCGCGAGGCGCTGGCGATGGGCGCGGCGATCGTCACGCGTTCGATGGGCTCGAGAAGGTAGGAGGCGCACGCCTTGAGACCCTCGTTCATGGCGATGCGGCCAGCGATGCGGAACGCCATTTCCGAGCTGTCGACGCTGTGGAAGGAGCCGTCGATCAGAGTCGCCTGGACATCGGTCACGGGGAAGCCGAGCGGACCCCGCTCCAGGGCGTCCTTAAGCCCCTGCTCGACAGCCGGGATCCACTGCTTGGGCACGGCCCCGCCTGTGATCTTCTGCGAGAAGCTGAAGCCGGAATCCCGCTCCCCCGGCCGGATCTCCACCAGCACGTCGGCGAACTGGCCGTGCCCGCCGGTCTGCTTCTTGTGCCGGCCGCGCTGGGTGACGGGCTTTCGAATCGATTCGCGATAGCCGACCGTCGGTCGGCCCGTCGTCACTTCCAGGCCAAAGCGCCGGCGCAGGCGGTCGAGGGTGATCTGCAGGTGCGGCTCACCCTGACCCTCGAGAAGCGTCTGCTGGCTGGAGGCGTCGCGGCGCAGCCTCAGCGATCCGTCCTCTTCCAGCAGTTTCGTCAGGGCCGTGGACAGGCGCACGTCGTCCTTGCGGTCGCGCGGCTCGACAGCGATGGCATAGACCGGCGCTCGCCGGGCGAGCGGGGGCGACTTTCTGGCCCGTCCGTCGGCCGCAAGGATGTCGCCGCTCTGCGCCGCGTCGATCTTGCCGATCGCCACAAGGTCTCCCACCGGCGCGCTGGCGGCCTTGCGCATCGAGCCGCCATTGAACTGGAAGAGGCCTCCGATCCGGCAGGAGGATCCGTCGGGCAGGGCCATCGCCGCCCCATCCTGCAACTCGCCGCCGAACACCCGGGCGAAGGCGAGCTTGCCGGCATGCCCGGCATGGGAGACCCCGAAGACATAGGCGCAGCGGCCGTCCACGCCCAGGCGCGCGGCGGCGGCATCCGGCCCGGGCGCCTCGTGGCGCACCGCCTTGAGCAGGCGCCGAACGCCAAAGCCCTGCAAGGCCGAGCCGAAGAAGACCGGCGTGATCTTGCCCTGCCGCACATCGATCGCGAGATCGGAGAAGATCGTCTCGAGTTTCGGCGTCTCGTCGTTCAGAAGCTGTTCGAGAAGGGTGTCGTCGAAGTTGGAGAGCTGCTCGAGCATCTGAAACCGCGCCTGGGTCTCGGCGTCGGCGATGTCATCTGGAACCTCGACCCGCGCCGAGGGCTGTCCGGGGCGGTAAAGGAACGCCCTTTCAAGAGCGAGGTCGACGAAGCCCTTGGCGCGCTCCGCGTCGAACAGCAGCAGCTGGCGGGGCACGAGCGGCGTGGCGCTGGCCGACTGCATCGCTGCGATCAGCGCCTCGATCGAGCCCTGCGCCTGGTCGATCTTGTTGACGAAGATCGCGTGCGGGACCTCGCGCGCCTCGAGCTCGCGCAGGATGGGCTGAAGGAACACGGCTCGTTCGGGAAGCGGGTCGGCGACGACGATGGCGAGATCGACCATGCGCGTGGCCGCATCGGCTGCGGCGCTGAAGTCGCTCGATCCGGGGCAGTCGATCACGCCGATCCGCTCGCCCAGCCATTCGAAACCTACCAGGTTGGGCTCGACAGACTGGCCCCGCTGACGCGCCTCGGGCGATGAATCACCGACCGATGTGCCCGCGGCCACGTCGCCTCGTCGGGGAACGGCGCCGCCAGCGACCAGCATCGCCTCGAGCAGGGTCGTCTTTCCCGCACCTGCCGGGCCGATCAGGCCCACGACTCGAACCGTCTCCGAACGCGCTTCCGCCATGACCGTCTCCCGTTGCCGGACGCTCGAGGTCTTTGCGATACCGTCTGCCCATCTCGCGCGCCCGGCAATATGGGAAGAAGGCGGCAAGGCTCGTCTCGGACCATCTACGGCGTGCGGAGGCGAATCGTTCCCGGGGGTCCGTCGTAGGGGAGGGGACTGGCGCGATCGCGCCGGACTTTGGGAGGTGTCCCCTGCGGGTCCAAGCGAGGTCGTCTCGCTGAGCGGTATGAACGGTTCGGCCTGGCCTCAGAAACATCGGGCCTTGGAGCCTGATGCGATCGCCCTACTCAGCGTTCGCGAACGTCCGGCTCAGGCGCCACGGCCCGGCTCACGCAACGCCAGCGTCGTCCTGACGAGGTCGTCCCGCTGGGCGCGTAGTACGCCTTCGAGGGTTTGCCTCGCCTCGCCTACGTCCACATCGCTGACGATCAAACGGCCGAGAGCGAGAAGGCGGCCCTTGTAGTATTCGATCTTCTCCAGCAAGTCCGCCGGCGCTTCCGGAAAAAGACCATAGGATTCGGGGATTGTTACTGACATTCGCAATCGTCGCTGGACACGAGCGGCGCAGGTCGATGCGGCGTCGTGTTACGTCTCAATGTGGGTGCTCTGCATCTGCGGCGCCGCTGCGTCGTTGGCAAGCAAAGTCTCGCCGGCTTTTTGTCGCGGACATGATCATTGTCGCCCACACACAATCTATTTTTTGAATTGATTTAAAATTACAAAGAATAAATCTCGCCTCGAGCGGGGACTTTCCGTTGCCAAAGGGCGTGCCCTTCATCTGGAAGAGACGAACGTGGCGCCGGGGCCCAACGACGGCTCTCGAAACGAAGGATTGTGTTGATCGAGGTTAACTGGCCAGGACGGCTCTTGGGCCAAGTGTGCCGCACTCCGATCCACGCACTCAGACGGTAGGCCAGCGCGGTGACGCTCTTTCTTGCCACCTTCACGACCCTGCTGGCGATCATCAATCCGCTCGAGGCGCTGCCGGTCTACCTGGGTTTCGTCGAGGGCAAGGACCTCAAGGCGCGCCGTTCGCTGGCCATTCGCTCATGCCTGTACGCCCTGGCCCTGATGTTCTTCTTCCTGTTGTTCGGCACGCTGCTCCTGGAGGTGTTCGGCGTCTCGCTGAGCATGGTGCGGATCGCCGGAGGCATCATCCTCACCCGGATCGGATTCCAGCTGTTCTCCTCGCCGTCGTCGATCGCCCAGTCGGCGACCAGCGCAGGACCGGGCGAGGGAGCGGGCGACCCAGCCTTCATCCCACTGGCCATGCCGATCATGTTCGGGCCGGGCGCCATGGCCACGATCATGAGCATGGCCTCGGAGGTGAAGCACTCGCGGACCGAGCTTCTCGGCCTTGGAGAGGTGTCGGCGGCGCTGGTGGCGACGATGGCCGCGACCCTGCTCTTCCTGGGGGCCGGCCAGAGGCTGCAAAAGCGGCTGAGTCCGCGCGCGATCGACGCTGCCACCCGCATTGTCGGCTTCTTCGTGGCGTCCATCGGCATCGGCATGGCCTTCGACGGGATCATTGAGGGCCTGCAGGCGCACGGGGTTGGATATCTGCATTGAGAGCCGCCGCTGTGGCGCCTTGCCGGCGATCGCCTTTCCTTTCGAGCGCGGCGAACCCGCCGGCGGCTCCTTGGGCCGCCGGCATCCGAGGCTGTGAAATTATCCGTGCGCCCGCTGCAGTTGGCTGGGACGCTTGAATTGATCTCAGTCAGCCAGAGACTTTGACTCCGCGAGTTTGATCGACTTGTCGCGAATTCTCTGTCGAGCGCATTCAGAAGTAGACCCAAGTGAAGACGCGAAACGTGTTGTTGTCCGAGGCATTGCGTCCCATCGTGTCGAAGTTCGTCGTGGCCCCGTCGAACTGGAAGTAAGCCGTGTATTGCACCCCCACGCGAAGATTGAATCTCGGCCCGAGCGGGGATTTGCCATTGCCAAAGGGCGTGCCGTCGATCTGGAAAAGGATTCCGGACGTGTCGGGGCGCTGGCGGCGATCGCTTTCGAAGAGGAGATCATCCGGCGAACCCCAGGTGTCGAACACCTGAGTGCTGAAGCCGATCTTGTCGCGCCAGTAGTACGAGGCGTCGAAGCGAAGATCCTGCAATTTCTGCCGCGGCTGCCCGGCGAGTCCGAGGGCGGTGGACGCGTTCAGGCGCTGACTCTCGTAGGTGTAGCGGCTGTTGAAGGTGATCATGCCGTGACCGGGCGCAGAAGACTGGAACGATGCGTCCAGGCCGCCGTCGGTGTAGTGGTCGGTCAGGCCAGTGGTCTGATCGTGACCGGGGAAGATGCGCGCATCCATTCCGAATGCGCCAACCTCCACGTTCTTGTCGCCGAGGTTCCACTCGTATGCGACCCTTCCGTAGGGGGCGACGCCGTTGATGTTTCCCGGAAGGGTAGGGTCGGCTCCCGCACGGATGAGGAATCCCCCGCTCGGCGACCGATAGCCGCCGAACTCCACGTACACGCGGTCGTTGATCCAGGCGTAGCTCGTAAGCCCGAGAGTCGTCTGGGCGAGGTTGTTGATCAGCGGCGCTTCCGGAGCCGATGGAGCGAGCGCCGAGGAGGTGTAAGGGAAGCCCCACGCCGGCAAGGTGTTGAAAGGATCCGTCAGGGTGGGATTGTTGTTGAGGGTGACGCCAAGGACCGTCTTCACCCCGCCGATGACCGCTTTCGTCACCGCCCGGACATCCAAGTTGTCCCAGGTGAAGGCCCTGGCGATCCCGTCATAGGTGGTCTGGACGAAGGCGCCGAAGTGATCACCGACGCCCCCCGCGACGAACAGGCTTATCTGATCGACGGCGTAATTGTCGTTGTCGGCGAAGTGGGGCGCCGGCGGCGAGGACTGGGCCTTTGACGTTGCGGTGTATGAGTCCTGAATGAACCCGGCCAGGGGCACGTTGAACTTTACCGCACGCAGCGTATAGCCGTTGAGCTTGAACTCCCGCCCGAACTGCGTGAGCTGAGGGCCGAGGCCCCCGACATGGCAGGCTTCGCACGGCCGCCCGGTTTGAACCGCGAAGCTTGGCACCGCGTTCGCCGTCGAGGCGCCCAGAACAAGGCCGCCGGCGGCGAGCCACGCCAGTCCCGGCCGGCCGGCGGAAGTCTCGGGTACTCGCATAGGATCCCCCTCGTTGTTGAAAAGAAAACGCGAGGGCGCTCAGGACTTGTGTACGAACAGGCTGCACCAGCCCGTGGGGCTGATCGTGCCGGAGACCACCTTGCAGCCGTTTGGCGCCTGCCAGTTCACGCAGAGTTCGCAGCGCGCGTTACCTTTGGGAGAGGCCTGGTAGCCAATGTCTCCCGGACGGAGTTTGACGGCCTCGGCCAAGGCTTGGGGAGACAGGCCCGCGCTCGCTGCGCCGGCAAGACCGGCGGCGAGCGCCGCTCGACCCAGAAGCTGCCGGCGCGTGGCGCCGATCACCGTCTTGGTTCCGATTGTGGACATGGTTCACCTCCTGGCTGGATGAGTCAGCGGCGCTCACGCGTCGGCGGCGCTGAGGCGCCGGCGTTGGAAAGCCCGCGTTTGCTGAAGAGAAAGAGGAGCTTGCGCCTGACCCCGGCTGAGGCCAGAGGGCCGGTTCAACCGGCCGGAGGCGTCGAAGTCCTCATGAAGCCGTAACCGGCAATGTCACTGCGCGTTGCGGGGCCCGGCATGGCGCCGACAGTCTACCCGCCGACTCCATGTCGATACATCGATCGCGCCGACCGCAATTCTCCCATGCGCCGTTACGGCGTATTTCATCGCACTCTCCGATGATTTGCACCGAGGCGAGGTAACCTCGTCATCCCGTGGGTGGCGTCTTGGCGGCTAAAAGTTCAAAGGCGCGGGACGAAAGAGGCAGAGGGCAGAGTCCGGCCAGAATGCCGGCGTCATCTCGCCGAGCGTGGGAATCGAAGCGGGGCTGGATCCCGAGGGATCGTGTTGATCGAGGTTAAGTGTCTGGAGCGGAACCTGGGCCAAACAATTCCGCGGCTTCCTCCTCGCGTGTGAAGGCGGGCGGCAGGTCGCCAGTCCATGGCCGGGAGTAGGACCTCACGATGACATCCAAGACAACGCGATTTCCGCGGCGCTCAGCGGTCGCAGCGGCGAGCCTGCTCGCTCTGGCGTTGGCCGCAGCGCCACCGCCCGCCCTTTCCGCCGGCAGGACGGTGGAAAACAACGTTCAGAGCATGACGAGCACTGTGACCGTCAAGTCGATCGACGCGACGAACCGGCGTGTGGTCGTGGCGGACGCCTCCGGCAAGACCTTCGCCATGAAGGTCCCCTCGTCGGTCCGCAACTTCGACCAGGTCAAGGTCGGCGACAGAGTCAGGGCCACTTACACCGTCGAAACCGAGCTCATGATTTCGCCCATCAACGCGCCCCTGCCGCCGGACGCCGAAACGACTCTCGCCGCCCGTGCGGCCAAGGGGGAATTGCCCGCCGGCGTGGTGGCGAACCACATCGTCGTGACCGGCGCGATCATCGGCATCGACATGGCGAACCACACGCTGAGGATCGTCAGTCCCCAAGGCGGCCAGGTCCACACTATCGCGGTCAGAAGGGCTGACCGGCAAAAGGCGATGGCCAATCTGAAACTCGGCGACAAGATCACCGCCTTCGTCACCGAAAGCCTGATGATCTCGGTTCAACCCGCCTGACGGGATGGGGAACGACCGAGGCGGCCGGGAAATCGGTCGACGGGCGACATTCCCGGACGCACTAGCTCCTTGAGCGCGCCGTCGTTGGCCGCGCGGCGCGACTCTTGTTACGAACAGAGCATGAACCCGCTCGTGCTCTCTCTCGTGTTCGGCCTCCTGGCGGCGGCGATGGCGGCCTGGGCCATGGCCGAGCGGGGACGCGCGGGCCGGGCCCTGACCGAAGCGCGGATGCTGCGCGAGCAGGCGACCGCGGGCGCCGCGACGATCCGGGCCCAGGCGGCGGCCTCGGCCGGAGCCGTGGCCGAGGAGCTGGTGCGCCGGGCGACGGAGACCTTCGCCGCCCAGGACCGCCTCGCCCAGGTCAAGCTCGAGGCCCAGCTCAAGCCGGTGGCCGAGACCCTGCAGAAGGTCCAGGCGCACGTCACGGCGGCCGAGACGGCGCGCGCGGCGGAGGCCGGCGGCCTCAAGGCGCAGATCGAACAGCTCCTGGCGGCCTCGACGGCGACGCAGGAGGAGGCTCGCAAGCTCTCCACGGCCCTGCGCCGCGGGGCGGGGGTGCAGGGCCGCTGGGGCGAGCAGATCCTGAGAAACGTCCTGGAGATGGCGGGCCTCGCCTCGCCGCGGGATTTCGAGGAGCAGCTGCACATTGACACCGCTGAGGGCGCCCAGCGTCCGGACGTGGTCGTGCGCCTGCCCGGCGGCGGGCAGTTCGTGATCGACGCAAAGTGCTCGCTCACCGCCTTTATGGAGGCCCAGGACGCCGCCGACGAGGCCGCGCGCGAGGCGTGCTACCTGCGCCACACCCAGAGCCTGAGGGCCCACGTCCAGGGACTCTCTGCGAAGGCCTATTGGGACAAGCTGGAGGTCTCGCCCGACTTCGTGGCGATGTTCGTGCCCGGCGACGGTTTCCTGGCCGCCGCCCTCGAGCGTGCGCCCGACCTGATGGCCCAGGGGCTTGATAAGCGGGTGATCCTGGTGACCCCGACGACCCTCTTCGCCCTTTGCAAGGCCGTCGCTTACGGCTGGCGGGTGGAGGAGCAACACATCAACGCGCGCCAGATCGCCGACCTGGGGCGCGAGCTCTACAAGCGCCTTTCCACCATGGGCGAGCACGCCGCCGCCATGGGCCGGGCATTGTCGACCGCCGTGGGCAAGTACAACGACTTCGTTGGCTCCCTGGAGAGCCAGGTGCTCACCCAGGCCCGGAGGTTCGAGGATCTCAAGGCCGACCACCCCACGGCGAAGGTGAAGGATCTCAACGGCCTGGAGGCCTCGGTCCGACCGCTCACCAAGCTGGCTGCGGCGCCTTCGCCGCCTGCCTTGACGCTGTCCGAGCCGGCGCCTACCTCGTCGGAATGACCATCCGCCGTATCCTGACCGTGGACAGCGACATGGCCGTCCTCAAAAAGGTCTCGGCGCCGGTCGAGGCCGTCGACGACGACCTGCGCGCCCTCATGGACGACATGCTGGAGACTATGTACGACGCGCCGGGCATCGGCCTGGCGGCGATCCAGGTGGGCGTGCCCAAGTGCGTGATCGTCATGGACCTCTCGCGCGGAGAAGAGCCCAAGGCGCCCCGCTACTTCGTCAACCCCGAGATCCTCTGGGCGTCGGAAGAGATGTTCGTCTACGAGGAAGGCTGCCTGTCGATCCCGGAGATCTATGACGAGGTGGAGCGGCCGGCGAAGGTGCGCATCCGCTATCTCGGCTACGACGGCCAGCCCGTGGAGGAGGAGGCGGAGGACCTGTTCGCCGTCTGCATCCAGCATGAGATGGACCACCTCAACGGCGTCCTCTTCATCGACCACCTCTCGCGCCTCAAGCGCGACCGCGCCATTTCCAAGGTCCGCAAGGCCGCCCGCGAAGCCGCCTGAGGCTCTACGTAGGGATTGATCGCGGCGGATCCTCCTCCATGGAGCGAAGCGGAATGGGGGAGGGGGACCGCATTCCTCCCCTGCGAAGCGGGGGAGGTGGCTCGGACCGCGTGGCGGGCCGAGACGGAAGGGGCCCTTCGGGGGCGGTGGAGGGGGCGGGGCTCGTGATCGCTTTCAACCTTCGATATACGCCCGGCCAGTTGCTGGCGCCCGATCGGCGGTCGCCCCCTCCACCACCTTCGGTGGTCCCCCTCCCCCACGCTGCGCGTAGGGGAGGATCGTGGAAGAAGGCCGCGAGATGACCCTGCGCCTGGCCTTCCTCGGCACTCCCGACTTCTCCGTTCCCACCCTCGCGGCCCTGATCCAGGCCGGCCACGAGATCGCCTGCGTCTACGCCCAGCCGCCGGCGCCGCGCGGCCGGGGCCAGGCTCTGCGGCCCTCGCCGACACACGCCTTCGCCGAAGAGGCCGGTATCGCGGTCCGCACGCCCGTCTCGATGCGCGATCCCGGGGAGGTCGCAGCCTTCGCCGCGCTTGGGCTCGACGCGGCAGTGGTGGTGGCGTTCGGCCAGATCCTGCCCGAGGCCGTGCTCGAGGCGCCAAGGCTGGGCAGCTACAACCTCCACGCCTCCCTGCTGCCCCGCTGGCGCGGCGCGGCGCCGATCCAGCGCGCGATCATGGCCGGCGACGCCGTCACCGGCGCCGAGGTGATGCGTATGACCGCCGGCCTGGACGAGGGGCCGGTTATCGCCTCCGTCCGTCTACGGATCGACGCCCTGGAGACCGCCGGCACGCTCCACGACCGCCTCGCCACGGCGGGCGCGAGGCTGATGACGGAGGCGATCGATCGCATCGGGCGCGACGAAGCAAAAGCCACGCCCCAGCCTGAGGGAGGGGCGACTTACGCCAAGAAGATCCGCCCCTCGGAGACCCGCATCCGCTGGGACCGCGCCGCCGCGCGCGTCGACGGCCAGATCCGCGGGCTCTCGCCCTTTCCCGGCGCCTGGTTCATGGCCCAGGGCGATCGGGGTCCGGTGCGGGTGAAGGCGCTGCTCTCCTGCCGCGTGGAGGGCGGGGGCGAGCCTGGTCAGGTGCTCGACGACGAACTCACCATCGCCTGCGGAGAGGGGGCGGTGCGGATCCTGCGCGCCCAGCGCGAAGGCCGCTCGCCGCAGGACGCCTCGGACTTCCTGCGCGGCTTTCCGCTTCGCCCCGGCGTGCGGGTCTCCTGACGTGCCCCGCTATCGCCTGACCCTCGAATACGACGGCGGCCCGTTCGCGGGTTTCCAGGCCCAGGCCGAGCTGCCCACGATCCAGGGCGAGGTGGAACGGGCGATCGAGGCCTTCTGCGGCGAGCGCGTGCGCATCCACGCCGCCGGGCGCACCGATACTGGCGTTCATGCGACCGGCCAGGTGATCCACGTGGATCTCGTGCGCGATCATCGTCCGGAGACGGTGATGAACGCCGTCAACGCCCACCTCGTGCCCGCGCCGATCGCGGTGACGGCCGCCGAGGTCGTCAGCGAGGATTTCCACGCCCGTTTTTCCGCAACCGGCCGGCGCTATCTCTACCGCATCCTCAACCGGCGGGCGCCGCCGGCGCTGGAGCGCGGCCGCGTCTGGCTGGTGAAATCGCCTCTCGACGCCGACGTCATGCGCGTCGCCGCCCAACGGCTGGTGGGCCTGCACGACTTCACCACCTTCCGCGACGCCGCCTGCCAGGCGAAATCGCCGGTGAAGACCCTCGATCTGGCGGACGTCGCCCGCGTGGGCGAGGAGGTGCGTCTGGCTTTCGCAGCCCGTTCCTTCCTCCACCGCCAGGTCCGCTCGATGGTCGGCTCCCTGGCCGAGGTCGGCCGCGGCCGCTGGAGCCCCGACGACCTCGCCGCCGCCCTCGCCGCCCGCAGCCGCGACGCCTGCGGCCCCGTCGCCCCGGCGGATGGGTTGTGCCTGGTGGGCGTGGAGTACTGAGGGGCTTCTCCGTCTGTCCCTCCTTTCTGGGGATTGTTGCGGGACCCTCCGCTTCCCTTTCCCTCGTCATCCCGGGCCGTAGCGAACCCG
>Ga0210396_10006511_pt1 | contig 11184 bp, 10 predicted proteins | sample IncBWH17OmetaG_FD_155466 | JGI IMG/M metagenome (GOLD analysis project Ga0210396, IMG submission 155466) | Forest soil microbial communities from Barre Woods Harvard Forest LTER site, Petersham, Massachusetts, United States - Inc-BW-H-17-O ...
GCCGGCCCGAACTCCTACCGCGGTGATCCAGAACGCGGGGCTAAGATTGCAGCCTGGGGTACTTCGAACGGTGTCGCGTCCTGTTCGTCATGTCACGGTTATGACGGAGTAGGAAACGGGACAAGCGTAGTCCCGCGTCTGGCCGGACAAACCGCTGACTACCTCACGCAACAATTGGATAAATTTGCTGCCCACAGACGTCACAATGTTTACATGACCAATTTCGCCCAGCGACTTAGTCCCCAGGAGCGGGCAGACGTTTCAGCCTATTACGCGGCCCTCCGCTCAAGTTTCCCGCCGCCGAACGACCAGTTTGCCCCTGAACTGTTTGAGCGAGGAAGGCAATTAGCTACGGTCGGCGACGACAAATTGACCGTCCCGTCCTGCAACAATTGTCACGGGCCACAAGGCATCGGGGAGTCGCCAGACATTCCTGCCCTAAAAGGGCAGTACAGTAACTATATCGTCTACCGGCTACAGCAATTAGCAGCGGGGCACAACACCGCGGATCTGATGTTTCCCATCTCCGCTTCCCTAACTCCCGAGGACATGAATGCGGTTGCCGTCTATTTCGCAAGCCTCGGAATTTCCAGCCCTAAGCCGTCTAACGTCCAACAAATAGCAAATTCCCCGTCTCATTAGGCAAACGACGTCTCCTTTCCGGTCAGACGCACACAAATTACTAATACAAACCGTCTTAACAATGGACGAATCAATTAATACCCCGCCGAGTGATCAAAAGGAGGTGTCCGATCCTTCCAATCGCCAGGCTGCTATCGAAACCATTCGCCGTGGTCCAGTCGGTGCGCTCGCAGTCGCCTCCATCGCCGTAGCCTGCGTTTTGATCATCTGGTTCGCTTTCTATTTCTTTGCCTACGTCCCGAGAACCTAAAAAGGTGAGAAGTCAGAGGTGAAAACGTAAGACGGAAAATGTCGAATTCCCAGGGTTAACGCTTCCGGCTAAATCCTTGCCCTTTCGGCCTAGAACCTCAATTACCATATGAGCGAAGATCTGCTGCGCGACGGTGAACTACCTGAGGAAGAAATAACTCGGGCCGAGAACCGCTGGGTTATCGTAGTCTGTGCGATCACGGTTCTGATCGTTGCTACCTTTGCCTTAAGCGTCGGCTTGTTCCATGATGCTCCACCGTCAAGTTTGGAAAGTATCCAGTCAGACCAAATCCACCGAGCCGGCGAATTTGTCGAATCTAATCTAGGCACGGCCATGCAGCCAGACGGCTCGGCAGTAGTAAGACTAGTTCTCCAGCAGTTTTCGTTTTCGCCTTCGGTTATCAACGTTCCGGTGAATACGCCGGTTACCATACGGGCAGTGAGTGCGGATGTCGTGCACGGCTTTCTCGTAACCGGCACGAATGTGAATCTCATGGTTGTGCCGGGTTATGTCACGACGCTCCGAGCACAATTCAGGCATCCGGGGAGATATCTAGTCCCCTGCCAGGAATTCTGCGGGATGGGACATCAAGATATGTGGGCCACTTTGGTGGTTGGAAGTAAAGCTGATTTTCCAATTGATCCAAGCGGGAAGCAAAGATTCTAAACCGCGAATGAACGCGAATCAAAAACCAGATATAAATCCGCAGATTACACAGACTATTTACAACACCGGATGAAACCTTTGAGCAAGACAATCCGCTCAAGAGGAATTCTTGAACTCCTCGAACTCCTTTAAACTATGTACCGAAGTAATCGGCTAGTTCTCTTTCACTTCTGGGGCGCCTTGGCGGTCTTTGTACCGGCTATTTGCCTCGGGGTTTTCCAGATGTTCGCTCGCAGCCCTTGGTTAGAGGTGCGCGATCCGAAGGTCTACTATAGTTCGGTTACCGCCCACGGCTCGTTCTTCGGCTATATCTTTCCCACTTTTGTGGCCATGGGATTCGGTTATGCGGCCTGCGCACATGCCCTCGCCCAAAGAATTGTAGGACAGAAATTCGCCTGGCTCGGCTTTATATTGATGATTGTTGGCAGCCTCGGCGCACTAATCCCGGAGCTGTTGGGCAAGTCTGCTACGCTTTATACTTTCTATGCGCCCTTGATGGGTAACACCTGGTACTACGTCGGTCTGCTCCTAGTAATTATCGGGTCTTGGATCTGGGTCGCAGTGATGCTGGCGAATCTCACAGTTTGGAAAATCAAAAACCGAAATGCTCCCGTACCATTGGCGATGTTTGCTACCTGCGCGGGTGCCTTGCTCTGGTTTTGGACCTCCCTCGGAGTCACTATCGAACTATTAAGCTCCGTGATCCCCTACGTCTTTGGCTGGACTACTTCGATCAATGCTGGCCTCTCGCGCGTCCTCTTTTCCTGGACACTACATGGCATCGTCTATTTTTGGCTCATTCCCAGTTATGTCGCTTTCTACACTCTGGTACCAAGGGCCGCCGGCTCTCGACTCTATAGCGATACAATGGGCCGGATCGCCTTTATTCTCTTTCTGATCTTTTCGCTGCCCGTAGGTATGCATCATATCTTCGGTGACCCCGAAGTTGCGGGTGGTCCGAAATTTATGCATTCTCTCTTCACCGCTCTGGTCGCGGTACCCACATTCCTGACGGTATTCAGCATCTGCGCATCATTGGAGATCGGGGGCCGGTTACGCGGAGGAAAAGGTCTATTCGGTTGGATCACTGCTTTGCCGTGGGACCGGCCGATGATTTTAGCCTGCGGACTCTCTTTGATCATGCTAGGACTGGGCGGGGTGGGCGGCTTGATCAATATGAGTTATGGACTGGATGCTACGATTCATAATACCCAGTGGGTAACCGCTCATTTCCATCTGATCTATGGAGGCGCCATCGTCATTATGTACTTCGCGATCGCGTACGAACTTTGGCCACAGTTGACCGGCAGACCGCTTTTTTCGATTAAAATGGCTCGCTGGCAGCTTTGGTCTTGGTTCGTTGGGTTAATGGTCACTGCTATCCCTTGGCACATCGTCGGCCTAATGGGTCAACCAAGACGAATGGCATTTTACGACTATCAAAATCAAGCGATAGCACCTCAAGCTCCCTACGTAGCCATCTCGTGCGTCGGCGGATTCATAATTCTACTTTCGGCTCTGCTCTTGTTGATCAATCTCCTGTTGACCCACTTTCAGCCGAAAACTCTGTCGGAGGCCCGCATTCAGTTCGCCTTGGCGGTCAATCCACCAACGCGTGTACCAAGGGTGCTAAACGGCTTCGCCTTCTGGAATGCGTTACTCTTCGTTCTGCTGGCAGTGAACTACGGATTGCCTCTCTCTCAATTCCTGTTTTTCAAACAGAATCCAACGCCCGCGTTTTCCGTCGGTGTCACGGAATATAAGGAGAAGTAATCCATGGTTCGGAGACGTCGCGTCTTTTCGGCACTAAGTCCGTGGATAGTAGGAAGCGTCTGCCTCGTTGTTCTCTTTTGGATCGTTTCCATTGTGGTCGGCTTTGTCTGGTATCCCACGGTTGGTGGCGGACTGGCCGCCGAGGCCAGCAGAGGCGGCATCCCGGATAAGCCATTCGGAATTCTTCAGCTCATCTGTGGCGGGCTTGGCTTCGTCAATACCCAAGTGTACAGCGCGCAGCCTGAACCACGGCCAGTCATTTCAAGTGACCTAGCTTGGACCGAGGCTACCTGGCAGAAAATTCGGCAGGGAGACTCGAATCGAGGAGCGGCCATCTCTTCTTCCTGTATATCATGCCATGGTCAGCAAGGTATAGGCACTGCCGACTACATACCTAGCCTCGCAGGATTGCCTCCGGAAGTGATTTACAAAGAGCTAATCGATTATCAAACCGGTAAACGTAACTATGTCATAATGAACGCCGTCGCGGCCGGCCTTTCCGATCAGGATATTTCAGACGTGGCAGCGTATTACTCTGGTCGTCGAATCACAAAACTAACCGCTTTAGGCCAACGTTCTCACCCAACTGAAAATGCCAGCGTTCAAAATTGGGATGAGCATATCAACCGTCTCTTTAGTGATGGAGATCCGCTGCGGAACGTGGTGGCCTGTGCAGCCTGTCACGGGCCGGAAGGCTTGAAAACGGGCGCTCCAACTCTGAACCACCAGCCCGTTCAGTACCTCTTCAACCAACTCACTGCGTTCTCTGAGGGCTCACGCACGAACGATATCAATCGCCAGATGAGGCTGATCGCCGGCCGGCTAACGCCTGACGAGATAAACGGTTTGGCAGAGTATCTGGGAAGTAGCACCTCCCGGGCGGCAGGCCGAAAGTCGGAAGGTCCGGAGACAGCGGGCCACTGATGGCCGGTTACAGATGCGACCGGCGGAATAATTATGAGCGCTGCCAGAACAGAAACTCACTCGAACAGAGCTTCCGTTAACCTCCGAGCCAGGCGTCGCTACCTGATCCTGTCGCTAACCGTCCTCATCGTGGCGGTCTTTTTTTCCCTTTTTCATCCTAAACCCGATCATCGAACCGTTTTCTTTGGTCACCCGATCCGTCCAGCTAAGACTGCTTATAATTTTCAATTGACTGATCAGGACGGAGCAGTAATCCGCCTCAGCCAATGGAAAGGAAAGGTTGTGCTCTTTTCTTTCGGCTTTACTCATTGTCCGAATGTCTGTCCAACGACCCTGACCAATCTGGTTGACGTCTTTCGCGCTTTACCTGCATCAGATCGCAACCGTGTTCAGATTGCATTTATCAGTGTAGATCCGCGGAGAGATGTTTCCGCGCAGCTTAAAAATTATCTCTCTTATTTTGATCCAGCGTTCGCCGGCTTAAGCGGACCAAAAGAGGAGATCGATCGCGCGACTGCCGCCTTTGGAGCATCCTACGCTTTCGTTCATAGCCCCAGTGACCCAGCGGATGACTACAGTGTTATGCATTCCGCTGACGTATATTTGATTAACCCCAAAGGAGCCTGGGAAATCATCTATGATGTCAAACAGCTGCAAGAGCCGGCCAGAGTGGCAGAGGATATCGAGAACGTGCTCCATGAATAACCGCCGTAGCGTTAGCGGTTGGCAGTCGGCGGTCATAGGAGCTATTTTGAACGATTTTTTTCACTCTTTGTACTGAAGAGGTTCTTCCGGCATTAATGCGGGATCCATTTCGGGCTTCCGCAAGAATCTCATAAAGATTCCGCAAGAACCTTACAGACGTTGTGCAGCGATCACACTAGGTTAGTCCCGGTACGCTATGAAAAAGCAAAAAACTAACTGGGACTGCTATGTAAATGCTTCGCATCATCGAAGCGAAGCAGCTCATCTGCCAATCGCAACTGCTCTGCATGACAACTAATCGCAGGGCTTCCCTTCGGTAGTCAATTTACTAATCTATGGATGGATTACTCTTACGAAAATGTGTCGTTGAATTCATTGGAACATTCTTTCTAATCTTTGTGATCGGATGCGTTTCCTCGCAAACCCATGTGCTTCTAGGTCCACTTGCTATTGGTGCGACTCTGATGGTCATGATTTTTGCCGGGGGCCACATTAGTGGCGCGCACTACAACCCGGCGGTGACCGTCGGTGTTTGGATCCGCGGTGCTTGTAACGGCCTCCAGGCGGTCTGCTATATAATCGCGCAGATTCTTGCCGCCTGCGCCGCATCAATTGCAGTACCAATGCTCTTGGGGCACACGATTGCACCGGGCGCAATGGGCTCCACAGGGCAGGTCATACTGGCAGAATTTCTTGGTACGTTTGCCCTGGTGTACACCGTCCTTAACGTGGCGACGGCTCCAGCAACGGCCGGGAATTCTTTCTACGGACTTGCGATTGGTTTTACTGTTTTCGTGCAAGCTGTCGCCGTCGGCTCGGTCTCCGGAGGAGCATTTAATCCGGCTGTCGCGATCGCCGCTTCGTTGCTCGGAGCAGTGAAAAGCCATAGTCTCGTGATCTATTGGCTTAGCGAACTGGTCGCGGCTGCTGCTGCCGCCGGCATCTTCCGTTTCATAATTATTCAAGATCGAGCTACCAAACCAGAACGCTCTCAGCGGCGAGCTGCCGAAGCAAACTGATTGATAAGAGTAACCGAGGATGCAAATGGACAAAAACGAAAAACTAGCTGAAGCGAAATGCCCGTTCCATCACGCCAACGAAGCAGGAACATCTAACCGCGATTGGTGGCCGGAACAACTGAACCTGGGAATTCTGCATCAACACTCCCCACTATCGAATCCGATGGGGGAGGAATTCAATTACGCCGAAGAGTTCAAGACCCTTGATCTGTATGCTGTGATTCAGGATCTAAAGACCTTGATGACGGATTCTCAGGACTGGTGGCCGGCGGACTTTGGACACTATGGGGGTTTGTTTATTCGCATGGCGTGGCACAGTGCAGGCACCTACCGCATCGGTGACGGTCGCGGCGGCGCCGGCAGAGGTCAGCAGCGCTTCGCGCCCCTCAACAGTTGGCCCGACAATGTCAGCCTCGACAAAGCGCGCAGGCTGCTGTGGCCGATCAAGCAGAAGTACGGCAGGAAGATTTCATGGGCTGATCTGATAATCCTCACCGGTAACGTTGCTCTGGAATCAATGGGCTTCAAGACCTTCGGTTTCGGGGGCGGACGTGCGGATGTTTGGGAGCCGGATCAGGACGTTTATTGGGGATCCGAGACGACTTGGCTGGGTACCGACAAGCGCTACTCCGGCGAGCGCGATCTCGAACGTCCACTGGCTACCACCACCATGGGTTTGATTTACGTCAACCCAGAAGGCCCTGAAGGTAAGCCTGATCCAATCGCGGCGGCCAAGGATATTCGTGAGACTTTTGGTCGCATGGCGATGAATGACGAAGAAACCGTTGCCCTGATAGCGGGTGGTCACAGCTTCGGCAAGACCCACGGCGCGGGCCCCAGCTCCCATGTGGGACCTGAGCCTGAGGCTGCTCCCATCGAGGAACAAGGCCTCGGCTGGAAGTACAGCTATGGCGCCGGCAAGGGCGCGGACGCGTTCACCAGCGGCCTGGAAGTCACTTGGACCACTACACCGACAAAGTGGAGTAACGACTTCTTTAAACACTTGTTCACCTACGATTGGGAGCTGACGAAGAGCCCGGCGGGTGCGTATCAGTGGAAGCCGAAGGGTAACTCCGGTACGGTGCCTGACGCACATGACCCGTCCAAACGTCATGCGCCGGCGATGTTGACTACCGATCTCTCGCTGCGCTTCGACCCGGTTTATGAAAAAATTTCACGGCGCTTTTACGAAGATCCGGACCAGTTCGCGGGCGCTTTTGCCCGGGCTTGGTTCAAGCTGACGCATCGTGACTTGGGGCCGCGCGGCCGCTACCTCGGTCCGCTGGTGCCGGCAGAAACGCTGATCTGGCAAGACCCGGTCCCCGCTGTCGACCATCAGTTGGTTAATGATAAGGACATCGAAGCTCTGAAGGCCAAGGTTCTCGCCTCCGGCCTGTCCATCTCGCAGCTCGTCACCACGGCCTGGGCTTCGGCTTCCACCTTCCGCGGCGGTGACAAGCGCGGCGGAGCCAACGGCGCGCGTATCCGTCTCGCTCCGCAGAAAGACTGGGAAGTAAACCAGCCCGCAGAGCTGGCGCAGGTGCTTGGCAAGCTCGAAGCGATTCAGAGAGAGTTCAACACCGCGCAGAAGGGCGGCAGGAAGATCTCTCTGGCCGATCTCATTGTTCTCGCGGGCTCGGCTGCCGTGGAGGCTGCAGCGAAGAAGGCCGGTCATAACGTGAAACTTCCGTTCGCGCCGGGCCGCACCGATGCCTTGCAGGAGCAGACCGACGTGGAGTCGTTTGCCGTTCTCGAACCGCATGCAGACGGCTTCCGCAATTACGTCCGCGCGGGGCTCGAGGCCTACGCTGCCAACTTGCTGATCGACAAGGCCCAATTGCTGACTCTGACCGCTCCCGAAATGACGGTCTTGATCGGTGGCTTGCGAGCATTGGGTGCGAACTATGGTCACACCCAATACGGCGTCTTCACCAATCGCCTCGAGACCTTGACCAATGACTTCTTCGTCAACCTGCTCGACATGCGCGCAAAGTGGGAGAAGTCTTCGCCCGAAGGCGTACTGGAAGGCCGCGACCGCAGCACCGGCGACCTGAAGTGGACAGCCACTGTGGTTGATCTCGTCTTTGGATCGAACTCCCAGCTCCGCGCTCTTGCCGAAGTCTACGGCAGCAGCGATGCCCAGCAAAAGTTCGTGCAGGACTTTGTGGCTGCGTGGACCAAGGTGATGAACCTTGATCGTTTCGAACTCGCCTGATCTGGGAAGATCAGCGTCCGAGCCTTATGCCGAGCAACCTCGATCTGATATAGAGTTAGTCCGGAGCAGGTCGTTGTTGATCTCGGCATGTGAGGTTCTCTTTTCGCTGCTGAGACGACGTTTCGTTTATCCGCGAGAGGTCAAACGCTTCAAGGGGGGCCTTCATAAGCGATTTTAATCGTTGTGGCGATGACCTTCGGCTTGGTCATTTCAAGAATCTGTCTTTATGACGAGGTCAGTCCTTTTTGACTCGGACCTCGACTAAGGAAAGCCGCTGAATTATTGGCTGTTCCCTTTTTGGACCAGCGATTAGGAGATTCCTGTGGAAAGCCGAAACTGTCGCGGCGTGACGCCGATGATCCGCTTAAAGAGTGAGGTAAAATGGCTTTGGTCCGAGAAGCCGGTGCGAACCGCGACCTCGGCCAAACTGAGCTTGCTGTGTGTTCGCAGGAGGTGCTCCGCCCGCTCAATGCGGCTGTGGATCACATACTGGTATGGCGTCAGCCCCGTGGCTGTCTTGAACTGCCTCACGAACTCATAGGCGCTGAGATTGGCGACGGAAGCCATTTGTTCCAGCGTCAGACCGGCTACCAGGTTGTCCATGATGTACTCAATGACGGTGTGGAGTTTCGGGCGCGGCAGTACGGTCTCTGCTGTAGGCGGTGGCCGGTGCGCACACGTGACGTGACGGATCAAGTGAACGGAAAGGATAGTGGCAAGTGACTCGACCAACAATTGCTCGCCGTTGCCGCCTCCGGTTCTCAATTCGTGATACACAGCCATCATCGCTGAGCGGAGTCCGGGCGCGTCCAGAAAATAAATTGGTGGGACCACTGTTCGCGTTGAATCGAATTCGAACGACTCGGTCGCCACCCGCGCGACTATGCTCGGCTTTAGGTAAATGCGGAGCAAGTCCCGCTTCCCCTGCCAATCCGCCAGCACGGCACTCCCGGCTGGTATCAAGCTAATAGAACCCGTTGGAAGTGGCCTATCCAGCTTCAGACCCTCAGATCGCACGTTAAGCCTTTTCGGCGGACGGAGGGTCAGGTTAATCGCATGCAGGGAAACCGGGGGCAAACTAAATTCACCACTGTCGGGAATCCTACGGTAACGAACAGCTTGCATACCTTTCCATCCCATCCTGTAGCTTGTCTCGCTTGGGGTAAACGGAAGGAAATTCTGCAGCGCCTCGAGTTCTTTGAGACTGTTTTCCTCTTGTTGCATTACCGCGATATGGCCTGTTCTTACCGAAACATCTACAAGCAGCCGCATCATCTGTTCAGAGTCTATTACCCGAACGGGCAGACTTTTCCCTCCTAATCGGATAATGTCCCGGTCGCTCGAAACGGTTAATAGCCTCGATGTCCATCCAGCTTGTCGTCACCACCAACATAGTTGGTCGTTTCGGGGTCTGTAGTGGTTACAACCGGTTTCTAAGGCATCTTCGTGCCAGGCATTTGATCCATTTGCTGCTGTTGCTGCGTTGGAGTCTGCGACGGCTGATCCTTTTGTTTGCCAGCTTGTGAGAGGATCTGTCGGGTCTTTTTTGTGAGGTCGTCGGCTGCAAGGGCGTTACGAATAGGGCGTACCGTGGCTTCCGCTGCGGTTGGGCTTGTTGGGTTATCGGCTGTCAGCGGAGGCGGAGGAGTTGTTGCGCAACCTGCCAGGAAACTCAAAGCGACTAGCACTAAAGAATATCGATTCATTGTTCGTTGCGCTGATGGGTTTGGGGAGACGGAGTTGGAGTTTCACTCAGCCGAAACTCTGGATGCCTTATCTGGCCACCGGGCTGCGCAACGTAAACGCTCAACCCCAAACAAAATTAGGACTGCGGTTAGAGCCGTTGTCGTCAGGGGGCATGCTGACTTTCGGCCACTTGATTGGGACTAGAATACCTGCGCCAGCGATAGGAACGCGAGGAAATAGAAAGCGCTAATCGTCTTTTCTGCTCGATCCGATATGTTCGTCGAGCGCCTCAGCGCCGGATCCGATTCGGGGTAATTTGACGTCTGGACTCTATCGGCGCCTATGGCGACTAACGCTTCGGCTTATCCAACCGCCAACGAAATGAATCACCGCTTTGTCAGATCGAACGGGATCAAGATGCACATAGCCCAGGACGGCGAAGGGACGCTAGTTGTCCTTTGCCACGGCTATCCGGAATTGTGGTACTCTTGGCGGCATCAATTGAGGGCGTTGGCTGAGGCTGGATACCACGCAGTGGCACCGGACCAGCGCGGATACGGCGGACCTCAGCCAGAACTGAAAGAAGCCGAATACGAAAACCTCATTACGAACACAATCCGCTTGGAACCGCAACGACTGACGGAAAGTTCAAAGTCTGAGAGCGTTCCATCCACAGTTGAAATTCCTGGACGTGATGTTCGATGAGTTCAAAGCATTTCTCCGATTCTTGCTTCCGGAACGCTAGCGTTCTCTCAGCTATACTTTGCAGGGAGTCCAGATCGTACAAATAAACCCCGTCCAACTTCTCAACAGCCGGGTCGATGTCTCGGGGTATCGCCAAGTCGATCATAAAGAGCGGCCGGTGCCGGCGAGCTCGCCAGAATGTTGCTAATTTATCTAAGGTGATAATCACGTGCGGGGCTGCCGTGGAACTGACCAATATATCAAGATCGCGGAACTCTGGCTCCCAATCAACAAAACGAACGGCGCGTCCACCAGTGACTGTTGCCAAAGCTTGGGCTCGCTCAAAAGAGCGATTGGATACAAAAATTTGTGCCGCTCCGCGAGATTGAAAAGCTTTGGCGGTCTTTTCACTAGTTTCACCCGCCCCGATAATCATGATCTTGCGCCCTTCTAGGTCTCCAAAGATCTGTTCTGCCAAGTCTGCCGCTACGGAACCGACCGAGACACTGCCGCGGGTGATCGCGGTGGAAGAGCGGACCTGTTTACCTACTTGAAATGATTTTTGAAAAAGTCGATTCAGAAACCTGCTCACCGTTCCTATGCCGCTCGCATATTGGTAG
>Ga0210396_10006512_pt1 | contig 11184 bp, 6 predicted proteins | sample IncBWH17OmetaG_FD_155466 | JGI IMG/M metagenome (GOLD analysis project Ga0210396, IMG submission 155466) | Forest soil microbial communities from Barre Woods Harvard Forest LTER site, Petersham, Massachusetts, United States - Inc-BW-H-17-O ...
GTGGAGTGTGGACCAAGGGGCAATCGTTGGACCCCGCTTGGTCGACCGATTTCGGGTACACCGTCACGGTTGAGGGCCGACCCACCATAAAGAGCACACTGAGCTTCGAGCCGCCGCCGGACTTTGTCGGCGAAACGCTGGACGACTCCATCATGCTCGGCCTCACCATCACGGCCATGCCGGCCATCACTGCGATACCAGCTGTCGTCGCGGCGCCGCCCGGCATCGCCACCTACAACGACCTGCCGCTGCTACTCCCGCGCGGAGTGCTCTGCGCCAGCCACCGTTAGGAAAGCCAATGCCGGACAGAACATATCGAGTTATCCAGTGGATGACCGGAGATGTCGGACAAGTGGGGGTTCGACATTTCGCGGACAACCCGGTGTTCGATTTGGTCGGCGTCCTCGTGCACACGCCGGAAAAGGTCGGCAAGGACGCCGGCGAGATAGCCGGGATCGCACCGATAGGCGTCGTCGCGACGGACGACATCGACTCGATCGTCGCCATGCAAGCCGACTGCGTGTTCTACACGCCGGTGATCATGGACGTCGACACCGTCTGTCGACTCCTGCGCTCCGGTAAGAACGTCGTCACGACGAGCGGGTTCTTCCATCCGACGGTCGACTTTCGAGACGGCGGTGACCAGATCCGCGCCGCCTGCCGGGACGGCAGCACCTCGTTCCACGGCGGTGGGATCCATCCGGGATATGCCGGCGACATCCTCCCACTCACTCTTGCCCGCGTCGTCAGCAAGATCGAGAAGATCCAGGTGTACGAAGTCGTGAACGTCCTCACCGATGCACCCCTGGACCATATCGACTGGATGGGCTTCGGCAAGGAGGAAGACAAATTCCTTTCTGAACCGACCATTCTCGGCCTCGGCGTACCCTTCTTCGCGCAGTCGATGCACATGATCGCCGACGGACTCGGTGTAACCATTGGCCAGGTGACCGCAGATCTCAAGGCCGCGATTGCCACCGAGGACATACCGCATGACCTGGGATCGATCGCGTGCGGCACGGTCGCCGCGCAGCACCACGAATGGACCGCCTGGGTCGACGGTCGACCGCTCATCGTGTTCCACGCGATCTACCTGACCGGCGGTAGCGACACCATCGAGCCGGCGTGGGATTGGGGCAAGACGCGCTACCGGATCTTGATCGAAGGCGATCCACCCACCGAACTCACGCTCGAAGGCGCCGAGCGGCCCGACGGTTCGATGGCGCATCCGGGCTACAACTGGACGGCCATGGGTGCCGTCAACGCGATCCCCGACGTATGCGACGCGGCCCCAGGGTGGATCACGCATTTGGATCTCGGTTTGGTCCGACCCCGTGGCCTGGTGCGCAAATGACCGCAGCAGACTCGTCGCCGCTCCTCCATCACGTCGTCTTCGCAGTGGCCCCCGAGCGGCAGGCTGACGTGGCAAAGCTGTTCACCGATCTCGGCTTCGGCTTCGAAAAACTTCAGTTGGCCGAACTCGGTTTGGACATTCACCTGGACTGGAATCGGGGCATCGAGCTGATCAGCCCCATTCCCGGATCGACCGGGTTGGTTGCCGCTTCGGTGAATGAGTTCCTCGAGCGGCACGGCGACGGGGTGTACAGCGTGGTGATTCGGGTCCCGGGAGCCGCGGCGGCCGAAGCCGTTGCCGAGCGGTATGGCGCGACAACGCGTTTCCGGCAAAACTTCGAGGGCGAGGGCTCCTATCTCGACGAAATCGACTTGTCGGTGTTCGGGCTCCCCCTGACGTTTCTGTCCACCAACATTCCGTGATGCTGTCCCGTGACCGCCGAGAGCCAACCGAAAAGGAACAGACTCCCGTGACCAAGCCGCAAGTCTACCCGGAAATTCCGGTGCTCGACTTGACCGATCTGCCAATGGCCCTCGACCGTGGCGTGGGGTGGGCCACCTTGCGGGAAGCCGGGCCGGTGGTCCTGAGTGACGGTTGGTACGCCCTGACGCGGAGGGCGGATGTGCTTGCAGCACTGCGTAATCCCAGCGTGTTCTCGTCCAAGAAAGCGTTTGAGGTTGTCGGCAGCCCGCTGCCGTTGGTGCCGGCTGCGTTTGATCCGCCAGAACACACCCGGTTCCGAAAGATTCTGCAGCCCTTCTTTAGTCCGCATGCGCTCGCTTCGATACTGCCGTCGATTCAAGCCCAAGCGATCGACATCATCGACTCGATTGCCGAACGCGACGAGTGCGAGGTGATGGCCGACCTGGCGACTCCGTATCCGTCACAGGTCTTCCTGACACTCTTCGGCCTGCCGCTGCCGGATCGGGAGCGGCTGATCAGGTGGAAGGACGCCATCATCGAACTGAGCATTCCGGCCGCCGCCGGCGAGGCCCCGGATCTGACGCCGGCGCTGGAAATGTTCGCCTACCTCACCGAGGCAGTCGCCGAGCATCGGCAGAATCCGGGCGACGATGTGCTTTCTCAGGTGCTGGTCGGCGAGGACGCGCTCACCGACGACGAAGCCCTCGGTATGGCCTTCTTCTTCGTTCTCGCGGGCCTGGACACCGTTACGTCGGCCATCGGCGCGGCAATGCTCGAGTTGGCACGCCGACCCGACGCGCGCACCAGACTCCGGGAAAGGCCGGACGATATCAACGTTTTCGTCGAAGAGATCGTCCGACTGGAGTCGTCGGCTCCGGTCGTCCCCCGGGTGACGACCGAGGAGGTCACTGTTGCCGGTGTCACGCTGCCGACGGGTGCTCGGGTGCGGCTGTGCCTCGGCGCGATCAACCGGGACGGCAGCGATGCGATATCCGGTGACGACCTGACGCTGGATGGCAAGGTGCACAAGCACTGGGGCTTTGGTGGCGGACCGCACCGGTGCGTAGGTTCGCATCTGGCTCGGATGGAGATGAACGTCGTCGTGACCGAATGGCTACGCCGCATTCCTCATTTCGAGCTCTCGCACGGATACCGGCCCGAGATCATCTGGCCGTCGCCAACATCCACGTTGGCGCGACTACCGCTGCGGATTATTCGCAAGGGCGACGAGGAGATTCGGTGACCATCAACCTCGAAATGCCGAATGTTTTCGACGCGGGACTGCCGGCGCTCAGCTATGACGTCACGGACACGCCGCGTGCGGTCTACCCCCGGATTCGGGCAGCGCAGGACCTGGCGCCGATCGCAATTGGGCCGTTGGGTCCGGAGGTCTTGTCCTACGAACTGGCCAGAACCGTCCTTCGGGACAATCGGTTCGTGATTCCGCCGGGCCTCCACCTCACGGCTCAGGGTGTTACGTCGGGTCCACTGTGGGACCGAGTCGTTGGCAGCATCATGTGCGCCGAAGGCGCTGAACACCAGCGGCTGCGCAGCCTGGTATCGAAGGCCTTCACCCCGCGCGCGACCGCGCGGCTGCACGACACGATCGGCGATGTCGTCAACGAACTGGCCGATCGTGTCGCCGACCTGGGCGCCTGCGACGTTGTCACCGACATCGCGCGACCCTATCCGATCCCGATCATCTGTGCGTTACTTGGCGCGCCCCGTGCGGACTGGCAACAGTTTTCGCTGTGGGCCGACGAGATCTTCAAGATGGTCAGCTTCGCTGTCAATCTCATCGATGAAGTGCCGGCCGTCATGCGCGCTTGGGGTGAGCTGGACGCCTACGTCGACAATATGGTCGCCGAACGACGGCGCAGTCTGACCGACGATCTGCTCTCCGACCTCATCCGCGCCGAGGACAACGGTGACCGACTGAGCGCCGACGAATTGCGCATGACGGTGGCCAGCCTGTTGGTGGCGGGAACGGACACCACCCGCAATCAGTTGGCCGCTTCCATGCAGGTCCTGTTCGATCACCCCGCGCAGTGGGCGATGCTGCGCGATCATCCCGAACTCTCGCTGCCCGCCGTCGAGGAAAGCATGCGCCATTCACCCGCGGTGTGCAGCACGCTTCGCACCGTGAAGGAAGACGCCGGGCTCGGCGGATGCACCTTCCCCGCCGGCACCTTCATTTTCGTGAATACCTTTGCGGCTAACTGTGATCCCCACGTGTATGACGACCCCGACCGCTTCGACATTACCCGCGAGGCGGCGCCGGCGATATTGACCTTCGGCGGCGGCGTACACTACTGCCTCGGCGCGAACCTGGCCAGACTCGAGCTCGCCGAAGCACTCAGGATCCTTGCGCACCGGTTGCCGAATCCCCGCTGTGTCGGACCCGCGCCGTGGAAGCCGATGCTTGGCATGAGCGGGCCTACCAGCCTGCCCATTGAGTTCGACCCTCCGACGCCGAACCTTCGCGGCGTAGTGAGCACCAAGTAGATGGCGTACAAGATCGATCCCGAAGTGCTGGCTCGCGAATGTCGGGGGGTTCTCGACATTCCGCTCGGCACCGGCGAGCGGTTTCTCCGTACTCATCGAGAGGCTGTCACGCGTCTATCCGGACCTCATCGATAACAGTCGGCGGCGCTGGATCGGAAGCAAGGCCGGCGGCATATTGGGCAAGGTGACCTTTCTGCACATAGGCTTCACCGAGTATCTACTTATCTTCGGTGCCCCAGCTGGAACGCAAGGCTTTACCGGAAGATACAGCTACATGGAGCTTTACAAGGTCATCCTGGCCGGCCGTTACACGACCTATGGTCTGGAGTCCGAACAGATAGACCCAACCGTTTATCTCCCCGGAGACGTCGGCTGCATGAAGAAGGGCGAGGCCCGCGGCCTTGAGATCGAATCGGGCTCATGGCATCTCGAATATGGCCGAGGACCGAACATCACGGCCGTGCCCTTTGCGTTGATGGACACTGTGGTCAACTCACTGGAATTAAAGCCACTCGTGCTCACCACCGGTGAGTACATTAGCTTTATGCGGCGAGGTCTGCATAACCATCGCCGTTCGAAGGTCCAACCTTCAAGTTCCTAGCCCATCTTCCGGAGCCAGCTCAACCACGCAAATCTCGCCGGTTGTGCCGTCAACTTCGACGAGGGCGCCCGGCGGCAACGACTTGGTTGCCCCATGGACGTCCACCACACATGGGAAGCCGAATTCGCGGGCCACCACCGCGGCGTGTGACATCGGACCGCCGAGTTCTGTCACCACGGCCGCGGCGTAGCAGAAAGCGGCGGTGTATCCGACGTCGGTGACCTCCGCGACGAGAATCTCACCGGGTTGCAGCTCGTCGAGGGTCTCGGCCCGCACGATCCGCACCCGGCCGCGTACCCGCCCCCCGCACACGCCGACTCCGCGCAAGGTGTCCCCGCTGGAAAGGGCCAGCGGCGATGTGGTGGACGGCTCCCAGTTCCCGCTGAACACGGTCGGCGGAGCGACGGTGGCCAGCCTGCGCTGTTCGGCTCGGCGCCGGGCTACCAGCTCCGAAACGTCGGCGGGCAGCGCGTCGAGTTCGTCGACCAGCAGATAGAAGACATCATCGGCGGTTTGGAAGATCCCGGCGTCAACCAGCCTGCGCCCGTACTCGCGCAGCAGCCCGCGCAGCACCCAGTTGGCTCGCACCACCTTGTCGCGACGAGCTTCGCGGTCGCGGAGCTGGCCCGCGGCCAGCAGCGCTACGGGCTTAGCCCGCAATGGGATTCGCGGGCGCTGTGGCTGCGGCGTCGCAGGCACACTCATTGCTCTGGTCACCATCCGGACCAGCAGCTCGGGGTCGTCGGCGTAACTGGTCGAGAGCATCTCGAGCTCCGCCGGGCCACGATGACCGATCAGCCTCAGCTCGGCCAGCACCGCGGCATGAAACTCCGGCGCGTCGACGGCCAGCTTGTCAAGCCGCTCGCCCGGTTCGGTGAGCAGCCGAGCCACGTTCGGATCACGCTGTGCCGCGACCACCAATCGATGCATGGCCTCGACCGATCGCGCGCTTACCAGCTCGGGCCCCGCCGGCGCGGAGGTGTCTCGCCCACACAAGCCGCGCAGCAACACATTGAACGCTGCGCACAGCATGAATGACGCCGAGGCCAGCACCCATCCGTGCACGACATGGTCGCGCGCCAACGCGATCAGGCTCAGCAACCGACGATCGTCGAGTTGTGCTGCATCGTCGGCCAGCCGCTCCAGTCGATCGACATCGGCGATGAAGTCGCGGGTATCACGCGACGCACCGGAGCTCAGGCCCACCAGATTGATGCCAAACACCCCGATATTGCGCGCGTTACGCAGTTGCCTTCGGGTCCAGCCAACTTCGGCAGGGCGTTGCTCACCGAAGATCGGCAGCGAGGCCATGCTGGGTCCGAAGAACCCGCTGTTGCTGACGATCATCGACGGCTTGGCGAACGGCACGGTTTCGGCCATGAAGTGCGCCGACGTGATCGCCCCGTACAACCGATGCGCGAACACCGCGACGGTTCGCATGGCGATTTCGCGCTGGACCATTCCGCCGGGTCGCAGCCGCTCGGCAATGATGACGCCGCCGGCGCGCAACCCACGTACGGTCGCCGAAGCCGACGAGGGCGAAAACGGGCCCGGCAGCGCCTCGGACAAATTGGTGGCCAGAAAGGTGGGAAAACGCGGGTCGATCGGAGTGTCGAACTCGCCGTTAACTCCTTCGGGGCCAGCCCATCTGGGGCGTACACCGTCGCCTGCTGCTGCATCGGCGGCAGGCAGGTCGGCAATATTGGCCAGCCGCCACGGCAGCGACACGACCCGCTTACCCAGCGCGATACGGCCACGGACCGCTAAGGCGAAGTCCTCGATAGCTTCGTCGCAATTCCATGCCGGCAGGAAACCCCATTGGTCGCGCAACCGTGACGTATCCATCAGCGGTGCGCTACACACCAGCTCCAGCTCGGCGAACGCAGCCAGGCCGCTCAGCCGCACGACCGGGCGCCCGAGCCCGGCAGCGATCTGGCGAAACGTCTGCTCACCCGGAGCAGCGAGATTGACTGGACCGCTAGTGATTCCGATGTCCAAGACGGTGCGGGTGAATAGCCGAAGCGCATCGTCGAGGTGGATGACTTGCATGCGGCGATCGGCAGAACTGCCCGGGAACGCTGGCAATGCCAGCAGCCGGCGCACCCAGTTGTCGACGTTGCGACCGACGATGAGCGCGGAACGGACCGTGACCCATTCGACGTCGGATGCCCCGAGCATGTCTTCGACGCGGGCCTGGTGCACGCCGTCGGCCAATACCGGAGCCAGCGCCTCGCCCTCGGCTTTCGCTGCGTCCGCTCGGCCATAGACGTGTGCCGACGACGCGAAAACGATGCGCCTGGATCCCGTGTCGGCCATCGCTTCCAGAACGTTGACCGTGCCCCCGACGTTGACCTCGTGGCCGATACGTGCGGCGGGGCCGGGGCTGTGTGCCCACGCGAGATGCGCGACGACGTCCGCGCCGGCGACGGCGCGTTTGACCGCACCCGCGTCGCGGATGTCTGCTTCGAGGAAATCCGCGGCACTCGACCAGCTTTCCGGCCGGCGCCGAGCGATCCCTACGACATCATGTCCCTGGCTGAGCAATCGGGCGGTGAGACCGCGGCCGAGCACGCCACTCGCCCCGGTGACCGCGATTCTCACTGACTGCCGCGTTTCATATGGTTATTCGTCGTCGTCCATCAACGCGGCGTTGACCAGGGCCTCGAGGTCCATGTCCGCGATGTGCTTTTCCGTGCTCACCGCCGGTGCTGCCGCCTGGGCGTTGCCGTCTTCGGTTGCCAACGCGAGCAACAGCTCCAGCACTCCGGCCTGCCGGAGTCGCTTGACCGGAATCGACCCCACAACGCGCTGAATGTCGGCTTCCCCGGGCGCGGCGGCCGGGGTGCTTTGCTCCGAACTCCCAACCAGCTCCTGGTGCATGTAACCGGCCAGCGCGGCGCAGTTCGGGTAGTCGAAGATCAGCGTGGGTGAAAGCGCGAGACCGGTGGCGGACTTCAATCGGTTGCGCATCTCGACGGCGGTCAGCGAGTCGAAGCCGAGTTCCTGGAACGCTCTTTCCGCATCGATGGACTCGGGGCTGGAGTTGCCCAGCACCGTGGCAATATTGGCGCGCACCAGATCCAGCAGAACCGCATACTGCTCGTCCTCGGGCAAGCCCTCCAGGCGTTGCAGCAGAGCAGATTTCGATTTGGCAGCGGCCAGCGAGTCGTCGACCTGGCGCCGGGTCGGCGCGTTGATCAGATCAACGAACATCGGCGGCAACGTTCCCCCGTCGAACTTGACCCGCAGCGCCGCGAGGTCGATGTGGGCGGGCAGCAGGAACGGTTCGTCGACAATCAGCGCGGTGTCCAGCAATTCCAGTGCCTGATCGGAGGACATCGCGACAATGCCGTCCCGGCCGAACCGGGCACGGTCGGCGGCACCCAGCGCACCGGTCATGGCACTGGCCTGGTCCCACAGACCCCAGCCCAGTGACATCGCCGGCAAGCCAAACGAACGCCGGTGTACGGCCAACCCGTCGAGGAACGCGTTGGCGGCCGCGTAGTTGGCCTGACCCGACGCTCCGGCCAACCCGGCCATCGACGAAAACAGAACGAAGGCAGACACATCGAGGTCGCGGGTCAGCTCGTGCAGGTTCCAGGCCCCGTCGACCTTGGCCCTCAACACCGCCTCAACCCGTTCCGGGGTCAGCGAGGAGATCACCGCGTCATCGAGCATCCCGGCCGCATGAATCACGCCAGTCAGCGGTCGCTGCACCGGGATATCGGCGATCACCTTGGCCAGCGCCTCGCGATCAACGACGTCACAGGCCACCACCTGCACCTGGGCGCCGGTCGCGCAGAGCTCGGTCATCAACTCTGCAGCCCCCGGCGCATCCAGACCACGCCGGCTCACCAAGACCACGTTGCGCGCACCGTACCGCGACACCACGTGGCGGGCCACCGCGGAACCGGCCATGCCCGTTCCGCCGGTGATCAGCACGGTGCCGGTCCCCAGCGCGCCACCTGGCCCGAAAGGCAGCGTCATCACGACCTTGCCGACGTGGCGGGCCTGGCTCAAGTACCGCAATGCCGCCGGGGCGCGGCGTACGTCAAACCTGGTCACCGGCAACGGTCGTAGCACGTCCTCGCCGAACAGCGCGGCCAGCTCGTCGAGCACCTGCTGGATGCGCTCGGGGCCCGCTTCGAAGAGATCAAACGCGCGGTACCGCACACCCGGGTGTTCCTGTGCGATCACGCCGGACTCGCGGATGTCTGTCTTGCCCATCTCCAAGAAGACGCCACCGGGCGCAACCAACCGAAGCGAAGCATCGACGAAGTCACCGGCCAGCGAGTCCAGCACCACATCCATGCCCTGCCCGGCGGTGACCGCCCGGAACTTGTCCTCGAACTCCAGGCTGCGCGAATCGGCAATGTGATCATCTTCAAAGCCCATGGCCCGCAAGGTGTCCCACTTGCCGCGGCTGGCTGTTGCGAAAACCTCCAGCCCCAGGTGCCGGGCCAGCTGCACCGCAGCCATCCCGACGCCGCCCGCGGCGGCGTGCACCAACACCCGCTGGCCGGGCTTTGACCCGGCCAGATCCACCAGCGCGTAGTAGGCGGTGGCGAAAACCACGGTGGTGGTCGCGGCGGCGGTGTGCGACCATCCGGCCGGCGACTTGGCCAGCAGGCGCTGGTCGGTGGTGGCGATCGTTCCCGTCCCGTCGGGGAACAGGCCCATGACTCGGTCGCCAACCGCGAAACGCGCATCCTGCGGCGCAGTTTCGATCACGACGCCGGATGCCTCGATACCCATCACCGCATCGGGATCGGGATAGAGCCCCAGCGCGATCATCACGTCGCGGAAGTTCGCCGCGAGGGCCGACAGCGCTACCCGAACCTGGCCGGGGCCCAGTGGCCGGTCGGCGTCCGGGATCCGTTCCAGTCGCAGATTCTCAAATGTGCCGTAACTGCTCATGCCCAGCCGCCACGGCCCATCACCCGGCGGCACCAGGAGTCCGCCCACGGCGCGGCTGCCATGCACTCGCGCGATGTACACCTTTGCGCCACGCACCAGCACTTGCGGCTCGCCGGCCGCCAAGACCGCGGCCACCGCCTCTTCGTCCAGCGCCCTATCGGTGTCGACCAGCACGATCCGGCCGGGGTGCTCGGTCTGCGCCGAACGCACCAGTCCCCACACCGCGGCGCCTGCCAGGTCGGCGATGTCCTCCCCCGGCAACGTCATCGCACCCCGGGTCGACACCACCAACGTCCCCGCGCCTTCGCGGGCCAACCAGGACTGCAGCACCGGCAGCACCGCGCGGGTGGCTGCGTAGACGCCTGCAAGGACGTCGTCGGCCACTGGCGCCGACTCGAACACCACCGCCGAGCGCTGTCCTTCGGCGATCTCCGATTCCGGTGCACCCCAAGCGGACACCGATACCGGCTGCACCGAGGATGACGGCTGCGCGGACCAGACCACCTCGAAGAGCCGATCCGGGCCCGAGCTCGAGACCGCCGCCAGCAATTGCTGGTCGGTCACCGGCCGGGCCACCATCGACGCTACCGAGAGCACCGGCAGCCCAAGGCCATCCGCGAGCTCGATCGACACCGCCGAATCGCCTACCGGCACGATCCGGGCCCGCACCGCCGCGGCGCCCGCGGCGTGCAGAGACACCTGCTGCCAGGAGAACGGCACCAGCATCGAACCTTCGGGAAGCTCGGCGCTGTCGGAGGCGAGGATCACCGCGTGCAATGCGGCGTCCAGCATCGCCGGGTGCACACCGAATCCGGCCACTGACACCCCGGCGTCTGCGGGCAGCGTCACTTCGGCGAATACTTCATCGCCACGCCGCCACATCGAGGTCAAGCCGCGGAACGCGGGTCCGTACCCGTATCCGCGCTCGGCCAGCCGCTCATAGCCGTCGTCGACGTCGACCGGGACCGCGCCGACCGGTGGCCATGCCGACAGATCCGCGCTCGGCTCGGCCGACCCCGCGCGCAGGATGCCCTCGGCGTGCAACGACCAGCCGGCACCGGCCTCGGCGCGGGAGAAGATCGACAGCGCGCGGCTGCCCGCGTCGTCACCGCCGCCGACCACCACCTGGACGGCGACCGACCCGCCGGCCGGCAACAACAGGGGCGCCGCAAGATTCAGCTCCTCGACAACTCCGCAGCCCACCTCGTCGCCGGCGCGGATCGCCAACTCGACGAATCCCGCCCCGGGGAACAGCACGACCCCGCCCACGGCGTGATCGGTCAACCAGGTCTGCACGCCGGGCGATAGGCGGCCCGTCAGCACCACCCCGCCCGAGGCCGGCAGCTCGACCACCGCGCCCAGCAATGGGTGCTCGCTAGCCTGC
>Ga0210396_10006515_pt1 | contig 11183 bp, 9 predicted proteins | sample IncBWH17OmetaG_FD_155466 | JGI IMG/M metagenome (GOLD analysis project Ga0210396, IMG submission 155466) | Forest soil microbial communities from Barre Woods Harvard Forest LTER site, Petersham, Massachusetts, United States - Inc-BW-H-17-O ...
CTGCAGGGCTCGGCGTCGTACAACCACGCTGTTCAGACCAGCTCGCCGTGTCTGACCGACAACGAGCCGGGGACGGCCTCTTTCGGGAGCTGCATCACCGAGACCATACTCAAGGGCTCCTCTGTCCAGACCCCCTTCGCCAACCCGTTCGGCTCGCTGGGTTCGGTGCTGCCCTTCTCGCCGGCGTTCCAAGGCAACATCCGCGCCCGCTACGACTGGACCATCGGGACCTACAAGGCCTACGCCACGGTCGCCGGGAACTATGTGGGCAGCATGTGGAGCCAGCCGGCCACCTATCCATCCGGCGACGGCGTCCTGATCCCCTCCACCACCTATCTGCGGTACCTGCAGCCGGGCTATGCGACGATGGACGCGTCGATCGGCTTCGCGAAGGACAACTGGTATGTGGAACTCTACTCCAACAACTTGACGAACACCCTGGCCAGCACCTTCACGTCCTCCGCACAGTTCATCAAGTCGGAGGTTCCGCTGCGCCCACGCATCGTCATGCTCAAGGTCGGCGCGAGCTTCTAAGGTCCCTCCCCCGCCCTGCGCGCCGCGGCTCCGGCGCGCAGGGGTTTCGATCATCGCGGCGACTCGTCCTACGGCGCATTCGCGCGCCTATCAGCGCCCCACAAGTCCAGGTGAGCTTAGATGGCGTTTTCGGGCACGTTTGGGGGTCGGCCACGCTTCGATCTGGCGGTGATCGGCGCCGGAATCGTTGGCCTGGGCCATGCGCTCGCAGCCGCCAGACAAGGCCTGAGGGTCGTCGTGATCGATCGGGACCTGAGGGCCAACGGCGCCTCGATTCGGAACTTCGGCTTCATCACGGTCTCCGGCCAGGCCCGCGGTGAGGTCTGGCGCTTCGCTCGCCGCGCCAGGGATGTCTGGGCGGAGATCGCGCCGCGCGCCGGCGTCCCGGTGGAGCACCACGGGCTCGTCCTCACCCTCCGCCGGCCCGAATCCGTCGCAGTGGCGGAAGCCTTCCTGGCGACCGAGATGGGCGAAGAATGCGAACTCCTGACGGCGGCGAAGCTGAAGAGCCGATTCCCGCAGATCGCCAGCGACGACGCCCTTGGCGCCTTGGTCAGCCCGCACGAGCTTCGTGTGGACTCCGCCCTGGCCCTTCCCAGGCTGGCGGAATGGCTCGCCCGTGAACATGCGGTGACATTCCGCATGGGCGAGACGGCGCTGAGCGTCGAGCCGCCGGTCATCGCCACCTCGCGCGGCGAGATCCTCGCTGATCGCGCCGTGGTCTGTCCCAACGATGACCTTTCCACCCTCTTCCCGGAGCGGATCGAAGCCTACGAACTGAAGCGCTGCCGGCTCTCCATGCTGAGGCTCGCTTCGCCTGGCTTCCGCTGGCCGGCCGGCGTCATGAGCGATCTTGGACTGGTGCGCTACCGTGGCTACGCCGATCTCCCTTCAGCCCCGGCGCTTGCCCGTCGCCTCGAGGCCGAACAGCCTCGCGCCCTGGCGCACGGGGTCCACCTCATCGCCGTGCAGAACGCCGACGGGACGCTGGTGGTCGGCGACAGCCATCACTACGACGACCTTCCCCTCCCCTTCGCACCGGCCGAGGCCGAGGCGCTCATCCTCGAGGAATTCGAGCAGGCGACCGGCCTGGCGGCGCCCCCGGTGATCGCCCGCTGGACCGGCGTCTATCCGGTTTCAGAGCAAAGGGCCTGGCTTGTCGACAAGCCCTCGCCCCAGGTTCGACTGGTCATCGTGTCCAGCGGGACGGGTGCATCCACCGCCTTCGCCATCGGCGAGGCGACGATCGCCGAGCTTTGCGGATCCTGAAGGAAGATGGGAGCTCGACCATGGGCGTGATCAAGGCGGTCGTCTTCGACTGGGCCGGGACGATGGTGGACTTCGGCTGCCAGGCGCCGGTCGAGGCCCTGATTGAAGCCTTCGCCGCCGAAGGCGTGGCGCTCTCCGGCGAGGACGCCCGCCGTGACATGGGCCGGGCCAAACGTGACCACGTGGCCGCCCTGCTGGCCTGGCCGAAGGTGGCGCAAGCCTGGGCGGAGGCGAAGGGATCGGCGCCGACCGAGGTTGACGTCGAGCGGGTCTATCGCGCGCTGGAGCCCCTCATGGCGCAGGCGGCGGCGCGGTTCAGCGATCTCATCCCGGGCGCCGCCGCGGTCGCATCTACGCTGCGCGCCCAGGGCGTGCGGGTCGGCTCCGGAACCGGTTACACCCGACAGATGATGAACGGGATCCTGGGCCGGGCGCAGGCCCAGGGCTATTCGCCGGAAGTCGTGATCTGCGCGGGCGAAACGCCGTCAGGCCGGCCCTCGCCCTTGATGCTGTGGCAGGCGTTGGTCACGCTCGACGCCTGGCCAGCGCAGCTCTGCGTGAAGGTGGACGATGCCGAGGTGGGGATCGAGGAGGGCCGCGCCGCGGGTTGCTGGAGCGTGGGCGTCGCCGCCTCCGGCAACGGGGTCGGGCTGAGCCTCGAGGCGTTCCAGGCCCTCGACGATGGCGAGCGCCGCGCGCGCGTCGAACGCGCGGCGCAGTCGCTCAGAACCGCCGGCGCCCACCTCGTCATCGACACCGTCGCCGACCTCCCCACCGGCCTCGTCGAGATCGAGCGCCGCATCGCCTCCGGCCAGCGCCCCGCTGACGGCTAAGCCGCTTCGCGCAGGACGCAAGGGCCAGGAATTTTAATTGGCCACGAACCTCACGAACAACACGAACGCCTGACTAAATTCATCATGGGTCGAGTTTAATAAATCGCCGAAGGCGCATTCACAATTCTTCTCTTGTTCGTGTGGTTCGTGAGGTTCGTGGCCAATATCTTGATGCTAAACAGCCACGAGGCGCTCCAGCAGCGGACGGTAGTGCTCCAGCCCCGGGACGACGAGATCGGGGATCTTGCCCGTGTCGTCCCAGCGCCTCAGGCGCACCGCGTCTGCCGCGAACGGGCTGCGCTCGAACCGCAGGCGCTCCTCGGCGGTGAAGCGACCTCCCTGCAGCTGGAGGCTCAGGCGGGAGGCTGGGCTGAGCCCCTCCTCATAACCGGGCTCGGCCGCGCAGAGGTGCCGCTTGGCCGATACGTGAAGCGCAATGGGGCCGGTCACCTCCCGGCCGAACCAGCGTCCGAGCGTTCGAGCGCCGTGGACCTCGTGGCGGGCGTCGCGCCCCTCCGTTTCTGCGGCCTCGCCACGCCCCTCGAACAGGTGGCCGAAGTCGTGCAACAGGGCCGCCGCGATCAGATGGTCGCCGGCGCCCTCCTGCGAGGCGAGGAAGGCGCACTGCAAGGCGTGCTCGAGCTGAGAGACATTCTCCCCATAGAAATCCCCGCCGCGCTCCAGGAACGCGTGAAAGATCTCATCGACCGGGCTGTCGGTCATAGCGGCGCCTCCCACGCGTCCGCGGCCTCAAGCCTGGCGAGAGTGGCGGCGAGCGCGTCGACGTCCGCATAGCAGCCGCGAAGCCAGCGCGGAGTCTCCCGCGTCAGAGCGCGCCGCCCGTGCAGGATACGTCGATTGTCGAACACCACCATGTCGCCCGGCGCCAGGCGACGCTCGAAAACGGCGCCGGGCGCGTGCACGCGGCGGTGGAAGCCGAGGTAGGCCTCGTACCAGGCTTGGGTGTCGGCCGCTTCGCCCGCTTCCAGATCGAGCGAGCGATGATTGAGCCGGACTGCCTCGATGGCCCCGAGCGGATCCAGCGACAACACCGGGGCCGCATGCGTCCAGCGGGAGCCGGATGCTTCCGCGAAGGCGAAGCGGACCGGGGTTCGCGCGAGGATGTCGAACGCCGCAGGCGCCTCGCGCCTCAGGGCTTCGGCGTGGGCGAAGCCGTCTGCGAACAGGCTCTCGCCGCCCGCCTCGTCTACGACGATCGCATGCAGCAGCTGAAGCGTGGGGACCGGATCGCGGTAGGGATTGTCCGTGTGGAGATCGAGACCGAGATCCGAATAGGCGAGGTTTCCGGGCGCGGGTTCGACGCGGACATCGAATGTGCGGCCATAGTTTGTCTCGCGCACGAAGCCGAACCTCGCGACGGCCCGCTCGACCGCCGAGGGATCGGCGCCCGCGCCCGAGAGTATGGCCAGACCCCAGCGCCTCAGGCGGGCGAGCGCCTCACGCAGCGCGCCGTCTTCAGCGAGATAGGCTTCGAACGGGACAGCAGGAGCTTCTGAGATCGCCTGCGGAGCCTCCCAAAGCTCCACCGAGGATCGCGGCCTGAGGACGCCAGCGCATAGGGCGCCTACCGAAATCCGACGCTCGCCGAACGGCCGGGAGAAGCGCAGACGCAGGCCATCCGCATCACTGGCCACGGTTTCGACGCTCGCGCCGCCCTCGAGCAGGGAGGCGCTGTGGCGGCGCTGGCCGCTGAATGCGTCCCGCGCCTCGTCGGAATGGTCGAACAGCCACATCGCGGCGAACTCGCAAGCGCGCCCGTCGGGGAAGGTCACCTTCACCCGCCGCCCCTCGTCCTCGACACTCACCCGACTGATCACACACACCTCCGCACACGCCCAACGGCGTCAGGCCGATGCAAGCGCCGCTCCCATCGGCGCACCGGAACGAGGCGGCGAGACCGGCGCAGCCAGAGGTTCTACGCCGATCGGGCTCAGGCGTCTGAGCTCCGCTGCGCTCTCCATCACGGCGCGCAGGAGCGCAGTCCGCCGGCGCTCCGTCAGGCACACCACATATTCGGCGAGCTCCGGCGAGCGGGCGCTCGGGTCGAGCGGGATATAGGCGATCCTGGGGTCCGGCGGGCACTCCGAGGAGATGAACATCCCGACGCCCAGGCCCAGGGCGACGCCCTCGCGGATCGTTTCGCGCGTGTGCAGCTCCAGCACGTCCGTGGGGGCGACGCCCGCCTGGCTAAGCAGGTAATCGATCGCGATGCGCGTCCGCGACGTCGGTTCGCGCACCAGCAGGCGGGACTCGGCGATGGCGCAGAGGGGGAAGAACCGGCTCTGGGCGTGAGGGTGGCCGGCCGGCAGGGCCACGACCAACCGGTCGGCGAACAGGGGTTCGTAAGTGAAGCGGTTGTCCCCGGGTGGGTCGCTAACGATCGCCGCATCGACCTGGGCCTCTATCAGGGCCTTCAGGGTCTCGCGGGCATTGCCGATCCGCACCTGGATCGTGAGATCGGGGAAGCGCGCCAGGAGCCCCGCCGCCATCCGGGCGGCGAAGATCGGCGAGTCGGATCCCAGGCGCGCGGAAATCGGCCGCTGATCGCTGTCATCCTTAAAGAAGCCTTCGATGACGCTGGAGGCGGCGAACAGGCGCTGCGTGAGGGCGAAGAGCTCGCGCCCGGCCGGCGTCAGCTTCAGGGGAGGTTTGCGGTTCTCGAACAGGACCAGGTGGTGCCGGTCTTCAAGCGCCTTGAGCTGCTGAGAGAGCGTTGGCTGCGACAGGCTCAGGCCTCTGGCAGCACGGCTGACGCTCGCGGCGCTCGCGATTGCGTGGAAGGCGCGCAGATGCTGGTAGTTCAACGCCACGGCTAGAACCGCCCCCCGGATGGGCTGGACTTTGGCTCAGTTGCGTTACGCTTTCGTGACCCCCCGTCGCAGTTTGCCGACTTCGGAAAACGACGTCGGACGGGAGATGATCCGATGACTGATGAAGCCCACGGACGTTGTACTCACGCCATCGGGCGCCTGTAGCTGACCAGGGCCTCGCCCAGCGCGTCTCTGAGCGGGGTCAGCCAGGGCTCGTATTGTTTCCACTGGTCGAGGCCGTCCCGGAAGATCGGCTGTCGCACCTGTTCCGAACTGGGCGTGCGTACGCTGCGCCGGGTGTTGTGGAAGTCGAGACACGCGGGCTCGAACGGAAGACCGCAATGATCCAGGAGACGTGCGACACTGCCTTCGAGGTCTTCGATCACCTCTTCGTGCAGCACCCGCAGGACCCGGCCGGGCAGGACTTCGTCCCAATGGGCCATAAGGTCCAGATAGGTGCGATAGTAGCGGGCGATATCCTCCACGCTGTAGGTAAATTCCTGTCCCTGAGCGAAGAGCTGCTTGAGATTGCTGAAACAGCACGACATCGGGTCGCGCCGCGCGTCGATGATCCGGGCGTTCGGTAACATCAGGTGGATGAGCCCGATGTGCCGGAAGTTGTTCGGCATCTTATCGATGAAGAAGGACTTTCCGGTCCTGTAGGCCTGCGTGTCGGCCAGATACTGCTCGCCAAGCCGCGCAAGCGCCGCCGCGTCCAGCTCCGCCAGCGCTCCTGGATATCGCGGATCGTCCGGATGGTGGTCCCGACCCTGAAAATCGAGGGCGACCGCCTGGATGTTCGGCAGTTCCTGCGTGCCTTCGACCTGGGAGTGCGAGGCCAGGATCTGCTCGATCAAGGTCGAGCCCGACCTTGGCAGGCCAACGATGAAAATCGGGTCGGGCCGCGGATCGCCCCAGCCCGAGCGACGCGTGAAGAACTCCCGCGTACAGACTTCCTTCTGTTTGCGGGTATTGGTCTCCATGCTCTCGGGGCGATAGCGGCTCTCTGACCGTTTCAGGCCATTGCCGCGCTCGTAATAGCGCCAGGACTCCTCGGTCTCCCCACGATCCTCGAAGGCCTTACCCAGAGCGAAGCACAGGTGGTAGCGGTCGACGAGGCCGGTCGCCGGAGCCGTTTCCTGCGCCCGCATGAGCGCGATCTCCTCCTCGGCGAAACGATAGGTCTTGAGGTTGGCGAGGCTCCAGTAGGCGTCGCCGAAGTCCGCCCGAATTGCGCTCGCCGCGCGGTAGGCCTCGATCGCCTCGGGGACGCGGCCGATGGTCTTCAGCGCGTGGCCCATCCACAGCGGGACGTCGGCCGATTGTGGTGCGTCCGCCAGCATCTCCTCGTACAGGGCAAGCGCCTTGGCGTTGTCGCCGACCCCGACCGCCGCCGTGGCCGCGAGGGAGCGGTAGTCGAGGTTGCGCGGATCCGCCTGCAGTAACAGCCGGATCTGCTCGGCGGCCTGCGCGTGCTTCTGCCGCTGGACCAGCGTCTGGGCATAGTCATAGCGCGCGGCGAGATATTCGGGCGCGAGGACGAGCACCGCCTCGAGCAGCACCTCGGCGTCGTCGAGCACGTCCTGGGCCATGCCGATCCTGGCCAACAGGCGCATCGCCTCGGGATGGTTTCCGTTGCGGAGCAGGAAGGCGCGGATGATCTGCTCCGCCGGCGCGATATCGCCGTCCGAAAAAAGTGAGGTCGCCGTGACGACCTCGCTCGGCAGGGCCTTGAGGGTGGCGACATGGCCCGCCGCCATCGTCGCGTTCTGCGCCTCCCCGCTCATCCGGTAGAGGCCCTCGAGCATGCGCCAGCTCATCGGCAGCGCGGGATTGATGTTCACCGCGCGCAGCAGCGCCTCGATCGCCCGGGGGGCGTCCCGCAGGGCCACGTGGCACAGCCCCCGCTCCTGGTGCATCCGGCTGAATCGCGGCTGCAGCGCCTCGAGCTGTTCCAGCGACGCCAGCGCATCTGGGACGCGCATGAGGTGGCGCAGGCTGGTGGCCACGATCAGCAGCAGGTCCCGGTTCTCGGGAAAGTCGCGGACCAGCGGCTCGGCGCCAGAAAGGACTTCCTCATGGCGGCCCTCCTGCTGCAATCGTCGCAGTCGCCCGACCTCGCCCTCTACGGCCGATGGCGGGGTCATGACGGGGCTCGGGTCCATCAGGCCCTTCTCGCGAGCGGCGGGAGCTCGATCAGCCCCCGAACAGCTTGACCATCGGCTTCACGCCCTTGTCGGTCTCGGCCGCGTGCCGAAGGTGTTCGGGGATCCCGAAGGCGTCCTCGATCGTGCGCAGAAGCGAGTAGTGGTTGTAGGGCGTGTCGTCGGCCAGGCCGTGGGGCCCGTGGTTTGTGATGACGATGGTGGGGATGTGTCCCCCGCCGAAGTTCGAGATCGCCTCCGGCGTCACCCCGCAGCACCCGTCCCGGGCCCTTCCGGCGCCTTCGTCGAAGGTGATGACGATGGCGAAGTTGTCAGAGCCCTTCCAAGCCGGCGTGCGCTCGATCGCCCCCACCAGGCGGGCGATCTCGGCGTCTCCGCGACGGATCAGCCCGTCCTTGTTCGTGCTCTGGCAGTCGTCAGGGACGTTCGGCCCCGAGAGGCCATGCATCTCGTTGCACTGGTTGGGGACGATCAGAGCGAAGTTCGGTAGCGCCCCGGACGCGAGGTCCTTGTCCAGCTGATCGAATGCGACGATGCGCTCGGCGCGATCGGACGCGGATTGCACCTGGGCGAAGTTCACGAAGCCCGAGTGCTTGGAGGCGTAGAGCGCCGTCGCCCGGCTGCCGTCGCTGACCTTGGGGTCGCTGGCGATGTATGCGAGCGAGCCGGGCGCCGGCAGGTCCTCATAATAGCCCTTCCAGGACAGGCCACGCGAGCCAAGCTGGTCGCCGAGGTCCCGGGCGTGGACGGTGTGGTCGACATAGCCTGGCTGCGCTGCGCCCAGGCAATTGGCGTCCGTCGAACCGGGCTTGCAGTAGAAGGGATCATCGTCGTGGATGCCGAACGTGTCGCCGCCCAGCAGCGCCACATAGTTCGCCTCGCTGGGGTGCACTTCCCCATACATGCGCGTGGCGTCGCCGTACTCGCGCGCGAGGCGCGAGATGGTCGGGGCGTCCGCGCCGCCGACGATCTGATCGTAGTCCTTGTTTTCCTCGATGATGACGAAGACGTGGGCGAAGCGGGGAACGCCTTCGACCTTCGGCGCGGCGTGCGCCGCAGCGGCTCCAGCGCCAGCCAGACCGATCGCCAGCCCGATAGCCATGGCCCTTCGCATCATCGACGACTCCTTTGATTCCCGCACGAGGCGGTGGAACACCATTCTGATGACGATTTCGCGAATGGCACGGCTTTTGCCCGCCTTGCGCGTACGGAACACCCGGCGTAATAGGCCCCCCTTCCCGCCTCGCGGTGATCCTCGGTAGCTCAGTTGGTAGAGCAGGCGGCTGTTAACCGCCGGGTCGCAGGTTCGAGTCCTGCCCGGGGAGCCACCGGCTTTGGGTAAGTGGCTGTGGCTGCTGAGAAATTTTCCAGGTGGCCGGGACCTGCCCCACAATATATCGCTCTGCGAGACGCTCAATCGGCCAGTCGCTCTACGACCAGATCGACGAACGCCCTCACGCGGCGGGCGCGGCGCATGTCGCGATGATAGCTTAGCCAGGTGTCGCGCGTCGGCGGCGGCTCGCCGAGATCGATGCGTTCGAGCCCAGCCGTACCGTCGCCCAATGGAACCGGCAGTACGGCCAGTCCGGCGCCGAGCGCGCACAGCCTCGCCTGCACCTCGCGGTTGTTGCTGCGCGCAGCGATGTGCGCGTTCGGAAGCATCCGCGCGACCCACTCGACGTCCGGCATGCCGCCAAACGCCGAGTCCATGATGACCAGGGGGCACCCGGCGCCGTCGCCGGCCGAAGGGTGCGCCGCGCCACGACGAATGTAGGCTGCATAGGACATGCGAAGCAGCCGGCGGGAGATGACGTCTGCCTCATCGGGGGGCCTGATCCGGAATGCGATGTCCGCCTCCCGCCTCGCGAGGCTGTAGAGGCGCGCGTCGGTCAGCAGCTCGAGCACAATGCCCGGGTGCTCCCGGCTGAACTCCGCCAGCACGGGCGAAAGCATCCAGACGCCGAACCAATCGGAGCAGGACAGGCGCAGCAGCCCGCTCAACCGCCCCACGACGCCGTCGAGCATGCGACCGAGGGAGAGCGCCTCTTCCTCCATTCGCTCGGCATGAGCGAGCATGACCTGCCCCTCGTCGGTCAGGACGAAACCCTCTCCCGTACGCTGGAACAGAGTGTGGCCGACCGCCGCCTCGAGTGCGCGGAGGCGCCGCCCCATCGTCGGCTGCGTCTGGCCGATCGCCCGGGCGGCGGCCCCGAGCGTCCCTTCGCGGGCGATCGCGAGGAAGATGCGCAGGTCGTTCCAGTCCATAGTCATCATGCAATTCTGCATGACCAGCGTGCAGAGTCTATCGTTTCCATTCATCTCGCGATTGAGGAGGATCCGGCTCGCCGAAAGGAGCAGAGCCATGAATGTACAGACCACCATGACGGCCCTCGTGCTGGAGACGCACGCCGGGTCCTTCCGCCTCACCCAGGTTCCGAGGCCCGCGCCAGCTGCCGGGGAGGTGCTGGTGAGGATCGAGGCGAGCGGCGTTAATCCGCTCGATATCAAGACCAGGGCCGGCGAGGCGGCGGCGGCGCACGCCCGACATCCCCTACCCGCCATCCTGGGCATCGACCTCGCGGGGGTCGTGGAGGAGGTCGGCCCAGGCGTCACCCGCTTCCGGCGCGGCGACGAAGTGTACGGAATGACCGGCGGCGTGGGCGGCGTGCAGGGTACGCTCGCCCAGTTCGCGTCGGTGGACGCCGATCTGCTCGCGCACAAGCCGGCCAATCTCTCCATGCGCGAGGCGGCCGCCCTGCCGTTGATCACGATCACCGCGTGGGAAGGGCTCATCGACCGTGGCCAGATTTCCAAGGGGCAAACCGTGCTCGTTCAAGGCGGCGCCGGCGGGATCGGGCATGTCGCCATTCAGCTCGCCCGTGCACATGGCGCCACGGTATGGGCGAGCGGCCGCGCCGCCCACGCCGAGACGATCGCGGGCCTCGGGGCGACGCCGATCGACTTCGAGGCGGAGACGGCCCGCGACTATGTCGCCCGTCACGGCGGCCTGGGTTTCGATGTCGTCTTTGACACGGTTGGGGGCGCAAGCCTCGACGCGTCCTTCGCGGCGGTCCGGCGGTACGGCCATGTCGTCAGCGCGATGGGATGGGGCGCGCACGCGCTGGCGCCGCTCTCATTCAAGTCGGCCAGCTATTCAGGCGTCTACACCCTGATACCGCTTCTTAGCGGCGAAGGCCGCGCGCATCACGGCGCGATCCTGGAACAGGCGAGGCGGCTTACGGAAGCCGGGCTACTGCTGCCCATCCTCGACCCGCGGCGCTTCACCTTCTCAGATATCGAGGCCGCCTACGCCGCTGTCGCCGATGGCGCGGCGGGGAAAATCGTCGTGTCGGCGCCGGACGCCGGCTGACCCGATCCATCCTTCAGCAACGGAGCTCATCATGACCACCTGGCTCATCACCGGCTGTTCGAGCGGCTTTGGCCGCATCCTGTCGGAGGCCGTGCTCGCGCGCGGGGACAATGCGATTGTCACCGCCCGCAATCGGGAGAGCGTCCAGGCGCTGGCGGATCGTTACCCCGGCCGGGCCTAT
>Ga0210396_10006516_pt1 | contig 11183 bp, 10 predicted proteins | sample IncBWH17OmetaG_FD_155466 | JGI IMG/M metagenome (GOLD analysis project Ga0210396, IMG submission 155466) | Forest soil microbial communities from Barre Woods Harvard Forest LTER site, Petersham, Massachusetts, United States - Inc-BW-H-17-O ...
GCCCAGCAGGTCGACGAGGACGTGGTACTGAGCCGGTGCGAATTCGGCCGCGCCAGCGATTTTGACCGTGCGAGCGAATTCGGCCGCGCCCGCGGGGCAGCGCCGCTCAGCCGGACTCCTTCCGACGCGCTGCAACTGTCGGGATTTGCCCGAAGCCAGCCGGCGGTCGCCGCATTCATGCTGCAACTGGAGAGCACGGGAATTTTTCAGAAGGTGACCCTGGTGCGGAGCAACGAGCAGCCGCTGCTCAGTGGTGAGGTGGCGGCGTTTGAGATTCTGTGTGTGCCAGGCGCGTCGCCAAAGGGGGCACAATGAATGCGATCGTTCGGCGGCAGCGCATGACCATCGATGCGGCGGCAATCGCCACGTGCGCGGGCATCATTCTCGTCGCCTATTTTGCGGCGATCGGGCCATTGCTGCGGGAGAACGCGGCAGGCCGCGCGCGGCACCGGCAGCTCGCCGGGCAACGGCAGCGGGCGGCCGCTGCCGCGGCAGGCGTCCGACGACTGACCGCGGAGCTGGCCGCCCTCCGCGCCCAGGAGCCGCGGGACGCGCTCCAGCCGGCACAGATGGGCCGGACCACATCACGACTGAAACAGATCACCTCTCTGGCCGCCAACCGGGGGCTGGAGATCAAGGGCGTCGAGCCGGGCGCCAGCCGGCAGGAGGCCGATTTCCAGGCGATGCCGCTGCGCCTGACCGGGACGGGAAACTTTCGCGGGTGCGTCGAGTTTCTCCATGATCTGCGGACCGCGCTGCACGACACGACGGTGACCGGGCTGCGGCTCTCGGGAACCCCCGAGGCGCCGGGCTCGCCGCTCACGTTCGACTTTGACCTCTGCTGGTACGCCGCTCCGCAGGTCGCCTCGTCACAGGAATGATCCGCCATGCGAATCCAGAAGAAGCACAAGGTTTATGCAGGGTTGGTCGGCACGGCGCTGGCGGCGTGGGCGGTTGATGCGATGTTCCTCCGGCCGGAGACGGGAAGACCCTCGGCTGCCGCCGCGGCCGCGTCGCCGCAGAGCGCCGAAGTTATCGAAAAGCCGCCTGCTTCCGGCGACGACGCGACCGTCGCCAACCAATGGCTCGCCGACCGCCTGGCCGTCTGGTCCAGAGAAAACCCGGCGGCCCAGAATCGAACCCGCGACGTCTTCGGCGCTCCGTTGTCCTGGGCAAGGCAACTGGCCGCCCCATCGACGCAGCCGGTCACGGCATCGGCGACAATCTTCAAACGCGATCATCACATTGCCGCGGTGATATTGGACCCCCGGGGAGGAACCATCCGGAGCGGAAGCATCATGATCGACGGCCGGCTTGTCCGGGTGGGCCAATCGATTGGCGGATGCCGGCTTGTGGCCGTCAGTCAGGGCCGGGCCGCTTTCATTGCTGCCGACGGCGAGCGGTTCACCATGGCCGCCGGCTCGGATTGACGCGTTCAGGGCCGATAATTCCGTCCCGTCCGAGAACACCGAATATTCCGAAGATTAAGTTGCCGTCGCCCGGTTCCGATTTTAAGTCATGTAGGGGTCTGCATCCATGAAGGAGAGAGACATGCACATCCAATCGGGCCGCAAGGGCTTCACGCTGATCGAACTGGTCGTGGTCGTGGTGATCATCGCGATCATCGCGGCCATCGCGATTCCCCGCATGAGCCGGGGTTCGGCAGGCGCCGCCGACTCCGCGGTATCCGAAGACCTGGCGATCATGCGATCGGCGGTCGAGCTGTTTCAGACGGAGCACAACGGAACGTATCCCAGCGCCACCTCCGCCACCACCTTTGTCACCCAGTTGACGCAGTACTCCGACATCTCGGGGAACCCGCAGGCGACAAAGGATACGACCCACATCTACGGACCTTATCTCAAGCTGGTGCCCTCCATGCCGGTGGGAACGAACAAAGGCCTGAACACGGTGACCATCACGGGTCCGGCGGGCACCGGAACCTTCGGCTGGTTCTACGACGGCACGACCGTCTGGGTCAACGATCCGTCGACTGACGTGGACGTGAAGGGCACGCCGTACAGCACCTACTGAATCGATGTCGATGAATCCGACCCAATGCGCCGCTCGGATGCTCTCATCCGGGCGGCGGTCGTTTAATAGACAACCATGAGACGCTTGCCCCTGTCAGATCGCGCCTTCAGCCTCATCGAGGTGGTGACCGTCATGCTGTTGATGGGGATCGTCGCGGCGATCGCGCTGCCGCGCTACAGCGCAGCCCTGTGCAACTACCGCGTCAGCGCCGCCGCACGACAACTGTCCGCGGACCTGGTCTACGCCCAGACCCTGGCCAGGAGCTCCAGCTCGACCTACACCGTGACCCTCAACCCCACCAACAACTCGTATCAACTATCTGGCGGCGCCATTGCAAGCCAGTCGGGCGGCAGCGGTCCAATGCAGCTCGTCGCCCTGGCCAACACGCCCACATCTTATGTCGTGTCACTACAGTCGAACCCGTACCTCGCGACGATCGCCGCCGTTTCCTTTTCAGACGCGACGACATCGATCAGCTTCAATGGCTACGGCATTCCCAGCACCGGCGGCGCCGTCGTCATCCAGTGCGGCGCGGCGCAAAAAACACTAACCATTGACACGGCTACCGGCGCCGTTTCGACTCAGTAGCCCTTTGCGCCCGTGCCCGTCGGTCTATATTGCACACGGTTGGTTGCGCTGGCATGATGCAGCCGTCGTTTCCCGGGTAAATCATGAGCAACGCCGGCGAATTCAGCTCGAGCAGCGTGTCGTATACGGGGCAGTCGGCGCAGCCGAGGCCCATTCATTTCGAGTGGCGAAAATGGGTCGCCGAAAACGTTGCCCTGGAGCGCGAGCCCGGCTTCATCATCGCCCACATGGTGAAAAGCGGATTCGACCAGGAGACGGCGACCCGCGAAGTCCGCGAGGCGATGGGGCATCCCTACGTCGCGGCCCTCCGCAAGGTCATGGCCGCCGTCGCGCCGACCAAGGACGATCAGGCCGAGTACAAGCTCAAGAAGCGCGACTGGGTGCTCAAATGTCACCTGCTCAACGCCCGCCAGTCGCCCGGCTTCGGCAAGATCGCGCGCCTGCGCCGGCCATCGCGCCAGCAGTTCCTGGACGAGTATTACGCGCTGAGCCGCCCGGTCGTCATCGAGGGCGCGATGGACGACTGGGACCTCTCGACCCGCTGGTCGCTGGAGAACCTCAAGGCGCGGTTCGGCAGCCGCGTGGTCGAAGTGCAGGCCAACCGCAGCGCTGATGCGCAGTACGAGCGAAACGCCGCCAAACTCAAAACGCAGATGCCGTTCGCTCAGTTCGTCGATATCGTGCAGACAGCCGGCGAAAGCAACAATTACTACATGACCGGGGGCAACTCGGGCCGGAACTGGGAGGCGCTGCGCGAAATATGGGAAGACGTGCCATTGCTCTCAGAGTACCTGGCCACGGACCCGAACAATCCGGGATTCCTGTGGATCGGCCCGGCAGGCACGGTTACCCCGCTCCACCACGACCTGACCAACGGATTGCTGGCGCAAGTCCGCGGCCGCAAACTCTTCCGGCTCGTCTCGCCCTTCGAGATCTCCAGCGTCTACAACGACCAGCACTGTTTCAGTCAGATCGACCTGGACCGACCCGACCCAGAGCGTTTTCCCCTGTTCAAGGACGTAGCGGTTCACGAGGTCGCGCTGAACCCCGGCGAACTGCTGTTGGTGCCGGTCGGGTGGTGGCACTACGTGCGCGCGCTGGACGAGTCGGTCATGATCACGTTTAACAATTTCCCGTTCCGCAACGAATTCGGCAGCTTCTATTCGACGTATTGAGCCGAGGCGGCACAGGCACGCGGCGCACAATCGACTGCCGATGCTTGGCTGCGCCGCCACAAAACACGGCCGAGGCCGGCCGTGCTACTCAATTACTTCGATTCGATTTTGGCGTGGAAGCCGGCGTCGTTGAAGGCCTGGACCAGCGCCGCCGGATCGAAGTCGCCGGTTACCGTGACGGTGGTTGCCTTCGCATCGACCTCGCCGGTAGCGCCCGGGACTTTCTTGATCGTCTCGTTCAGCGCCGTCGTGCACTTTTTGCAGCAGTTGTGGAAACCGGAGACCACGACCGATTGCGACTTGCCCGCCTTGGCGCCGCTGTCGTCTTTCAATGCCGCGCCGCTCGCCTTGCCGTAGTAGCCGGCGGCCAGGATCGCATCGACTGCTTTCTGCGCCGTGTCGGCGTCAGGCGCGGTGACGGTGATCGTCTGCGCCTCGCGGTCGCATTTTACCTTCGCGCCGTCAACCGAACTGACCGCTTTCTGCACGCCCTTGACGCAGCTATTGCAACACAGGTGCGTTTTCTCGATCGTTGCCGTCGCCTCGGCAAAAACGGACGACGCGGCAAAGAGCGGCACGAGCAAACTGACAACCCGAACGGCAGTGCGACGCATAGGTTCTCCTTCTTGTGTAGTGATTGACCTAGGCAGATCATACCGGGTTTGGCCATTAAGGGAAGTTGCCGCAGTGCGCGTCAGCTTGTCGGCTGATCCTCGCACCAGCGCACCCAGATATGGCGGTAGATCGATTCGATCGCGCGGGTGAATCGTATGCCGTCCGTGAGCGCCGACTGCTGCAATCTGCCGCGAAGCGTCGCGCGAAGCTGGGCAAGACGAGGCAGATCGAACGCCAACTCACGGGCGATATGGATGTAGCGATCGGACGAGTTAGCGATCAGCTCCCTCAAACCGGCGTTGGATAGGATGCTCGCTCCGCCACGTGAAACGGCGGTTTGGCCAGCCAAAGTCACAACCGGTACTCCCATCCATAGCGCATCCAGCGAGGTAGCCCCGCCGGGATAGGGGAAGCTGTCCACCGCGATGTCGATCCGCAGGTACTGCTCGAAATAACCCCCCAGCGGAAGCCGCTCTACAAACTGAATCCGATGTGGATCGATGCCCGCCGATGCAAAGCGGTCCCGAAGTTTCTGGCGATGAGCGCCCTGGACAGAATGCAGCAGAAGCGCCGATCGCGGCACTTCCCCCAGCAATCGTTGCCATGCTTCAATTGCAGGCCGGGAAACTTTTGCGAAGTGGTTCAGACAGCCGAAGGTGATGTGCCCGGCGGTTGCCGCCGGCAACGGACCGGCTGCCGGCGCCTCGGGCCGCGGGGCGTAGCACCAGTACGTTTCCGGCAGCCGAATTGTCTTCTCCGAATAAACCGATTCGTCGCCGCCGGGTGGATCGAGGTACGGATCGGACAGGCGATAATCGATTGCCGTCAGTCCCGTCGTCCCACAGTATGCCAGGTATGTCACCTGAACCGGCGCCGGCTTGCGGGCAAACAGGAGCATCCGCGAATCTTCGGTGTGCATCGCCAGGTCGACCAGTACGTCGACGGCATCGGCGCGAACCTGATCGGCCGCCTGCTCGTCGGTCAGGGGGAGGATGTCCCGCCACTGCGATGCATGGGTCTGCAACTGAGCGGTCATGTCGTCGGCCCGGTGAACGCCGGAGTAGCAGAACACCTCAAAGCGGTCGCGATCGTGGTTGGCCAGGATCGGGAGCATGGAGCCGCCGACCGGATGCCGCCGAAAGTCCGGCGAGACGTATCCGATGCGAAGCCGCCGGTCAGGCGCCCGGTCGTTGGCATGCGGACGGACCGACGATTCCAGTTGCTGGGCGCATTGCCGGTTCCAGCGGGCGTGCTCCTGGTAGATGCGCCTGGCGTCGTAGTCCGGATGCAGGTGAATCGAGTAGAGAAGGTTTTGCGCCGGCGGCGAGCACGGCTTGAGGTCCGCCGCCCGACGAAGCAGGTCTATCGCTTCGTCCAGATCGCCGATCGTTCTCACTGCCGAGCCGAGGTTCCCGAACACCTCGAAGGAACACAACCCGAGATCGATCGCCTTTTGATAGCAGGCGATCGCCTCATCCAATCGAGCCTGTTCCTTGAGGGCGTTGCCGAGGTTGTGCCAGGCCTCGGCATAATCCGCGCGAAGGGAAACGGCCCGGCGGTATTCGGATTCGGCCCCGACCCAATTCAGCTGCGCGTGTTGCGCGTTGCCGAGATTGAAATGGGCCTGGGGATAGTCCGGCCGCAGCGCCAGCGCCCGCCGAAGCGCGCTGATCGCCTCCGGGTTCCGTCCATCCGCGATCAACGCCGCGCCGAGATTGTTATGAAATTCCGGCACATTGGGCTGGCGGGCGATTGCGCGCTCAAATGCCTCAATGGCGACGCCCGACTCGCCGCGATGGCCGTGGGCCAGGCCCAGGTTGCCCAGCGCCAGGGCGAAATCCGGTTGAACGGCAATCGCCTGGGCCAGGACCGCGATTGCTTCGGCCATCCGATCGGCTTCGATGAGCAGCACGCCGAGCTTGTTCAGCAGATCCGCCCGTCCAGGCCTCAGCTCCACCGCTTTGCTCAGCGCCTCGATCGCTTCGGGAAGTCGGCCAAGCTCGCGCAGCGCCGTGCTCAGATTCTCCAACGCCTCAAACAGATCAGGGCGAATCGCCAGAGCCTTGCGAAAGGCATTGATCGCCTGCTCGCGGCTGCCCAGGCTGGCCAGGACCATGCCGAGGTTGCTGTGACACGCGGCATTCTCTGGATTGAGCGCCAGCGACTTGCGCAGATGCCCGATCGCCTCGGCGGACCTGCCCTGCTGAAAGGCCGCGACGCCGAGCATCTGCCAGGCGTCGCCGCAAGTCGCGTCGGCCTGGAGGATTTGCCGGTAGAGTGCCTCGGCTTCGGCCAATCGGCCGGCGCGATGCTGCCGCGTCGCCTCCTCGAAACTTTCCCGAATGCTCACGCGGCACCGCCGGTTGCGATCTTTTCGAATACCGCCAGCCGGTGAAGCACCAGTACACTTTTCCAATGGCTCATGTCGCGCCCAATTCTCTGGCAGAGGGCGGTGATGGCGTCGTCGGCCTGATTGCCATGCAGGATCAGCAACCCGTGCCGCGCCACTCGGACCGAGCGGGCCAGGAAGCTGGCGTTGATCTGTTCAGATGAATCGCCCCCGCCCAGAAAGAGTAGTCGAACGGCTGCTGGACCAGCCCGTCCGACCTGAGCCGTGTCGTGGGAACGGGTGTCTACCATTTCGGCCAAGCCGATTCTTTCCAATTTCCGCGCCAGATCTTGCGCCACTGCCGGGGCACTCGTGAGAATCGGCGGCGCCGCCTCGGCTTTGCTGCCGGCGGCCAGCCAGCATGCCGCTCGCGCGTCCGGCGCGTTTCCGCCCATCAGCACGCTCCCGCGGACGGGCCATCGCCTGGCAAAGCTGTAAAGCGCAAAACCCTCGATGGGTTCAATTCTCCCGCCAACCTGAGCGAACTGCTGACTCAGTCGGTGCAGATCGACGGCCGCACCGACTTCAGTCCTCAGAGTGCCGGAAGCAGCGTCGATCAGCCGGCCGGCGACGTCGTCCGCATAACGGTCGAACGCCGCGAACAGCGTCCCATCCTTCTCTTCCGGCGATTGCTCGGTGAACTCGATGCGATCGTCGCGCCAGATGGAGCGGTCGAGGAAATAGTCGGTATGGCTTCCCGGGCGCACAAAGTACCTTAAAAACGTGCGATCGAGCCTCACGATCCTGCCACATTCGGCCAGTTGCACGCGAAGACATCCATCCTCGCCGGCCACTTTGCCGCGAAACGCCGGATCGATGGGGAAGCCGCCCATCTGCCGAACCACGTCGGTCCTCATCACAACGTTTCCAGGGAGGGTTGCTTCCATCGATTTGAGCTGCCAGTCCTGCACCGGCCGATGCAGATTGACCAATTCGACCAGACCCTGCGCCGCAATTGCAGTGCCGTCCCGCTCCAGCGCTTCGATGGCCGCGGCAAGCGCCCCCGGCGCCAACTCGTCGTCGACGTCGAGAAAGCAGAGGAACTTGCCGGCGGCCGTCCGCATGCCCGTGTTGCGAGCGGCAGCCGCGCCCTGGTTCGTCTGGCACACCAGAGACACGCGACCCGGGTGTGACCGGACGATCTCCAGCGCCGACTCAACGGACCGATCGGCTGAGCCATCATCGACGATGATGACTTCGCTGCTCACTGGCTGGCTCGTGACGCTGCGAACGCACGCTTGAAGAAATGCCGCGCCGTTGTAGCAGGCGATGACGACGGAAACTGTGGGGCTCATTCGAGCAATGCCCTCTTTTCATCTTCGGTCAGGTAATTGCCGGACTGATACAGGAGGCGCTGATCGTAGTAGAAACGCCGCCGGTTCTTCCACAGCGATAGGTGCACGATTCCGATGATGCTGGCCGGCGGAAGGGCGACGCGCACGATGCCGCTGTTATCGCGAAACGGTGTTCCCCACATGCACATGTAGTTGTAGAGCGGATCGACCGGAACGGAGCACGACCTGCGGTGTGCCAGCACGTTCATCGCAATCTGCTCGGCCATGTGAAGGATGGCAGGCGCATCGCTGCCGTAAGGCCGGGCATACAGCTCCCGCAACTCGTTCCACCATACATCCCAGAGGGGGTTTTCGGCCGCCATCGCGAACACGCCGCAGTTGAGCGTCGGTCGCGACGACATCTCCCGCGCCACCTCCGTGCCGTAGGTCGCCCGGTAATAGTATGAGAGATTCGCGATCTGGTATTGCGCCAGGTTCTCGTTGAGATTGCTGTAGCTGTAATGCCACTCGGGACAGATGAAGATTTTGTCCCGGTGCGCCTGGGCCCAGCGGCTGAGGTTGGGAAGCACGTCGCCTACCTGCACCCACAGATCGCTGTCCAGCCAGACGATCACGTCGGCGTCGGGAAACACGCGGGGCAGCAGTGGCCGACAGACGATCGACCGGAGATAACCTTTTGCGGCGGTCGCCAGATTGCCCAGCAATTCCGGCGCAAGCGACCGGACGACAACGCCCTGCTCGACGAGCCATCTCAGGGACGCCTCTGAGCAGCCATTGTCGACAAACGCCAGCCCGATGTCGTGCCGCCAGTTCGTGCTGCTTTAACGAGAGGACCAAGCCCTTGGCGAGCGGGAAGAAATGCGGGTCGGCGGAAAACACGATCAGCGTCTTTGGCATTGGGTCCGGGTTATTCTACCGTGACTGGCTAAGGTTCAAGTTCGGCAGGAAACAATGGGCGGAGTGAACATTCAGCAGCTTTTCGATGACGCTGCGCGTCAGCACCAGGCCGGGCAGTTGCGCGAAGCGGAGCGGGCCTACCGGCAGGTGCTCCAGGCCCAGCCGGCACATGCCGACGCGCTGCACATGCTCGGAGTCGTGAACGCACAACTGGGCAATTATGATGCGGCAGCAGCGCTGATCCGGCGGGCGATCGAAATCAGCCCCGCAAATGCCGGCTACCACGCGAACCTTGGCAACGTGTTGCAGGAAAGCGGTCAGTTGGACGACGCCGTCGCCGCCTACGGTCGGGCCATCGCGCTGGCGCCGAATCTGGCCGAGGTGTACAATAATCTCGCCAACGCATTGCAGCACAGAGGCGACATCGAGCAGGCCGTGAGCGCATACGAACGGGCGACTACGCTCCGCCCCGATTTTCCCGAAGCCCACTTCAACCGCGGGAACGCACTCCAGAAGCTCCAGCGATCCAAGGACGCGATCGCGGCCTATCGGCAGGCGCTTGCCCTGCGGCCGAGCTATGCTGAAGCTCACCTTCATCTTGGGATGGCACTGATTGCCAACGCCGACGTTGAAGTCGCGATCGACGCATATCGCAGAGCGCTGGCTCTCCGGGAAGGTTTTGTCGAAGCCCATGCGAATCTCGGACGGGCGCTTCTCCAGGTGTCTCGGCAGGATGAGGCGATCGCCGCGTTTCGACGCGCGCTAATCCTGCGACCCAATCAGCCCGACGTCGAGCACGAACTGGGAAATGCCCTTCGCGAAGCCGGAAAGCTGGACGAAGCCATCGCAGCGTATCAGCGGTCGCTGGCCACTCGTCCCGATTTTGCCGACAGCCATTTCGGACTGGCGTGGACCTATCTGCTCAAAGGAGACTTCGAGCGCGGTTGGGCCGAATACGAATGGCGCAGCGGGCTGCGCGACGCGGCCCTCTGGGCGCGGCATCTTGCCGAGCCGCGGTGGGACGGCGCCGAATTGCACGGCCGGCGCATTCTCCTTCACGCCGAGCAGGGCTTCGGCGATACGTTCCTGGCCTTTCGTTATGTGCCGATGGTCCTGGCCCGCAGCGGCCGCGTTGTCCTCCAGTGTCCCAGGCCGATGCTGGGCCTGCTGGGCGGACAGCGCGGAATCGAGCAGGCCATCGAAGACGGCCAGCCGCCGCCGGCCATCGACGTGCAATGTCCGCTCATGAGTTTGCCGGGCGTGTTTGCGACCACGCTCGCCACGATCCCCGCTGACGTTCCCTACATTTTTGCTGAGCCGGGCATGATCGAACAGTGGCGGGAGCGGCTGGGAAAACCGCAGGGATTACAGGTCGGGTTGGTCTGGTCCGGGAAGCCCGCTCCGGCCAATCGCTCGGTGGCGCTGGAGGCACTTGCGCCGCTGGCCGGGATCGGCAACGTGCGATGGCACAGCCTTCAGGTGGGTGACGCCGCGGCAGCGGCGCGGACCCCACCGCCGGGCATGGAACTGCTGGATTGGAGTGATCGCCTGACCGACTTCGCCCAAACCGCGGCGTTGATCGCCAACCTCGACCTGGTGATCACCATCGACACCGCCGTCGCGCACCTGGCCGGCGCCATGGGCAAGCCGCTCTGGGTGATGCTGCAATATGTTCCGGACTGGCGATGGCTGCTGCACCGCAGCGATTCGCCCTGGTATCCGACCATGCGCCTGTTTCGCCAGCCCCGCCCGGGCGATTGGGGAGCCGTCGCGTCGCAGATCGCAACCGCGCTGCGTTCGCTGCTTGAAAGACAGTGAAATGACTCGCCTCGATTTGCGGGAGGGCGAGGCTCCTGCCGAGCCACGGCTCGAAGGATCGCTTTTCCTGTGCGGATACAGAAGAAACGCAGTTCGAGTCGCGGCGAAACGGGAGGACCGGCGCGGAATCACGCCCGCCCGTACACGTACTCGTTGAGATAGTGCAGCGCCGCCTCACGATGGCTGGAGTGGTAGGCGTTGACGTCGCCGATCGAGATCATGCCGATCAGCGTGTTGCTTCCGTTGCAGACCGGAACGTGTCGGATACGCCGGTTCTTCATGAGGGTGCTGACCTCGTCCAGGTCCGCATCCGGCTCGACGCAGACGACGTCGCGGCTCATCACTTCCTCGATCGGGGTGGCGGCGGGCTTG
>Ga0210396_10006517_pt1 | contig 11182 bp, 10 predicted proteins | sample IncBWH17OmetaG_FD_155466 | JGI IMG/M metagenome (GOLD analysis project Ga0210396, IMG submission 155466) | Forest soil microbial communities from Barre Woods Harvard Forest LTER site, Petersham, Massachusetts, United States - Inc-BW-H-17-O ...
CAACCCGACCAGCACCGCGCCCCACATCACCGCCATACCCAGCGTGGAGTATGCAATCGTGCAGATCTGGTCGACGTCGTACTGGGTGATGTCGGTCAGACAGGCGGTATCGACCGAGTTCTGCAGGATCAGCCAACCGGCGCCGAGGATGACCGCGAACGGCAAGGTGTCGATCAGGTAGGCACCGACCCGCGCGAGCCATGGCGTGTAGGCCTGGTTCGGCAGACTGCGGATTGCCGGCCCGGGCGGCGGCGGCGCATATCCTCCGGCGGGCGGAGGCGGCGGCGGGTAATCACCACCGAGCGGCGGCGGGGGCGGTTGGTCGGTCATGGACGGCTTTCCCTCTGCACAGAATTTGCTGGACTGGGCGGCATCAGGTTATCGGAGAACCGGGAACGGCCACGCTGCGGCCGGGACAGAATCGGCGGCGTTTGATGCGCCGCCGCCATGGGCGCCGCCCTCCAACCGCGCCATGCGCGCAGTGGTTTGCTACCCGAAGTAATTTGCTTGTAGCCCGTCCCGCTACTTGCGTCGCGACCCATCGGAGAGGAATCCCAGCAAGTCATAGCGGGTGATGACCCCCACCGGTTTGCCCTCCTCGACGACCATCACGGCATCCAAATCGCGGAGCGTCTTGGCAAGTGAGCCGACCAGTTCGCCGGCGCCAATGATCGGAAGCGGCGGACTCATGTGCATCCCAACGGCGTCGGCCAGGTTGGCGCGGCCCTCGAAGACGGCCGAAAGCAGTTCTCGCTCAGAGACACTGCCGGCCACCTCGCCGGCCATCACCGGCGGCTCGGCGCCGACGACGGGCATCTGGGACACCCCGTACTCGCGCAAGATGCCGATCGCGTCGCGGACCGTCTCCGACGGGTGGGTGTGCACCAGGTCGGGCAGCGCACCGGACTTCCGGCGCAGTACTTCGCCCACCGTCGGCTGTTCGATCGAGCCGTCCAGTCGGGTGCGCAGGAATCCGTATGACGACATCCACGCGTCGTTGAAGATCTTCGACATGTAGCCGCGGCCGCCGTCGGGCAGCAGCACCACGATCAGCGCGTCGGGTCCGGCTTGCTCGGCCACCTTCAGCGCGGCCACCACCGCCATCCCGCACGAGCCACCGACAAGCATGGCCTCCTCGCGGGCCAGCCTTCTGGTCATGTTGAACGAATCGGAATCGGACACCGCGATGATCTCGTCGGGAACGTCGCGGTCGTAGGCCGCCGGCCAGAAGTCCTCGCCTACCCCTTCGACGAGATAAGGCCGGCCGGTGCCACCGGAGTACACCGAACCTTCCGGGTCCGCGCCGATGACGCGCACGGCTCCACCCGAGACGTCCTTGAGGTAGCGACCGGCGCCGGTGATCGTCCCGCCGGTCCCGATACCGGCAACGAAATGAGTTACCTGACCGTCGGTATCGGCCCAGATCTCCGGGCCGGTGGTTTCGTAATGGCTCGCCGGGCCCTGGGGATTGGAGTACTGGTCGGGCTTCCACGCACCGTCGATTTCGGTGACCAGCCGGTCGGACACGCTGTAATAGCTGTCCGGATGATCGGGCGGTACCGCCGTCGGGCATACCACCACTTCAGCGCCGTAGGCGCGCAGCACGTTCTGCTTGTCCTCGCTGACCTTGTCCGGGCAGATGAACACACACCGATAGCCGCGGTACTGGGCGACCAACGCCAAGCCGACGCCGGTGTTTCCGGAGGTGGGCTCGACGATGGTGCCGCCCGGCTTCAACTGGCCGCTGGCCTCTGCGGCATCGATCATCTTCACCGCGATCCGGTCCTTGCTGCTCAGGCCCGGGTTGAGGTACTCGACCTTGGCGACCACCCGGCCGGATCCCGGCGCCACGACCGAGTTCAGCTGAACTAGTGGAGTATTCCCGATGAGTTCACTGATGTGCCGCGCGATACGCATAAGTTCATCGTCTCAGGTGCCGCGACGCCGCGCGCGAGCACGCCCGATGCCGATGCGGGTCGCCGCTAGCCGGTGGCTTCGCGAATGTACTCGCCGATCTGCCGCAGCGAGCGCGTCGCCTCGGGCACCATCGGCGCGGCGAGCTGGAAGTCGTGGATCTGGCCGCGCCAAACCCGGACCTCGGTCGGCACCCCTGCCGCCGCCAGCCGGCTGGCCGCCAAACGCGCGTCGTGCAACAACACCTCGGAACCCGAAACGTGGATCAACGTCCGGGGTAGCCCGGGCTCGATGTGGTCGAGCGGCTCATAGAGCTGCTCGGGCTTTCCGTCGACGACGCGCTTGGCGGCGGCCTTGGCTACCAGGGCGATCAACGCGTCGAATGCCTTGGGCGGGAACATCGCATCGGTCTTGATGTTGTGATGCGACTGCTTGGGCTCCTTGGCCAACTGCAGCAACGGCGAGATCGCCACCAGTGCAGCCGGTTCCTCGTGTGCCTGCTGAAGCCGTTGCGCCAGTGCAAGAGCGAGATAACCTCCGGCGGAGTCGCCGGCCAACACGATCTGCTCCGGCTGGTATCCACGCAGCCGCAGCCACCGGTAGGCGTCGTGACAGTCGTCCAACGCCATGCCGACCGAATGCTTCGGGATCAGCCGGTAATTGACCACCAGCACCGGCGAGTCGGCGTACTTCGACAATGCGTTGACGACCCTGCTGTGCGAGTTGACCCCGCACGTCAAGAACGCGCCGCCGTGCAAATAGAGCACCACCCGTCGCTTCCCGTCGGCCGGCAGCACGCCGGGCGCGCGCACCAGCTGCGCGGTGGCATGCGGCAATTCGACTGTGGCACGGATGGTTCCGGGGGCAGGAAGCAGGACTCGTGACGCGAAGTCGATCAGGCCGAACGGCCATGGCATGTGCGGGATGTAGCTGCCCACAGCCAGAACCGGGCGGATGGTCAGACGGCATGCCAGCGCCGCGGCCAGTGCGGGAAGACTGGGCCCACTCTCGATGACCTCGACGGGTGCGCCATCGCTGACGGGAAACTTGCGCGCGCGCAACGCGTCACGGGCATGAATGGCATTCCGGGGCGCGCCCGAAACCTTGCTAGGTGCGGTCATGCTCAACACTTCCTACGTCGTTGTAGTCAGTCGACGAAGTAGCGGAGCATCAGGTTTAACTGCTAGCCAAAGTGGTGTATCTGACCTAGCGCTCAGCCAACCTCGCAAACTTAGCTTGACACGTGTAAGAAGTTCAACAATCAAAGAGTCTGATTCGATACCAGAATTGATTCGTCCCGTAATCGTGTCGCCCCTCGGCCCCGAAGAGCACCGGCGACCGGCAACATAAACTGATCGCGTGGTACAACGCGCTCCGCGGGGTTCGATGGTTGCGCTGGCCGCCGCAGGCGCGCTGGCGTCGACCGGCACTGCCTATCTGGGCGCGCGCAACCTGCTGATCGGCCAAGCCGCGAAGGCGCGCAGCGTCATCCCGAAATCGTGGGACGTTCCGCCGCGGGCTGACGGCGTCTACGCCCCCGAGGGCGGTCCTGTGCAGCGCTGGGAGCGCGGCATGGACGTCGACCTGCACCTGATGATCTTCGGCGACTCGACGGCAACCGGCTACGGCTGTCGCATCGCCGACGAAGTTCCCGGGGTGCTGATCGCGCGGGGACTCGCCGAGCAAAGCGGCAAACGCATCCGGTTGAGCACCAAGGCGATCGTCGGCGCCACATCGAAGGGCTTGTCGGGTCAGGTCGACGCGATGTTCGTGGCCGGTCCGCCGCCAGACGCCGCAGTGATCCTGATCGGTGCCAACGACGTCACCGCGCTCAACGGCATCAGTCCCTCCGCGCGGCGGCTCGGCGCGGCGGTCCGGCGGCTGTGCGCCAGCGGCGCAGTGGTCGTCGTCGCCACCTGCCCCGATTTCGGCGTCGTCAAAGCGATCCCGCAGCCGCTGCGCTGGACGGTCCGCACTCGCGGTCTGCGGCTCGCCCGTGCCCAGGCCGGGGCCGTCAGGTCGGCCGGCGGCGTGCCGGTGCCGCTGGCCTCATTGGTCAACGACAAATTTCGGCGTGCGCCCGAATTGATGCTGTCCGACGACCAGTTTCATCCCTCAGCCGCCGGATATGCACTAGCCGCGAGCCAGCTGCTGCCGGCGTTGTGCCAGGGGCTCGGCGAGTGGGTCGGCGAGCCCGCGTTGGCGTCGGCAACCGGCACCGAGGCCGGTCCCGGCTACTCGAGGCTTCGGCTGCTATCACGGCTGTGGCGGCGGCCCACCACCGGCGTGCCGGCGCCCCTCGTCGTACCTGCCTCCGGCTAGGCCCGATTGCCCGGCTCCTCGTCGGGCCGCTCCACGGCCCGCATCGTCGCCGGGCTAGATTCGGGTCCAGACCACACCCGACCGGAGGAAGCCGTTATGCCCGAAGCTGTCATTGTCTCAGCCGCCCGCTCGCCGATCGGCCGCGCCATGAAGGGGTCGCTGGTCAGCATGCGGCCCGACGACCTGGCGGCGCAGATGGTGCGCGCCGCACTGGAGAAGGTGCCCGCGCTGAACCCACACCAAATCGACGACCTGATCTTGGGCTGTGGCCTGCCCGGGGGCGAGTCCGGTTTCAACATGGCGCGTGTCGTCGCCATCGAACTCGGCTACGACTTCCTGCCGGGCACCACCGTCAACCGGTACTGTTCGTCGTCGCTGCAGACCACGCGGATGGCGTTCCACGCCATCAAGGCGGGCGAGGGCGACGCGTTCATCTCTGCCGGCGTGGAGACCGTGTCGCGGTTCGGCAAGGGCAGCTCCGACTCCTGGCCGGACACCAAAAACCCGCTCTTCGACGGGGCACAGGAGCGTTCGGCCACAGCTGCGACGGGCGCCGACGAATGGCACGACCCGCGCGCCGACGGGAACCTGCCCGACGTCTACATCGCCATGGGCCAAACCGCTGAGAACGTCGCGATCATGACCGGCATCAGCCGGGAAGACCAGGACCACTGGGGCGTGCGCAGCCAGAACCGCGCCGAAGAGGCGATCAAGAGCGGGTTCTTCGAGCGCGAGATCACCCCGGTGACCCTCCCCGACGGCACCACGGTCAGCACCGACGACGGCCCACGCGCCGGCACCACCTACGAGAAGGTCTCCGACCTCAAACCGGTGTTCCGGCCGAACGGCACCGTGACCGCGGGCAACGCCTGCCCGTTGAACGACGGCGCCGCCGCCCTGGTGATCACCAGCGACACCAAGGCCAAGGAGCTGGGCCTCACGCCGCTGGCACGCATCGTGTCGACCGGAGTCAGCGGCCTCTCGCCGGAGATCATGGGCCTGGGCCCGATCGAGGCGAGCAAGGAGGCGCTGCAACGAGCCAAGCTGTCGATCAAAGACATCGACCTGGTCGAGATCAACGAGGCCTTCGCGGTGCAAGTACTCGCCTCGGCCCGCGAGCTGGGCATCGACGAGGACAAGCTGAACGTGTCGGGCGGGGCGATCGCCCTGGGCCACCCGTTCGGCATGACCGGCGCCCGCATCGCTACCACGCTGCTGAACAACCTGACCACACACGACAAGACGTTCGGCCTGGAAACCATGTGCGTCGGCGGCGGCCAGGGCATGGCGATGGTGATCGAGCGGCTCAGCTGACCGCAGGCTTCACAACGTCAAAGCCCGGGCACGGTGTGCCCGGGCTTTGATGTTCCAAGCGCTAGTCGTTCTGTAGATAACTGAGCAGGCGCAGGATCTCGATGTAGAGCCAGACCAGCGTCACGGTCAGGCCCAGCGCGATACCCCAGGCCGCCTTCTCGGGAGCCCCGGCGCGGATCATCTGATCGGCAGCGTCGAAGTCGATGAGGAAGCTGAACGCCGCCAGGCCGATGCAAACCAGCGAGAAGATGATCGCCAGCGGGCCGCCGCTGCGCAGCCCCATGCCCTCGCCGTGGCCGACGCCGAACATCCCCAGCACCAGGTTGCCGAGCATCAGGACAACGACACCGAACATGCCGGCGACGATCATCCGGGTGAACTTCGGGGTGACCCGGATGGCACCGGTTTTGTAGACCACGAGCATTCCGATGAAAACGCCGAGCGTGCCCAGGATTGCCTGTCCGATCAGCACTCCGGCGTTGGTGGTCGACACCGAGAAGTGGGCCAGCAGGAACGAGATGGCTCCAAGGAACAGCCCCTCCAGCGCCGCATACGTCAGCACAATCGCCCGGCTGTCCTGCTTGCGGCCGAACGTGGCGATCAGCACCAGGGCTAGGCCGCCCAAGGCACCGATGAGGGTGAACGGGCCGGCCAGCGCCTCGTTGCGCTCCACCAGGAAGTAGGAGACGACAGCCACAGCCGACAGCACAGCCAGGGTGATCCCGGTCTTGGTGACGACGTCGTCAATGGTCAGCGGGCGGGAAACGCCTGCCCGCTGGTCGACATACGGCGCATAGGCGTCCGCCTGATGCCCATATTGAGTCGCGGCACCCGCGACGCCAGTCCCGAACTGCGCATATCCGCCACGCTGCTTGGGCAGCGAGCGAAATACCGGGTTACTAGTCTCCCGCACCGTCGGATCCTCTCTTGGAGCTGTCAAATCGAGCTGTGCGAACAACTGATCAACGAACCGTAGTCCAGCCGTGTTCCCGGTGGGGGCCATTACTTGATTTGCAGCCGGACGTACTCGACATAAACCTTACCCGCGAGCGCTCCCGTGCGGGTAACGATCTAGATTGCTGGTCAGGTCGTGACCAGCAATCTAAGAGGGATTCACGTGGCATTCACCGAGGGGAGACGACGCCCGTGACGGACGAATCCGACGAGGTGTTGAGCCGCGTCGAAGACGGTGTCGGTTTTGTGACGCTCAATCGCCCCAAGGCGATCAACTCGCTGAACCAGGGCATGGTCGACGAGCTCAGCGCGGTTCTGGCCGACTGGGAGCAGGACGCCGCGGTCCGCGCGGTGGTGCTCTCCGGCGCCGGGGAACGCGGCCTGTGCGCCGGCGGCGACGTGGTGGCCATCTACCACAGCGCCCGCGCCGACGGGCTCGCGGCGCGGCGGTTCTGGTACGACGAGTACCTGCTCAACGGGCAGATCGGCCGCTTCCCCAAGACTTACGTGTCGCTGATGGACGGCATCGTGATGGGCGGCGGCGTCGGTGTGGGCGCACACGCAAATACCCGGGTGGTCACCGATACGTCCAAGATCGCCATGCCCGAGGTCGGCATCGGCTTCATCCCCGACGTCGGCGGCGCCTACCTGCTCTCGCGCGCACCGGGATCGCTGGGTCTGCATGCGGCGCTCACCGGTGCGCCGTTCTCCGGCGCCGATGCCATCGCACTGGGATTCGCCGATCACTTTGTTCCCCACGACAAACTCGACACCTTCAGCCGGGCCATCGTCGCCGACGGTGTCGAGCGGGCACTCGCCGCACACGCCGTCGAGCCACCGCCCAGTAATCTCGCTGCTCAACGTGATTGGATCGACCATTGCTATACCGGTGACACCGTTGCCGACATCGTCGCCGCGCTGCGCGGCCATGACGCCGGGCCGGCCAACGACGCCGCAAACCTGATCGCCACCCGCTCGCCCATCGCACTCGCGGTGACGCTGGAGGCGGTGCGCCGTGCCGCCAAGCTGGACAAGCTGGAAGATGTTCTGACGCAGGACTATCGGGTGTCGTGCGCGTCGCTGCGGTCACATGATCTGGTGGAGGGCATCCGGGCTCAGCTGGTCGACAAGGACCGCAATCCGCAGTGGTCACCGGCCTCGCTTGCGCAGGTGAGCGCCGCGGACGTCGACGCCTACTTCGCGCCAGTCGACGACGATCTGACGTTCTAGAAAGGCAGCTGAGTGACTGACAAGGCTTACGAAACCATTCTGGTCGAGCGCGACGGGCGGGTCGGCATCATCACGCTCAACCGGCCGAAAGCGCTCAACGCGCTCAACAGTCAGGTGATGGACGACGTCACCACCGCGGCAGCCGAATTCGACAACGATCCCGGCATCGGCGCGATCGTCATCACCGGTTCGGCGAAGGCGTTCGCGGCGGGTGCGGACATCAAAGAGATGTCCAGCCTGGCGTTCTCGGACGTGTTCGACGGCGACTTCTTCGCGCCGTGGGCCAAGTTGGCAGCCGTCCGCACTCCGACGATCGCCGCGGTAGCCGGGCACGCTCTGGGTGGCGGCTGCGAATTGGCAATGATGTGCGATGTGCTGATCGCCGCTGACACAGCGAAATTCGGCCAGCCGGAAATCAAGCTCGGCGTGCTGCCCGGGATGGGGGGTTCGCAGCGGCTGACCCGGGCGATCGGCAAAGCCAAGGCCATGGACCTGATTCTGACCGGCCGCACCATCGACGCCGCCGAGGCCGAGCGCAGCGGCCTGGTGTCGCGGGTGGTGCCCGCCGACGACTTGCTCACCGAAGCGAAGGCCGTCGCCACCACCATCGCGCAGATGTCGCGGTCGGCGAGCCGGATGGCCAAGGAGGCGGTCAATCGAGCCTTCGAATCCACCTTGGCCGAGGGGCTTCTCTACGAACGTCGGTTATTCCATTCAGCTTTCGCGACCGACGACCAGTCCGAAGGCATGGCGGCGTTCATCGAAAAACGACCGCCCAACTTCACCCACCGATAATGAGGCTGTGATGGCAGAGCCAGCGATTGCCGAATCCCCTGAAGCAGCCGTCGAGCCGCCGCGTAAGAAACCGTGGTGGATTCGGCGCTACACCTTCACCGGGACGGCAGTGGGCCTGGTGTTCCTGTGGTTTTCGCTGACACCCTCGCTGTTGCCACGCGGGCCGCTGTTTCAGGGTTTGGTCAGCGGCCTGTCCGGCGCGACCGGCTACGGCATCGGGGTTTTCGCGGTGTGGCTGGTCCGCTACATGCGGTCGAAAGATTCCAGCCCGCCGGCACCGCGCCGGGCGTGGCTGATACTGATCGCCGCCGGTGCGGTCGGCATGGTCGCGATGGTGATCTGGTTTCATGTCTGGCAGGACCGGGTGCGCGATTTGATGGGCGTAAAGCACCTGACGTGGATCGACTATCCGCTGGCCACCGCGCTGTCGTTGCTCGTGCTGTTCGCCGTCGTCGAGGTCGGCCAATTGATCCGCCGATTGTTCCGCCTCCTGGATCTGCGGCTGGATCGCTTTGCCCCGCCGCGGGTTTCGGCCGTCATCGTGGTGTTCCTACTGGTGGCGCTGACAATCGCGCTGCTCAACGGCGTAGTGGTGAGATTCGCGATGCGGACCATGAACAACACGTTCGAGTCGGTCAACAACGAAATGAATCCCGACACCTCCGCACCGAAGACGCCGCTCCGTTCCGGCGGGCCGCAGTCGCTGGTGTCCTGGGAATCGCTGGGACATCAGGGCCGCATCTTCGTCGAGGGCGGGCCCACCGTCGCCCAGCTCACCGCATTCAACGGCGCCCCGGCAGTCGAACCGATCCGCGCCTACGCCGGACTGGAATCCGCCGACAGCATCACCGCCACCGCAGAGTTGGCCGCGCGGGAGTTGCAGCGCACCGGCGGACTGCGCCGCGCCGTCGTCGCGATCGGCACCACTACGGGCACTGGCTGGATCAACGAGGCGGAGGCGGACGCGCTGGAGTACATGTACAACGGCAACACCGCAATCGTGAGCATGCAGTACTCATTCCTGCCCAGCTGGCTGTCGTTCCTGGTGGACAAGAACAACGCCCGGCACGCCGGTCAGGCACTGTTCGAGGCGGTGGACAGCCTGGTGCGCCAACTGCCGGAGGCTCAGCGTCCCAAGCTCGTGGTGTTCGGCGAAAGCCTGGGCTCATTCGGCGGCGAAGCGCCGTTCATGACCCTCGACAATGTTCTGGCCCGCACCGACGGCGCATTGTTTTCCGGGCCGACGTTCCAGAACACCATCTGGACAGATCTCACTGCGACTCGCGATCGCGGCTCACCGGAATGGCTGCCGATCTACGACGACGGACGCAATGCGCGGTTCGTCGCCCGTCCGGACGACCTGGATCGCCCACGCACCGCATGGCCACACCCGCGGGTGGTGTATCTGCAGCACGCATCCGATCCCATCGCCTGGTGGAATCCCGACCTGCTGTTCCGCAAACCCGACTGGCTACGCGAAAAACGCGGCTACGACGTGCTGCCCGAGACCCAGTGGATCCCGGTGGTGACGTTCTTGCAGGTATCCGCCGACATGGCGGTAGCAGTCGACGTACCGCAGGGGCACGGTCATGTCTATGTCGCCGACGTGGCCAACGGCTGGGCGGCGGTGCTCGAGCCGCCGGGCTGGACGCCCGAGAAGACGGCCAGACTGCGCCCACTGCTGCGCGCCAGCGACACCTGACGTTCGGCGAGTAGTCGCTGGGTCTGGGACGGGTGTCGGATGCTGAAAGTCGTTAAGCCTTGATGAATTTTTATCGAATCGACCCGTTACGTGGAAACATCAGTAACTCGGGGCCCGATGAAGGAATGTCATTCGGGACCCGCTGAAGGGAGTGAGCTATGACTTGGACACGGTCATCCGGCGTCCGCAGCAGCATCACAAAGATCGCGGTGGCGGGGGTGCTCATCGGTATGCCCACCGCCGCCATGAGCATCCCTGCGTATGCGGCGCCCGCGGGCCCGCCGAGTGTGCTTCCGGCGCCGCTGCCGGCGGATCCACCTACCAATGCGCCAGCGCCGCCTCCGCCGCCACCAGCACCTGCGCCGGTGCAGCAAACTTACACCGATGACTGGTGGGGTTATGGCGGTGACGCCGGCGCCGGCGGCGGCGGCGGGGGCGGCTAAGACGAACTAGCGTCCAGGCAGGACCCCGGCGGCGACCAGCGCGTGGTAGCCGCCGGCGACATCGGTCGCGCGGTGCAGGCCTAGGTCCTGCAGCGCGGCCGCCGCGAGGCTGGACGTGTAGCCCTCAGAGCAGAGGATCACCCACTCCACATCGTCGCTGACGGCCTGGGGCAGCCGGGCATCGCTGGTGGGGTCGCAGCGCCACTCCAGCACATTGCGTTCGATGACCAACGCCTTGAGCGCCTCGGGCACCTCCCCTTCGCGTCGACGCTGCGCCTGCGGCCGGATGTCGACCAACAATGCGCCGCGGTCCAACGCGGCGGGCACCTCGTCGGCGGCCAGCCGGCTCAACCGGGCGCGGGCCGTATCCAACGCCAGATCAATGCGACTCATAGCTTTTCCGGTTGGTCGGTCAACTCGGTGCGTTTGCGGCGCAGTGTGTGCTGCCCGGTGACCTCGTAGTACGACATCACGGTCAGCGGCGGGGAATATGCGTGCACGCTCAGCG
>Ga0210396_10006520_pt1 | contig 11182 bp, 6 predicted proteins | sample IncBWH17OmetaG_FD_155466 | JGI IMG/M metagenome (GOLD analysis project Ga0210396, IMG submission 155466) | Forest soil microbial communities from Barre Woods Harvard Forest LTER site, Petersham, Massachusetts, United States - Inc-BW-H-17-O ...
CTTCGACTCTATGTCGAAGCTGCAGGAGGCCGTGCAAAACGAGATCCTGAAGGATCCCAACGTGGAGAGCCTGTCCGGTTACATCGGCGTGGACGGCCAGAATTTCACGCTCAACAGCGGCCGGATCCTCATCAACCTGAAGCCCTTCGGCCACCGCAGCAGCAACCTGCAGCAGATCCTCGATGGCCTTCGCGCCGACGCCGCGAGGGTCCCGGGCGCCACCCTGTACGTCCAGCCGGTGCAGGACCTCACCGTCGACGCCTCATCCGGCCGCACCCAGTACCAGTTCGCCCTCCAGGGCTCGAGCACCGAGACCGTCGCCGAGTGGTCGAAGAAGATCGTCGCGCAGCTGCAGCACGATCCGAAGCTGCGGAACGTCGCCTCCGACCTGCAGGACAACGGCCTGTCGGCCTTTGTGAACATCGACCGCGACACCGCCGCGCGGCTCGGGGTGACCCCCTCGAGCGTCGACGCCACGCTCTACTACGCCTTCGGCCAGAGCATCGTTTCCACCATCTTCACCCAGGCCAACCAGGAGCGGGTCATCCTTGAGGCGGATCCGGCGACATCTCAGACGCCAGAGGCGCTGAAGAACCTCTACGTCAACACGCCGGCCGGAACGGCCACCCCGTTGAGGGCCCTCGCGACGGTGGAGACGCGCACCTCCCCCCTGCAGATCAACCACGTCGGCCAGTTCCCGGCGGCCAACATCTCCTTCGACATCGCCCCGGACGCCCATCTGGGCGACGCGGTGAGCTCGATCGAGCGCAACGAGAAGGCGCTCAAGGTCCCCTCGACTCTCACCACGGTCTTCCTGGGCAGCGCCAATGCGTTCCGCAGCTCCATGGCCAACGAGCTTTGGCTGATCCTGGCCGCGATCGTGGTCGTCTACATCGTCCTGGGCGTGCTCTATGAGAGCTACATCCACCCGGTGACGATACTCTCCACCCTGCCCTCGGCGGGAGTGGGCGCTCTGGTGGCTCTGATGATCGCCGGTCAGAGCCTGGGGGTGATCGGGATCATCGGCATCATCCTCTTGATCGGCATCGTGAAGAAGAACGCGATCATGATGATCGACTTCGCCCTCGACGCCGAACGGGTCGAGGGCAAGTCGCCGCGCGAGGCAATCCATCAGGCCGCCTTGCTGCGCTTCCGCCCGATCATCATGACGACCCTGGCCGCCCTGTTCGGCGCGCTTCCGCTCATGCTCGGCTGGGGCGTGGGATCTGAGCTTCGCCACCCGCTGGGGATCAGCATCGTGGGCGGCCTGATCGTCAGCCAGGCGCTCACCCTTTTCACGACCCCGGTGATCTACCTACAGTTCGACCGGCTCGCCCACCGCCTGGGCCGAGGCCGTGGACAGCGCAGGGGTGAGGCCGGTACGGGCGTTCCTGGGACGGAGCCCGATCCCGGCGCGGCGCCGACGTGAATATTTCGGCCCTCTTCATCCGGCGCCCGATCGCCACCGTCCTGCTCACCGTCGGGGTGGCCCTGGCCGGCGTTGCGGCCTTCTTCCTGCTCCCCGTCTCGCCTCTGCCGCAGGTCGATTTCCCGACCATCTTCGTGCAGGCGACCCTGCCCGGCGCCAGCCCCGAGACCATGGCCACCAGCGTCGCGACGCCGCTGGAGAGGCGCCTGGGGATCATCTCCAACGTCTCTGAAATCACGTCCCAGAGCCGGGTCGGTCAGACCCAGATCATTCTGCAGTTTGATCTGGGCCGCAGCATTGACGGCGCGGCCCGGGACGTGGAGGCGGCGATCAACGCCGCGCGCGTCGACCTGCCCCAGACCCTTCGCCAGAACCCGACCTACCGTAAGGTGAACCCCGCCGACGCGCCCATCCTCGTCCTGGCGCTGACCTCGAAGTCGCGCACGCCAGGTCAGATCTACGACGTCGCCAACACCGTCATCCAGCAGCAGTTCAGCCAGGTGAAGGGCGTCGGCAACGTCACCCTGGGCGGCAGCTCCCTCCCCGCCGTCCGGGTCGAGCTGAACCCCCTGGAGCTGTCGAGGAATCAGATCGGCCTGGAGGACGTCCGCGCCGCGCTCGCCTCGGCCAATGCCAACCAGCCCAAAGGCATCGTCCAGAGCCACGGCCTGCGCTACCAGATCTACACCAACGACACCGGCCTCTCGGCCGCAGACTACGCGCCGCTGGTGATCGCCTACCGTGATGGAAATGCGGTCCGGCTCAGTGACGTGGCGCGGGTCATCGACGGCGTCGAGGACGTCCACAATTTCGGCCTGTTCAACGGCCAGCCGGCGATCATCGTCCAGGTTTCCCGCCAGCCGGGCGCCAACATCATCGCGACCGCCGATCGCGTGAAGGCCCTTATCCCGACCCTTGAGGCGGCCCTTCCCCCCGATATCGACTGGCACGTCGCTGTCGACAGGACGATCACGATCCGCGCCTCCCTTGCTGAGGTCGAACGCACGGTGGTGATCGCGACGCTCCTAGTGGTGGCGGTGGTCGCCTTCTTCCTGCGCAACGGTCGGGCGATCCTGATCCCGAGCGTGGCGGTGACCGTCTCTCTGCTCGGCGCGCTCGCGGTCATGTACCTGCTGGGCTTTTCTCTCGACAACCTCTCGCTGATGGCCCTCACCGTATCGACCGGCTTCGTCGTCGACGACGCCATCGTCGTGCTGGAGAACATCACGAGGCACGTGGAAGCCGGGATGGACCGCTTCGAGGCGGCCCTGCTCGGCGCGAAGGAAGTCGGCTTCACAGTCATCTCGATCAGCATCTCCCTGGTGGCCGTCTTCCTGCCCATCCTGCTGATGGGCGGCATCGTCGGGCGCCTGTTCCGGGAGTTCGCGGCAACCCTCTCGGCGGCGGTTCTGGTCTCGCTGGTCGTGTCGCTCACGACCACGCCGATGATGAGCGCCTACCTCGTGGATCCTCCCCGGAAGGACCGGCCGCCGAGCCGCTTTGGCCGCTTCGCCGAGGGGCTTTTCTCGCGCATGCAGCGGACCTACGAGCGCGCCCTCGACTGGTCACTGGATTCGGGTCCGGTCATGCTCGTGGTGCTCGGCGCCTGCATCGTTCTCACGATCTTCCTGTTCGGGGTGGTGCAGAAGGGCTTCTTCCCGACCCAGGACACCGGCCTCATCGTCGGCGGTCTGCAGACCGACCAGTCGAGTTCGTTCGGGCTGACGGCGGGACGGCTGCGGCGGCTGGTGAACATCATCGACCGCGATCCGTCGGTGTCGACGGTGGCCGCGTTCGCCGGCAGCAACGCCGCTGGCGGCTTTCTCATCACCGAGTTGAAGCCGCGCGACGAGCGCAAGGGCGGCTCGGCGGAGGTGGTGGAGCGCCTGCGGCCCAAGCTCACGCGTGTCATCGGCACCAGCCTCTTCCTCAACCCGGCCCAGGACATCCGCGTCGGCGGCCGCTCGAGCAACGCCACCTACCAGTACACGATCGAAGGGCAGGACCTTGCGAGCGTGCGCCTGTGGGCCGGTCGTCTCTCCGAAGCGCTCAAGCGGCAGCCGGGGATGGTCGACGTCAACAGCGACCAGGAGGACCACGGGCTGGAAACCTACGTGCACATCGACCGGGACAGATCCGGCCGGCTGCACCTGACTAACGTCAATATCGACAACAACCTCTACGATGAGTTCGGCCAGCGGCCTGTCTCCACCATCTACAAGGAGACCAACCAGTACCGGATCGTCATGGAGGCCGATCCGCAGTTCACCCAGGATCCCACGGCGCTGCAGTACGTCTATACGAGCATCGGCGCCGCGGAGATCTCACCGGTCAGCCCCACATCGACGACGACAGCGATCGGCGCGGCGCCCGTGACCACCGCGCTGGGCGCCACGTCTTCGGAGACGACCTTGACCGGCGCGCCCCAGGCCACCGCGGCTGTGGGCCCGCCGCCACAGGTAACCGCAACCGGAGCCCCCAACGTGGTCGCGCCGCTCGGCTCCAGCCCTCCGACCTCGTCCGCCACCGAGGTTCCAGGGAATTCGGTCACGACTTTGGGCCTCACGGCCCTGCCCGGCCCCACCAACTCCGCCGCCAACCAGAGCTCCGCATCTGTCGCCACCACGGCCACGCCGGCGAACGCGCCCGCCGCGGCGAACGCCGCCGGCGTCCCGGGCGGCGTGTCGGCCAGTGTAGGAACCAACGTGGCCGTCGGGGTGGCCGCCCTGGCCGGACCGGCCGCCCCCCCCGGCCGCGCGGCCTCGCAGGGCGTCGCCGTCAGCACGACGCCTGAACAGATCATTCGCTTGGCGACCTACAGCCTGTGGAACGACCAGGCGACGCCGACTTCGGTCAATCACCAGGACACCCAGCCGGCGACGACGATCTCGTTCAACCTCGCCCCGGGCGCCGCGCTGAGCGATGCGACCGCGGCCGTGGCGCGCGCGAGCGCCCAGATCGGAATGCCCGCCACAGTGCACGGCAGCTTCCAGGGCACGGCGAGGGTGTTCCAGCAATCACTCGCGGACGAGCCGATCCTCATCCTCGCCGCGCTCGTGGCGATCTACATCGTCCTTGGAATACTCTACGAGAGCTACATCCACCCCCTGACCGTGCTCTCGACCCTGCCGTCGGCGGGCACCGGGGCGCTGATCGCTCTGATCCTCTTCCATATCGAATTCGACATCATCGCCCTCATCGGCGTCATTCTTCTGATCGGCATCGTGAAGAAGAACGCGATCATGATGATCGACTTCGCCCTGGAAGCCGAACGGGGACAGGGATTGAGCCCGCGCGACTCGATCCGCCAGGCGGCTTTGACCCGGTTCCGGCCGATCATGATGACGACGTTCGCCGCCATTCTCGGGGCCCTGCCGCTGGCGGTGGGTTGGGGCGAGGGCTCGGAACTGCGCCGTCCCCTCGGCGTGACCATCATCGGGGGCCTGCTGGTGAGCCAGTTGATCACACTGCTCACGACCCCAGTGGTCTATCTATACCTCGATCGTCTACACAACTGGCGCCGCCGGAGCGGAGGGCGGCGCGCCGCCGCTGCTCCCCAGCCCAGTTCCGCCTGAATCGACAAAGTCCGACGTCCTTAGGATCCGCATGCCGCGCACGTCCCTCAAGAGCCGCCTGACCGCCGCTATGTTGCTGGCGTCGACCGCCAGCGGCTGCATGGTCGGTCCGAACTACCACCGGCCCGCGGTCACGACGCCGCCGGCGTTCAAGGAGGCCAAGGGCTGGTCGCCCGCCCAGCCGTCCGACGCCGCCGACAAGAAGGATTGGTGGACCGTCTTCGGCGATAAGACGCTCAACGATCTGGAAGAGCGCGTAAACGTGTCAAACCAGACGCTCGCCGCCGACGAGGCCGCCTACCGGGCCGCCCACGCGATCGTCGCCGAGGACCGCGCGGCGCTGTTCCCTACCGTCACGCTCGGCGGGAGCGGACAGAGGGAATTCACGGGCGGCGGGGCGATCGCTTCCAAGACCGCAAGCGCCACCGGGGCAAACACCGGGGGGATAAAGCAGACCTTCCAGGGCAGCACGAGCGTCAACTATGAACCCACCCTGGGCGCCAGCTGGGAGCCGGATCTGTGGGGCGCCGTCCGCCGCACGATCAACAACGCCAAGGCGACGGCCCAGTCGGACGCGGCCCTGGTCGCCAATGCGCGCCTTTCACTGCAGACTGAGCTTGCCAGCGACTACATCCTTCTGCGCCAGTACGACGAGGAGGAGCGGCTCTACGGCGCCGAGGTGGCCGCCTACACTCGCAGTCTCGAGGTCACACAGAACCAATACCGGGCCGGGAACGTACCCCAGAGCGACATGCTCACGGCCCAGACCCAGCTGCAGACCCTCCAGGCGACCTACCAGGACGTGGCGCGTTTGCGGGCCCTGATGGAGCACGCGATCGCCGTCCTCGTCGGCGTTCCGCCCGCCGAACTGAAGATCGAGTCGGCGCCGTGGAACTTGAAGCTGCCCGAGATTCCTACCGTCCTTCCCTCAGAGCTACTTCAGCGCCGTCCCGACGTCGCCGAGGCCGAACGGGCCGCTGCCGCCGCCAACGAGCTGATCGGGGTTCAGATCGCGGCCTATTACCCAACGCTCACCCTGACCGCCAACGGCGGCTTCCAGTCGAACGAACTCGCCAACCTGTTCAACACCTCGAACTTCATCTGGGGCATTGGGGCCAGCGTCTCCGAAACCGTGTTCGACGCCGGACTTCGAGGGGCCAAGGTCCGGCAATTCCGCGCCCAGTATGACGAGTCGGTCGCCAACTACCGCGAGACCGTCCTCACCGCGTTCCAGGGCGTCGAGGACAACCTCGCCGCTCAGAGGATCTATGGCGGCGAACAGGTTTTGCTCCAATCGGCCGCCAAGGCTGCGACGCTCAACCAGACCCTGACCCTCAACGAATACAACGCCGGAACGGTGGACTTCACCACCGTCGCCACGGCCCAGGTTGCGGCTACCCAGGCCCAGATCTCGGAACTCGAGGTCGAGTCCAGCCGCCTGGCCACGGCGGTGGCTCTGATCGAGGCTCTGGGCGGGGGCTGGACCACCGCCGATCTGCCCAAGAGCTGACCGCTCAGCACTTCGAATTCGTAGGTCGCGGAGCGCGTCCAGACGCTCGCGCCGCTTGACTTAGCGTAAATCTTAGTGTTCTAAAACGCACATAAATAGGGCAGGATAACGCCCTGCCCGCTCTCAAAAAACGAGCGCCCCGCTTCAGCTGAGCGGTGCGCATCCGAGCCGATCCTGGAGACCGGGACGCGGCCACGCGTCGCGGCGAGGCTGTTCAGCGATGGAGCTTGCGATGAAACTCGACGTCTCCTTCACATCCCTGGCGATCGCCGCGGGGCTTGTGGCCGCCGCGCCCCAGACAGTCGACGCAAAAATCCTCTTCTCCGGCTGGTCCTATTCATCGATTGCCGGCCCCGCGCCTGGCGAGAGCGCGGTCGTCGCCGCCGGCATCTTCTATGACACGATTAAAGGGACAGCCCGCGCGCCGACCTACGACTACATCTACGAGGTCTGGAACACCGGCGCGGTGCCGATCGCCGACTTCGGCGGGGGCCCTGGAGTTCCTCCAGCGATCGGAGGACCGACCTACAATTCCGACACCTTCTTCGGCCAGCCCGGTTTCCCGGCGGCCGGCCCCAACCGCAACCTCGCCGGCCTCAGTCCGATGACCGCCGTCCCACCTGCTCAAGCCCGCAAGCGGCTGCCCGGTGGCTGGGGCGGCGCCAACAACCCTTATCTCGGGAGCGCGCCGGTCACCCCCTATACGCCCCTGTATCCCGGAGCTCGCGGCCTGAAGTCGCCGAACTACCAGTATTGGGGATTCACAAAGTATAATAGCGTCGGGGGATATGACGTCTTCTGGTATAATCTTGTCGGTAACCAGATCTTTGGTACGAATCGGATAACAAGATTCGACCTGAATAGCATTTTTGGTCCTGTGCCCGGCGTGTTCATGGATCCACCAGGCGATCCCCCGATGAGTCAGACATACTACGACATAGGCTGGACCAACGGAGACGTGCTTCAGAATTTTCTCACGCCCGTGATCCCGGACCCAGCGCTGCCGGGCAACTCGTGCGATCCGACCAGCCCAGGCTGTTCGCCGTTCGCGGTCCCGCCGGAGTTCCTCGCCGACTGCCCACAGTGCACCGGCTATGGCGGGGTGCCGGAACCGGCGGACTGGGCGATGATGCTGATCGGACTGGGTCTCGTGGGCGTCCTGAGCCGCGCGCGCCGGACGACCAGATCGGCGGCCTGACCTCGCGCGGTCAGATCGTCCGCTTGTGCAGCCGGCCCTGGGTCATCACGACGGCCAGGCGCTCGCCCTGTCCGCCAAGGACGGAAATGTCCGTAAGCGGATCGCCGTCGACCACGAGAAGGTCGGCCAATGCGCCTTCGCGCAAGCAACCCAGACGCCCAGCCTCGCCCAGAAGCTCGGCGTTCACCTGACAGGCGCTGCGCAGAATCTCGAGCGGTGGCAGGACGCGCGCGCGGAGCTCGAATTCACTGGTCTGTCGGGCGTGCAGCGCGCCCAGGAGGTCGGTGCCCAGTCCCATCCGGACACCGGCCCGATGTAGAATCTCGAGGCTCTCCAGAGCCGCGGCGGCGACCCGTTCCAGTTTTTCGAGGCTGATCGGCGGCAGGCCCAGCGCCGCGCCTTCGTCCATCAATGCGAAGATGGTCGCCATCGTCGGGACGGCGAAGGCGTCGCGCTCGGCCATGAAGACGGCGGTCGCGTCGTCGATCAGCGTGGCGTGCTCGATCGATCGCACGCCGAGGTCGACGCACCGGCGGATTGCCTCCGCTGGATGACAGTGGGCGGCGACGTACTTCCCCATCCGCTGAGCCTCGTCGACGGCCGCAGCGATCTCCTCGTCCGAGTACTGACATTTGTCGAGGGGGTCGGTCGGAGAGGCGACACCGCCCGAGCCCATGATCTTGATGTGCGCGGCGCCGCGCCTCAGCTCCTCACGCACCGCCTTGCGCACCGCGTCCACGCCGTCCGCGATGACCGCGATCGCATCGGCGCGGCACGCGCAGGCGCACGCCGCCACGTCTTCGAGCTCGGAGTCGCCCGGACGCAGGTCCCCGTGGCCGCCGGTCTGGCTGATCACGCGGCCGCCATAGAACAGCCGGGGCCCCTGGACGAGGCCGTCGCGCAAGGCGTTGGCGAGGCCGACGTCGCCTCCGCCCATGTCCCTCACGCTGGTGAAGCCGCGGTCGAGGCTGGCCTCGAGGAACCGCGCGGCGAAGTGGGCGAGATAGGTGGATGGCCAACGCACGACCCGCCCAAGGTTCACGCTTGCGGCATAGACATGCACGTGGGCGTCGATCAGCCCGGGCATCAGCACGCGGCCGCCACAGTCGATGACCTCCGCGCTGCCGGCGGGCGCCGGCGTCTCCGACACTGCCTGGATCACGCCGTCGGCGACGAGGACATCGCAACCTGGGCGGAGGTCGGCGGACGCGCCGTCGAAGACGCGGGCGTTGCGGAACAGGACGTGGCCCATCGACGGCTCCCCTCTATCTCTAGATCGGGCGCTCGTCTCACAGCTTGCCCTCCCCACCAAGCCCCCAGGCAGGGGGGCCACGCGGCGTGCGATCAGATCGGATCGGCCGCCATCGGCGCGGCGGAGACGCCCTTCTCGCCTGCGAGACCAACCCAGGCCGCGAGCATGGCCAGCCTCTGGTCCTCGCTCCAGGGCGGCCCGAGCGTGCGGCCGAGCGTCTGCAGGCGCTCCTTCACGACCTCGACCCTCTCCCCCAGCAGGTCCGCGGCGAGGGCGTGCAGCTCCCGCTCGACGAGCCTTGTCACCGCGAGCCCTGCATCGCCGCAGGCGTCGGCGACGACATCGCGATAGAACTCCCCCTCCGCCGCATGCTGGCCTGAGTGACTGCGGACGATCTCGTCCAGTCGATTCGGGACCCGGCCCCCGCCGCGCGGGACCACCGCCCGGGCGACCGCGTAACCCTCCGTCGCCATGTCCTGCAGCAGCGGCGCGAGCGCCAGGCCCGCCGCCTCGCGCGTCCGCGACCTCACCGTTTCGACCCACCGCGCCGCAGCGTCCGGCGCCATCGTCGCCGCCCGGTGATAGACGAGTCGGGTGTCTCCCTCGGCGAACTCGAGCCGCGCCCGGCGAATCACCTCGGGCTGCCCGACCTCGCCCGCTACGGCGACGACGGCGGTCCAATAGGTGTGGGGCCGAAATCCGAGAACGACCCGAGCGGAGGCCATGGCAGACCCCTTCTTCCAACGGGCGGCGCCAGAGCTCGCCCGTGGCGCATTGCACGACCGAACCGGCAAACTGTCCAGGAAGACCAGGTCGCCGCACCGCTGACGAAGGGAGAATCCAGCCGTGGTTTCCCTGCCACATGGAACGACGTCAGACCGTCTGGAATTAGGTCGACGCCGCACCTTCTTTCGATCGATCAAATTTCGGTCAATTTTAATTGGCGAATAGCTCGGTTTGAGGGGAGGCGGTCGGAGAGAGAAGAGATCGATGCTGAAGCGAACCCTTACCCTGACCCTCGCCGTGGGTCTCATTGGCCTTGGCGGGTTTGCGACCGAAGGATTCGTCCTCGAACATGTTGGAACCGAAGATACGAAGCTCCAGGGCACTCAGGCCCAGGTCGACCAACATGGCCAACACCTTACTCAACTTGATCAGACGACGCAGGACGCCCTCGACCGGGCCAACGCCGCCCACAAGCTCGCCGAGGGCAAGTTCCTCTACTCGCTGGTCCTGTCGGACGATTCGGTGAAGTTCCCGACGGACGGCTCACAGCTGTCCCCGGAGGCCGAAACCCGGCTGTCGGACCTCGCCGGCAAACTGAAGACCGACAACCGCAACGTGTATCTCGAGATCCAGGGACACACGGACAGCCGGGGCGGCAAGAACCTCAACATGCAGTTGGGTGAGCAGCGGGCCGAGGCGGTGCGCCTGTTCATGAACAAGCAGGGCGTCGCGCTGAACCGTATGGCGACCATCTCCTACGGCGACACCTCGCCGGTCGCGGCCAACAACACGCGTGAGGGCCGCGCCCAGAACCGCCGTGTGGTGGTGATCGTCCTCGACTGACGGCATGTCCCTAGAGCGCCGCTCCAACGTGATCGGAGCGGCGCTCTAGAGCAAACCCCGTTCAGGCGGAACCGCCAGGACGGGGATAATTTGCTCTAGATTCAAAAGTGTAGAGCCTGATTCACTGTTCGCATCTGTTCCGTGCAAACGGATCAGGCTCTAGTGCACCGAGATGTTCTCCTGGGAGGCCAGAAGGTCCGACCAGCGCCACTCGCCCGTCCCGAGGGCCAGCCGGACCCTCCCAGCAGGCCCGTCGACCGACATTACCACGAGCCCATGCACGGGCTCCGAACGGCAGGCCCGGGGCGCAAAGGCGACTTCCCACATCATGGCCTCGCGCACGGCTGCAAGCCCCTTGCCGTCCTCGCTCAGGCTGCGGATCCAGTCGCCGTTCCACACCCGGATGGCCCGTCCGCCGAAGCTTGAGAGCGCGGTGCGGACGAGCCCGTCCTTGCGCAGCGCGGCCTGGACGCGGGCCGCCATGTCGCAGGCGGCTCCGCCACCTCCGCCCCCAGAGCCGGCCCCAGCCGCCCCCGCCAGTTCGGACTCGCTCACCTCGGCGTCCAGCCCCATGGTCGGCGCCTCGTCGGACGCCGAAAGGGGGGAGTCCGCCACGTGCGATCGCCGGGCTAGGCTTTGGCGCGCGACC
>Ga0210396_10006523_pt1 | contig 11176 bp, 7 predicted proteins | sample IncBWH17OmetaG_FD_155466 | JGI IMG/M metagenome (GOLD analysis project Ga0210396, IMG submission 155466) | Forest soil microbial communities from Barre Woods Harvard Forest LTER site, Petersham, Massachusetts, United States - Inc-BW-H-17-O ...
TCGTTCTCAAGCAGCTCCGCCGCGAGCGCATCGAGCTGGGCACGGTGGCTCACGATCATCCGCCGGGCCGCCCTGCGCGCCTCCTCGATCAGCTCCCTGCGCTCCTCGTCGCGCAGGCGCAGAGTGGTCTCGGACAGCCGCACGTCGCCGTCGGGTGAGCGCCCGACGCCGGCGCTGCCCATCGCATAGTCGTGCACCATCGAATGGGCGATGTCGGCCACTCGCTTGAGATCGTCAGAGGCGCCGGTGGTGATGGCGCCGAACACGATCTGCTCCGCCACGCGACCGCCGAGCAGGACGGTCATGTAGTCAAGCAGCTCCTCGCGGGTCTTCAGATAGCGATCCTCGGCAGGCAGGTTGAGCGTGTAGCCGAGCGCCCGCCCGCGTGGCACGATCGAGATGCGGTGCACACGGTCGACGGACGGCAGCAGCTCCCCGCAGAGCGCGTGGCCGGCCTCGTGGAAGGCCACCACTCGCTTCTCGTGCTCGTTGAGCACCCTGTGGGACTGCACCCCGGCGATCACCCGCTCCAGGGCCTGGTCGAAGTCCGAGCCGGTGATCGTCTTGGCGCCGCGCCGCGCCGCGAAGATCGCGGCCTCGTTGCAGATGTTCGCGAGGTCGGCACCCGTGAGGCCGCTCGTCTGGGCCGCCACCAATCCGAGGTCCACGTCCTGCAGGGGCTTGTTGCGGGTGTGCACCCCGAGCACCCCTGTGCGCCCCTTCACGTCGGGTGGCGTCACGAAGATCTGGCGATCGAATCGGCCCGGGCGCAGGAGCGCGGGGTCGAGCTTGTCGAGCAGGTTCGAGGCGGCGATCACCACGAGCCGCCCGCTGCTTGAGAAGCCGTCCATCTCGACCAGTAGCTGGTTGAGCGTCTGGTCCTTCTCGCCGGAGAAGTCCGCGCCGCGGCGGCCGCCGACGGCGTCGATCTCGTCGATGAAGATGATCGCCGGCTCCTGCTTTCGCGCGATCGCGAACAGGCGCCTGATGCGGGCCGCGCCGAGTCCCGCGAACATCTCCACGAACGCGGCGGCCGACTGGGCGAAGAACTGGGCGCCCGACTCGTGCGCCACCGCCTTCGCGAGCAGCGTCTTGCCGGTCCCGGGCGGCCCGTGCAGCAGGATGCCCTTCGGGACCTTCGCGCCCAGCGCCTCGAACTGCTTGGGGTCGCGCAGGAACTCGACAATCTCCTGCAGCTCCGCCTTGGCCTCGTCGACGCCGGCGATGTCCTTCCAGGCGACCGACTGGCTCGAGTCCGGCTTGATCTGCTGCGGCTTGACCCGCGGCATCACTTTCAGCGTGCGCCACATCAGGTAGATGAGCGCGCTGAAGAACAGGATCATCACCACGCTGGACCACTGATAGGACCAGTCCTGGATGTCCTGCACGATTGAGGTTGCGAGCGTCACCATCCTTGGCTCCACCGCACCATTATGCACGACCGCCGCGCCTGCGCCACCCGCCGTCGGGCGGCGGGCGCCCGATCAGGGCCCGAGGACGCGAATGGCGAGGTCTCGATAGCACTCACTTGCGAAGGCCAGATCGCGCAGGTCGATGCGCTCCTGGGGCGCGTGGATGAGCGCCTGGGTCTCGAGCAGCGACTGGTGGCGCTGCGGAAAGAAGCCATACGCCACACACTCGGGGAACGCCGCGCGGAAGTGGCGCGAGTCGGTGAAGCCGGGCAGGATCGTCGGCACCGTCCTTGCGCCCGGGTCCCGCTCTGAGATCCACTCTTCCAGAGCGTCCATCAGCGGCGAGGCGATCGGGGAGCGGTTGCCCGTCACCCGCTCGGTGAACTCGATGCGCAGACCGTCAAGGCCGCCGAGCACCTGCTCGATCGCGCGCCTGGTGTGCGCCTCGCCGAGACCCGGCGGCACGCGACAGTCGACCCGCAGCTCCGCCCGGGAAGGAATCACGTTGATCTTCTCCGACGCCGAGATCCTGGTCGGGGCAAAGGTCACGCCGAACATCGGCTCGAGCATCTGCAGCAGGCGGGGATCGGCTTCGCCCAGGCGCTGCAGCGCACCTGCGGGGTCGCGCTCGTCCTCGCCCAAGCCGCGCAGGAACGCAAGCGGCTCGGCGGTCGGCTCGAGCGTCGGCTGACGCTCGGCGAAGCGCTCGAGCACCGGGGCCATCTTCAGCAGCGCGTTCTCGCCGAGCTTCGGCATCGAGGCGTGCCCGGCCGCCCCCTCGGTCGTCACGGTGAACCGGAACACCCCCTTCTCCGCGCAGCACACCCCGTAATAGCGCTGCCCGCCGAGCTCGAACGAGGGGCCGCCGCCCTCGTTGAGCAGCATGTCGCAGCGCACCTTCTCGGGGTGGTTCTCGGTCAGCCACTTCGCTCCAAGCTCGCCGCCGGTCTCCTCGTCGACGACCGCCACCACAAGCAGCTCCCCGCGTGTCGGGCGCCAGCCCGAGCGCGCCAGCCCCACGGCGGCCGCGACCTCCGCCGCGACCTGGGACTTCATGTCGAGCGATCCACGCCCCCACAGGCAGCCGTCGGCGACATCGCCCGACCAGGGGTCGTGCGTCCATTCCTCGGCGTTGGCCAGCACCGTGTCGACGTGGCCGAGATAGCAGAGCGTCGGATACGTGAGATCGCTGCCCCTACCCTCGCCGTTCCTGCCCTCCGCGTTCCTGCCATCCCCATCGCTGCCCTCGCCATTCCTGCCCTCCGCGTTCCTGCCATCGCCGTCGCTGCTCTTCAAGCGGGCCACCAGGTTCGGGCGCTCGGGCGTCACGCCGAGCAGTTCGCACTGGAAGCCCGCGTCCTGGAGGACGCCCTGCAGGTACTCGATCGCAGGACGCTCGTTCCCGGGGGGGTTGACGGTGTCGAAGCAGATCAGGCGCTGAAGGAGCTGCGCGGCCTCTGCGGCGAGCCCTCCGAGATGGCCGTCTCCGCCAGGCGCTGCTGTCCCGGCGAGGTCTCCTGCTCTTCCGGCGAGGTCTCCTTGTCCACCCACCTGTCCGATCGTACGCCACCGGGCAAGCGCGGGCAGGCGGCAAGCAGTTCCCGGGTGTAGGGGTGCTTGGGGCGCTCAAGCAGCTCGCGGGCCTCTGCCAGCTCGACGACCTTGCCGCCCTGCATGACGGCGATGCGATCAGCCACGGCTTCGACTGTGGTGAAGTCGTGGGAGACGAGCACGTAGCTGCAGCGGATCTGCGACTGCAGCTCGCCCAGCAGCTCGATCACGCCGCGCCGGATCGAGGCGTCCAGAGAGGACACGGGCTCGTCGAGCAGCACCAGCCGCGGCTCGCCCGCGAGCGCCCGTGCGATCCCGACGCGCTGACGCTCGCCGCCGGAGAGCTCGTGTGGAAAGCGAGTGGCATACGCCGCCTTCAGGCCCACCCACTCGAGCAACTGTCCCGCTCCGAGCTGCGCCTCCGCGCGGCCCAGCCCCCGTGCGCGCAGCGCCCGCTCGAGCGTGCGGCCGATCCGGCGGCGGGGGTTCAGCGAAGCCTGGGGATCCTGGAAGACCATCCCGAGATCCCTTCGCAACGACGCGAGCTTGCGGCGCGGCGCGCCCGCCAGATCCTGGCCCTGCAGGCGGATCGCGCCACCGCTCGGCTCGATCAGGCGCGCGATCGAGCGCAGCAGCGTGGTCTTCCCGCAACCGGACTCCCCCACGATCGCGAGCGTCTCCCCGACGCCGACCGTGAGCGACACGCCGTCGAGCGCCTGCACCGAGACACCGCGGCCGCCTCCACGGCGACCGTAGCTCACGCGCAGATCCTCGACCTCGAGCAGGGGCGCGCCCTGGGGGCGCCTGATGCGCCTGGCGGCGGGCGGAGCGAGCGCCTGCAGCAGACTGCGGGTGTAGGGATGCTGGGGCTCGTGGAATATCGCCTCAGCCGTCCCCTGCTCGACGATCCGCCCCGCCTGCATCACCGCGATCCGATCGGCGATGTCGGCGACTACGCCGAAGTCGTGGGTTATCAGCAGGATGCTCATCCCGTTCTGCTCGCGAAGCTGCTTGAGCTGCGTGAGGATCTGCGCCTGCACGGTCACATCCAGCGCGGTCGTCGGCTCGTCCGCGAGCAGCGCCTTGGCGCCGAGCGAGAGCGCCATCGCGATCATCACCCGCTGGCGCATTCCGCCTGAGAGCTCGTGCGGGTATGAGCGCACCCGCTCCCGCGCCCGCGGGATGCCGACCTGCTCCATCAGCTCGCCTGCCCGCTCGATCGCCTGGGCATGGGACACCAGCGGTTTGTGCGCCCTGATCTGCTCGGCGATCTGATCGCCGACCCGGTACACCGGGTTCAGCGAGGACTGCGGATCCTGGAAGACCATTGCGAGCTGCGCCCCTCTGATCCGCCGCAGCTGGGCCTCGGAGGCACCGATCAGCTCGCGATCCTCGAGCTGCGCACTGCCGGCGATCGTCGTGTTGGGCCCGCGGGTGAGCCCCATCAACGTCATCGCGCACACCGACTTGCCCGAGCCCGACTCGCCCACGATCGCAAGCACCTCGCCGCGATCCAGTGCGAATGACACGCCGTCGACCGCCTGCACAGGACCGTTCGCCGTCGCGAACGACACGCTCAACTCGCGTACCTCGAGCAGCGGCCGCTGCACCGCAGGGCGATCCGGCGGCAGTCCATGGGAGTCCTCTCCGAGCTCGCTCACGACAGCCTCACGCGGGGATCGAGCAGGGCATAGGCGAGATCCACGAGCGTGCTGAGCACCACCACGGCGCATGCCACCAGCATCGTGATGACCATCACCGGCGGCACGTCCAGGCGTCCGATCGACTGCGCCGCGTACTGGCCGACGCCACCGAGGTTGAACACCGACTCCACGAGGATCGCGCCGCCACCGATCACCCAGGCGAAGTCGAGGCCCCACAGCGTGACGATTCCCATCAGCGAGTTGCGCAGCACGTGGTGTATCAGCACGCGACGCTCGGAGAGCCCCTTGGCGCGGGCCGTGCGCACGTAGTCCTCGCTCATCACGTCGAGCACGTTGGCGCGCAGCACCCGCGAGTACACGCCGATCGACACGATCGACAGGGCGATCCAGGGCATCAGCATGTGCGTGAACCAGCCCCACGGGTCGCTTGTGAGCGGAACGTATCCGCCCAGCGGCAGCAGACCCCACTTGTAGCCGAGCCAGTAGAGCATGATCGCCCCCAGGAAGAACACCGGCATCGAGATGCCGGTGAGCGCGAACACCGTCAGCACCCTGTCGAGCAGGCGACCGGCGTGCATGGCGCTGAGCAGGCCGAGCAGCACCCCGAGCACGAGCCAGATGACGCCGGCGCCGAGCGCGAGCGAGATCGTCGGTGGGAGATCCCTGACGATTTCCTGCTCCACGTTGATCTGCTGGGTGTAGGAGATGACGCTGCCGTCGAGCACCTTTTCCATCGTCTTTGCGTACTGCACATAGATCGGCTTGTCGAAGCCCCACTGCACGCGTATGTCCTGCACCTGCTGCGGGGTCGCCAGACGCCCCGCCATGCGCAGAGCGGGATCCCCGTTGGGGATCGCCTGGAAGATCAGGAAGGTGAGCACCGTGATCGCGAACAGCACGGCCACCAGCGCCGCCAGGCGGCGAGCGAGAAAGACGGCCATCAGAACCGGCGCCTCACGATCGCCTTCGGGTGGAGTGCGTCACGAACCATCAGAACCGGCCTCTCACGATCGCCTTGGGGTCGAGCGCGTCGCGAACTCCGTCGGCGAACACGTTCACCGACAGGACGGTGAGCACCAGCATCACGCCGGGCACAAGCACGAGGTGGATCGCTCCCGGGATCAGGCGGATGCCGTCGGCGATCATCGTGCCCCACGAGGGGTTCGGGTCCTGCACGCCGGCGCCCAGGTAGGAGAGCCCCGCCTCCAGCAGGATCGCGTTGGCCACGATCAACGGCACGAACACGATGATCGTGGAGGTCAGGTTCGGCAGGATCTCACCGACCATGATCCGCAAGGGCGAGGATCCCATCACGCGCGCCGCGTCGACGAACTCGCGCTCGCGCAGTGACAGCGCGTGGGCGCGCAGCGGCTTGGCGACATAGGGGAAGAACACGATCCCGATCACGAACGCCGGCAGCAGCAGCGAGCCGCTGTGCAGCGTGAACAGCCCGAGGTTCAGCCCCCCGACCGCAAGCGCCACGCCGAGGGCCACGCCGAGCAGGACGGCGGGGTAGGCCCACACCAGGTCGAACAGGCGCGAGAGCACCCCGTCGGCGAAACCGCGCAGATAGCCTGCGAGCGTACCCAGCAGGACCGCGAGCACCATCGTGATCAGCGTCGCGATCGCGGCGATCTCCAGCGAGTTGCGCCCGCCGTAGAGCAGCCTCACCGCGACGTCGCGCCCGTTGGAGTCGGCGCCCAGCAGGAAGCGCCCTTTCCAGGTCGGGCCGATCGGAACGCCCTGCGGGGACACCACGTCGACCTGTTTGCCGTCGACGATCACCGTCTCGGTTATGTGGTTGTCGTCGGGCCCGGTGTGGGCGACGTCCTGGGCGTACACCGGCGCGAACAGGCACAGCACCACGATCGCCACGAACAGCGCACCGAACGCGAGCGCCACCTTGTCGTGCGCGACGGCCCTCATGGTTCCATCATCGTCAGCGACGCGATCGTTCTGGAGCCCGGGCGGGAGACTGGCAGACGCCAGACCCGCCGAGCTCCAGGCGAACCGTCCTACTTGAGCTGCAACGTGCTCCAGTCATTGCCGTAGACGGGGTGGAACACCGCGGCGCCGAAGTCGATCCGATCGGAGAAGAACTTCGGGACCTCGTCATAGCCGAACGGGGCCAGGTAGGCCTTCTGGGCGTTGTACTGGTCGAGCGCCTGCCAGCGACCCACCACCGAGCTCAGCTGCGAGGAGGGCACCGGCCCGAGCGCGGCGATTTCGCTCTGGATGTGCGGGTCGTCGACCTGGCTGAGATTGTGGTTTTCGGTCGGCAGGATCGATTTGGCGTCGAGCAGCTGGTAGAAGTCGATGGGGTTGGGGAAGTCCTGGCTGAAGGACAGCCAGCCGGTCTGGGGATTGGTCGAGAGGTTGCCGACCGTCTGGTAGTACTGCGCGTCGGCGACGATCTTCTCACTGGCTTTGAATCCGATCGCGTTCAGCACGCTGGCGTAGTAGTCGACGAATTCCTTGTGTGGCGCGCGCGAGCCGCCCCACACCGTCACGGGGGTCCCCGCCAGCCCCGACTGGCGCACCAGTTCCTTCGCCTTGGCGAGGTTGGGCGCCGCGTTGGGGTCCCCGTAGGGGCACGGCGAGGTCGGGTGGCCGGGCATCCCGACCGGCAGGAAGAAGCAGCCGGGATCGAGCATGCCGCTGTCGAGGCGTTGCAGGGCGCGCTTGTCGATCGCATAGTTGACCGCCTGGCGGGCAAGCGGATTGTCGAACGGCTTGGCTTTGGTGTTCAAGAAGAAATACTCGCCCGAGACGGTCGGCTCCTTGGCGTAGCGGCCTGAGGCCTGGCTTTCGACCTGGGAGATCAGCGTCGGCGGGATCGAGTCGTTGTAGTCGAACACGTCGGCCGTATTGTCGAGCACCTGCTCGGCCTCGCTCTGGTTGTTGGAGACGATCTTCACGTTCAGGTCGACGTGCCCTGCGGGAACCCCTGGGATCGTGCTGCTGGAGAAGTGGGGGTTGCGCGTCAGCGCGAACGACTTGTTGGGCACGACGCTTGCGATCTCGTACGGGCCGACGCCCGGCGGGGGGCTGTTGGTCAGGCTTTTCATCGCCGTGCCGCTCGGCACCAGACCGGCGGCCGGGAACGCCAGCACGTTCAGGAAGGGGCCATAGGGGGCCACGAGCTTGACCGTGATCCTGCCCGTCGCGTCGTCGGTCTGGATGCCGGAGATCGAGGAGGACTTGCCTTTGTCGAATGCTTCGCCGCCGGCGATGTTTTCGGTGAGCAGTTCCTTGTCTCCCCAGCCGAGCTTGATCGCGCGCTGGATCGTGTAGGCGAAGTCCGAGGCCTTGACGGGAGCGCCATTGGAGTAGACAAGGCCTTTACGCAGCGTGAAGGTGTAGGTCTTGCCGTCCGAGGACACGCTCGGCAGGCTTTCGGCCAGGCCCGGGATCAGCTTGGTGCCGGCTTCGCCAGAGGCGTGCGCATAGGTGACCAGCCCGGTGTAGGTGATCCAGGTGGCCTCATAGGACTGGGTGGTCGCACCCAGTCCGGGGTCCAGCGAATCCGGCGGGGTGCCCATCAGCACGGTGGCCGTTCCGCCGGTCGTTCCACCGGTCGTGCTGCCGGTTGACGAGCTTCCGCATGCGCTGAGACCCGCGAACAGAGCGAGCGCGAGCGACAATCCCAACAGCGATCGAAGCGTCCTATGCACTTGTGTCCCCCCTCCTCGCAACCCGGCGAGTCTCGTAATGTGTGTCACTAAGTACATGGTTCGACAACCCTTGTCGGCAACCTTTCGCGAAACTTGAAGTATTCAAATGAGCCTGGACACGATCGAAATCGAAGCCGCGAACTCACGTACCGAGCCCTACACGGCGTCTGCGCTCGACCCCGCCACCGGGGCGGTGCTCGGCGGGGTTCTCACGACCGCCCCTGCCGCCGTCGGGGAGGTGGTGGCGCAGGTGGCGAATGTCCAGCCGCTGTGGGCCCTGCTGCGCCTGGAGGACCGGGCGCGCTACATGCGGCGGATGGCCCAGGCGATCGTCGACGAGTTCGACGAGCTGCGCGAGACGATCGCCTGCGAGCAGGGCCGACCGCGCACGGAGGTGGCCGCGCTCGAGCTACTGGCCGCGATCGACGCTCTGAAGTGGGTGGCACAGGACGGGGCGCAGGTGCTGGGCGGACGTCGTGTCGGCGTGCACCGCTCGCTGTTCATGACCAAGCGCGCCCGCATCGCCTACGAGCCCTACGGCGTCGTCGGGGTGATCGGCGCCGGCAGCGCCCCGTTCGCACAGCCGCTCGGCCAGATCGCCGGGGCCCTGCTGGCGGGCAACGGAGTTGTCTTCAAGCCGGCCCTGGGGGCGTGCCTCGCGGGCGAGCGGATCGCACGTGTACTCGCGCGCGCGGGACTCCCGGAGGGTCTGGTGCGGATCGTCCACGGCGGCGCCGACGTCGGCCTGGAGCTCGCCGGAGCGCCGGTCGACAAGCTGCTGTTCACCGGCTCGCCCGCGACCGGGCGGGCCGTGGCGCGGGCCTGTGTGTCCCAGGAGACCGAGGTCACGGTCGAGCTGGGCGGCAAGGACGCGATGCTGGTGCTCGCCGACGCCCATGTGGGTCGCGCGGCCACGGGAGCGCTGTGGGCGGGGTGCGCCGGCGCAGGCCAGGCCCGGGGGGCGGTGGAGCGGATATACGCCGCGCCCGAGGTCGCCGAGCGGCTTGTGGCAAAGCTCGTCTCAGGAGCCCGGGCGCTGCCCGTCGGCGACCCCCGCGATCCGGCGGTCCAGGTCGGTCCCCTCGCCTCTGAGCGGCGGGCGGCCCATGTGCGCGAGCTGGTCGAGGAGGCGGTCTCGCGGGGCGCCACCCTGCACTGTGGGGGACCGGTCGAGCCACCGGGTCTCTCCGGGGCCTTCTTCGCGCCCGCGGTGCTCACCGGCGTGACCCATGAGATGCGCCTGATGCGCGAACCGATCGGCGGCCCGGTGCTGGCGGTGATGACCGTCGGCTCGGTGTCCGAGGCGATCGCGCTCGCCAACGACAGCGCATACGGGCTTGGCGCCTCGGTGTGGACGGCCGAGCGCTATCGCGGACTGCGGATTGCGCGGGAGCTGCACGCCGGGATGGTGTGGCTCAACGACCATCTGCCGAGCCCCGCGATCTCACGCGGGCCGTGGGGCGCCGGGGCGGGAAGCGGCCTGGGACGGACGCTCGGCGAGGCCGGTCTGCGGGCTTGTGCCCAGGAGAAGCTGATCACCTGGGACCCTTCCGGCGTGCGCGGATTGTGGTGGGGCCCCTACGACCAGTCCTCGGCGGGAGCCGCGCAGACGGCTGCGCAGCTGCGCTCGACTCGCGACTCCGATCGCGAGCGCGCCTGGCGCCACGGCGCACTGGGGCTGGCGCGCGTCGGCATCCGGGCTCTCGGGCGCAGGCCCTAAGGTGTAGCGATGCCCGCCCAGGCCTATGCAGGCAAGGAGTGCGTCTGCCAACTGCGCAAGGGGATCTGCGATCAGAGCTGCGTCGCGGACATGCTCGAGACCCCCTTCTACATCGCCTGCCTGAAGCTGAAGGGCCGTCGCAGCGTGGTGATCGGCGGCGGGGAGATCGGGCTTGAGAAGGTCGAGGGACTGCTCGCCTGTGACGGCGAGGTCACCCTGATCGCGCCGCAGGCCGAGCCGGAGCTCGAGCGGTATGCCTCGGAGGGCTCGATCCGCTGGGAGCGGCGCGCCTACGCCGGCCCGTCCGACCTGGAGGGCGTGTTCATCGCGATCGCCGCCACCAACGACACGGACGTGAACATCGCGGTCTACGAGGACGCTGAGCGCCGCGCGATGCTCGTCAACATCGTTGATGTGCCACCGCTGTGCAACTTCATCCTGCCGGCGATCGTGCGCACGGGGCCGCTCGCGATCGCGATCTCCACCGCGGGCGCCTCGCCCGCTCTGGCCAAGCGCATCAAGCGCGAGATCTCAGAGCAGTTCGGCGAGCCCTATGCCGAGCTGGCGGTGATGCTCAACGAGGTGCGCGGCTGGGCCAAGAGCACGCTGCCCACCTACCAGGACCGCAAGCAGTTCTTCGAGGGGATCGTGAACGGCGAGACCGACCCGGTGGCGCTGCTGCGCAATGGCGAGCAGCAGGCTGTGCGCGATCTGATCGCACGGGCCCAGGGTGAGCACGAGCAGCGCTTCGCCATGCCCCTTCATGGGGTATCGCCCGCCTGAGCCTCGCCCATGACAGGCCTCGAAGTCCAGGCGGATACGAGCGGGACGGCCGTCGAGGATTCCCCTGCGGTGGAGCTCCAAGAGCTCACCCGCAACTACGGAGAACGGGCGGCCCTCTCCGAGGTGAGCCTGACGGTCCCAACCGGCGAGACGCTGGTGGTGTTCGGCCCCAACGGCGCCGGCAAGACAACACTGTTGCGGGTTCTCGCGACGCTGCTGCGCCCACACTCCGGCCAGGTGACGGTGCTCGGAGGCCGACTCCCCGACGACGCCTGGCGGGTCCGCGGCCGGGTGGGGCTGCTCGGTCACGAGCCGCTACTCTACCGCGAGCTGACGGCGCGGGAGAACCTGCGCTTCCATGCCAGCCTGCAC
>Ga0210396_10006525_pt1 | contig 11173 bp, 10 predicted proteins | sample IncBWH17OmetaG_FD_155466 | JGI IMG/M metagenome (GOLD analysis project Ga0210396, IMG submission 155466) | Forest soil microbial communities from Barre Woods Harvard Forest LTER site, Petersham, Massachusetts, United States - Inc-BW-H-17-O ...
AAGCCTGGCGCCCGACTGGCCTCGGCGGCATCCTCCACTGCTTCACCAGCACCCTCGAAGATGCCCAACGCGGCCTGGACATGGGCTTCCTGATCTCTTTTGCGGGAAATTCAACTTATCCGAAAGCATCAAACATTCGCGACGTTGCAAAAGCTCTGCCGCTCCAGAATATTTTGATCGAAACAGACTCTCCATTTCTCGCGCCGCAAGGATATCGCGGCAAGCGCAACGAGCCCGCCTACGTGGCCGAGGTAGCAAAGGCCATCGCGAGTGTGAGAAACTTATCCGCTGAAGACATTGCTACCGCGACTACAGCGAACTTCCGGCGTTTTTTCAAGCTGCGTTCTTCAGCTGGAAGTGGGCCTTGACGGAGCCTTGCCGAGCTTGCTGAAAGCGCAGGCCAAATAGTTCGGCTTTGAGTGGACTTTAAATAGATTGACGGCTGCGTGGTCGCACAGGATACTGTGCGCCTCGCAAGCACAACGTCGTTCATGCAGGCCAGGAGGAAGGCCATCGCGCTGCTCACAGCCAGGGAGATTTTCGATCTCGTCAGAGATGATCTCGTCCTCGTAGAAGACGAACTGACGCGACAGAGCGCCACTGCCTTCGAGCCCGTCTCCGAAATCACCTCCTATCTCCTGGGTGGTGGCGGCAAACGCCTCCGCCCCGCGCTCCTCCTTCTCTCAGCACGTTACGCCGGACACCGCGGGGCTAGCGCGATCAAGCTCGCCGCCGTAGTCGAACTCCTGCACAGCGCTACGCTGATCCACGACGATGTGATCGACAGCGCTGACACCCGCCGCGGCCGTCCCTCCGCGAACTCTCGCTGGGGCAATCATCGCAGCGTCCTGGCAGGGGACTGGCTGTACATGCAGTCGTTCCAGATGGCGCTCGAAGAGCGCAACTTTCGCATTCTCGATGTGCTCATCGACCTGACGCAAAAAATGGTGGAAGGCGAGCTTCTGCAACTCGCAAAAATCGGACGCATGGACGTGACCGAGGACGACGCGATTCAACTGGCGACGTATAAGACGGCGTGTCTATTTGGGGGCTGCGCGCGGCTGGGCGCGGTTTTAGGCGGCCTGGAAGGCGCTGACGAACTAGCCCTCGCCGAATACGGCCGCTATGCCGGGCTCGCGTTTCAACTGGTCGACGACCTCCTCGATTTCACCGCCTCCGCGCAACAACTGGGCAAGCCGGTACTCAGCGACCTCAAGGAAGGCAAGGTCACGCTTCCGCTGATCTACGCCATGGAAAACGGCCATCGCGATGCGCGCGAACTCGTGGCCCGCGTCCTGAAGGAAAAAGAATTCGACTCCGTGCGCCCAGAAACACTGGTAGCGTTAGTCCACGAATCCGGAGCGCTGGATCGAGTCCGCAACCTGGCCCACGACTATGCCAGCCGCGCCAAAGCCAGCCTGGACGGCCGCAACGACTCCGAATACGCCCGCGCGCTGCTCACTCTTCCCGATTTCATCCTGGAGCGAGAGAACTAGCCGCGCTGTCGGTCATGCTTCCCTTCAAACTGGTTTACCACGAACGTTACGATCTCAACCTGGGAACACACGTCTTTCCCTCGCAGAAATTCCGCTTAATCGCGGAGGCGCTTCTAGCGGAAGGCATCGCGACGACGGCGGACTTCCTCCGTCCCGAACCTGCCGGCGACGAAGACATCTTGCGGGTCCACACTGCCGACTGGGTCCGCAAACTGAAAACCGGCACGCTCACCGCCAGCGAAGTCATGAAGCTCGAAGTACCATACTCGCCCGAACTCGTCGAAGCCGTGTGGTTAGCCGCAGGTGGAACCATCCTCGCGGCCCAATCCGCATTGCGCGACGGATTTGGCGCAAACCTCGGAGGCGGATTCCACCACGCGTATCCAGGCCACGGCGAGGGCTTCTGCGCCATTCATGACGTAGCCGTTGCGATCCGCTGGCTGCAAGCTGACAAGGCCGTCCGCAAGGCGATGGTTGTCGACACCGACGTGCACCATGGCAACGGCACCGCTGCCATTTTTGCCGGCGACGAGTCGGTCTTCACGATTTCCATCCACCAGGAAAACAACTATCCGCCGCACAAGCCGCCTTCCAACATCGATCTGAACATGTGGGATCGCGCAGACGACGTGGAATATCTCGGCGAGCTAATCCCTGCGGTACAAAAATCGCTCGATGAGTTCCGGCCCGACATCGTTTTCTACGTCGGCGGCGCCGATCCGTTTTGTGAAGACCAACTCGGCGGCCTAGCGCTCACGAAAAGGGGATTGAGCGAACGCGACCGCAAAGTCTTTGAAGAGGTCCGCCGGCGAGGTATCCCCATCGCTACAACGCTGGCGGGCGGCTACGCTCGGCGCGTTGAAGACACCGTGCGCATTCACGTCAACACCATCCTAGCCGCCCGCGAAGTTGCACTTGCGTTTCCAGCCGCCAGCGCGGCCTCAAACTGATACACTCCCCGTCCTGAAATCTCCATTTCGAAACTGCTCAGGAGGGCGAATGTTTCTCCGGATCTCCAAATCTGTGCGCGTGCTCGCGGTCGCATGTTGTCTCGCAGCGATTGCCGCGGCGTCCTTTCGCTCGGCTCACGCCGGCGCGACTCCGTCCGGCAAGCACAAGGTCTATATCTCCGTCGATATGGAAGGCGTCGCCGGCACGGTCACCGCAGATCAGCTGGGGCCGACGGGATTCGAATACGAGAGGTTCCGGCGCTTCATGACCAACGAAGCCCTCGCCGCAGTGCAAGCCGCGAAACACGCCGGCGCCACGGAAATCGTGGTGAGCGATTCCCACGGTAACGGAGAGAACCTGTTGATCGAATTGTTTCCCGCGGACGTCAAGATCGTGCGTTCGTGGCCGCGCCACGGGAGCATGATGGCGGGCCTGGACGCGAGCTTCGACGCGGCATTGTTCGTCGGCTATCACGCCTCCACCACCAATCCGCACGGCGTACGCGCACACACATTCTCAAGCGCACATCTTGCCAAGGTCGCCCTGAATGGCGATGCGGTTACTGAGGGCGAGTTCAACGCCGCATACGCAGGAGCATTTGGCGTGCCCGTAATTTTCGCTTCGGGTGACGACGTGGCGATGGCCGAGCTGAAATCGCGTCTGGGCAACCTGGAAACGGTGGAGACGAAAATAGCTTTGGGATTTCACTCCGCGGAAACTCTAACCCCAGAAGCGTCCAGTAACAGGATTCAGGCTGGTGCCGAAGCCGCATTCGCGCGCTTGCACGATTTCAAACCGTATGTCGTGAAACCGCCTATCACTCTGGAGGTTACTTTCAAGAATTACACCCCGGCCGAAATGCTCACCTATCTGCGGGTTGTTGAGCGCGTGGACTCGCACACAATTCGATTCGTGGGGAAAGATATGGCGGAAGTCTCCGATTTTATCGATTTCGTCGATACCTACAGCGCGGACATGACGCCTTAAGAGGTGAGCTTATAGCTAAAAAGATAACGGCGCCCGCTTCCCTTCGAGGCTCGGGGCAGACGGAAAGCGGCCGCTACATCCCGGACTTGTTAGCCGCCGCGGTCGGCTCCAGAGCTTGATGAATTGCGGCGGTTAGCGACTGCTGAAAGTTGTCTTCGCCATAGCCTTCGGCACGGTAAACGATTTTTCCTTCGCGATCGATGATGACTACGGTAGGGAAAGAGTTGACCGCGAAGAGGCGGTCCAGCCCGTCGGCAAAGACGACCGTCGTTTGCGGCTTCACTTCCTTTACGTAAGGCGGGACCAGCGTTTCGTCTTCGTCGCAGTCGGCGGCCAGAAACAGTACGCCGTGATTTTGCTGGAAGTCCATGGCGACGCGGTCGAACACCGGTTCCAGGGCGCGGCAGGGACCGCACCATGTGGCCCAGAAATTCACCACGAGAATCTTCCCTTTTTCGTTTGCAAGTGGAAGACTGGAACCGTCGGGCACACGGCGCAAAGTGAACTCGAACGGCTCCTTGGCGCTGGCGTTTCGAGCCGCGTTCGATTTCGCCGGCGAGGCGGTCACTTCATCGTAGGTGTGGAGAACGTATTCACCCAGGCCATCGTCGGAGCCGTGCGCCAGGCGCCACACATTGCCGAGTTTTCGGCGGATTTCACGGCGGTCGGGCGTGTTTTTTGTAGCGTCAGCCAGCGCGAACGCGCGAGCGTACTGTTGAATAGCTCGCGGCAGATCCTTATTTAGTTCGGCAATCTCGCCGAGTTTTTCCGCGGCTCCCGCGCTGGGATCGAACGCATAGCTGTCCTCGAAATCCTTTTGCGCCTTTGCAGTTTCATGAAGCTTCAAATACAACCGGCCGCGAAGCAGGAGGACGGTCATCCGGTCGTGGTTCTTGCTGGCTTCCCAATCTTCTTTCGAAATTTTCGGTGACTTCTCGTCGCTCCCGATATATTCCAAAACTCGAGTGGAGTAGCTGGTGGCGCGGCGAAGCCCGGCCTCGTCGCCGTTGCGCTCGAGCAATTGAATCGCGAGCAGGGTCATGGACATATCTTCGGGAGTCAGCGCGACGATACGCTCGGCGTAGTCGGCGGCGCGCGTCGTGTCGCGGAGTTGCAGCGTCGCTTCGACCAGGGCGCGATAGATTCGTACTCGCTGCGGCGCCTCCGGATATTTCTTCAGGAACGCTTCCAGGTTGCGGACCAGGGCGGCGCGATCGTTCCCCGCGGTATTGATGGCCTGCTGGAGTTCTTCGTCGGGCGAAGGAGGCTTTTGCGAGGGTTGCGCACCCTGTTTGGAAGGAGACTTGGCGGCTTTCGGGTCGTCGTCAAGGCTACGCGCGAGGCTGGGACGCGTGGCGCCTAGCACGACGGCGGCCGCGCAAGCCAGCGCCAGCGCTGTGTGCAGGAGAGGCATGAGCCTCTATCTTATGCAAATTTGCGCGTCCGCGCATGTCGCACACATTGAGGTCCACGGTTTGCAGACCGTGCCACGAGGATGCTCAGGATAACCAGGATTTCAAACGGTTTTGAAACGCCTCACGAAGCGCGCACGCGGATTTCGCCCGAGATGGTGTGGACTTCGACGCGGCCTCCGCCATTGCCCACGCGGGCGCGCAGGGAATGCTTGCCTTGCTCTTCGACCACGATCGGGACATCCGTTTTGATTTGGCCGGAGATGGCTTCGGCGGTCAGATGAAAGTTTGCGTTGGAAGGAACTCCGAGTTCCACTACGCCTGAGACGGTTTTCAGATCCCAGTAGCTGCTATCGCTGGGATTGCCTTGCACGTCCACGCGCCCGGAGGCGGCGTGGGCTTTGACGTCGCGTGTAGCGCCTTGCACTTCTACGGTGCCGCTGGCGGTGTCGGCGTCCACGCGCCCACCTGGCCCGGAGATTTGCGTTGTGCCGGACAGCGCGCTGATTCTCACGTCTCCCTTGATCTTCGCGACCGTGACGCTTCCCGACGCACTGGAGGCGCGGAGGTCGTCGCCGATATTTTGCGCGTCGATCGAACCACTGAGCGTCGTGAGTTGCGTCTGACGGTCGATATGATCCACACGGATGGAGCCGGACGCGGAATTGACTTTCACGGGGCCGCGCACGTTGACGATGGTCTGCGATCCGGAAGCGACCGACGTATCGACCTCCGTGTCGTGCGGAACCTCGATGACGTAGGAGATCGAAACGTTGTGCACGCGGCTGATGTCCTTGCCAATGCGGATTGTGTCGCCTCTTTGCTCGATCGGGGGATTCTTCACCACTTCGTCCAGCCGCTGTTGCGGGTTGCCAAAGCCCATGCCGGAGGAACGCACCTGCGCATGTACGTGGACCTGGTTGTCGCCGCTACCCGTGATGGAAACGTCGCCGGAAGCATTGGTGAGTTCCAGGCGAATCGGAGCGGTGACGGTGAGCGTGCGATCAAAACTGCCAGTGACGGAAGGGCCCGCGGCGCAGCCAGCGCCGGCGAAAGATGCGAGCGCGAATGCAAGCGGTGCCGCAAGTTGTTGACGCATCGTTCCTCCACTGCAGTGAACCGGATCAGACGATTCGCGAGGAGCGCTATGGAGGCGCTGGGTTTTAGCCCGGCGAACCGCGCTCTAGCGGCTCAGATAAAGATACGTATGTTCAGGAGATTATGTTCCGGCAATGCCGTTCGCTCAAGCCTGTCCCCGGCGCGAAAGGGTCTCGTTAAGGGAACCTTGCCGATATCCTTCGAGATCGAGTGACACGTACGCGAAGCCGGCGGCTTTCAACTCCTTCGCGATCGTAGCGGCCATATCGGGAGAAAGCGCGCGAGGCATCTCGTCTGGCGCGATTTCGACGCGCGCAAGCTTGTCGTGCAGGCGCACGCGAAATTGGCGGAAGCCGAGCGAGCGAAGTGCCGCTTCCCCTCGCTCGACCAGCGCTAACCGCTCGGGCGTCACTTCGGTTCCGTAAGGTACGCGCGAAGCAAGGCAAGCGGATGCGGGGCGGTCCCACGTCGGCAAGCCGGCACGCTGCGAGAGCGCGCGGATTTCGGACTTGCGCATCCCGACGTCCAGCAGTGGAGCGAGTACGCGATGTTCTTTGGCCGCACGATGGCCGGGGCGGAAGTCGAGCGTGTCGTCCGCGTTCACGCCGTAGGCCGTAGCGGTGAAGCCGCGCTGTAGAGCCAGCGCGTCAAGGACCGAAAAGAGTTCGTCCTTGCAATAAAAGCAACGATCCGCAGCATTAGCGCGGTAAGCGGGGTTTTCCATCTCGCGAGTTTCGACGAATTGGTGACGGATGTTCTGCGCTCGGACAAAGTCTTCGACGATATTGCGGTCATGCGCGGAGTAGCTGGGCGAGAGTGCGGTGACCGAAAGGGCGCGTGTACCGAGCGCACGCTGCGCGGCCCAGGCGAGGTAAGCGGAATCGGCGCCGCCGGAAAGAGCGACGATCAGAGAAGGAATTTCGGCCAGCTTTTCGAGAAGTTGGCGCTCCTTTTCTTCGGCGGTTTCCGGGGAGGATTCCCCTGTACGAATTCGGATGAAGGCGGCCATTTCTGTTGTGAGTATAGCGCAAAGCCAGTCGGTGCGTGCGCTTGCGTAGGGCATCTCGCACCTCAACTTCGAGGCGCGAATTCATGGTGCGCTCGCTTCGTTTTGGATGCTTTTGCGCATCGATTGGGCTCGCTGCCCATCTGATTTTGCTGCTACTTGAAGTCGAGCAGGACGTCAACGGTGTGGTTGGCTTCGTCGGGCTGGATCCAGTGGCCCACATTTTCGTAGTGGACTGGGAGATTGTGAAAAATCTCAGAGGGCTTGGTTTCCAGCTTGGTCAGGAGTTCTTCAAAGATCGCTTTGTCGAAGACTTCGCCCTGGGGGATGGCCCAAGCGTCGCGGAGTCGTTTCTCCGCCGTCGGTGACAATCCGGTGATGGTTAGCGCATTGAATTTGTAGGATTTTCCTTCGTCGATCCGGACCTTGTAGCGAATCGTGTGGGCCTGATCGTCGTAGGAGCCGACGGGATCAATCTTCGCATCGAGGTAACCGACGTGCGCGTACTCCTCTCGAATGCGTTCGAATCCTGCTTCCATAGCCATGCCATCCGCGACATCATCGGCTTTGAGGCCGAGGTCGGCGTTCAGCGTGACCGTGGACAGCAGCGAATTGCCGGAAAACTCGGCGCCTTTCCATTTGTAGACGGCGCCAGGTGTTACCGGAACGAATACGGGGATCTGTTCGGGAAGTTTCTGATTGGGATTTCCCGTCAGGCGAATTTCCGGTGGTCCGAGCTTGGCGCGTAGGTATCCCTGCTTCTGATAAATCGGGCGAACCTGTTCGGTGAGAAAAAGATCGATCGCCATGCGCGAGTATGGCTTGCCTTTCAATTCGGCGAGTTCCTGCTGCACCACCTTCGACGTGTTAAGAGAGGCATCGCTGAATTCCAGGCTGGAAATTTTGAGCGCCGCTCCATCGATACGAAATTCCTGGATGTTGCCCTCGCCATTCGGATTCGCAACGACTTGATGTTCGATTGCGGCTTGCAGACCATGTGCGGCCAGGAATTCTCCCGCTGTCTCGGCGGCTTGATCGACCACGGCGCCCGCGGAGGGCAGCGTGCCGTCATAGAACGGAAGCTTCACGCGGATGGCGTCGTTGAGTTCGCCGTCGGTAAACCACGGAAGGTTGTCGAAATAGGCGGGAATGCGTTCGGCTTCATCAAGGTGGAATATGACGACCAGACCATCGGCTCGGGATTGGAAATTGTATTTCACGTGAGCGAAGAGGCCACTTTGCACCAGTTTGTCGGCAGCGGTTTGCAGGTCGTCGCGGCCGATTTCCTTGCCGGTTTGCAGCCCGCTCGTCGTCGCGACTTGCGGTTCGGTCAGCGATTTCAATCCTTCCGCGCGAATTTCGCGGAGCACCGCGGTACTGGTGGAAGAGGCGGACGGAGTTTGCGCTCGGATGAAGGAGAGGGGAAGAACCAGGAGGCACGCGGCAACGCAGATGCGACGGGGCATGGAGTTAGTTTACCGGAAAAGTTGTTGGCGTCGTAATGGCCTGTCGATGGTCAGAGCTGACCGATCTATTTTACCGAGATGTGGGTTACCGAGACGCGGCGCCGCCCAAACGAGGATTGGCTTTCAATTTTGTCTGGTGCGATCTTAACTACGGAAGGGAACTAGAAGAGTCCGGGAATCTTGAGGCCTGCCATGCCGGGAATCCCGCCGGACAGGTTCTTCATCTGGTTAGTGAGTTCTTCGTCGACCCGCCGGGAGGCTTCGTTGACCGCGGCTCGGACCAGATCCTGCAGCATCTCCTGGTCTTTGCTGGCGAAAACGTCGGGCTCGATGCGCACATCGACAAGCTGCTTCTGCCCATTCATTTTTACGGTAACCATGCCGCCGCCGGCCGAGGCTTCCACGGTTACGGAGTTTACTTGCCGTTGCAGGTCTTCCTGCAACTGCTTGAACCTGGAGAGCATCTGTTGGAGCGCGTTGACTTCCATCAGGATTCCTCTGGGTTGCGTTTCACTTCAGTAATCTTACCACCGAAGCGCTGTAGCATCGACTTTACCATCGGATCACGCTCGAACTGAGCCCGCAACTCCTGCGTGCCCGATCCTCCGCGCGCCGCCGACGCAGCCGCGGCTGCAACTGCTTCGAGTTTAGCACAGACGCGCACCGGTCGTCCGAGCACCTTGCTCGAAACGCCACGCAGCTTCTCGAGCGAGTCGCGGCCCTCGAGCATTTCTGCGTAGGCGCGGTCGGCGGGAGAAAAATAAATGCGCAGCTCGGCGCCTTCAAGCTCCCAGCGATTGCCGCGCTCCAGCAATTCGCTGAGGAATTTTTGCTGCGATTGGATTGCGGATTTGATTTCCGCGACTTGTTCCTCGCTGAGGCCGCTCGCCGGTGTCGATGTGGCCGAGTTAGCGGGAGATGAATCGGCGTTGATTTCGGCGCTTTTCAAAAAAGGAGCCGGCGTTTCCGTGGCGCTGGGAACGATCGCTGGCGCCACTGCCGGCAGTGGCGCTCGTTCCGCGCGAATCGGTACGGGGGCGTTAGGCGGCGTCGTCGCAAAAGTCCGCGGAGCCGCGGCGAAGGGAACTGGCGCAGCTAAAGCGGGTGATGCTTCGCGACGAGGCGCCACCGCGACCGGCGTCGTAGCTGATGCAGTGCGTGTTGCTACAGCACCAACTCCCGCGGACACTGGAACGCCGCTGCGAACCTCTGCGAGCAATTCCTCGAGTGGGGCGAGGCGAGATGCGTTGATCAGGCGCAAGAGGCCCATTTCCAGGTGCACGCGCGGGTCCGGCTTGCGGCGCAGGTCATCATCTGTCTGTAGCAATATTTGAAAGAAGCGCGTCAGGTCTTCTTCGCTGAATTCGGCTGCGGCCCGAGCAAGCGACGGCCGCTGATCGGGTGTCGCTGCAATCAATTCGGAGTCAGCTCCGCACACGCGCGCGATTAATAGGTTGCGCATGTGGCGAATGGCCTCGCGGCAAAAGTGTTGGAGGTTGCGGCCTTCCTTCTGAAACGTGTGTACGAGCGATAGCGCGCGGTCCGCCGAGCCTGCTGCGATCGCTCCGACTAATTCTTCCAGCGCATCATCGGGTACGACGCCGAGGAGCGCGCGCACTTGGTCGGCCGGAATGGCGTCGCCGCAATACGCACGCGCTTGTTCCAGAAGGGAAAGAGCGTCCCGCAAGCTGCCTTCCGCCATTCGCGCAATTTTCTTTTGCCGCAATTTCTTGCAGCCGGCCGGTGATTTCCGCGAACGTCAGCGCCCGGAAATGAAAGTGCTGCGACCTTGAGCGTATGGTGTCGACTAGGTTTTCCGGCTCGGTCGTAGCCATCACGAAAATCACGCGGTCGGGAGGTTCTTCCAGCGTCTTCAGTAAAGCGTTGGACGCTTCGCCGGTCAGCATGTGCGCTTCGTCGAGGATCACCACTTTGCTGCGGCTTGCCGCTGGAGCGTAGCGCACCATCTCGCGCAATTCGCGAATCTGGTCGATGCCGCGATTGGAGGCCGCGTCGATCTCGATGACATCAAGCGAAGTACCCGCCGCGATCTCCGTGCAGGAATCGCATACGCCGCACGGCTCGGCGGTAGGCCCCTTCACGCAGTTCAACGCCTTCGCCAGTATTCGCGCGGCGGTGGTCTTCCCGACGCCACGCGCGCCGGAGAAAATGTAAGCATGAGCTACGCGATCATTGTTGATAGCGTTGGCGAGTGTTTCGGTGACGTGACCTTGACCCACAAGATCACGAAAAGTTTGGGGGCGCCACTTGCGGGCTATAACTTGATAGGTCATTCGTTTTGCAAAACCCGGGCGATCTTTCTCTCTTCGATCGATGAGTACTTGCGATACGCGCCCTGCCATCGCGAGGAACTTCGGGTGATCTGCGGCACCCGAGGCGTTCCCGATACCGTTGCTCCCTTCCGGGCCTGGCGGGGTTCGCGGGACCTCGTTGCACAGAGCCCGAAGCTCCACGCTCTGGCAGTCGCGCGATTTCTCGCACTGCGAAGTTCAGTCTAACACACAGACGCGGTCACAGTTTCAATTGCGCCATGGTCCGCGAAAAATTAGACGAAGCCGAGAACATTCGTTACCGCGGTCATGGAGCGACTGGAAATCAAGGCTCTGATCGGTTTCGAGGCCAACGCTCTAACATCTGATCCAACAGCCATACCGCAAACAGCCCACCAAGAACTCCTCCGACAAAGAACGCGACCAGAATCGTCGAACGAGCTACCGGCGTAGGTGCGAAGTGAAC
>Ga0210396_10006527_pt1 | contig 11171 bp, 7 predicted proteins | sample IncBWH17OmetaG_FD_155466 | JGI IMG/M metagenome (GOLD analysis project Ga0210396, IMG submission 155466) | Forest soil microbial communities from Barre Woods Harvard Forest LTER site, Petersham, Massachusetts, United States - Inc-BW-H-17-O ...
CGCCATCGGGATCAACACGCCGCCGAAATAGCCCTGTAGCCCCCGCATCGCGATCATCGACGGCAGGTCATGGGTGAAGGCACAGGCGACCGAGAAGACGGCGAACAGCGCCGCATGGCCAATCATGATCCTGCGGAATGAGAAGACGCGGCTGAGATAGTCGGTGAGCGGGATCACCACGATCTCGCCGATCAGATAGGAGGTCGAGATCCAGGAGCCGTTGTCGACGCCGGTGCCGATGCCACCCTCGATATTGAGCAGCGAGGCGTTGGTGATCTGGATGTTCAGGATCGCCATGAACGCGCCGATCATGGCGGCGAACACGGCGATCCAAACGGTGACGCTGGCGCGATCGGAGCTGACCGCGAGGTTTTGTGGCGCGCTGCCGGCGGCGCGGGGCGCCGGCATTGCCGTGGAAAGAGCGAGGCTGGACATGACATCACCTCTGGGCAAGAGCATAGGCTGGTTTGGGCGCAGGCTTCACCTTGGAGGGCGTGGCCTGATCTGCCGCCACACTCGGCTGCGATCGCGTCGCGATGGTCGGGATCACGGACATGCCGGGACGCAGCGCGATCGATGTGTCGTCGAGCGCGATCTTCACCGGGATGCGCTGCACCACCTTGGTGAAATTGCCGGTGGCGTTGTCCGGCGGCAGCAGCGCGAATTCCTGGCCCGAGGCCGGCGCAAGGCTGTCGACATGGCCGTGCACGATCTGGCCGGGGAACATGTCGACTTCGAGATCGACCGCCTGGCCTTTCCCGACATGGGTTAGCTGGGTCTCCTTGAAATTCGCGACCACATAGGCACCGCTCGCCGGCACCAGCGACATCAACTGCGTTCCCGCTTGAACAAATTGCCCGGTGCGCAGCGTGCGGTTGCCGACCACGCCGTCGATCGGCGCAGAAATCGTGGTGTAGCCGAGATTGAGCTCGGCCTGCTTTTCCAGTGCGGTGGCGCGGGCGACGGCTGCGGTGGCCTGCGCGATCTCGGCCTTGAGCAGTTCGACCTGCTTCAGCGCGGAAGCGAGATTGGCAGTGTCGCGCTGGATCGCGGCCTCTGCGCCGGCGTTGCGCGACTGGGCGGCCTGCGCATTCTGCACGCTGCCGAAACCGGTCGCGGCGAGGTCGGTGTAGCGCTTGTTCTCCTGCAGCGCGAAGGTCTTTGTCGCGGTGTCGACGTCGACGGTCGCCTTCGCCGCCGCGATCACGGCCTGCTGGACGTCGAGCTGCGCCTGCTTGCTGGCAAGTGCGGCCTGCGCCGCTGACACGTCGGCCTTGGCCTGATCGAGCGCCACCGTGAAGTCGCGGTCGTCAATGCGCGCCAGCACCTGGCCCGCGGTGACGCGCTCGTTGTCGCCGACCTTGACGTCGGTCAGGTAGCCGGAGACCTTTGGTGCGATTGTGGTGTTGTCGGCTTTGACATAAGCGTCGTCGGTGGAGACGAGATAGCGGCCGACGGTCCAATAGTCGTAACCGTACCAGCTCGCACCGCCGAGCACCGCGACGGCAGCGCCGGCGAGCAGCAGCTTGCGAAAGGCCTCCTTGGCGCTGCGGCCCGGTCGGGCCGGAACGACGGTCACGTTGGCTTGATCAGCGATCGGCAGCAGCTCCTGCACGGCCTCGGCCGGGACCTTGTCTGCAGCCTGGAAGGATGTGTCGTGGCGGCTCATGATGGCCCTCCTGTTGGCCTATCCCCCTGAAAATCCTCTTAGATCCGGTTTTTGACGCCAGGGGGTTAATTAGGAAACTTGACGTTTTCCAAAATAACCCACATATTGGGACTGTCAATGGAATGACAGGCATCATTTAAAAGCATGGCTCGAACAATGGCTGAGCAGACGAAAGTTTCAGATGAGGCGGTGGCTGACGCGCCGCGCGGTCGCGGCCGGCCGCAGACACGTTGCGACGAGGAGACGCGCGCGATCATCTTCGAGGCCGCGCGGCACGAATTTGTCGCGCGCGGCTATGCCACGACGTCGATGGAGGCGGTGGCGCGGCGCGCAGGCGTCTCGACCAAAACGCTCTATCGTCTCATCCCCACCAAGGCCGCGCTGTTCGAAGCGATGGTGACGGACCGGACCGCGGGATTCGTGTCGGGGGTCAAGTTGCGCGCCTGCGACGGCGGCAGCGACATCGAGGCGGCGCTTGCGGACGCGCTCACGGCCTGCGGCGAGCTCATGCTCGACGGCGACGTCATCGCGCTGCAGCGGGTGATCCTCGCCGACACCGACAAGTTTCCGGAGGTCGCGGAGACATTTTACCACAAGGCCATCACGCCGACCCAGAATGCACTCGCGGACTGGTTGCGCGCGCACCAGAGGCGGGGGCTGATCCGCCTCGACGATGCCGATGCCTCGGCCGGCATGCTGCTCGGCATGCTCGCCATGCAGCCGCTGCGCGCGGTCATGTTCGGGCACATGGTGCCGCCGAGCCGCGCGGAGGTCGCGCAGCGTGCGAAAAGCTGCGCGGCGCTGTTTTTGAAGGGAAGCGGGCGCCGGGAGGACGCAGCGAAGGTGTTGCGATGAGGTGAGCCGCGCTCGAGCCACAACGGCGGTGCGCTCCTTCTCCCCGCTTGCGGGGAGAAGGTTGGGGTGAGGGGGAGTCACAAGGGACTGAGTTCGCGGAGAGTCCCCCTCAACCGGATCGCGCAAGTGCGCGATCCGACCTCTCCCCGCAAGCGGGGAGAGGCGAAAGATCTCGTCCTGCGTCACGCAACGTTTTGCACGCCAATCAATCATCTTGCGCGCAGCGGAAGCCGATATGGCCCGTGGTCGTCGCGGCCTCCTGGCCGATGCGGGCGGCCGGGCGATAGCGCAGGCAGTATTCGGCCGCGCACAGATAGGAGCCGCCGCGCAAGCTCGTCAGCACGGCCCCTTGCGCCGCCGCCGCTCCGCAGCATGTGTCGCCGGCAAAATCGGACGACGTCCATTCCCAGACATTGCCGATCATGCCAACGAGCCCATAGCCATTCGCCGGATGCCGATCGACCGCGCATGTCCCGGGCTTCTCGCCGCGGGCAAAGTACCAGGGGAAGGCGCCGATCCAGATATTCGCCTGTTCGGAATCGAAGGTGTTGCCCCAGGCATAGCTCGCGCCAAAAAGTCCGCCGCGGCAGGCCGCTTCCCACTCCCATTCGTCGGGCAGCCGCACGCCACGCCAGCTGGCATAGGCCAGCGCGTCGTGTTTCGAGACATGCACAACGGGATGATCGTCCCGGCCTTCGAGGTCAGATCCGGGCCCCTCCGGGCATCGCCAGCTTGCGCCTGACACGAACGACCACCATTGCCTGGGATCATGCAGGTCGACCGGACCCGACGACATGTGAAACACCAGCGAGCCTGGTCTCTCCGGTCGCTCCGCCGTCGTCACCCACCTGGTCGCTGCGACGAACTCTGCGAAGGCAGCGTTGGTGACCGCGGTGCGGTCGATCCAAAACGGTTTTGTCTCGATTTCGTGCGCCGGGCGCTCCTCCGGGTAGTGGACATCGGAGCCGACGCGAACACGGCCGCCGGGAATCTTGATCATGACCGAGCCGGTCATTGCCGGAACGTCATTTCGCGCAGGAAATTCATCGTCTCGATCGCGGTAAAACCGCGCGGATCGATCGTGATCAGCGCGCGCGTGATCTCGCCCTGGAACGGGTTCGCGCCGCGATAGGCGGTGGAGACCTGGCTGCCGAGATCGGCGCCGACCGAGAGGCCATTATAGGATGGCCCGAGCAGGCAGCGCTCAAACGTCTTCTCCGCGAGCTTGACCCCGCTGACGAAGATCGCGCCAGAACCGTCGAACGGGCGCCTGGTCATGGTCTGCGCGTAGCGGATTCTGAGGTTGCCATCCGGCAGCCTGTCGGGGCTCGCGATGCGCTCGACCCAGGGCACCATGCTGAGCTCATAGACCAGCCGGCCATCCTGGATGAAAAGCACCCAGCCGGCATAGCGCGAGCCCTGCGCAATCAGCACGCCGTCGCCGCGGCCGGGCGGCCGGGTCAGGTCGATGTCGATGGTGTGGTCATAGCCGCAGACGGCCGGCCCGATGTCGTGCGCGATGCGCTCGATCGGCCGCCGCAGGTCCCAGACCGGCCGCACGCCGACACGCCGGCGTTCCTCGACCAGCTTGATCAAGAGCGCGCGGTCATCGAGCGGCAGCACGCCATAGCGCGCCGCGGCCTCGTTCCATTTCTCTCGCAGCTCCTTCACGACATCGGGATGCCTGCCTGAGACATCGGTGAGCTCGTTGGCCTCGGCCGACATGTCGTAGAGCCCCCATTTGTCGTTCTCGAACGGGGCGCCACGCTCGTGCTCTGCCGTCAGTCGCCACTGGCCTGACTGGAACGCGCGCATGCCGCTGAGCTCGTAATATTGCTCGCTCCGCGTTGCAGCGCCCGCGGATGTGAAGGTCGCAAACGCGCTCGCACCTTCCAGCGGCTTTTGCGGCCGACCCAGATAGCTCGCCGCGCGGCTCACGCCGGCCGCTTCAAGCAGGGTCGGAAACAGGTCGACCACATGCACGAACTGGCGGCGGATGGCGCCGCCGTCGCGGATCCGGTTCGGCCAGTTGACGATCAGGGGATCGGCGACGCCGCCGAGATGCACATATTGCTTGTAGCGACAATAGGGCGTGTTGGATGCGCAGGCCCAGCCGATCGGATAATGCGGAAAGGTTTCCGCCTCGCCCATCACATCGTAGAGTTTTGCGGTCTCCTCGATCGGCAGCTCGCGGCCAAAGGCCGTGGCGAACAGGTTCGGCGTGCCGGTCTCGGTGCCCTCAGGCGACGCGCCATTGTCGGAGAACACGAGGATCAGCGTGTTGTCGAGCACACCGAGCCTCTCGAGCGCCGCCAGAAGCCGGCCGAGATTGTCATCGAGGCTCGAGATAATGCCGGCATAGACCTCCATGTAGCGGGCATAAGCGCGCCGCTCGCCAGGCGTCAACGTCGTCCAGGCATGGGCCCCCGGCGACAGCGGCGGCAGCTCCGTGGTCTCGGGCAAAAGCCCGATCGCCTTCTGCCGCGTCAGGCGCTCGGCGCGAATGATGTCCCAGCCCGCATCATAGTTGCCCTTGTGGCGGTCACGGTCACGGCCGCGGACCTGCAGCGGGGAATGCGCGCCGGGATAGGCCAGCGTCTGCAAGAACGGCTTTGACGGCGCCATCGCATGCTGGGTGTTGATATGGGCGATGGCGCGGTCGGTCAGATCGTCGAGCACGTAGTAGTCGGGGACATCGGGTGGCTCGATCGGAGCGACACCATCGAACAGTTCGCCCGGCTTGAAATAGTCCGTGGAATGGCCCTGGAACCAGTAGGCGCGCTCATAGCCGCGCTCGGTCGGCCAGTTGGTGCAGGGACCGCTCGCGCCGGTCGACGCCACATTGTTGATGTGCCATTTGCCGACCAGGAAGGTCGACCAGCCCGCGTCGCGCAAGGTCTCGGCGATGGTCGCGGCCTCGCGCGTCAGGTCGCCGCGATAGCCGGGATAGCCGCTGTCGATGTCGGCGAGCCAGCCCATTCCGGCGGAATGATGATTGAGCCCGGTATGGAACGCCGCGCGGGTCGGCGAGCACATCGCGGTCGTCCGGAAGTTCGAATAGCGCAAGCCCCCTTGCGCCAGCGCATCGAAATTGGGGGTCGCAATCTCGCTGCCGTAGCAGCCGAGATCGGCAAAGCCGACATCGTCGAGGATGATGGTGAGGATGTTTGGCGCTCCCGCAGGCGCTGCGACATCCTTCTGGTAGACCGGACGCGAGTCCGCGAACGAGAGCTCGACCTGCGGCTGTGCGCCCTCGGGCAGGGCCTTCGGCGTCGCCATGCTGCGCTTGATCTTCTGCAGCTCATCGGCGCCGGCCGCGATGATGGTGGTGCCGGCCATGCCGGCCGAAGCGCCGATCAGAAGCGAGCGGCGATTGAGTTTCTTGTCCTGCGTCATCTCATCGGACACGGCGGCCCACTCCCATGGGGTTGTCCGCAATCAAGCCGCGGGGGCGACGCGGCACGCGGGTTCTTGCGGCCGGATCAGGCGCGCAGCGTCGGGCTGGTCACGGCCTGCGCAATCAACGGTCTGAAAATAGCGCGCACGCCGACAGCGGCCTTCTCATATATTGGCACCATAGGTGTCAGTTTATGCCGGGCCCGTCAAGTTGCGATCGCTCGAATGTGAAGGATGCAAACGAGGAGTTCATCTACCGGTCCTGCCGGTGACCCATTATCGGGTGGCGCGCGGTGCACCGCTATGCCATGACTATGGCATGAACGATCTCGGCAAGGCGTCCCAATACCGGTTGCGAGCGACCTGGGCCGCGCAAGGCAGCGACGGCCGAAAACACCGTTCGCAGAAGAGCCAGGCGCTGATCGTCAACGCACTGCTCGAACTGATCGCCCTGGGCAATCTGGAGCCGAGCGCCGACCAGATCGCCGAGTTCGCGAAAGTGGGACGGCGTTCGGTATTCCGCCACTTCAAGGACATGGATACGCTGTATCGCGAGATGCATGAAAGCATCGCGGTCTCGCTGGGGACGATCGTCGAGCAGCCCTTTCAGGCTGCGGACTGGCGGGGCCGGATTCTGGAACTGGTCGACCGGCGTGCCCTCGGTTTCGAGAGGCTGACGCCGTTTTTGCGCGCGGGACAGATTCACCGGCACCGATCCAGCTACCTCAAGACGGCGCACGTCGAGTTCGTGGCCATGCTGAGAAACATCCTGTTGGGTCTGCTGTCGAAGGACGCTGCTCAGGATGCCGTGCTGGTCGAGACGCTCGATATGCTCCTGAGTTTCGAGAACTGGAGCCGGCTGCGCGATGTGCAGGGATTGAGCGTGGCGAAATCCAAGCGCGTCCTGAAGCAGGCGATCGAGCCGCTGCTGTCGGATGACCTTGCCCGGCGTCGGGGCTGTTCCGCCGAAGGCGGCTAGCGCCAATCACCATCGTCCTGCCCGGCCTTGCCGCCTCCGCCAAGAAGCTTCCGCGCGCCCCGCTGCTGTGCCGGGTCGCAGCCGAAGGCGAAGACCGGTGCCGGGCATCCACGCCTTTCTTTTCGCTGCCAAGACGTGGATGGGCGGGACAAGCCCGGCCATGACGCGCGGATAGATGCGAGTATCCTCTCGAACCCGCATCACGGCCGTTTGCGGATCAAGTAAACCCCCCTTACTTTCGGTAAGGGAAAACGAACTTGTCCGCTGGAAGATGGCCGGCTATGGACATGCGGATGCATGATACGAAGCAGCAGGACCGGCGGGTACATCTCCGGTTCAGGCGGATGGTCGATCGCAGCCGGTCGAACGCGGTCTTGACGCGGCTGCGCGCGCTCCTGCGCAGCAACGAGTTCTACCTGATACCGCTTTCGCTCGTGCTCGGCTTCGTCGCCGGAGCCACGGTGACGCTGATGAGCGAGATTGCCCAGATCGCGCACATGCTGATCTACGGTATTCCGATCGATGTGCGGCTGAGCGCAAACGAGCGTGTCAATCCCGTCGTGGCGCTGATCGCGCCGACGCTCGGCGGCCTCTCGCTCGGGATCATGGAGTGGTTGCGCCGGCGTTGGAAGATCGCAAGCGCAGTCGACCCGGTCGAGGCCAATGCGCTGCGCGGCGGACGTCTGTCGTTGCGCGACAGCGTCGTGGTCAGCGCCCAGACGCTGGTCTCAAACGGCTGCGGCGCCTCGGTCGGATTGGAGGCCGGCTATACCCAGATCGGCGCCGGTGCTGCGTCGCTCGCCGGGCAGTTCCTGCATTTGCGGCGGAACGATCTGCGGCTGATCGTCGGCTGCGGCGCCGCGGCGGCGATTGCGGCCGCCTTCGGCGCGCCGATCACGGGCGCGTTCTTCGCCTGCGAGCTGATCGTCGGGGTCTATGCGGTCGGCAGTGCGGCGCCGATCCTGGCGGCCTCGCTGTCGGGGGCGCTGACGGCGCAGTGGCTCGGCGGCGCGCCCTATTCCCTGGAGACGCCGCATGTCGGAACCGTCGGCGTCGAGCAGTATCTGGCGCTGATCGCGCTCGCGCTGATCGTGAGCGCGATCGGCATCGTGGTGATGCGCTCATCGTCCTGGGTCGAGCGGCTGTTCACCTGGATGCCGGTCTGGATGAGGCCCGCGATCGGCGGCCTGGTCGTCGGCGCGATGGCGATCGCCACGCCGCAGGTGCTCGCAGCCGGCCATGGCGCCATGGTGCTCGACCTGCATCGGGCGATGGCGATCGAGATGATCGCGCTGATCATCGTCCTGAAGCTGATCGCGTGCCTGGTGTCGCTGGCCTCCGGCTTCCGCGGCGGATTGTTCTTCGCCTCCCTGTTCGTCGGCAGCCTGCTCGGCAAGCTGTATGCAGGGGTGCTGCTCTTGGTCGCGCCGTCGATCGCGGTCGATCCGCTGGTCAGCATGCTGACCGGCATGGCGACGCTCGGGGTCGCCATCGTCGGCGGCCCGCTCACGATGTCGTTCCTGGTCCTGGAAATGACCCGCAGCGTCGACGTCTCGGCCGTCGTGCTCGCCGGCTGCATCGTCACCTCGATCTGCGTCCGCTTCATGTTCGGGCACTCGTTCTCGACCTGGCGGCTGCATCTGCGCGGCGAAACCATTCGCGGCGCCAACGATGTCGGCTGGCTGCGCAATCTGACCGTCGAACGGATGATGCGCAGCGACGTCGGCAAGGTGCCGTCGACCACGACGATCGCGGGTGCGCGGCGCGAATTCGTGCTGGGCTCGCGGCCGGCGGTCGCGGTGGTCAACAATTCCGATGATTATCTCGGCCTGTTGCTGCTGCCCGAACTGTATCTGGGCGAGCTCGATCAGATCGCCGACGAGATCCAGGTCATCGAGCTCGCCCGCTACACGGACGTCGCATTGCTGCCGGAAATGAACGTGAAGACCGCAATGAAGATGTTCGACGACGCCGAAGCCGAGGTGCTCGCTGTGCTGGAATCGGCCGAGAGCCGCAAGGTGATCGGATTCTTGACCGAGTCCTTCGCCCGCCGCCGCTATGTCGAGGAGATCGACCAGGCAACCCGCGGCGTGCTCGGCGCGTTGTCATAAAAGCTGCCATAGAAATTGCCCCAAATGGTGCGAAGCGGGCGCGCGGAAGCGCTGCCTTGGCGGTGCGGCAACAGATGAGGACATGAACAATGCAATATCGCGCCTTGGTGGCGGTCGCGGCAGCAGCGATGCTGCTGGCGGCTGCGAGCGCGCAGACCGCGGCCGAACAGCCCGTGCTCAAGGGCAAGGACGCGTTCGGGAGCTGGCGGGATGACAAGCCCGGCACGATCCGCCTGATCCGTCCTGAGGATCTGCCGCCGCCCGGCGCGACGCGTTCGGCCTCGAACGGCTCGCGCATCGTGAAGCGGCCCACCGAAGCGCTCCCGCTGGTCCCGCCTGGTTTCAAGATCGAACTGTTCGCGCAGGGACTGAGCGGCCCGCGTACCATCCGCATCGCGCCGAACGGCGACATTTTCGTCGTCGAATCCGAGGTCGGCCGCATCCGCGTCTTTCGCGCAGGCGATGGCGCGGCAAAGCCGTCGGAGCAAACCATTTTCGCCGCCGATCTCAACTATCCCTTCGGGCTCGCTTTCTTCCCCGCCGACGATCCGAAATGGCTCTATGTCGGCAACACCGACAGCGTGGTGCGCTTTGCCTATCACACGGGCGACGTGAAAGCGTCGGGAGCTGCGGAAACCATCGTGCCGAACCTTCCCGAAGGCGGTCATGCGACCCGCGATATCGCCTTCACCAGGGATGGCAGCAGGATGCTGGTCTCGGTCGGATCCGGCAGCAATGTCGGGGAGGGCGTGGGCCGGCCGCCGGGCGGCCTTGAAGCCTGGAGCCGCCAGCATGCGCTTGGTGCTGCCTGGGGCTACGAGACCGATCGCGCCGGCGTGCTGTCCTTCGATCCGAACGGCAAGCAGAAAGCCGTGTTCGCGACCGGCATCCGCAATTGCGTAGCCCTCATCATCCAGCCGCAAAGCGGCGAGCCCTGGTGTGCTACCAACGAGCGCGACGGGCTCGGCGACGACCTCGTGCCCGACTACGTCACCCGCGTGCGCGAAGGCGCTTTCTATGGCTGGCCGTGGTTCTATCTCGGCGCGCACGAGGATCCGCGTCAGGCCGGCCAGCGCCCGGACCTGAAGGACAAGATCACGGTCCCCGACGTGCTGTTGCAGTCGCATTCGGCGCCGCTGGGTCTCGCCTTCTACGAAGGCGGCAATTTCCCTGCGGAGTATCGCGGCGATGGCTTCGTCGCCTCGCACGGCTCGTGGAATCGCGCGAAGCGGACCGGCTACAAGGTCGTCCGGATCAGGATGAAGGACGGCGTTCCCACCGGCGAATATCAGGACTTCGTCACGGGCTTCGTGCTCGACGATCGTGACGTCTGGGGCCGCCCGGTCGGCGTTGCGGTGGCCCATGACGGCGCGCTTTTGATTTCGGAAGACGCCAACGGCACGATCTGGCGCGTGACCCACGAATGATCTGCACGACGGGCAATTGACGCATGCGCGCCATGCGCAGATTGCCCGTCGTGCCATCATGGCGCTGTGGAATTGTTCTGGATTTCAGAAACAGGCTTGACTCCGACCCCAAATCAGAAGCATGACTTCAGCCGGGCGCGAAGCACCGGCACGGCGGCCACGCCGACGACACCATGAGCCATATATGCGGCGCGTCCGGCCCGGCGCCGCTGCCGGGCCGTTACGGCGAATCCGTCACGATCCGCAGCCTGGCCCATTCAGACGGCGGCAATTCCGTTTCTCGCTGGGCTCCCAATTTTGGTCAGCGAAATCGAGCAGTTCCGGCTCGACACCCATCTCGCGCAGGTAGAGGCGGAATAGTTCGTCATGCCGCGCCTTGAGGCCTTCGCGCGCTTCGTCGGACATGTTGGGCGCAAGCCGACTTCTGATGAATCTGCCGGTCAGCATGATCCGTGTGCCCGGTGGCAGGCTGCGATGGACACCACCGGCCAGAAACAGGACGCAGGGAGTATCGCAGCGCGGCTCCGACAGGTTGATCCTGGCGTTGAGCGGCCGCCCTGACGCTTTGAGCGCGAAACATTCGGCCTCGGACTTGCCGTCGCAGGCTTCGACTTCGGTCGTTCCCACAGTGGTGTCGATGCCGCGGCCGCACAGGATCCGGCCGAGGCTGGTCGAGACCTTGTGATCGCCGCCCCGGGTATGGTTGACGAGCGGAAGCTTGCGCTGGGCTTGCC
>Ga0210396_10006531_pt1 | contig 11168 bp, 8 predicted proteins | sample IncBWH17OmetaG_FD_155466 | JGI IMG/M metagenome (GOLD analysis project Ga0210396, IMG submission 155466) | Forest soil microbial communities from Barre Woods Harvard Forest LTER site, Petersham, Massachusetts, United States - Inc-BW-H-17-O ...
GCGGTACTGCCCCGAAGTAATGGAAAGGAAAATGGCAGTGCGCAGTCCAGTAAGATCGAGCATTTCGAGGCTGATCGCGACGGCGATGTTGACGGCGTGTGCTCTCAGCGCGTCTGCGTGGGGACAGGGAATGACCCAGGGCATCCTGTCTCCGCCGGCGAACGTGCGGCCGCCAGGATTGAAGGACGTAGGCATTGAGCAGCGCCTGAACGAACAGATTCCGCCCGGTCTCACGTTTCGCGATGAAACCGGGAAATCGGTCCAGTTGGGAAACTACTTTGGCCAGCGGCCGATGATTCTGAATCTGGTCTACTACCAGTGTCCGATGCTGTGCGGAGAGGTTTTGAGCGGACTCGAAAGCGTGCTGCGCGTGTTGAAGTTCGATGTGGGAAAAGAGTTTGACGTTCTCACAGTGAGTTTCGATCCCAAAGAAACGCCAGAGATGGCATCCGCAAAGAAAGCCGAATATTTGAAGCGCTACGGGCGACCCAGTGCGGCGCAGGGATGGCATTTTCTGACCGGACCGGCGGCCTCGATCGATGCGCTCACCAAGGCGGCTGGATTCCAGTATCAATACGATCCGCAGAGCGGCCAGTTTGCTCATGCGACGGCAATCATGGTCCTGACCCCCGAGGGAAAAATCGCTCAATACTATTACGGAGTCGAGTTCGTGCCCAAGGATCTACGCCTGGGGTTGATTCAGGCGTCGGAAAATAAAATCGGCACAGTGGTGGATCAGGTTTTGCTTTACTGCTATCACTACGACCCGAACACGGGGAAATACGGAGCGATCATCAGCAGGATTTTGCAATTGGCAGCGGGCGCAACGGTGTTGATTCTCGGGACATTCCTCATCGTGATGTTCCGAATGAATTCGACCGTCGCGAGGAATCGGCCGCTGACCAACGACTAATTATGTTCGATAACTTTCCACTTTGGCCTGTACGCGCCGCCGCCGGGGCCGGCAATGTAGACGCACTCTACATTTTTCTGCTGGCACTGTCGGCGTTCATGTGCGCGGCCATCTTCACCATGATCCTGGTGTTCGCGACGAAGTATCGTCAGCGTCGCGGAGTTGAAGCGGAGCAGATTGAAGGCTCATCCGCGCTGGAAATAACCTGGTCGATCATTCCTCTGGGAATTTTCATGGTTATTTTCCTTTGGGGCGCGGTCATTTACTTCCATGAGCGAACTCCACCCCACGGGGCTTCCGAAGTCTATGTGGTAGCCAAGCAGTGGATGTGGAAGCTCCAACACCAGGAGGGTCAGCGCGAGATCAACGAACTGCACGTCCCGGTCGGGCGCGACGTCAGACTGATTATGACTTCGCAGGACGTGATCCACAGCTTTTATGTTCCCGCCTTCCGGATCAAGCAGGACGTGCTGCCGGGGCGCTATACAACCGCATGGTTCCGCGCGACCAAGCCCGGTGTCTATCATCTGTTTTGCTCGCAATATTGCGGAACAATGCATTCCGGCATGATCGGACAAGTGGTGGTCATGGAGCCGGCGCAATACCAGGCATGGCTCTCCGGCGGCAGCACCACCGGATCGCTTGCAGCCAGCGGCGAAAGTCTTTTTCAGCAATTGGGGTGCCCCACCTGTCACCGCTCCGATACTCAAGGCCGTGGCCCCAATCTGGTCGGAATCTTTGGCAAGCCCGTGCAGCTGGAGGATGGGCGAACCGTCGCGGCCGATGAAAACTATATTCGCGAATCGATCCTGAGTCCGGCCGCGAAAATCGTCAGCGGATTCAAACCCATCATGCCGGTTTTTCAGGGGCTCGTGGGCGAAGAACAATTGAATGCCTTGGTGGCATATATCAAGTCGCTGAGCCCGGCTCCGTCAGGTGCAGCAGGCAAGCCCAGCCCCGCTCCAGCAGGCACGAGTTCGCAAAACCCCTAAGGAATAGTAATGGCAACCGTAGCAGTTACTGCTGAACGCGAAAATTATCTGAATCAGGAATACGGCATCCGCTCATGGCTTCTGACCACGGACCATAAGCGTATCGCGCTTCTGTACCTGGCATCGATCACGTTCTTCTTCTTCGTCGGAGGATTCTTTGCGCTGCTGATCCGGCTCGAATTATTGACCCCCGCGGGCGATCTGGTACAGGCAGACACCTACAACAAGCTCTTCTCCATGCACGGCCAGGTGATGATCTTCTTCTTTCTGATTCCTTCCATCCCCGCCGTGCTGGGAAATTTCCTCGTCCCCTTGATGATCGGCGCCAAGGACTTGGCGTTTCCGCGAATCAATCTGCTGAGCTGGTACCTTTACATCATTGCCGGAGTCGTCTATGTTCACTGCATCCTCACCGGTGGCGTGGACACGGGTTGGACCTTCTACACGCCCTTCAGTACGGCTTTCAGCAACACCAGGGTGATTGAAGCGGGAATCGCGATCTTCATCGCGGGATTCTCGTCCATCCTCACTGGCCTCAACTTTGTGGTGACCATTCATCGGATGCGAGCGCCGGGCATGACGTGGTCTCGCCTGCCACTGTTCATCTGGGCGCACTACGCCACCAGCATCATCCAATTGCTCGGAACACCGGTGCTTGCGATTACGCTGCTGCTGGTCGTTTTCGAACGCGCTTTCAATCTGGGCATCTTTGATCCCACTCGCGGCGGCGACCCGCTATTGTTCCAGCACCTATTCTGGTTTTACTCCCATCCCGCGGTTTACATCATGATCCTCCCGGCGATGGCGGTGGAGAGCGAAGTCGTCGCATGTTTCACAAGGAAACGCATCTTCGGATACAACTTCGTTGCCATGTCGAGTATTGCGATTGCGGTCTTCGGATTCCTGGTCTGGGCCCACCACATGTTTGTAGCCGGCATTTCGCTCTATTCGGCGCTCATTTTTTCGATCCTTAGCTATCTGGTTGCGGTGCCATCAGCGATCAAAGTATTCAACTGGACTGCGACCATGTACAAAGGCTCGATTTCGTTCACCACTCCCATGTTGTATGCATTTGGCTTCATCGGTCTATTTACTATGGGTGGACTGACCGGACTGTTTCTGTCCGCGCTGGGAATTGATGTTCACGTGCACGACACTTACTTCGTCATCGCCCACTTCCACTACATCATGGTGGGCGGCGCGGTTATGGGTTATCTCGGTGGCTTGCACTTCTGGTGGCCGAAGATCTCCGGGCGCATATATCCGGAAGGGTGGGGAAGGCTGGCAGCATTACTCGTTTTTGCCGGCTTCAACTTGACATTCTTTCCGCAGTTCATTCTCGGCTATATGGGCATGCCACGGCGGTACTGGCAATATCCGCCAGAATTCCAGGTGTTGAATGTGCTCTCCACTGCAGGCTCAACCATTCTGGCTGTCGGATACGTTTTGCCGATGATCTATTTCCTGTGGTCCATGCGTTACGGGAAGATTGCTCCGGATAACCCGTGGGGCGCGGCCGGCTTGGAATGGAAGACCACTTCGCCGCCGCCCACTTTCAATTTTGAGGAAGCGCCAGAAGTGACGTGGGAAGCATACAACTACGAAGAGATCCCCGCTCCCGCGGAGGTGTCCGTTGAGCGATAGCCCGATCGCGGTCGAGCAACACGGCCCGGAATTGCTGCACCACTTTGTCGACGCGGAGCAGCAGCGCGATGCTGCCGCTCTCGGCATGTGGCTATTCCTGGCCACCGAGATCATGTTCTTCGGCGGCATGTTCTGCGCCTATCTGATCTATCGCTTTTGGTACTTCAACGAATTTGCCGCCGGCAGCCGCAGCCTGGATATTTGGCTGGGTACGATCAATACAGCGGTCCTCATTTGTAGCAGCTTGACCGTAGCGCTGGGCGTGCGCGCAGCGCAGATGGGCAAGCGCAAGGTGCTGGTGGTTCTGTTGCTTCTGACCATCGTATTCGGATTTGCCTTCCTTGGCATCAAGGGAGTCGAGTGGTACGACAAATACAAAGAGCATCACATCCCGGGGAACTCTTTCAATGTAGACGACCTGGTGAGGGACTATCCCCAGCTCCACATCGACCCGCGGCATGAGCAAATCTACTTCTCGCTGTACTTCGCGATGACCGGGCTGCACGCTCTGCACATGATCATTGGAGTCGGTCTTTTCGTTTTTCTGACCTACTACGCATGGAAGGGGCGTTACACGCCAAAGTATTACACCCCCGTCGAAATCGGCGGCCTGTATTGGCATTTTGTGGATATTGTCTGGATTTACCTTTTCCCGTTGCTGTATTTGATCGATCGACACCGATAAGGGTGGACAGCCATGTCAGAGCACATAATGTCGAGCAAGTTTTACTACGCGATCTGGATCGCCCTGTTGTGTCTGACTGTGATTACCGCGGCGGTTTCTTTCGTCGACCTGGGGCCGTTCAACGCGGTCGTGGCGCTGGTGATCGCCACCTTCAAGGCTCTGCTCGTGGTGTTGTTTTTCATGCACGTCAAATACACCAGCGAAAAACTAACCAAGATTGTGATTGTCGCCGCGATCTTCTGGCTGTTCCTTTTGCTGGCGCTCAGCATGGCCGACTACGCCACGCGTCTCTGGACCTGATGCGGGCCTGCACTTCCAATGCAGTTTTGGGATATACTCCGTTCTCTGCACAACCTTGTACCCAGGACTGAGCGGACGAGATGACCTATGGCCTTCTGCAATTCTTGCGGCACAACTCTGGAAACCAGCACAAAATTCTGTCCTAAGTGCGGCACCGCCGTACTCATGGCTGCTGCTATTCCCGCGACCGCACCGTCCGCCCCGGTGGCGCCGCCTCAAGCGAACAGCGCGCGCAAAGTCATTTTGATCGTCGTCGCCGTCGTTATCGCGCTCGGCATTCTGGGAATAGGAACGCTGACTTTTATCGTCCGCCGGATCGCCCACGACAGTCGTGTAAGAAATAGAGACGGCAACGTTCAGGTGGAAACTCCCTTCGGCACGGTACAGAGCACAAACAATCCCGATGAAGCCGTCCGCAATCTCGGCATCGACCCATATCCTGGCGCGCGCGTCCTGCAGGGGAACAGCGCGACCATTGGAGGAATGCATACCGTCCAGGCACAATTTGAGAGCGACGATTCGGCAGATAAAGTCATGGCGTTCTACTCTTCGAAACTTCCCAATGCCAAGGTCAACACGAAGGATCAGAATCACTACACGATTGTCTCCACGGACAAGAAAAATATTGTGACGATCAACATCACGTCGGAAGGCAATAAGACCCGGATTAACATTGCAACTGTGACTGGCAAGAATCTGACTGGCGGCAACTCCTCAGACTAGCGTCTCCCGCGTACATGCCAAGTAACTTCGCCGACTTCGCGAGTGCTGCCAGATCTGCCGTGGTGGATGCAAGTGGACTTGCCTCCGCCCTCGGCCGTCACGTGCGTGGTGACGTTCGCTTCGACGATGGCAGCCGCGCTCTCTACGCCACGGACGGATCCAACTATCGCCAGGTTCCCATCGGAGTGGTTCTTCCCCGCGACAGCGACGATGTCATCGCGACCATCTCTTTGGCTCGCGAATATGGCGCGCCCGTCCTCTGCCGGGGTGGCGGAACTTCGCTCGCCGGACAATGCTGCAACGTCGCCATGGTACTCGATTTCACGAAATACATGGCCGCCATCCTCGAAATCGATCCGGTACGCCGGATTGCGCGGGTCCAGCCTGGCGTGGTCCTCGATCGTCTGCGGAACGCCGCGGAAAGACACCGCCTGACGTTCGGTCCAGACCCTGCGAGCCACGACCGATGCACTCTGGGTGGCATGATAGGAAACAACTCCTGCGGCGTGCATTCAGTTATGGCAGGTAAAACGGATGACAACATCGAGGAACTTGAAATTCTCACCTACGATGGCTTGCGCATCAGGGTAGGCCAGACCAGTGATGGTGAGATCGAGAAGGTCATAGGCGCCGGGGGGCGTCGTGGCGAGATTTATTCCGGCCTAAGGAGGCTGCGCGATACATACTCCAATCTCATCCAAAAACGCTACCCAAATATTCCGCGCCGCGTCTCCGGCTACAACCTGAATTACCTCCTCCCGGAAAACGGTTTCCATGTGGCCCGCGCTCTGGTGGGATCGGAAGGCACCTGCGTCACCGTACTCGAAGCGTCCTGTCGACTGGTGGAGAGCCCGCAGGAACGCGTCCTCCTCGTCATCGCGTATCCCGATATCTTTCAGTGCGCCGATCGCGTGCCGGAGATCATGGCTCATCATCCGATCGGCCTCGAAGCAGTTGACAGTGTGCTGGTCGAATTCACCAGGCGAAGGCATCTGAATCCCGACGGACTTGCTCTTCTGCCTCAGGGTGGTGGTTGGCTGTTCGCCGAGTTCGGCGCAAACACCGCCGCGGAAGCGGCTTCTCAGGCCCGCAACCTCATGCGCACTCTCAGCCAGAATACAAACCCGCCGCAGATGCGCCTGTTCCCGGATCGGCAGCAAGCGAAGCGGGTCTGGGAGGTGCGGGAATCGGCCTTGGGAGCCATCTCCCACGTGCCGGGAGAACCGCCTGGCTGGGAGGGTTGGGAAGATTCCGCCGTTACTCCGGAAAAGCTCGGCAGCTATCTGCGCGATCTCTGCAAACTGATGGAGGGCTATCGCTACCGCAGCGCCCTCTACGGACATTTCGGGCACGCCTGTCTGCACATGCGGATCAATTTCGATCTCGAGTCCAGGCAAGGTATCGCCAACTTCCGCAGGTTTATGGAAGAGGCGGCTGATTTGGTCATCAGCTATGGCGGCTCGCTTTCCGGAGAACACGGCGACGGGCAAGCGCGCGCGGAGTTGTTACCGAAAATGTTTGGGCCGGAACTGGTACAGGCATTTCGGGATTTCAAAGCGCTATGGGACCCGGAGTGGAAAATGAATCCGGGCAAAGTAGTTGAGCCCTACAAGCTAGATGAGAATCTGCGTCTGGGCGCCGACTACAAGCCGTGGAAGCCGCTGACGTACTTTCAGTTTCCCGAAGATCAAGGCAGTCTGGCAAATGCCACTCTCCGTTGCGTGGGGGTAGGGAAATGCCGCCACGATGAAGGCGGAGTCATGTGCCCCAGTTTCCGTGTGACTCGCGAAGAGGAACACTCAACCCGAGGCCGAGCTCACCTGCTCTGGGAGATGACCAAGGGCGACGTAATTCACGACGGATGGCAGGACCAGCACGTGAAGGACTCACTCGATCTGTGTCTCGCCTGCAAAGGATGTAAGAGCGATTGCCCGGTCGGCGTCGATGTGGCCACCTACAAGTCAGAGTTCCTGGCGCACTACTACGAAGGACGCCGTCGTCCGCGCAGTGCTTACGCCTTTGGGAATATCGACATCTGGTCCCGGCTCGCTTCGAAGGCGCCAGGGCTGTTCAATCTGACCACCCAACTACCTCTCCTACGTGACATCGCAAAATTGGTTGCGGGTATTCCGAGGGAGCGTAGCATTCCTGCCTTTGCGCCGCGAAGCTTCCGTCATTGGTTCAGCCGTCGAGGGCTCGGCAATCCGGAAGCAATGCCCGTGCTACTCTGGCCGGACACGTTCAACAACTACTTTCTCCCGGATACCGCCAAGGCTGCTGTGGAGGTTCTGGAATCCGCTGGCTACAGGGTGATGCTGCCCCAAGCCAACCTGTGCTGCGGACGTCCTCTCTACGATTGCGGCATGTTAGATCGCGCCAAGAAACTTCTACTCAAGATTCTTGGCACGCTGGAAACCGAAATCAAACAGGACGTTCCCATCGTCGTCCTGGAGCCGAGCTGCGCCGCAGTCTTTCGCGACGAACTCCTGAACCTGTTTCCTAACGACGAGCGGGCCCACCGGTTGTCGCAGCAGACATTCTTGCTGAGCGAATTTCTCGAGCAAAAGGCAACTCATTTCCCCTTGCCGAAACTGGCGCGCAAGGCCCTGGTCCATGGCCACTGTCACCACAAGTCAGTCATGAGAATGACCGATGAAGAATCCGTGCTTCGCAAGATGGGGATCGATTTTCAAATGCCAGCGCCGGGTTGCTGTGGCATGGCCGGATCTTTCGGTTTCGAACAAGACAAATACCAAACGTCACTCGCCATCGGCGAACTCGAACTCCTGCCCGCGGTTCGGAAAGCGTCGTCCGATTGTCTGATCGTCGCAAACGGCTTTAGCTGCCGCGAACAGATTAGGCAATGCACCAATCGGCAAGCCTTACATCTGGCAGAAGTAATTCAGATGGCAATACAGGACGGGTCGGCAGGGCCGACCGCCCCAAGAGCGCCAGTGTCATGAAACTCTCCAGCAACCGTCAACTCTACGATTACTCTACGATTACTGAGTCTCGCTAAGCGCAGAGTTAGAAGGCTGTGGGCAATGGGGAGTTGCGCGCAATTGTAGACGCAGCCAGTCGCTGTGCGTGGGGCATGAGCGCTGAGTTCTTAGTTAGGCGAGTTTCCTATCGCACTGCGACGAGTCCTAGGAGAGGAAGCTGGCATCTTGGGCGACAGGAGGGCGCGGACCTCTTGGATGTGCTTGAAGCAACTCGACTCGACGTTCGATAAATGTTGAACTTCGAACCTCCGCGAGCAAAAACCGTTAAGTTGTTGATGACAAAGCTCCACTACCGCACGCCTCGCCAGACTACCCCGATTCTGGGAAAATACTAAGGTACCGACGAAGGCTCGCCTGGTCTTTCTAGTCTTCGCAGACGGGAGCCCCATGATCCGGGACAGCGAATCCTCACTCACAATTGCCGACACTTCGGAGAAAACGAAAATAGCTCTGGCGGTTGACGCTTCGCTCCACGGCTCCGTTCTGGTGCTGATTCAATTCGACGTCTGCGAGGAGATCCGTCTCGACAAGCTGCGCGAGATCTTCGGTGCACGCACGGTAGAACACCCTATCTTGAAACATCCCGCTCCCGGGTACGTGCGTTACCAGCGTCCTCCGGTGGTTGAGCCAATTGATGCATTGGTCCTGGAGAGCGGCGAGCGCCTCGAAGGCCAGATAAAGTTCTACGACTACGGTGTGGTGAGCGTGGTATTGGAGCTGCCATTCTCTGGCGACTGGGACACGTTGGTCCGTCTGGGCAGTCGGTGGGTGTGGGATGTCGATTTCGCCGGTCACGCTTCACGCATCGCGCATCAGAAGCTGGAGCGCGCAGCTCCGGCACTGATGAAGCCGTATCCGGATTGGCTCAGCGAGGACTACTTCATTTTTCATGTGCGCGAGATCAGCGGTTGTCCTTCAGCCAATGAACTGGTTTCGTCTCATGGCGCGCGCATCGCGCAGATCGTGCGCGGAGAAACGGCACAACTTTCCGAGGGGGAACAAAACGAAATTCTGCAGTCGCGTATTTCATATTACCCCAATGATCTGACAGTAATCAGTTGGAATGCGGCTTTCCTGTACGACAGCGCGACCGGCGCCGAGACCGCTATTCAGCTACTGGAATATGCCAACTCGCAGTTGCTGGAGTTCCGCCATTACGATGAGTTCCTCACCCGCAAACTCGAAAGCGTTTACGCCTCGTTCGATGAGGGCACCGGAATGCTGGCGCGCTGGCGCTTGGCGCGAGCCGCGACCAAGCTGCATACCGTCTTGCTCGACGTGAACGAACTCACCGAGCACGCCGATAACGCCATCAAGTTTCTGAGCGATATGTTTTCGGCCCGTCTGTATAAACTGGCAGCCTCAAAAGTAGGCGTTCCTGATTACAAAGACCTGGTCACACAGAAGGTGCAAACCGCCGAGGAACTCTATCGCTTCATGGTCGACCAGTTCAACCAGAGCCGTGCCTTCGTGCTGGAACTCATGGTCGTGATCATTTTGATTATCGAACTGGTCTACTTCTTTCGCGGAAAACCTATCTAGCGGCTACGGAACAATTAAGATTTTTGGGTGGCGCATTTTGGGTGGCGCCGCGCTTTCCAGCCCTGCGGTAAATGCTCTTAAATAAGTAACGGCATTAGCCGCTGAGGTATAGACTCAAGTTTTTCCTCAGCCTATTTTAGGAGAACGAATGCGCGGCCTCGAAGGGAAGCGAGTGCTCATTACCGGCGGTGCTAGCGGCATCGGTGCAGCCACAGCGGCACGGTTTCTTGAGGAAGGCTCAGCCGTATGCGTGCTCGACCGCGACGCCACAGGCCGCCAGCAAATCCGCGAGAAGCTACCGGATCTAGCTGGTACTGTCGCTGCAGACGTTTCCAACCTCAAGCAGGTAGAGGCAGCGTTTGACGACGCACTTCGCATCATGGGCGGCGTCGACGTACTGATCAACAACGCCGGCATCAGCATTCGCCATGATTTTCTCAAAATCACTCCCGAAGAGTGGGACAAGGTCATCGCAGTGAACCTGACCGGCGTCTTCTACATGGCCCAGACGGCTGCGCGCCACATGTGGGAGCGGGCCAGCGGCGTAATTCTGCAAACCGCTTCGACCAACGGATTTGTGGGCCAACCTTATTACGCCGACTACAACGCGACCAAAGCCGGAGTGATCGAGTTAACTCGAACCATGGCGCTTGAACTCGCGCCCAAGGTGAGAGTGTGCGCCGTGGCGCCAGGTTACGTGCTGACACCCATGCAACGCGCTGAATATACCGATGCGATGCTGGACGAAGTGAATCGCAAGATTCCGCTGCGGCGACACGCCAGGCCGGAAGAGATCGCAGCACTCTTTGCGTTCCTGGCGTCGGACGACGCAGCGTATATAACCGGCCAGGTCTACACGATTGACGGCGCCGAAACTGCAGGGGGCTTGGCAAGCAGGTAGTTTCGCCGCTGGAGTTGGTTTCGCAAATAATCGTGCGGAAGGCTGGCTCTGGTTTCATTAAATGGTCGTGCAGGCGATTTGGTCTTGTGGGAAAGGGCACGGCTAGCTTAGCTATAGCTACCGTGGAGCCAGGTCCACTGCGGCCCACGGCGGCTCCGCTGGTTGACTCCGAGCAGCTCCGCTCCCTTGGAAGGCGAGTCGTTTACAGGCATGCTAGAGCAAGTTCTATCAGAAATCTGACGGCAGCTATTAGTGCACGATCAGGCACAGTTACCCGACGAGTAACCTCCCTATAATGCGGAGTATGGTGTACTGCCTTGTTTTCTGACATTTGCACCCTTCTTGTCCCTATGCCCCTGAATCCCGGAAAACCGGCATCCACCCCAAGCGTGGGGAAGAGCCCAGAAAAACGTCGTCGACGTCGCCCCCCACGGGGCGTTTCCTGGTTTCCACGCTTTTGGCTGGT
>Ga0210396_10006533_pt1 | contig 11163 bp, 9 predicted proteins | sample IncBWH17OmetaG_FD_155466 | JGI IMG/M metagenome (GOLD analysis project Ga0210396, IMG submission 155466) | Forest soil microbial communities from Barre Woods Harvard Forest LTER site, Petersham, Massachusetts, United States - Inc-BW-H-17-O ...
CCGGCCCTGCTTGTCCACGCAAGCCAGGCTCACACACTTCTGCTGGTATTCGCTCTCGAGCGCCGACAACCAGCCCGGGTGGTGATAAATAGAGGCACCGGAGTGAGTAGAGACAAATCGCTCCCAACGTGGATCCGTCCGAAAGTCCATTTCAAAGACCTTGAGGGCCTTTCCGACGGACAATACTTCGAAATCTTCCGAAATCAATGGGTCAACCTCAAAAACGATGCGTTTCGCTGGTTCGGGTTTCTCGCAGTGGGGGATTTGGGAGAAATTAAGGGCCGTTAGGGGGGTGCGGCCTACGAAGTTCATCACAGACGATAAACGCAGCGGAAAGAATTGGATGTGATTTTAGTCACTCGGGGCTGTGTCTGTCGTCACGAATCTTGTGAGAACCCTCGCTCTGTCGTGGCTCGATACAAAGCGCCGGAGGTTTGTCCTTCGTCTGCCTCGCTGGGTTCGCGACGGTGCTAAGAACGAAGTTCTGACAAGTAGCGAGTTAACGCGGCGGCAAGGGCCTCGAAGTGAGTCGTAACCATATCCAGATGGTTTCCGGAGACGGTCTCGACTTCGAAAGTACGCGCTAAATTAACCCAAACCGGATGCGGATCACCTGGGAAGTAAGTATCGGTTTCGCTTTTTATGAATTTCATATCGCCGCTGTAAGCCCTGGGGCGATAACGCGCCAATGCCGCGTAGGACTTGTCCTTGACGTTCAATGTTGTGCGTGCAAGCGACAATCGTGACATCGCCGAAAGATCCTGGCCACCATTGGCTCCCGCGACGCCAAGCCGACGTTTAAGCCCACCAGAAAGGTATGCCACGGCGCCGCGAATTGGTTTCTCTTGCATCTCGGAGATATGTCGCGCCACTCGTTGCACGGTAAGCCTCAGACGCTGGCCCGACGACAGGTTCCGCGGATGGGGGTAGGCATCGATCAGCACCAGCAGGCCAACTTGTTTCCCACTATCGGACAGGCGTTGAGCCATTTCCAGTGCCACTAGACCGCCGAATGAATAACCGATCAGAATGTAAGGCGGGAAGGGTTGCAACGCGTTGAGCCCATCGACATAATACTGAGCCATGTCCTCAACGCAGTCGAAGGGTTCCTCCATCCCGTCAACACCTTTGGCCTGAATTCCATAGATCGGGTGCTCAGTTTGAATCCGCTTTGCGAGTTTGGAGAAACTAGCGCAGCCATCCAGACCGGGAGCGATCAGAATCGGCGGTTTCCCGGTGCCGGCCTTCATTTGGACAAAAGGTGAGAAGCGCGGAAGGGTAGGCTGATCCAATACGAAAGCCAAGGCCGCGATTGTTTGAGCGTGGAAGATCGTCGCGCTGGGCACTTCCCGGCCCATCTTCTGCGCGATATCAGCAAACAGCAAGTCTGCTATGCGACGATTGCCCCCGAGACTAAAGAAGTTGTCGTCGACACCGATGGGTGCTCGGTGGAGCAGGGACTGCCAAATTGAAGTTAACAGCTTGACCCTCGTCGAGCCGGAACTCACACCACTGCCCGAAATTGTGCCATCAATGAGAACCATCGAAAACAATCTGCTCCGCTCCTCAATCATACGAGCGGAAAGCGTGAAAACCTATGTCAGAAGGGCCTGACCGGCGCAATGCATCATAACGAAAGTACCTATCCAGAAACTTTGATTTCATGTGCAAGTATGAAATCCTAAGTTCATCGCTGAAGGTGCACCTCCCGAGCGGCAGTCCGACGACCCATGACTCAGCGCGAACGAAATGTTACTGCGCCACCTCGATTCAGCATCATCATCCCCGTTTACAACGATTGGAAACCGCTCGAGGAATGCCTGCAATCCCTGACGCGGCAATCGAACGCGCCTGATTTCGAAGTCATCCTCGTGGACGATGGCAGCACAGAAACGGCTCCGGAACACATTCGTAGAGGGGGGAAGGGTCACCCACTCACCGTAATCGAACAGGGTCACGCTGGGATTCCCGCCGCAAGAAATCGGGGAATTCGCGCCGCCAAAGGCGAAGTGTTGTTATTTGTGGACGCTGACTGCAGGCTCTTAGCAGACTGCCTCGCCGCCCTCAGTTCTGGGATCGCATGCGCTCCCCAGCACGACTGGTTTCAACTCCGACTCGTCGGGAATTGTTCCACTCTTGTCGGTAGGGCTGAACACCTGAGGCTCCTAAGCTTCCAGAGCTACATGCTGCAGCCAGACGGCTGCATTCGGTATTTGAACACAGCGGGATTCGCCATTCGACGCGAAAGGGCGGATCTTAAAGACGGAGTGTTCGAACCCGCCGCGCTTCGAGCTGAAGACACACTGTTGTTGGCTCATCTGATACAAGACGGGGAGCTACCCCTGTTCGTTCCCAACGCGGTGGTTGAGCATGCCATCCCCCTATCCTTGATGCAATGCGTCCAGAAGGATATCCAATCCGTTTCTCTGGAGGGCAGAGCGTATAGCATTATCGCTTCGAAAGGGGTAAAGATTCGAATTAGGCACCGCGACCGGCTGAGTTTGCTGCAGTCCATGTGGAAGGTCGCCGGCCAGGCTTCCATTGGGCGGTCCGCCTGGTTTGTACTTGTGGTGAGGCAGTCCCTGCAGCGCGTGATCTCTTTTACGTACCGGTGCCTGCGGATTCGGCCTGCTGCCTAGGTGTGACCTTCCGGCCTATTGGGTAAACTGAATGCATGAAAGATTGTCGCCAGTTCTACATTGATGGGCAGTGGGCCGATCCCGCCAAAGCACATGATTTCCCAGTCGTTAACCCCGCCACAGAAGAGGCTATTGCAACGATCTCTCTCGGCAGCGGCTCTGATGTGGACCGCGCCGTCGCTGCGGCCAAACGCGCTTTCGAATCCTATTCGGAAACTACCCCCGAGGAACGCCTGACGCTTCTGCGCCGAGTACTAGAGGTGTATCAATCAAAGATGGAGCAAATGGCCGAGACGATTTCACAGGAGATGGGTGCACCCATCTCACTTTCGCGAAAGGCGCAAGCCCCTGCCGGACTCGCACACTTGGCAGAAATCGTGAAGGTGCTCGAGCACTTCAAGTTCGAGGAACTCAGGGGTTCGACCCTCATGCGCAAAGAACCCGTTGGGGTGTGCGGCCTCATCACACCTTGGAACTGGCCGATGAACCAGATTGTAACGAAGGTGGCGCCCGCACTGGCGGCCGGGTGCACGATGGTTCTCAAGCCTAGCGAAATGGCACCACTCTCCGCGTATCTGTTCTCCCAAATTCTCCATGAAGCGGCCGTACCGCCTGGTGTTTTCAATCTAGTAAATGGCGATGGGCCTACAGTTGGCGCTGCTATTGCGTCCCATCCAGATGTTGCGATGGTATCGTTCACGGGATCCACCCGGGCTGGTGTTGCCGTAGCCATGGCTGCCGCACCCACCGTAAAACGGGTTACGCAGGAACTAGGCGGCAAGTCAGCCAATATCCTGCTGGATGATGCCGACTTCGAGAAAGCAGTCCCGCAGGGTGTGCAGGAATGCTTCCGTAACGCCGGCCAGTCCTGCAACGCGCCGACTCGCATGCTGGTTCCTCGATCGAAAATGGCCGAGGTCGTGGTAGCAGCCAGGCGATCGGCCGAATCCACAAAAGTTGGTGATCCATTCATCGATGGCATCAGCATCGGACCGCTCGCCAGCAAGCCTCAATTCGATAAAGTACAGCGCCTGATTAATGCTGGCATTCAAGAGGGTGCAACGTTAATCGCTGGCGGACCCGGTCGACCGGATGGTTTCACAAAAGGCTACTTCGTGAAACCCACAGTGTTTGCCAATGTCCGGAATGATATGACCATTGCACGTGAGGAGATTTTCGGCCCCGTTCTTTCCATCATCCCGTATGAGGACGAAGAGGACGCGGTCCGAATCGCGAACGATACTCCCTACGGGTTGTCCGGGTTCGTAATGTCCGGAAATCTGGAACGGGCGCGCCGCGTCGCTAGACGGATTCGATCTGGAAACGTGCACGTGAATGGCGCGCGGGTCGACTTCGGAGGTTGTTTTGGAGGCTTCAAGCAGTCGGGCAACGGTAGAGAGTGGGGAGAGGCGGGACTGCAAGAATTCATCGAGTTAAAAGCAGTTTTTGGTTACGCGCCCGCGAAATAGCATTCACGTGTGGGATCGTGACATCCCTCCAATGTTGAGAGACCGAAGCAAGATGGGACGGCGAACCCAGCACCCTCATAACTCACTGTTTTTGCATACACTTATCGGAGTTCGCAGACCGAGCTGAGTGCGAGTATAATATTGTTTCCCCCTGTTTCGACTTGGCGCACTTTTCCCCCTTCAGGTCGGTACCCAAGAATCAAGTTGCGAACCTTGGTCCATTGGCTAATGGATTCCGCGACTCTCTATATTGGATGACGTTTCTTCGCGAACCGTAGAAGTCAGAAGCCTGTTACACGGAGGATCCTTTGCAGGTCGGAACTGGCTGGTCAAAAACGTGGACATTCTTTGAGGGTGCTTGGCACGAAGGCAACATCGGCATCATGGGCCCGCGCACGCATGCTGCATGGCTCTGCTCGGTAGTCTTCGATGGCGCGAGAGCCTTTGAAGGGGTTACTCCCGATCTCGAGTTGCACTGCGCGCGAGTCAATGATTCAGCTAAGAAACTCTTCTTGAAACCGACGGTCGCGACAGAAGAGTGGGTCAGGTTGGCACGGGAAGGAATGCAACGCTTCGATAAGGATGCCGCGCTCTACATTCGTCCAATGTATTGGGGAGAGAAGGACGGACCGTGGGTGCAGGCACATGACCCAGAGTCTACTCGCTGGTGCCTGTCGATCTACGAGGCTCCGATGCGCACGCCGAAGGGTTTCTCAGTCACGCTGTCTCCTTATCGCCGTCCAACCCAGGAAACAATGCCAGTTGATGCCAAAGCGGGATGCCTGTATCCAAACAACTCACGGTCACTGTTCGAGGCACACTCCCGCGGTTTCGATAATGCGATTGTTTGCGACATGTTGGGAAACGTCGCTGAACTTGCCACCTCCAATATTTTTATGGCGAAAGACGGTGTGGTGTTTACGCCTATACCGAATGGCACGTTCCTCGCAGGGATTACGCGCCAAAGGGTGATCGGATTATTGCGTCAAAATGCCGTGAATGTAGTCGAGAAGACATTGTCCTACCAGGATTTCGAGAAGGCCGACGAGATCTTCGCGACAGGAAACTATTCCAAGGTCGTTCCAGTGACTCGAATCAGCGATCGCACGCTTTCCTTCGGTCCGATCTACACCAGGGCTCGAGAACTCTATTGGGCATTCGCACATTCATGATTGTACAGACCGGAAAGTCCGTGCCCAGCACTCAATGATCCAGACAATGACTAATAGTCGGCTGCGACGTGGAATCACATTAGTGCTCGTGCTGTTGGCCGTTGCCAGCATCGCGGTGCCTGCGGTCCGACATTCGATTCTGCGGGCCGCTGGACGGACGCTCGTTGTTAATGAGTGCACCGAGTTGGCCGACATCATTGTCATTTCGGGCGAAGCCGATGGAGCGGGGGTACTTAAAGCTTCCGATCTCGTTCACAGCGGAGTGGCCACGCGAGTCGCAGTCTTTACCTACGCTCCGAATGCCATGGAACAAGAGTTCACTCGTCGGGGTATCCCCTACGAAGACAGGACAGCACGATTTGTTCGACAACTAAGGTCGCTGGGGCTTGTGAATGTAAAGCAAATTCCCACATATGTAACGGGGACCGAGGATGAAGGCCCTGCACTCGCTCGCTGGTGCGATGAGCAAGAGTTCCACTCCGTCGTAGTGGTGGGGAATCCAGATCACTCGCGCCGGCTGCGCCGAGTATTTCATCGCTCCCTGAAGGGCCACGAAACGACCGTGGCGGTTTGCTCCACCCCCTATTCGGGGTTCGATCCCGACCGATGGTGGAATTCGCATACCGGCATCCGAACGGAAATTATGGAGTCGGAGAAGCTATTGCTGGACATCGTGCGTCATCCGATCTCGTGAATTGTGAGGCTACCGTGAATGCTACGGTTGAACGACTCACGCGAACTTGCCGCTCAATACCTGATATGGAACCTTGTTTCCTGGTCAAAGACTTCATAGTCCTCACAGGGCCGGTGACTTGTTTTTACACTCCTGCCGATCCGTCTCGGACATAAGGCATAGATCGTATCCTCGTGGCTGCCCCTGTTGTCGGCAGACTCCCCGGGTCCAACCCGCAGCTTAAGCAACACGAATCACCCTGCCCCTGCGCAGCGTAATCCCGATTCCCTTACCCTCCCATACTTCTCCCGCTTCCAGATAAGAGGGGTGGAGGAACCACCAAACTCTCGTCAGCCGCCAGCCCGCCACACGGTAGTAATATTGACTTGCATTTGAGGTCTCTGACAAACTTACCCACTGTAGGGTTTTCTCTTCTGGGCCGGGCTTCGCTTCGATGGAACTGCTGCTTAATCTCGCGTGGCTTCTTTTGGCGCTCCCTGCCTATTGGCTGTGGCGCACGTCCAGAACGACCCACGCCAGTCGCACGTTCACATCCCTGCAGTGCCTGCTGGCTTTAGGGTGCATGCTCGTCGTCCTCTTCCCGGTGGTTTCCGCCACGGACGATCTCTGCGCCATGCGCGCCGAAATGGAAGAATCTCCCTCGAGCAAACGCACCGTCCGTCACGCCAGTAACGATAAGGCATCGGCCGGAAAGCTGCAGCCCGCTCCCGCGCAGGCCTGCGCCGCGAACCACCTCTTGATTGCAAACGACGAGGACTGGCACCAATTGCCGGCTCCGGATTCATCTGTACCTTCTGCTCCTGCCGTCGCGCAGGCTGGCCGAGCTCCTCCCGATTCTTTCCCTGGGTAGTCCCCCCGAATCGCCAATCGTTCATAGAAGAAAAAACTACACACTATTTGTTTATCGCGCTACGTGCTTTTTTGGAGCGATGCGAGGTATGCATGAGCAAAGGAATCCTTCCTAGCTACGCCCTCATTACACCAGCTCGGAATGAGTCGCGGTTCATTGAATTCACGCTCAAATCCATGGTCCAGCAAACGTTCCGCCCCCTCAAGTGGGTCATCGTTAGTGATGGCTCAACGGACGGCACGGACGACATCGTGGGCCACTATGCACAGAACCATCCATGGATCGAGTTACTTCGGATGCCAGAGCGTGAGGAGCGCCACTTCGCAGGTAAAGTACATGCGTTCAATGCTGGATATGGCAAAGCAAAAGAGTTGTGCCCGGATATCATCGGTAATATCGATGCGGATGTGGCCTTTGAACCGGATCACATTGAGTATCTCTTAACCAAGTTTGCCGAAGATCCCGAACTCGGCGTTGCGGGTGCGCCGTTCAGGGAGGGATCGTTGCAATACGATTACCGGTTTTCCAACATTGAGAATGTTTGGGGGGGATGCCAACTGTTCCGGCGAGAGTGTTTCGAAGCGATAGGCGGATATGTTCCCCTGAAAACGGGGAGCATCGATCATATCGCGGTGGTCACCGCACGAATGAAGGGTTGGAAAACTCGGACCTTTGTGGACAAGGTGTGCATCCATTATCGAAAAATGGGTACGGGCGAACACGGTACGCTGAAAGCGAAGTTCCAACTCGGAGCCAAGGATTACAGAGTCGGAAACCATCCTCTCTGGGAGTTGTTCCGGACGCTGTATCAAATCAGCACGCCTCCCGTTCTTGTCGGAGCGATGGCACTGGCGGTAGGTTACGCGTGGTTGTGGGTTCAGCGAGAGGAGAGGCCAGTGTCGCCTGATTTGATTGCATTTACACGTCATGAACAGCTCCAGCGCTTGCAAGACTTTTGTCGCAGTGTCTTGACCAACAGCAGAAGGTCTTTGTGACCGGTGGCAGCGAGATCTTGCATACCAAACAACGCCCTTTGACCTGAGCAGCATCTCGCCCAATCCCGCGCTCGCCCTCTGTGTTTCGCGTCGGCTGTGGATCGAAAGGATCGCAGGCAAGCAATTGCAACGGGCGATATCCCTTCTTTGGTGCTGCCTTCCCTTCCGATCTTAAGGTCCGACGCGCCGCAAATTCACAGTAGGACGGCGGATGTTATTCCTTTGTTTGCAGTTATTTCGCTATTCAAACCGACCCGAACGTGGCATACTAGCGTTTCCCCCTGATAGTTCCCCCTGATCAGAGTCTGATCCGTCGACGAGATTTCCCTGTGAGCGAAACGCAGCAGATTGTCATGGGAGGCGCACTACACGTCGGCACGCACTCGCATTCTCCCCAGATCATGAATGTTGTTGCTACGGTGCGTAGGAAACAATTCGACGTAGCGATGAATCAGGGAGTCGCACCTTGATTACGCCCACCACATACGAGGTCAGCTTTCACTCTCGAGACAAACAGTGTTCAAGCTCGTTACGTCCTGTCACTGGACGACCACGACGGGTCTTCGAACTCAATCCGCTGCTCGATGCACGATGGAAGACTTTCGTAGATTCGCATCCCGACGCCTCGGTCTTTCATCAAGTCGAGTGGCTGCAAGCGTTAGAGGCGTGTTACGGATACGCGGCGGTTGCTCTGACACTAAATCCACCGGGATCCCCTCTGGAGAATGGACTGGTGTTGTGTGAGGTCCGAAGCCGGCTGACAGGCAATCGCCTGGTTTCAATTCCCTTCTCTGATCACTGCGAGCCATTGATCAACGATCCAGAAGAGCTTGAGCTGTTTGTCGAAAATTTGGCAGAAAGAGTCGAGAAGTCAGGCTGGAAATATTTCGAGTTGCGCCCAATTCTGCACACCCCAGAAGATAAGACGAATCTCGGAATTAGCCAAAACTACTATTTCCACCGCCTCGATTTACGGCCCTCTGAGCAAACGCTTTTTAAGGCGTTCCACAAGGATTCCGTTCAAAGAAAGATCCGCCGAGCAGAGCGAGAATCTCTACGATACGAGGAAGGCACTTCCGAAACACTCCTGCAACATTTCTATAAGCTGATGATTACGACTCGACGGCGGCAGGGCCTCCCTCCACAACCTCTCAGCTGGTTTCGCAGTCTTGTTACGAGCATGGGGAGGAACGCGCAAATTAGGGTCGCCCTCAAAGCAGAGACACCGGTTGCCAGCATACTGACCCTTACGACAAGAAGGAGTCTGGTCTACAAGTACGGCTGCAGCGACGGCCGCTTCAGCAATTTAGGGGGAACGCCCTTGCTGTTTTGGAACGCAATCCAGCAGGCAAAGGCAAACGGGCTCGAAGAACTCGACATGGGACGCTCGGATATCGCTAACACCGGCCTAATGACGTTCAAAGAACACTGGGGCGCGAAACGATCGGCTGTCAATTACTGGCGCTATCCCCTTAAATCCGCGTCGTCAAATCCAGAACGCCTTATCAGGTACGCCAAGAAGCTTATTTCAGTTGCCCCGGACCAAGCCCTAGTTATGCTCGGCAATCTTTTGTATCGGCACGTTGGATAGTTTGGGATGGGACAGCTTGTCATCGATGGCCCGGGAGCTCGTGAACCAGTGTTAAACACCGGCACTTCATTGAATACCGACGTTCTTACTGAGATCTGGCAACGAGTCCTGCGCCTCCCTTCGATTGGCCCGAATGACAACTTCTTTGAGCTCGGTGGCGACTCAGCTCTCGCCGTGCAGCTTTTTGCCGAGATCGCAGACGTTTCTGGGCGGCAACTGCCCCCAGTGATGATTTATCACGTCCCTACAATTACTTCGCAGGTAGCGCTCTTAGATCTGCGTTCAACGCCAGAATTATCTCCGCTGGTGATGCTCAAATCCGGCATCCAAGGACCGTCGCTCTTCATCGCTTCGGGTTTGGGAGGAGGACCAGCAGAATTCTTTCAACTTGTTGAGTATATCCACACTCCGCACGGGATCTATGGTTTGCAACCCAAAGGAATAGAGGGCTTCGATACCCCCTGCGAACGAATCGAGGACATGGCCGACTTTTACCTGCAGGCCATTCTTCGATTCCAGCCACGCGGCCCTTATTTCCTGGCCGGCTATTCCCTCGGTGGGTTGGTCGCCTTGGAGGTGGCTCGCACGTTGACTGCAAAAGGGCACAGGGTCGGACTAATAACCATGATCGATTCTTACCCTGACATCAATTTCCTGGCTACTGGCCAGCGTCTAAGACTGTCCGCTCAACGCGCCAAACAACGGACATTGAATTTCATTCGTCCGCAGGGAACGCGCATACGTCTTGGAGGTCTGCCGAGTCAGGACGCCATTTCCACCTTCGCTCCCGCGTTCGAACAAGTTCGGGAAGCGGCATATAACGCGCTGCGCCATTACAAGCCAAGCTTTTATCCCGGCGCCGTGAAGTTTGTTCGCGCAGCTGAGGTCACGCAGTTTCCCGGAAATCCAAAAGCGGTTTGGTCTCACCTTGTAGGCAAACTTGAGGTTGAGACTGTTCCGGGCGATCATTTGAGTATGCTGACCACGAAGTATGAGACACTTGCTTCGGTGCTGAATCGCCATTTAGAAACGGCTGCAATCGCGGATTGAAATCGCCAACAAATGTAAGTGGCGCGGATGCGCTGGTTGGAACTCTGCTCGCTGGCGGCGTGAGTGTCTGTTTCTCAAATCCTGGCACCTCCGAGATCAACATCGTCGCGGCTCTCGACAATGTTCCGGAGATGCGATGCGTTCTGGGGCTTTTCGAAGGTGTGGTCACGGGGGCAGCTGACGGCTATGCGCGCATGGCTGAGAAGCCCGCATGCACTCTCCTCCACCTCGGCCCGGGATTAGCCAACGGACTCGCTAATCTGCACAATGCGTTTCGGGCGCGCGTGCCGATCATAAACATCGTCGGCCAGCACGCAACCTTTCATCTGCATCATGACACCCCACTGACTTCCGACATCGAAAGCATCGGCCGGCCATATTCAAGATGGCTGCGCACTTCCTCGTCAGCGTCAAAAGTTGGGGGTGATGCCGCCGAGGCGATCGTCGGCTCGCGTATGTCGCCCGGCCAAATCGCTACGCTGATTGTTCCGGCTGACGTCGCTTGGGGCGAAGGTAAAGTAGTCGACACACCGTTGCCCGTTCCTGCGGCGGCCATGCCTTCAGCCCAGGCAATCGAGCATGCGGCCGTCATGTTGCGGTCTCGCTTGTCTACGGCGATGCTGCTCTCGGGAAAGGCCCTGTATGGCCGCGGGCTAATGGAAGCGGGCAGAATCGCCGCGGCGACCGGAGCAAGGCTGTTCTC
>Ga0210396_10006536_pt1 | contig 11160 bp, 10 predicted proteins | sample IncBWH17OmetaG_FD_155466 | JGI IMG/M metagenome (GOLD analysis project Ga0210396, IMG submission 155466) | Forest soil microbial communities from Barre Woods Harvard Forest LTER site, Petersham, Massachusetts, United States - Inc-BW-H-17-O ...
GACGCTCTTCCTCGCGCGCGAAATCGGCCGCCGCGCGATCGCCGAGGAGAAGCTCGAAGAGCTGGCCACGACCGACGCCCTCACCGGCTTAAAGAACCGGCGCAAGTTCGATACCGTGATCGACGCCGAGTGGCGGCGCGCGGCGCGTCAGAAAATGCCACTGGCCTTGTTGATGATCGACGCCGACTATTTCAAAACCTACAACGACACTTTCGGGCATCAGGCCGGCGATGAAGTGCTGATCGGCATCGCCATCTGCATTACCGATGCGGTGCGCCGGGCCGGCGATTGTGCCGCCCGTTACGGCGGCGAGGAATTTGCCGTGCTGTTGCCCGGGCTCTCCTCGATGGCTGCGTTTGAGGTGGCCGAAGCGATCCGGCTGAAGGTTCAGCAATGGTCCGGCGAGCCACCGGTCACAACCGTCAGCATCGGCATCGCGAGCCTGACGCCCGACACTGCCATGGAGTGGTCCGGATTGGTGAATGCCGCCGACAGGGCACTGTACGCGGCCAAAGCTAACGGCCGCAACCGTTCGGTGCTGGCCAACATCCCGAAGCTGTCGCTGGCGGCGTGAGAGCCGTCGTTCCGGGATAGTGCGTTAGCACCAGACCCGGAATCTCGAGCTTCCGGGTTCGATGCTCCGCATCGCCCCGGAATGACGGCGAAGGCGCCAGCGCCTTTGCCGTCACTTCTCCAGATAGTTCTTCATCTCCGCACGCAGGCCGTCACGCAAATCGGCGCGCGCCATGCCGAAGGCAATGTTGGCACGGAGGAAGCCGGCCTTGGAGCCACAATCGTGGCGCTCGCCTTCGAACTCGACGCCGTAGAAGCTTTGAGTTTTCGCGAGCCCGATCATCGCATCGGTAAGCTGGATCTCGCCGCCGGCGCCGCGCTCCTGGGTTTCCAGGATCTTGAAGATTTCCGGCTGCAGGATGTAGCGTCCCGTGATCGACAGATTCGACGGCGCGGTACCCTGTGGCGGCTTTTCCACCATGCCGTCGACCTCGAACATGTTGCCGTGCTTGTCACGCTTGCCGACGCCGCAGATGCCGTATTGATGGGTGAGATGCGCCGGCACTTCTTCCACCGCGATCAGATTGGACTTGTCGCCAAGCTTGCCCGCGGCCTCGATCATCTGCTTGAGGCAGCCGGGCGTATTGAGCACCAGTTCATCCGGCAGCACCACCGCGAACGGCTCGTGGCCGACGATGTCGCGCGCGCACCACACCGCGTGGCCAAGGCCGAGCGGCGACTGCTGCCGGGTAAAACTCATGGCACCGGCTTCCGGCTGATCGCGCGCCAGAATCTCCATCTCGGACTTTTTGCCGCGCGCGGCGAGCGTGGCATCGAGTTCGTACATCCGGTCGAAATGATCCTCGATCACGCCCTTGTTGCGGCCGGTCACAAAGATGAAGTGCTCGATGCCGGCCTCCCTCGCTTCGTCGACCACATACTGGATCAGCGGCTTGTCGACGATGGTGAGCATTTCCTTTGGCATCGCCTTGGTGGCGGGCAGGACGCGGGTGCCGAGGCCGGCGACCGGGAAGACGGCTTTGCGGATTTTCATGGGGCGTCGGATGGCCTTGTGGGAGCTGGCGGCAGGCAATTTCGATCACATCTTGGTAGCTGGTTTTGCAGCCGTAACAAAGCGGATGTGTGATGCAGGTTCCCAGGCCTGCCGCTTTGGGAAACCGCTGACGCAAAAATCTCACCTTTGTTAAGCTATTGGAAACGGTGACCAGGCCTCCTGAAAGCGCGGGATATTCAGGCCGGCGAGTGAAACATGACGCGACCAATGGAACCAGCGGCGAAACTACGAACCGGTGCCGTCATCCTGGCGGCGGCGCTGCTGTTTTGCGGCGAGGCCCGCGCACAGGCGGCCGGCGGGGGCGGCCCACTGGACTTCCTCGGCAACATCTTCTCCGGTTCGGCTTCGAAGACCGGCCAAACAGCGCCAGCCCAGCCTGGGGCGGCACAAGCGCCGGGCGGCGGGCCGTTGCCATGGAGCGGCGAGGACGGCGCCTCCGGCCATCCCTTGATGACCGCGAGCGCGATCCGCGAGGCGGCCGCCAATTTCGACAACTGCGTGGCCTCGATGTGGCCCGACGCCGCACGCCGCAACATCACGCAGGACAACTTCCAGCGCTTCACCGCGGGGCTAACCCCCGATCTGCGCATCATGGACTTGATGGATTCGCAGCCCGAATTCACCAAGTCGATCTGGGACTATTTGGACATTCTGGTGAACGACGTCAGGCTCGCCAAGGGCCGCGAGATCCTCGCCAAATACAAACCGCAATTCGACACGGTGGAGAAAGCCTATGGCGTCGACCGCTACGCGATCGCCGCGATCTGGGGCATCGAATCGAATTACTCCACCCAGATCGGCGATCGCAGCGTCCTGCAATCCACCGCGACCTTGGCCTGCATCGGCCGCCGCCAGAAATATTTCCGGGATGAATTCCTCTCCGCGCTGGAGATCCTCAATCACGGCGACCTGCGCCCCGAGCAGATGCGGGGCTCCTGGGCCGGCGCCTTCGGACCGACGCAATTCATGCCGACCGCTTTCAAGCGCTATGCCGTTGATGGCGACGGCGACGGGCGCCGCGACGTGGTCGACGACCCGGCCGATCTGATCGCCTCCACCGCAAACAATCTCAAGAAGGATGGCTGGCAGAGCGGCCAGACCTGGGGCTACGAGGTCGTGGTACCGCCAAACTTCAATTACATGCTGGCGGATCGCGCCAGGGCGATGACGATCGCGCAGTGGGAGCATCTCGGCCTCAAGCGCGCCAGCAATCAGCCGTTCCCGCAGCCCTCCGACAAGGCCTATCTGCTGGCGCCCGCCGGCGCCGAGGGGCCGGGCTTTCTGATGCTGCAGAATTTCCGGGTGATCATGAAATACAACCCGGCGGAAGCCTATGCGCTGGCGATCGGCCATTTCGCCGACCGGCTGCGCGGCGGCGCGCCTTTCGTGCAGCCCTGGCCGCGGCAGGAACGGGAATTGTCACGGGCCGAACGGCTGGAGCTGCAACAGCTTCTGGCCCAGCGCGGATTCTATCGCGGCACCCCGGACGGCCAGTTCGGCGGCGAGACGCGGGAGGCCCTGCGCGGCTTCCAGGCGTCGATCGGAGCCCCCGCCGACGGTTTTGCCTCCTCGGAGGTACTGGAACGGCTCAGGGGGCGCTGAAACGCCGGATTCCGGCCCAAAGTAGCCTTGAACGCGACAATTCTCGGCCGCCCTTGACGGCGCCCGCCGAGGCCCGGTTTATGGCGGAGAATTTGCCCGCTTGCGGCCCGATTGCGCTACTATAGTCAGGGCCTGTGTCTAGTCATGGCCTGATCCTTCATCACGATCGACACGCATGCAGAAGCCGAGATCCTTTTTCCGGATGTTTACCGAAAGCGGCCCGCTGATCGTGCTGGCCGTCGCGGTCGCGCTGCTGGTCGGGATCATGGGTCCGGCTTCCGCGCAATTCTTCAATTTCAATTTCGGCGGACCGTCGCGGCCCCAACCGCAAATGCTGCCACCGCGCGGCAATGGGCAGCCGGGCGGCGGCGGCTGGTTCGGCGGCGATCTGTTCACGCCGTTCCAGCAGCAGGCGCCGAAGCGGGTCGAGAATTTTTCCAAGGCGCCGCCGCCGGAGAAGCGCGAGACCGTGCCGGAGCGCAACATATTGGTGCTCGGCGACGCGATGGCGGATTGGCTCGCCTACGGTCTTGAAGACGCCTATTCCGAACAGCCCGACATGGGCGTAATCCGCAGACACAAGACCGTCTCGGGCCTGATCCGGTATCAGCCCAAAGGCGATCCGGCCGACTGGCCCGCGGCCGCCAAGGGCATCCTGGCCACCGAGAAGCCCGACGCCATCGTCATCATGCTCGGCCTCAATGACCGCCTCCCGATGCGGGAGCCGGCTGCCGAGAAAGGAAGGACGCCCGCACCAAGCCCGATGCCAAGCCAGGCGACGGCACGGCCGACGCGGCAAAGCCGGATGACAAGGCCGCCGACACTGAACTGTCTGACGACGCCGACAGTAACGATGCGCCGGCGGCGACAGCGCCCGAGAAAAGCACACGCTCGCCGAACGGCGTTTATGAGTTCCGGGAAGATCGTTGGGTCGAGCTCTACACCAAGAAAATCGAAGAGATGATCGCGGTCGCGAAATCCAAGGGCGTGCCGGTGCTGTGGGTCGGACTACCCGCGGTTCGCGGTGCCAAGGCGACCGCCGATATGCTGTTCCTGGATTCGCTGTACCGTGATGCCGCCGGCAAGGCCGGCATCACCTATGTCGATGTCTGGGACGGGTTTGTCGATGAAGCCGGCCGCTTCCTGCAACAGGGTCCAGATTTCGAGGGCCAGATCCGCCGGTTGCGCTCCTATGACGGCGTGTATTTCACCAAACCCGGCGCGCGCAAACTGGCGCATTATGTCGAGCGCGAAATCACGCGGCTGTTGGCGTCGCGCTCTGCGCCGATCGAATTGCCGAGCGAGCCGGCCACCCCCGACGCCAATGCTCAACCTGGCCAGCCGGCGCCGCGGCCGCTGGCGGGACCGATCCTGCCGCTGGTGGCCTCTTCGGTCGGCACCGATCAGTTGCTGGGCGGCCCCGGGTCGCGCCCGGCCGCGGAGGATGCGCTCGCAGCCCGCACGCTGGTCAAAGGCGAACCGCTCGCGCCGCCCGCCGGCCGCGCCGATGATTTCGTCTGGCCACGTCGTGAGATCGGCCGCGAACAGGTCAAGGGCGAAACGCCGGTGGCATCCGTCTCACCGGACGGAACGGTTGCGGCTCCAGCTACACCGGCGGCACCGCCCAAACCGAAAAAGCTTCGGCCGATTCAATCGAACACGCCGGCATACATGCCGGCACCGTTCTCGAACTTCTTCGGATTCGGACTAGGCGCAGCACCGCGCCCACCGCTGGCGGCGCCACCCCGTGCGCCGGCCGTACCGCGCCCGCCAGGCAATGTCGGACGGTCGGCGTCGGTTCCTCCGCAGCCAAGCTTCATCGCACAATAAGATAGATCGGCCTCACGCTGAACGACGCGCCGTGGCGCCGCTCAAACATGAGGCCGAATATATTTTCTGCTGAGAAAGCGCGGCTTAGCCGTAATATCGCCAACGCGGCGGCGGCCGGCGCGGCGGACGCGTCAACAGCATCGCCAGCGCAAAGCCTATTCCACCAGCGACCAACAGCGCGCCGAGCGGACGATCCTGCACGGTTTTTGCCACGGCCTGCGAGCCGTCGCGGAATGTATCGCCACTGTTTGCGTAAGCGTCCTTGGCGTAATTGACAGCGGCCTCACCGACGTCGCGCGCGGCATCCTTGGCCTGTCCATACAGATTCTGCGCCGTTCCCGCGGCCTCACGGGCACGGCCCGCGGCCTGGGTCTGGCCATTGCCCGTCATGTCGCCGACGGCGCCTTCGACCTTACCAGCGATATCCTTTGCTGAACCGGCAATTCGATCCTTGTCCATCGCGATTACTCCCTTGCGAAATATGCACGTGAGATGATTCTCGGTGAGCTAACCGGCGAGATCGGCTCCGGTTCCGGAAGGAGCCTGCGCGCCTTAAGCCGTTGACTTCGCAATGTCCGGGAGTAGCTTTTTTCGGCCAACAGAGCGGAACAACCGCTCGCCTCGATCAGGGAGAAACGCCATGACGATCCGGCAGCTTCACCCGCTTTTTTTCGGCGAAGTCACCGGCGTCGATCTGCGAAACCCGCTGACGCTGCAGGAGGCGGCCGATATCGAGGCCGGCATGGACAAATACGCCGTGCTGCTGTTCCGCGATCAGGACATTACCGACGAACAGCAACTGGTATTCGCGCGCAATTTCGGCGAACGCGAAAATGCGCGCGGCGGCACCGTCACCAAACGGGAAGACTACCGGCTCACCTCGGGGCTGAATGACGTCTCCAACCTCGGTAAGGACGGCAAGCCGCTGCCGCGCGATCACCGCACCCATCTGTTCAATCTCGGCAACTGCCTGTGGCATTCCGACAGTTCGTTCCGCCCGATTCCGGCAAAATTTTCGCTGTTGTCGGCGCGAGTGGTGAACCCCAAGGGCGGCAATACCGAATTCGCCGACATGCGCGCGGCCTATGACGCGCTCGACGAAGAGACCAAGGCCGAGATCGAGGACCTGATCTGCGAACATTCGCTGATGTACTCACGCGGCGCGCTTGGTTTTCTCGATTACACCGAAGAAGAAAAGCAAATGTTCAAGCCGGTGCTGCAGCGGCTGGTGCGCACGCATCCGGTGCATGGCCGCAAGTCGCTGTATTTGTCATCGCATGCCGGCGGCATTCAGGGCATGTCGGTGCCGGAGGCCCGCGTGCTGCTGCGCGACCTCAACGAGCACGCCACCCAGCGCGAATTCGTCTACGTTCATAAGTGGACGCTGCATGACCTCGTGATGTGGGACAACCGCCAGACCATGCACCGGGTACGGCGTTACGACCAGTCGCAGCCACGCGACATGCGCCGGGCGACGGTCGCCGGCACCATGCCGACCGTCGCGCAGCAGGCAGCGGAGTAGAGAGTAGATTGACGATGTCGCTCCGACGGATAGTGGTCATGCGCGGGCTTGACCCGCGTATCATCATCTACCTGAAAACGCCTTATTAAAAACAGATGGATTGCCGGGTCAGGTCCGGCAATGACGGTTGCCGCTCAGGCATGCCCGGCTTCGTTCGACAGCATGCCCGGATCGATCCCGATCTTGCGCAGCGCCCGCTGGTATTTTTCCTCGACATCGCTGCCGAAGATCAGGTCGGGATCGGCATCGCAATGCAGCCAGCCATTTTCCTGAATCTCGGATTCCAGTTGCCCGGCCGCCCAGCCGGCATACCCGAGCGCGAGGATGGCGTGCTTCGGGCCGGCGCCCCGTGCGATCGCCTTGAGAATATCAACGGTGGCGGTCAGGCAAATGCCGTCGTCGATCCGCAGCGTCGCATCCTTGATGAAGAAATCGCTTGAATGCAGCACAAAGCCGCGACCGGTATCAACCGGACCGCCCTTCAGGACCTTCAGGGTCTCGGCCTTCTTGATGATGTCGAGCTGCACCAGCAATCCGGGAAAGTCGATGCTGCCCGCCGGGCGATTGACGATGATGCCCATGGCGCCTTCGGCCGAATGCGCGCAGAGATAAATCACCGAACGCTCGAAGCGCGGATCTCCCATGACCGGCATGGCTATCAGCAATTGACCGTCGAGATAACCATGACTTGCTGAGCCAGAACCCGCCGGATCGTCGGCAAGGCCGGCGGCTTTGCGGCGAACCATTCTGGGTTTTTTGCCTTCAGGGTCCATCCGCAAAGGACTCTCGTGTTGCCGTCCATCCTGATATTGGGTGGCGGTTCTGTCAATCAAGCTTCGTGGCGGTTTTTGCGATCCATCACAAGCAATTCAATGGTTTACGATCTCGCTTGGCGGTATTGACGTATCATGATCATCGAAGTTCCCCTGCGAGCCGCGCTCGGCATCGGCCTGGTCGTATTTGTGTCGTCCCTGGCGAACGAGGCGCGCGCCCAGGACGCTTCGCCGTGGCAACGCGGTGGGCACTCCGCGGTTCGGCTGCTGGCGGGGTCGCGCAGCGGTTCCGTGCTGCTCGGCGGCATTGCGATGCAACTTGAACCGGGCTGGAAAACCTATTGGCGGAGTCCCGGCGATTCCGGCGTTCCGCCGCGTTTTGACTTCTCCAAGTCGGAAAATATCGAAGCCGTGACCGTTCTGTGGCCGGCTCCGACCAAATTCGACGACGGTGCCGGCGGCCACTCGCTGGGCTATCACAACCAGATCGTGCTGCCGTTGCGGATTGTCGCAAAAAACTCCGACAAGCCGGTGACGCTTCGCGCCGATATCAATTATGCGGTTTGCGAGAAAATTTGCATTCCTGTCGAGGCCGATGCCGAACTCGCCTTTGCCAGCGTGGCCAGCACCGAAGACAGCGCGCTGTTCGCAGCACTCGACACCGTGCCGAAGCCGGCCAGGATCGGTGACCCGAACCCGCTGACCATCCGCGACGTCAAGCGCGAAGGCAAATCCACCGTGCTGGTCGACGCGGTCGCGCCTGACAGCCGGGAGGTCGGCCTGTTCGTCGAGGGGCCCACCCCCGACTGGGGGCTGCCGATACCGAAACTGGTCGAACACGGCCCGCCCGGGGTCAAGCGCTTCGCCTTCGAACTCGACGGCTTACCGCCAGGTGTGAAGCCCGACGGCGCCGCGCTGAAATTGACGCTGGTTGGCGGCGACCGCTCTTACGAGTTCAATATCAACCTGGATTAGGGTTCACCGTCATTCGGTGGCCTGCCAAGCATGAACCACAATGTGCAATTGCACATCCGCGGCTCGCACTGACGCGCGCCGGAATGACGGAATAGAACCCCACCCAACCGAATCTTAACGAATAGTTGATACGCTCGCGGTCGCCGCATGCTGCGGTGTTCCGAGGAATTTCCCGCTGTGGCCGTGATGGACGCTCAATCCGCAACCACTCCGCCCGCCGGCGCCATCGCGCGGTTGCGGGCGATGGTTGGCGGCCTGCTTGGCAGGTTTCTTGGCGGTACCAGCGAAGCCTCGTTGACCCGGCGGCTGGCCGGCACGATTTTCATCATCCGCGTCGTTAGCGCCGCGATGGCTTATCTGTCGCAAATCCTGCTCGCTCGCTGGATGGGCGGCTCGGATTATGGCGTCTACGTCTATGTCTGGACCTGGGTGCTGCTGCTCGGCAGCATGATGGATTTCGGCATCTCGGCGTCGGCGCAAAAGATCATCCCGGAATATCGCGCCGCCGGCGAACAAGCGCTGCTGCGCGGCTTTCTTTCCGGCAGCCGCTGGATGACGTTTGTCGTCTCTGCCATGGTCTCGCTGGCGCTGGTTGGCGTGGTAAAATCGTTGTCGCCGTGGATCGACACCGGCGCGGTGGTTCCGCTTTACATCGGTTGCCTCACTTTGCCGGCCTTCGTGGTCGCCAACACCCAGGACGGCATCGCCCGCTCGCACGACTGGATGCGGCTCGGGCTGATGCCGCAATTCATCATCCGCCAGTCGCTGATCATCGGCCTCACCGCCGGCGCATTTGCGCTGGGCCTCCATCTCGGCGCGACCGCGGCGATGCTCGCCAGTGCGGCCGCGGTATGGATCGCGATGATCGGGCAGATGGTGGTGTTGAACCGCCGCCTCGGCGGTCACATCGAGCCCGGCCCCAAGGCTTACGACTTCCGCGGCTGGCTCGCGGTCTCGCTGCCGATCCTGATGGTCGAGGGCTTTTATCTGCTGCTGTCCTACACCGACGTGCTGGTGCTGCAGCAATATCGCTCCTCGCAAGAGGTCGGCGTTTATTTCGCCGTGGTCAAGACGCTGGCGCTGGTGTCTTTCATCCACTACGCGATGTCGGCGACGACGGCGCACCGTTTTGCCGAGTATCACGCCATCGGCGACAAGGCGCGGCTGTCGGCCTATGTCGCACATGCGATCAAGTGGACGTTCTGGCCCTCGCTCGCCGCCACTATCGTGCTGCTGGCCTTGGGCAAGCCGCTGCTCTGGCTGTTCGGGCCGCAGTTCGTCGTCGGCTACGACATCATGTTCGTCGCGACCATCGGCCTTGTGGCGCGCTCCGCGATCGGCCCGGTCGAGCGGTTGCTGAATATGCTCGGCCACCAGCATATCTGCGCACTGGCCTATGCGCTGGCCTTTGCCATGAACGTCGGGCTGTGCATCGCGCTGGTGCCGCGGTTCGGCGGCCATGGCGCCGCTGCGGCGACATCAATCTCGCTTGTCTTCGAGACCGTGCTGCTGTTCTGGATCGTGCGGCGCCGGCTTGGACTGCACGTGCTGGCGTTCGGGAACGACGGCTAGACCTCTCAGCGTCATGCCCGGCCTTGGGCCGGGCATCCACGTCTTTTGTTGCGGCAAAGACGTGGATGGCCGGGACAAGCCCGGCCATGACGAATTCGAATAGTAAGGTTGCGAAGCCCTATTCCGCAGTCCAGCCGCCGTCGATCGAGAGATTGGCGCCAGTGATCTGCGCGGCATCGTCGCCACAGAGAAACAGCGCCAAAGCGGCGACCTGCTCGGAGGTGACGAACTCCTTGGTCGGCTGCGCTTCCAGCAGCACGTCACGGATCACCTGCTCCTTGGTCATGTTGCGCGCCTTCATGGTCTCCGGAATCTGGTGCTCGACCAGCGGCGTCCAGACGTAACCCGGGCTGATGCAATTGCAGGTGATCTTGAAGGTCGCGAGCTCCAGCGCCGCGGTCTTGGTAAGGCCGGCGATGCCATGCTTGGCCGAGACATAGGCCGACTTGAACGGCGAGGCCACCAGCGAATGCGCCGACGCCGTATTGATGATGCGGCCCCAGCCGCGCTTCTTCATGCCGGGCACCACAGCACGGATGCCGTGAAACGCCGACGACAGGTTGATCGCGATGATCGCATCCCATTTCTCGATCGGAAATTCCTCGATCGGCGAGACGAACTGGATGCCGGCATTATTGACGAGGATGTCGACCGAGCCGAATGTTTTTTCTCCAAGCTCGATCATCTCGGCGATTTCAGCGGGCTTGGTCATGTCGGCAGGCGAATGGACAGCCTTGACCTTGAAGTCGGTCTCGATCGCGGACCGTTCCTTTTCGATATCGGCCGGGGCGCCCATGCCGTTGATGACGATATTGGCGCCGGCACTCGCAAAGGCGCGTGCATATGCCAATCCGATGCCACTGGTCGAACCGGTCACCACAGCGGTCTTGCCTGTCAACGTACCCATGGTTTTCACTCCTGTTTGCCCTTGGGGGGATCGTCCCCCGTGAGATCGTAAGTCACCATTGTTTCACCTGATTGTGGCCGCTCGAGCCATTCCTTGTGACGCATCGACAGATGGACGTCGCGCACCCCGGCGCCCCAGTGCTCGACCATGCCGACGTGCGAGAAATCGTAATCCTTCGAGGAGGATTCGTAGTTCTTGCTGCGATAGATCAAGTGCACCACCGTGACGGTGTTTTCCTTGGAGACCTGGCGGAGAATGTCGAGCGACGGGTCGTTCTTGAGATGCTCGGGCAGCTTGTCGATCAACTCGCGCAACGCCATGCGGGCGTTATGAATCTGCCTGTTCTTGTCGGTATTCATGCGGGTGCGGCTGGAAAAACGAATGTCTTTCT
>Ga0210396_10006537_pt1 | contig 11159 bp, 8 predicted proteins | sample IncBWH17OmetaG_FD_155466 | JGI IMG/M metagenome (GOLD analysis project Ga0210396, IMG submission 155466) | Forest soil microbial communities from Barre Woods Harvard Forest LTER site, Petersham, Massachusetts, United States - Inc-BW-H-17-O ...
GCGGCCGACGTAGATCGTCAGCTTGGTTGCCTCGTGATATTCGTCGGAGAGTTCGATGCTGTGGAGGTCGTCGCGCAGCAACCGGGCGCGCTCCAGGCTTATCAGGCCGCACTTGTCGACCCCAAGTACCGATTCGAGCAATCTCTCGATGACGGGGCCGGTGTCCACCGCGATCACCGCAACAGGAGGTTCTTCGGACAAGCTCAGGGATTGGTCGCTTCTAAAGTGATGCCGCGAGCCGAAGCCGGCGATCCCGCGCAGCACGATGCTGGTCGCGACGCGCCGCTGTTCATAAAGACTCAGCATGCTCTCGGCTACGAAGCGACCGTCCACGCGTTGACGCTCACCGAAGTACGCGCTGAGCTTGAGACAAACCTCGTCCATGCCAACTCCCTCCATTGCGGCACAGCAGTTTTCGACTCACATCGGTCTTCTGCAAGCACCGCCCCGCTGGCAGGACCAGCAACCAATACGCGGCCTTTGCCCACAGTAATTTCCGTCGACTCGCTGATTCGACGTGATCTCGGGGTGATTTGGTCATACTCCGCTCCCGGGTTTCCATCGCCTGAGGGCCGCGCGGATCGCACGCGACTTCGTCAGTATCGATCTGGTTCCCAGGGACCGTTGGCGGTCGCCGGCTCTTCCGTCGACCGCAGGTGGCGAGCCCCACCGCCTGTCTTGCCGCCAGATTACTCAGCGGCGAGGTAGTCGGTCAATCGCGCACTGCTCGGCCCCGCGCTCAGCGAGGCCCCTAAGTATTTGCCGCAATATCCGCAGTTCGTTGCATCTGGACTTAACCCGCCGTTAGCATCGCGTTCAGGCGATGAGGCTCGCCTTTAACCGCCGCACCGGCTGATGGCTTCTGCCCATGAGTGAGTTGGGTGCAGAGGACGGGGGCCAATGACTCAGGTTCTGCTCAACCTCGAATTCCCGTTCGCCATCGGGACAATCCGGCGGCGCGTTCAACGTATTCACGTTATGACTCGTGGTATCCACGCGCCGTGTTCACCTGTGTTTTCGACACCTATCGAGAGGAATACCGATGTCATTCGTCACCACACAACCAGAGGCGCTGACCGCCGCGGCCGCCAACTTGGCCGGGATCGGCACGACGATGAGCGCGCAGAATGCCGCCGTCGCAGCGCCGACCACCGGGGTGTTACCCGCCGCTGCCGACGAGGTGTCGGCGCTGACGGCCGCGCAATTCGCCGTCCACGCGCAGATGTACCAGGCGGTCAGCGCCCAGGCGGAGGCGATCCACCAGTTGTTCGTCAGCACGCTCGGAACTAGTGCGACGTCATATGCCGTCACCGAAGCGGCTAATGCCGTGGCGGCCAGTTAAGACGGGCTACGGCAATGGATTTCGCGATGTTACCACCGGAGGTCAACTCCGGCAGAATGTATGCTGGCCCCGGCTCGGGGCCGATGATGGCGGCGGCTACCGCTTGGAATGGGCTGGCCGCCGAGCTGCAATCCACGTCCGCTTCCTACGAGTCGGTGATTTCGGAGCTGAGCGGCGGGTCGTGGCTCGGCCCATCGTCAGCTTCGATGGCGGCAGCGGCCGCACCGTATGTGGACTGGATGACCGCAGCCGCCGGGCAAGCTGAACAAACCGCCACCCAGGCCAAAGCTGCCGCAGCGGCATACGAGGCGGCCTTCGCAATGACGGTGCCGCCGGCGGTGATCACTGCTAACCGCACGCTTTTGATGACGTTGATTGCAACCAACATCTTCGGGCAGAACACCGCTGCGATCGCGGCCACCGAAACCGACTATGCCGAGATGTGGGCCCAAGACACCGCCGCGATGTACGGCTACGCCGGATCGTCGGCGGCAGCATCGACGTTGACGCCCTTCACCTCTCCACCGCCGACCACCAATCCGGCCGGGGCGGGCAGCCAGGCTGCCGCGGTGACGCAGTCGTCCACGTCGAGCGGCTCGCAGCTGATGTCGGCGCTCCCCCAGGCGCTGCAATCGCTGGCGTCGTCCACGACGGCGGCAGCGCCAGCACAGTCGTTGTCTGATCTGCTGACCCCGATCTCGGTCGCCCTGACGCTCCTGGAAATCCCCATTGGCACGACTTCTATCGGCTCCTCGGCGACGAGCATCTCGGCAGCGTTCACGGGTGTCGGGACCAACTTCCGCGGCTTCCTGATCAATGCCGACCGTGACTTTGCCAGCGGGAAGGGGCCCTACACGGGCTACGGGCCCGGCGCCGCCAACCTGCCGGAATGGTTCTTCCACGGCCAGGGCAGCGTCGCTGCACCGTCGGACGCCACGACGGCATCGGTGTCGGCCGGGCTGGGCCAGGCAAACACGGTCGGCAGACTGTCGGTGCCGTCGGCTTGGACGGTGGCGGCACCCGAGATTCGCCCGGCCGCCTTTACGCTGCCAATCAGCGGCGCCGTGGTCGCCCCGGAGATCGCCGCGGGTAGTTCCGGCAACCTGTTCAGCAACATGGGGCTCGCCGGTGCGGCCGGGGGCGCCGTCGGCAGCAGCGCTTCCGTGGGGCGCGGCGATCAGCGCACGAGAGTGACTGCCCGGGGCAACCCGACGCCGCCGCAGCGGCCGCAGGGTGAGCCGGTGGCCGAGATCGCTGCGGAGTTGCGCGAGATCGCCGCGCGGGCGCAATCGCTGCTCACCAAGTTGGCCGAGTCCGGGCTGATGACCACCGACGAGGTCACCGAGCAGAAACAACGCTTCCGCTGGTGATGCGTCTTGCCTAATCAATGCGATTGTGCGGGAATGGTTTCGGTGCGCTTCCGGGCAGGGATATGCGTGCGGACCATGCCATTACGCTGAGCTAGCCAATCACCGCAACAGCAAGCAGTTCATCGATAGCCGGCCGCGGCATTGGGAGGTGCGGTTGTGAATCCGGCGGGCTACTTGGTCCTGCTGCTGTGCGGACCGCTAGCGGCCGTGGCGGCGGTGTGGGTGGCTGAGCGGGTGGGTGTACCGTACCCAGTTTTGCTGGTAGCTGTCGGTGCATTGTTGAGCTGGTTGCCGTGGGTCAGCGTGCCACAGCTGTCGCCGGAGGTCGTGTTCTACGTGTTCTTGCCGCCTCTGTTGTATTACGCGGCGAATTTCATTGCGCCGGACGATCTTCGGGCCAATGCCCGGCCGATCGGACTGCTGGCAATAGGACTGGTGGTGGTCACCACAGCCGCGGTCGCCGGGGTATTGCTTGGTCTCGCCGGCGTGCCACTAGCGGTGGCCGTGACAGCCGGAGCGGTTGTGGCGCCGACCGATGCGGTGGCGGCCACCTCCGTCTTTAAGCGGTTGGACGTGCCTGAGCGACTCGCCACAATCGTCGAGGGCGAGGGCCTCACCAACGACGGCACCGCTTTGGTGCTCTACTCAGGCGCTGTGGGCGCGGTGGTGGCCGGCACAGTGCGGCCCGGCCCGCTCGTGGTGACGCTCCTCGCGGCTCCCGCGGGCGGTGCGGTGCTCGGCCTCGCCATCGGTTGGCTGGTCGTGGCAGTCCGGCGACGCATGGACCAACCGTTGTTGGAGATCACCATCTCGCTGGCGACGCCGTTCGTCACCTATGCGCTGGCAGAGGCCGTCCATCTGTCCGGGGTTCTGGCCACCGTTGCCGCCGGTGTCTATGTGGGCTCGCACCTCAGCGCCATCTACGCGCCCGGCGCGCGACTGCAGGCCTTTGCCTTTCTCGATGTTTTGGTGTTCCTGCTGAACGCAGTGCTGTTCACCCTGGTCGGCATGGAGCTTGTGCGCTCGGTGCACTGGGTACCGGGTATGCCCGCACTGCATGTCGTGGCCGTGCTGTCAGCCGTGATTGTGACGGTGGTCGTCCTGCGACTGGTCTGGATGCTCTTCGGACCCGCCACCGCGAAGCTGTTCGGCCGCACCAGCGGCGGGCCCCTGTGGCGGGAACGCCTAGTCGTGGCGTGGGCCGGCATGCGCGGCGGTTTGTCGTTGGCAGCCGCGCTGGCGATCCCGCTACGGCTCGCCAACGGCTCCCCCTTTCCCGACCGCGACCTGGTGATCATGGTGGCGGCCGCGGTGATTGTGGCAAGTCTGCTCATCCAGGGCACAAGCCTGCCTTGGCTGCTGCGCCGACTCGGGCTAAAGGCCGAGGATTTCGGAACCGAAGAGAACAAAGCTCGACTGGAAGCGGCGCGCGCCGCGTTGAAGTGGCTCGACGACCACACCGGCGCTGACGGCGCCGACGATGCCATCAAATCTGCACGTGCCCTGTACGAGGCTCGGGTGCGACGACTGCAAATCAGTCCCCCGAACGATCAGGAGTCCGACGAGGCCCAGGAGATGGAACGTTATCGAACGTTGCGGCTGGAGTTACTGCGCGTCGAGCGGTCGGTCGTGCTGGCGTTGAGGCGCAACGGCCACATCAACGCGACATTGTTGCGCGTCATCGAGCGAGACCTCGACCTCGAGGAGGCAAGGCTCACGGGTTCGTGAGCATCCGACCCGAAAAGCGTTGGCGTTCAGGCACGGCCGCGACAGAGCGCTCGACCGCACTGATCACGCGTCGCTTCCTCCTGAGCGGGCCGCGTCCGCCGCCTGGGCGATCCGAGATCCCACGTCGTAAGCCAGGATTTGCGCGGTCGCACCCGGGACTCTGCTGATGGCCCCAGCCATCCTGTCGGCGGTGCGGTCATGCAGCAGCCGGCCCACCAGCGGCGCATATGTTCGACGCGGCAGCAGCACCGTTATCTGGGTGTCTGGATGATCGTTCATCTCCTGAAGGACCAAATCTTGTGCGGCCCGAGTCAAGTTGCGATCCGGGCAGTTGACCACACGCAGCGGCTTATCGTGCTCGAAGTGCTGCCAGCGCTGCTGCAAACGCGCCGTATGAACCGCGTCGATCAGAAAGTGCACCGCAGTCAGCTCGTCGGCGTGCAGCCCGTTTGCGTAGCGCACTGCCTCAATCACCGCGAGGTCGACGCTGTCCACAAAGACGAACACCCGATGCCGCGCGTGTTGGGTCAACTCTGGACGCTCGGCGCGCGACATCTCCAAAACCGCCGCCTCGGCGCGGTACTGCCGGTTGAGCCGCATCAAGGCGAAGACCAGCACCGGCATGACAACGACGACCAGCCAGGCTCCCTCGGTGAACTTGGCCACCGCGAAGATCCCCACCACGATCGTCGACAAGATCCCGGCCGACAGGTTGATCACCAACTTGCGTCGCCAACCGGGCCCACGATGGGTCAGCCAGTGTTTGGTCATGCCATAGCCGGCCATCGAGAAACCGGTGAACACACCCATCGCAAACAGCGGCACCACCGCGTCGACCGACCCGCCGGTCACGATCACCAGGGTCACCGCCAGTGCAGTCAGCACGATGATGGCGTTGGAAAACACCAAACGATGACCACGTTTCATCATCGGCCGCGGCAGAAAGCTGTCCTCGGCAATGAAACTCGTCAGCGCGGGAAAACCGTTGAAGCTGGTATTCGCACCGAAGAACAAGATCGCCGCGCTGGCCGTCTGCAGCAGCAAGTACGTGATGTTCCCGATCACCCCGTTGCCGAAGACCGCCCGGCCAACCTCGGACAGCATCGACGGATATTCAGCGACAAACGGAGTGGCGTGGGTGGCATGCACCAGGTAGATGACACCAACCAACAAGAACCCGAGGATGCAGGCCATTCGGGTGAGGACCCGACGCGCGTTGGGGCCTTGCGGCTGACGAAAGACATTGACCGCGTCGGTGATCGCCTCGACCCCGGTCAGCGAGGTGCCGCCGTTGGCGAATGCCCGCAGCAACACCAGAATCGTCGCACCCATCACCAGCCCGTTGCCCTGATGCACCGGCACCGCCCCGGCAATGTGCGCCGGATCGTATTGCGGCAAAGTCCAGAAGATTTTGCGAATGACGCCGGTCACGATCATCACCGTGAGCATGACGATGAAAGCGTAGACCGGCACGGCGAATATCCGACCCGCCTCCCGCATTCCGCGCAGGTTGGCGTAAGACATGAGTAGCAACGCGCCTACGGTGATTTCCAAGTGGTAGGGCCCCAGCGCCGGTACCGCGGACACCACCGCAAACGTGCCCGACGCGCACTGCACCGCCACGGTCACCACATAATCGATCAACAGCGCGGCCGCCGAGATCTGCGCAATGCGCGGCCCGAAATTGCTCCGCGCCACCACATACGAACCGCCCCGTTGCGTATAGGCCATCACCACCTGGCGGTACGACCCCGTCACCAACGCCAGAATCAGCAAGATCACACCGGCGATCGGAAGCACCAACACGAACGCGGCCACCCCGGCAGCCGGCAGTAGTTCGACCATGATCTGTTCGGGACCGTAGACGGTCGACGAGATCGCATCCGGCGAAAGTGCGCCCAGCGCAACGGTATTCGACAAACTCTCGTGCTCTAGGTGCTCGCTGATCAGCGGCTTCCCGAGAAAGAATCGTTTCCACCCGTCGTAAAAAGTCGACGGGATCGTCTCCTCGTCAGGCAAATCTGTCACGGCCATTTCATTCCCGCCCCTTGAACGTGCCGGATGGTTACGCCCGTGTAGAGTAGCGTCTCCGCCCGCGAGCGGCAGTCCTTCGGGAAAGGCCCGAACGCTGAGGTCGATCGAACCCTAGCGGTTTTCCCAGGTATCTCGCGCCAATAGGCCGATCCGGCCGCTCGCCGCGGCCCCGGGCCTTCAGATGACTGGCGTGGTCGCCTCGATCTTTTCGGTGGACTCCAACCCTCGATCAGGCTGTTTATCGTGTCCGCGACGGGCGGCTTGGGCTTCTGCGATCCGCGACGATATGTCGTAGGCGACGATCTGCGCGCTCGCACCTGGGATCCGGCTGATCACCGCGGCGATCTTGTCGGCGGTGCGGTCATGCAGCAGCCGGCCCAGCAACGCCGAATACGTTCGACGCGGCAACAGCACCGTCACGGTGGTGTCGGGATGATCCCGCTTGACCTGGCAAACCAGGTCTTGCGCCCCCCGGCTCAGGTTGCGATCCAGGCACTCGACCAACCGCAACTCGGTGACGTGCTCAAAGTGCTGCCAGCGCCGCTGCAAGCGCGCGGCATGAGCCGCGTCCAACACGAAGTGCACCGCGACCAGCTCCTCGGCGTGCAGCCCTTTCGCGTAGCGCATCGCCTCGATCTCCGCGAGGTCGACGCTGTCGACGAAGACGAACACCCGATGCCGATCATGCCTGGCCAAGTCGGGAGGCTCGGTAAGCGACGTCTCCAGCACGGAAGCCTCGGCGCGGTACTGCCGGTTGAGCCGCATCAGGGCCAACACCAGAATCGGGAACACCACTACGACCAGCCAGGCGCCCTCGGTGAACTTCGCGATCGCGAAGATGGCCACCACACTCGTTGACAAGATGCCCGCCGAGAAGTTGATCACCAGTTTGTAGTGCCAGCCGGGCCCACGATGGGTCAGCCAGTGTTTGGTCATGCCATAGCCGGCCATCGAGAAAGCGGTGAACACGCCCATCGCGAACATCGGCACCAGCGCGTTGACCCCGCCTCCCGTCGCGACCAACAGCGCCACCGCGAGCACGGTCAGCAGGATGATGGCATTGGAGAACACCAGCCGATGACCGCGCTTCATCAGTGGGCGTGGCAGGAAGCTGTCCTCGGCAACAAAGTGAGTCAGCGCCGGAAACCCGTTGAAGCTGGTGTTGGCACCGTTGTACAAGATGGCCGCGCTCGCCGCCTGCAACAGAAAGTACAAAACGTTGCCGATGATTCCCTGGCCGAAGACCGCTCGGCCGATCTCGGAGAGCATCGACGGATATCCGGCAGAAAACGGAACGGAATGAGTGGCGTAGCCGAGCCAGGCCACACCGGCCAATAACAGCCCAAGAACCGTAGCCATCATGGTCAGCACCCGGCGCGCGTTAGGGCCTTCGGGCTTACGAAACAGGTTGACCGTGTTGGAGATCGCCTCGACCCCGGTCAGCGACGAGCCGCCGTTGGCGAAAGACCGCAGTATCACCAAGATGGTCGCGCCCATCACCAAGCCGCTGCCCTGGTGGATCGGCACCGCGCCGTCAAGGTGCTGCGGATCGTATACCGGCAGATTCCCGAAGACTTCACGAGCAAGGCCGACCACGATCATCAGCGTGAGCATGCCGATAAACCAGTACGTCGGCACCGCGAACGTGCGGCCCGCCTCCCGCAATCCGCGCAGGTTCGCGTAACAGAAGATGAGCACGGCGCCGACCGAGATTTCCAGGCTGTAGGGGCCCAGCACCGGTATCGCCGACGCCACCGCCACGGTGCCGGCCGCACACTGGATCGCCACGGTGACCACATAGTCGATCAACAGCGCCGCGGCCGCGATCTGCGCTATCCGCGGCCCGAAATTCTCCCTGGCCACGATGTACGAACCGCCGGCCCGGGTGTAGGCCATCACGACCTGCCGATACGACGCCGTCACCAACACCAAAATCAGCAGGATCACGCCGATCAGGGGGAGCAACAGCACAAACGCGGCCATCCCAGCAGCCGGCAGCAACTCGACCATGATCTGCTCGGGACCGTAAGCAGTCGACGAGATCGCATCCGGTGAAAGCGCCCCGAGCGCAACGCCATTCGACAACTTCTCATGCTGAAGGTCGTCGGTGATCATTGGCTTCCCGAGGAAAACCCGCTTCCACCCGTCGAAAAATGACCGCGCGATGCGCTGCTCGTCAGGCAAATCGGTCACCCGCTATTCCTAACCGATCTCGGAGCCCGCCGCCGTCATCCTTACGGGATCTTGACGCATGGGATCTTTACGCCCCCTACACCGGCGTGGGGACCGGATACCAGGACTGAAACGCCAATAAATTGGCCAGCACCGAAGCGGCCTGAAATGATGGATGACGTGGCAGACGAGGGAAACAACGGCGCTGGAGGATCAGCCGCGACGGCCGACCCCGGCACGGTGTTCGCCGCGCTGGCCGAGATCATCTACCAGGGCTCGGACTCGAGCCAGGTCTATGCGGCTATCTGTGTGGCCGCGACGCTGGTCGTCACGGGATGCGATCACGCCAGCTTGCTGGTGCGCCGCGACGGTCGCTACGTCACCGTTGGGGCCAGCGACCGCATCGCGCAGCGTATCGATGACATGGAACGTACGGCCGGGGACGGGCCGTGCGTCGACGCCATCGAAGAAGAGACACCGCAGATCGAAACGGATCTCACGACACCGAACGAGTGGCCGCAGCTGGCCGCCCGTCTGGTCGCCGAGACGCCCGTGCGCGGTGCGATGGGCTTTCGCATCCTGGTCGATAAGCGCAAAACCGGTGCGCTCAATCTCTTCAGCGACAAGCCCAACGTCTTTGACGCCGAGTCCGCCGGCCAGGCCATCGTGCTGGCATCGTTCGCCAGCGTGGCGATCAACGCCGTCGCTCAGGGTGAGGACGTCGCCACCTTGCGGCGTGGCCTGATGAGCAACCGGGAAATCGGGAAGGCCGTGGGCATGCTGATGATGTTGAACGGCGTGGACGAGCACGAGGCCTTCGACGTGCTACGGCGGTATTCCCAGGATCTGAACATCAAACTCGCCGATGTGGCGCGGACAGTGATCGAGCACCGGGGCAACCCGGTATTCGGCGACCAGCGGTCGTCGAGCGAGCGCTAGCCGCCTACTCGGGCAGCCGTAACTCGGGTTTCTCGACCTCTTCGATGTTGACGTCTTTGAAGGTGACCACCCGCACGTGCTTGACGAACCGGGCCGGGCGATACATATCCCACACCCACGCGTCAGAAAGCCGCAGCTCGAAGTACACCTCGCCGTCCGCGTTGCGCGGCACCATCTCCACACCGTTTGCCAAGTAGAACCGACGCTCGGTTTCCACCACGTAGCTGAACTGGCCCACGATGTCCTTATATTCGCGGTACAGCGAGAGCTCCATCTCGGTTTCGTACTTTTCGAGATCTTCGGCACTCATCTGCTCAGCGTCCTTCTCCGTTGCCCCACTCAGCCCATTCGGGTTCCATCTTTCCCCACCTGTTGGCGGCCTGTTGAACCGGTGTGCCCGGCGTGGTTGCCACTCGCCGGACATTGATGAATGAATACCGATGCTCGGGACACGGGCCCCGCTCGTTCAGCGCGGCAGAGTGCGCACCGGTGCTGTAGCCCTTGTGCTCGGCGAACCCATAGCCCGGATGATCGGCATCCATCGCCACCATCAACCGGTCCCGGCTGACCTTGGCCAGCACGCTGGCTGCGGCGATACAGGCCGCCGCCGCGTCTCCGCCGATCACCGGCAGCGATGGCACCGGCAGCCCCGGCACTCGGAAACCGTCGCTGAGCACGTAGCCGGGACGCACCGGGAGCCCGGCTACCGCCCGCCGCATGCCTTCGATGTTGGCCACATGCACGCCGCGGCGGTCAACCTCGGCTGACGGGATGAACACCACGTGGTAGGCCAGCGCGTACCGGCAAATCAACGGGTACAGCGTCTCCCGTGTCTTTTCGGTGAGCTTTTTCGAATCATCCAGGGCACTAAGCCTTTCCAGTCGCCCGGGACCCAGCACGCAGGCCGCGACCACCAGGGGCCCGGCGCATGCCCCGCGGCCGACCTCGTCCACTCCGGCGACCGGTCCAAGACCGCTGCGGTACAGCGCCGACTCCAGGGTGCGCAAGCCGGAGGATTTACGGATCACCGTCCGTGGCGGCCAAGTGGTGGCCATGGCTAGTGATTCTGCTGCGGATTCACCGAACTCACACCACCCCATCGCGACGGCGGCCACACAATGAACCTTGCCTTACCGATGACGTTGTCCACCGGCACGGTGCCCGCCATGGGATCACCCGTGCACAACAGCCCATCCATTGCGTCGGTGGGGGTGCTGGTGCAGTGCGCCCGGGAGTCCGCCGAATGAGTGCGGTTGTCCCCCATCACCCACAACCGCCCCTGCGGGACGCTGACCGGCCCGAACTCTGGGCCCAGGCACGGGTACACCGACGGGTCTGCGTTCATCGTTGCCGGATCCAGATATGGCTCCTTCAAACGCGCGCCGTTGACCGTCAGCCCAGTATTGCTTCGGCACTGCACGGTCTGTCCGCCCACCGCGATCACGCGCTTGACCAGGTCGTTCTCGTCAGGCGGCACAAAGCCGATGAAGGACAGCGCATTCTGCAGCCAGCGCACCACGGTGTCGTGCGAGCGGATCGACTTGTAGCCGACGTTCCACGACGGCGGCCCCTTG
>Ga0210396_10006538_pt1 | contig 11158 bp, 12 predicted proteins | sample IncBWH17OmetaG_FD_155466 | JGI IMG/M metagenome (GOLD analysis project Ga0210396, IMG submission 155466) | Forest soil microbial communities from Barre Woods Harvard Forest LTER site, Petersham, Massachusetts, United States - Inc-BW-H-17-O ...
CGAGCGGCTTCAAACCCAAGTTGTAGTAATCGAAAGCGAGCCGCGCTCTTCTTCGCCCTCTCCCTCTCGGAGAGGGCTGGGGTGAGGGACCGGACAAGAGAGTCTCCCGAGCATTCCCCTCACCTCTGCCCTCTCCCGGAGGGAGAGGGCGCCCCAGAATTCCACAGGCTCCTCAAGCGGCGGCGACAATCTTCGCCAACTCATCGGGCTTCCGCGGCTCGCGCATGGGCACTTCCTGGTAGTAGGCGATCTTGCCGGTCTTGTCGATGACGACCGTGCCGCGTTTGGTGCAGTTGTACGGCTCCTCGCCGGCCCACATGCCGTAGGCTTTGGCCATCTTGCGGGTCGGATCGGCCAGCAGCGAATAGGGAATGTTGTACTGCTTCTTGTACGCCGCGTGGGAGAAGGGGCTGTCGCAGCTCACGCCGAACACCACCGTGTCCGCTGATCCGCCCGAAATTCTCGGCAAGTCCGGCCCGAACGAACAGTGTTCCTGCGTACAGACCGGCGAAAAATCCATCGGATAAAACAGCAGCACGACCTTCTTGCCGCGCAGGTCCGCCAGCTTCACCGGGTTCTTGTTCTCATCCATCACCGCAAAATCCGGCGCGGGATCGCCGGCTTTCAGAGGTTGATTGTTCATGGCCGACTCCTGTAGGGCGGGCACTGCCCGCCGGCACCAACACCCTGGCGGGCAGTGCCCGCCCTACAGCGGCATGGTAGGTGCAGGGCCGGAATCGAGCAATTGCGGCCCGCCGTGAGTTATACTCCCGCCAGCGCGCTGACATGACTTTTCCCGTCTATCTGAGCCTGTTCGGCCACCGCCTCCACCCGCACCTGGTCATGGAGCTGATCGCCTACACCGGCGGTTTTCAACTCTATCGCATGACGCGATCGCGATGGCCGCGGGCAAATGCGCCATTCGAGCAGGCCCTTTGGCTCTTTGTGGGCGCCGTCTTCGGCGCGCTCGTCGGCTCCAAGGTGCTGGCCTGGATCGAATCTCTCCCGGACTATTGGCCGCACCGTTTCGATCCACAGACGTGGATGGGCGGCAAGACCATCGTCGGCGGGCTTCTGGGCGGCTGGGCCGGGGTCGAGATCGCCAAGAAACTCGTCGGCGTCAATCACTCCACCGGCGACGCATTCGTCTTCCCCCTCATCTTCGGCATGTCCGTGGGGCGGATCGGCTGCTTCCTCACCGGACTCGACGATCACACCTACGGCGTCGCGACTACGCTGCCGTGGGGTGTCGATTTCGGTGACGGCGTCTTCCGTCATCCCACTCAGCTCTACGACATCGTTTTCCTGACGGTACTCGCTCTCGCACTATACATCTACGCGCGTACCCCCCGTGTCCAGCGAAGCGGCGTCATGTTTCGGCTGTTCCTTATGAGTTACCTGCTCTACCGTGTGGCGATCGAGATGATCAAGCCGGTCTTTGCGCCTTACGCCGGGCTCAGTGCAATTCAACTGGCATCGCTGTATGGGACATTCGTTTGCTTGATCCAGCTACTCACCGGGCGAGGACTGAAGTCTCGTGTGCTGCAGGAGAACGAGCTGCCCATCGAGGTGACGGCATGACAACATCGGGCGAGCCCAGTCGTTCGAATCCCGCAAACCCCGAGGCATGGGCCGGCGAACTGCGAGTCAATCTCATTCGACTTGTCGCGATCGCACTTTTTTACGGCCGGCATCTCATTGAATGGGCAATGGCTGACAGGGGTGCGGCAGTTCGCGGCCAATATCACGTCACCGTCACATTGGTGGTGATCGCCTGGTGCTTTGAGGCGGCAGTCCTGCACGCCTGGCTCCTGAGCCCTCGTTACGATCCGTGGCTGAAGTATTTCGCCGTTCTCTGGGACGCCATCATGATCGTGTTCTTTTGCGTCGTTGCAGGCGGACCGGGAACGCCGTTGCTTCTGCTCTTTTTCGCGTTGATCGCCTCAGCACCGCTTCGCCTGTCGATCGGTCTGGTGTACGCAGCGACCACCGCCGCAATGCTCGGATACCTGTTCGTCTTGGGGCACTATGCGTGGTACAAGGTCGGGTTCCACCGCTACTACGCCTCACCGGAACTCCGCATCCCCCGCAATCAGGAAGCGATCACTCTCCTGGCGATGCTGGTGTGCGGGCTTTTTGCCGGCCAGGTTGTCAGACAAATGCGCCGGCTGACCGGCGGACAAACCGCCAAGATCTCTTCGGAGGAGCCGGCTTGAACGGGATCAAGATCGTCTGTTCGCATTGCGGTCGCTGGCTCAGCGTCAGCGAAAACGCGCCGGCGCGATTAATCTGCCCCAATTGTCTACACACCGTAGAGAACCCTGCCAGAGGCGCCGATCCGACACCTGTCCTTCCGCTGGCCAAACAGGTTCGAGCCGATTCCGTCCGGGCCAGCGTGGTCCTTTTCCTGCTACTCCCCCTGCTGATCATTTGGGGAGTTGTCAATGTGGTCGCGGCGATGGGATGGAGCAGCGCCGTGGGTCCTGTAGTCATCTTCGGCTCCGTCGCCGCGCTCGTTCTCTATAGCTGGCTTGCAATCCCGCAAGACAAAAAAACGATGCCCAGCGCCAAGGCCATGGAGCCACCAACGATGCCTTCCAGCCCGCCCCTGAAGCCTGCCGGGCCTGTTCTCGAATATGCATTGCCGGAACAGCAGCGGCCCCCGCCTCGTCCCCGGCCGAAAGTAGGATGCGTTGAGGGAATGACGTGGGTAATTCTTGGATTCGTCATCGGCGGAGGGATATCCGCCATCGCGTGGATCCCGATGTACGACTTTTTCGAGCGGAGCGCCCCGGCGGCGGTATTCGTCGTGCCCGGCGCAAAACTCATCATCGCGATCTCGCTCCTGGTAACGTGGCGACGATACCGGTTCGCGGGAATTGGGTTGTTGCTTTCAATCGGACTGGGTGCGCTAATCTTTGCGGGCTCGTTCCTGGCCCACTGCCACCCCATTTGAGAAGTCGCCGTGTACCTGGAGCATTAAGGCAACGGAGCCGCTTATGACACAGCCCCCGCCTATTCCTGATTACGCGAAGCAAAGCCCGGCGCCCGCGCCGCGTCGTCCGCTGTTACAAGTGTTCGGCGGGCTGGTGCTGGGCGGGGCGATTTCCGCCGTGGCCTGGATCGCCATGTGGAACATCCTGCATATCGATAACGACGTTCTTCCCGTCGTCGTCGTCGTCGCTGCGGCGAAGCTCGCGCTTTCGATTTTCCTGATCATGGCATCGACGCGATTGCGGTTCGCCGGCATCGGACTGCTGCTCTCGATCCCGCTGGGAGCGCTGATCTTCTTCGGCGCGTGCGTCGGGCAGTTGAGCTTTCACTGACGGGGCATTCATGTCGGAGCCGTCGCCGTCTGATCCAGCCTCCATTGATGAGAGCGAGCGCCCGGTGCTGGATTACCGTCGGCCGGGCAATTCGGAGCAATACACCAAACCGTCCCGGCATCAGCTTCCCCCAAAGTTCGCGTTTGGCTTTCTCGGAGCGGTAGGCGTGCTGTGCGTCGGCTGGCCACTCCTCGCGGAAAGGCCGGTCCACCACCTCGTGGTTTTCATTGCCGCAGGCCTGGCAGCAGTCGGAGTGGCGATGTTGAGTGTTGCCAAATCCCGGCTCGCCGGCGCTGGCGTCGTTTGCGCCGTTGCCCTGTGGTTGCTGTTGGTCGGGACCTGCTCGGCGATCGGATTTGTCAAACCCGGCGTCCTTTAACCACGGCCGTTTGGCCTCTGGTATGATTCCCATCCATGCCCGATCGCCCCTACCTCTTCTACGAGCTGACCAACAGCCTTTGCCACCATTGCCTGCGAAAAGTCGAGGCAAAGGTGGTGATCGAGGGGGAGAATGTTTTCCTGCACAAATGGTGCCCCGAGCACCGGTCTTCCAAGGTTCTGATATCGACGGATGCCGAGTATTACAAGCTTTCCCGGCAGACGCTCAAGCCCGGGCAGATGCCGCTGAAGTTCAACACGCCGATCAGGTATGGATGTCCTTATGATTGCGGCCTGTGCCCGGATCACGAGCAGCACAGTTGCCTGACGCTGGTGGAAGTGACCGACCAGTGCAATCTCGCGTGTCCGATCTGCTATTCCGAATCCTCGCCGCACCGGCTGGAGCACCGGTCGCTATCGCAGATCGAGTTCATGCTGGATTGCATCGTGCGCAACGAGGGCGAGCCGGACGTGGTGCAGATCAGCGGCGGCGAGCCGACGATTCATCCCGATTTCTTCGCCATCCTCGATGCCGCCAAGCGCCGCCCGATCAAACACCTGATGCTGAATACCAACGGGGTTCGCATCGCGCAAGATGCGCAGTTTGCCAAACGGCTGGCCTCGTACATGCCGCGATTCGAGATTTATCTCCAGTTCGATTCGCTTGAACCTGACGCGCTGCGGGCGCTGCGGGGCGAGGATTTGTCCGACGTCCGCCGTAAGGCGATCGACCGGCTCAACGAGCACGGCGTCTCGACAACACTGGTCGTCACGCTCAAGAAGGGATTGAATGACCATGAGATCGGCGGCATTCTGGATTTTGCCATCAGGCAGCCGTGTGTCCGCGGCGTGACCTTCCAGCCGATCCAGGTGGCCGGACGACTCGAGAATTTCGACCCGGCCCGCGACCGCCTCACCCTGAGTGAGGTGCGGCAGCAGATTCTCCGCCAGTTTCCGCAGTTCAAGCCGAACGACGTGATCCCCGTGCCGTGCCATCCCGATTGCCTGGCGATGGCCTATGCCCTCAAGCTCGACGGGCAGTTCATCCCCCTCACCGGAATGATCGATCCCAAGCTCCTGCTGCACGGCCAAGGCAACACGATCATGTACGAGCAGAACACGTCGCTCCGCGGCGAGCTGTTCAAGCTCTTCTCGACCGCCGCCTCCCCGACCTCCTCGGCGACGTCGCTCAAGCAGTTGCTCTGCTGCCTTCCGCTCGTGGAGGCGCCCGCCGACATCACCTATCAAAACGTCTTCCGTGTGATCATCATGCAGTTCCTGGACGCATACAACTTCGACGTGCGCTCGGTGAAAAAAACCTGCGTGCACATCGTCCACCCCGATGGGCGGATCATCCCGTTCGACACGTACAACATGTTCTATCGCGATCAGAAGGCGGTCGGCCTGGAGCGGCTGAGGGAGCAGGTCGTTCAGATCGGCACGCCGCGATCGAGGGAAGTCGCAATTGGCTGATGATCCGCCGCCCAAATCCGTAGATGAGCGAAAGGTTCTCGATTATCGAACGCCCGAAGACCGTTCCGTTGCCCGGCGCAGGGCCGTTGGGGCGGCGACCGCAGGTTTTCTGGTATCGGCGGCAATTATCGGGTTTGCGGGGTTTGTGGTTTTTCTTCCCATCGGCCTGAGCCATCCCTATCCGCCGGGAGCGCCGAAGCATCATTGGATGCCGGTTGTTTCGTTTTTTCTTGTCGCTCTCATCGCCTTCATGCTCGCGGCCTATGTCGGGCGGACGCGCCTCCTCTCACGATTCTTTTTGCTGGGCTTCCTCATAGGAACCGGCTTCCTGGGCTTGCTCGAAGGGGTTTGCTTTCTGCCTCGGTCGTGAACAAGAGTTCGGGCCGGCGCCCGCTAAGCTCGATCTTCCACAAAGTCAGCGTGATTTCGACGAGCGCCCGGTGGGGGTTCTGGTTCACTTCACTTGTCTCACTGTCTCACTGGACAACCCCCGGCGTTGCCTGCACTATCCCCGCACGCATGTTGTTTGAATCTGAGAACCGCGCAAGGATCCTTGCAGAATCCGTTCTAATCGTCGGGGTCACGGTCCTGTATGTGGCCACGCGGCTGGCGCTGTGGCCGGGAACGCAGGATGGCGACATCTCTCCCAAACGCCGGGCCCTGGCGCAATGGATGCCGGTGCTGGTGACGACGGCGGCGGCGCTGGCACTGCGCCAGCCGACCGTAGCAATCAATCTCGTATTCGGCACGTCGGTGGCGTGCCTGTCGCTGGTGCTGGGATTGAGCAGCTACGTCGCGCCTTTGCAGGAGCTTCCTCCCAACCGCCGGGTCTGGCCGCTGGTGCTGCCGGCGGCGCTGCTGGTGCTGCTCATCGGGTTTCGCGGCAATTTCACTTGGGTCCACGCGGTCATGCTGCTGGTCATGGGCGCATCATTTCTGGCGGTGTGGATGGAACGGCCGGCGGCAAATGCCCAGCTGGCCCCCGCCGCTGCCGCTGCCTCGCCGCGGTCATGGAAGGGAGCAATCGTGATCGCTATTGCGCTGGCCATTCTGGGCGGCTGGGCCGCCGTCAAAGGCGCAGTCGCGACCGGCGAGCAATCCCGCATGATCACCGCCCCGCTAATTGCGACGGCGGTGCTCAGCCCGCTGATGATGCTCCCGGCCCTCGGCTCCGCCACCATCGCCGCCCACCGTGGGCAGATCGGCAACGTCATCACCTCGCTGTGCGGAACCGTGCAGTTGAACCTTTGCGCCCTGCTGCCGGCCGTCATCCTCTTTGACGCGTTCGGCGGCGCCGTGCTTCATCTGAGCGACGCGACCGCCGTGGCATCGGCCGGCGGAGCGTTGCCCGCAACGCCCTTCCCCCTGGTCACCTGGCGCGTCGACGCCGTTGTCCTCCTGCTGCTGAGCTTCGCCCTTATCCCCGTCGCCTTCGGACGCTGGCTCCCGGAACGCCTCGAATCCATCTTTCTAATCATGGTGTATGCCGCGTATCTCGTTGCCGAAACCGCGCTCTCGGCTCGACTCATCCATTGAGCGCGGGGACATCGCGCTATGAGGCGGTGCGTATCGGGATTTTCTTCGGCCGCCGGCTTCTGTCTTTTGGCTTCTTCTGTATCATCCGCCCGATGGGAGTTGAAACGAAACAGATTCAGATCGATCGCAAGCCTCCCGAGGCCCAGCTTGACGATGTCATGGGCGGGTCGGCGCGGTGGGAAGTAAAGGTCGACGAACACGGCATGGTGGCCCTGGTCGACGTGATGCCACGGCTCGTGCCGGTGGGCAAAACCGCCGACTACGCGATCGTCCAGGCCGCCCGCGTTTCTTACGGCCAGGGCACCCGGCAGGTAAACGAGGACAAGGGGCTGATCCGCTACCTGGCCCGGCACCGCCACACCACGCCGTTCGAGATGGTGGAGTTCAAATTCCACCACGTGATGCCGATCTTCGTCGCCCGCCAGTGGATCCGTCACCGCACCGCCAATGTCAACGAGTACAGCGCCCGCTACTCGGTGGTCCGCGACCGCTTCTATCGCCCCAGCATCGAGAACGTCCGCAAGCAGAGCACCGTCAACCGCCAGGGCGGCGACGAACCGATCGGCGAACTCACCGCCAAAGAGTTCTGCGATTACCTGGACAAGGTCGAGCAGAGCTACGCCGATTACCAGAAGCTGATCGACAAGGGCGTCGCCCGCGAACTGGCGCGGATCGGGCTGCCGGTCAATGTCTACACCGAGTGGTATTGGAAAATCGACCTGCACAACCTGTTTCACTTTCTTTCGCTGCGCATGGACGCGCACGCCCAGCAGGAAATCCGCGATTACGCCAATGCGATGTTCGCCCTCGTCCAGCCGATCGTCCCGATCGCCAGCGAGGCGTTCCTCGATTATCAGATTGGCGCCATGCACCTGACGCGCCCGGAAATCGAGGCCCTCCGCGACGGCAAGCCGCTGGCGACCGAGAACAAGCGCGAAAACGCCGAGTGGGATGAGAAGCGGAAAAAACTGGGATTGTGAAATGTTCGCCACAGATGGACACAGATAAGAATTGAGATTCGTGCTCAGTCCCGAATCCGTATCTTCATCCTCCTATCTGTGTGCATCTGTGTTCATCGTGGCGAACTTTAATTGCCGCTGTGAGCGCCCCGCCATTATTGACGGCTCGCGCGTGCCCGCACCCATTCCACCATCGTGCGTACGCCCCAGCCGGTCGAGCCTCTGGCGTAGAGGGGCAGCTCCTTCTCGGTGTCGGCAACGCCGGCGATATCGATGTGGGCCCATGGGACGGCGTCTTTTCCTTCCCAGGGAACGAAGTAGCTCAAAAACGCCCCGCCCTGAAGCGGTGAGGCATCCCGCGCGGGGCCGGAGTTCACGAGGTCGGCGGAATCGCCCTTCATCAGTTGGCGGTGCTCGTCCCAGATCGGCAGCCGCCAGATTTTCTCGCCCGCCCTCTGGCTGGCGATTGTCAGCTCGTCGACGAGCTGGTCATTGTTGCTCATGACGCCGGCCATCGCCTTGCCCAGGGCGATGACCACGCCGCCGGTCAGCGTCGCCAGATCGACCACGGCGGCGGGCCTGTAGGTTTCGATGCCCCATGCCAGCGCATCCCCCAGCACCAGCCGGCCCTCGGCGTCCGTGTTGGTCACATCCACCGTCACTCCATTGTACATATGGAGGATGTCGCCGGGGCGGTATGAAGTTGCGCTGAGAATGTTCTCCGCGCTGGCCAGGATCCCGACCAGATGCACCGGCAGCTTGAGCTTCGCCACCGCGTACATCAGGCCGAGCACGGCCATGCCGCCCGACTTGTCGTAGATCATGCGGCCCATCTTGTCGGCGGGCTTGATCGAGATCCCGCCGCTGTCGAACGTGATCGATTTGCCGACGACCAGCAGCGGGCGGTCTTTGCTTCCGCGGCTGCCGCGATATTCCAGCACGATCATCCGCGGGGGCGTGTTGGTGCTCCCCGACCCGACGCCGAGAATCCCGCCCATCCCCAGCCGTTTCATCTCCTTTTCGTCAAGAATGCGGCATGAAAGCTTCAGCTCCGCCGCCAGTTGCTGCGCGACTTTGGCGAGTGACGGCGGGTTGATATTGTTTCCCGGCCGCGAGGCGATCGTGCGGGCGAAGTTCTGGCCCTCGCCGATGATCCGCCCGCGATCGACGGCGTCGCCGATTTGTTTCGCGTCGCCAATGATCGAGAATTCGATTGTTCTTGACTGCTCGTTTTCGGATGATTTCCGCGCGGTCCCGCGATATTCCTGATAATCGAAGCTTCCGACCACGATGCCCTCGACCAGGGCCTCGATCGCGCCGGCGATGCCGCTCACATCCCCCTTGGCGCCGGGCACGGGCGGAAAATCGGCCGGAACCGCGGGCGGCGAGATCGCGACGGATGGGAGACGATGCTTCGCGGCAGCCCTGGCCACCGCCGCCCCGGCCTCGCGCAGGCACTCGGCGGAAAACTTCTCGACATTTCCCAGTCCGACGACGACCAGCCGCCGCGGCGTCTTCCCCTCCAGCAGGTGGACGGTCAGGTCGTTGGACTTGCCGATAACGACGCCCGATGCGATCAAGCGATCCAGCGTTTCCTGCTCCGCCTGTGGCAGGGACGGATAACTCGTGGCGGACTTCGACGGCTTATGCACGAATACCGCAACCGCGTCGACGGAGGCGGGGATCGACTTGACGGTCTTGACGTTCGCGCGGGTACTGGTCGGGATCATTCTCGCTCCTTCCTGAGTCAGGGGGTGGGAGTATAGGATCGGGGCTACCCAGGGCAAAGTTTGCCCTTGTGGCACAGCCGCCCTCGGCTGTGGTCCGCCGAAGGCGGACTCAATTTGAACGGAACATTTCGACCTTCGGTCGAACACAGCCGGGGGCGGCTGTGCCACAAGATCACCCGCCGCTCACAGGCGGGATCAGCACCAGCTCGTCTCCGTCGTGAAGCTCGGTGGTCGCCGGCGTGTAGCTGCGGTTGACCGCGAACGCAACTCGCGGGAGGTAGGGCTTGAGCGCGGGATAATCCTCCGCCAGTCGCGCCGCGGCGGAAGCCGCCGTCGCGCAATCCTCCAGATCGAGCGGGATTTCCCCGGCGCCGGCGGCGTCACGCAGGATGGCAAACAGCAACACGCGCACCCGCATGGCTCACCGGAGCTTGAGGGTCCACTCGACGCCGTTCCCGACGGGCACCTCGGTGCTGGATGCGTCGGCGCGGCTTCGCACGTAGCTCATGTAATCCGCAAGCTCTTCCCGATGCGTGGTGGCATTGTCGGTGAAGACCGAACCGCTCACCCGCACCTTCGGCCAGACGATGTCGAAATAATTGCGAGCCAATGCTTTGTCGGAGGCGTCGAGAAAGGCAATGTCGAAAGGCCCCTCGATCCGCCCGGCCCATTCGGCCGCGTCCCCCAGGTGATTGACCACGGTTCGCGCCAGGCCCGCACGGCGAAACGTTTCCATCGACGACTCGTATTTCTTCGGATCGTTATCGACGGTGTGGAGCGTGCCGCCGGCCCGCTGCACCGCCGCCCCCCAGAACAGCCCGCTGAAACCGTAGCTGGTGCCCAGCTCGAGGACCCGTTTCGCTCCGGTCGCAACGGCAAATTGAAACAGCAATTGCCCCTCCTCGCGGGGAATCTGCCAGTGATCGTCGCGCTTCTTGCGAAGCTGGTCCAGTTCGTCGATCAGCGCCAGGATTTTCGCGTCAATGTTCATCGCCGGTCCATCCTACGACGGCAATCTTGAAACGGTCGGCCAATTCGAGCACCTTCGGCTTCTCCAGGATGATGGTTTTGCCCGGCTCCAGCACGATGCAGCCGGCGCGGGCGGCGGCGAGCTTCTCGATCGTCACCAGCCCGATGGTCGGAACGTCCACCCGCATGTCCTGATTGGTATTGGATACCTTGATGAGCGACCAGCCTCCCACTTTGCACAACGAGCCCGCCCGCTCGATCATGGCATTGGTGCCCTCGACGGCTTCGACCGCGATCACGTCGCGGTCGACCACCGCGATGCTCTGGCCGATGTCCATCCGGCTGATGTTGCGGCAGATTTCGTAGCCGAAGCGGATGTCCTCCCACTGCTGCGGTGTGGGCTGGCGGCGGGTCATCACTCCCGCCGTTGCCAGGTGCTCGGTGCAGTATTGGGTCGAGTCGATCAAGGTAATTCCCGCAGACGTCAACTCGTCCACGATCGCTCCGAGGATGGCCTGAGGGCGTTTGTCGCGGCGGACCACCCGCCAGATCACGCCCAGCGACCGAAGGTCCGGAATGTAGCGAAAGTATCGCCAGCGGTCATAAATTCCAGTTTTGGCGACGCGGCCCACCATGATCGCTTCGCTGCATCCGCCGGAGCGCAGGTGGCGGACCCACTGGTTCATCCGCGCGATGCTCACCCACTTGAACTGGTCGCATTCGCGCGCCAGATCCGGCCACGCATGCCCCGCAAATGCCGCACAAACGACCTTTCGGCCGGCGGTCC
>Ga0210396_10006540_pt1 | contig 11153 bp, 7 predicted proteins | sample IncBWH17OmetaG_FD_155466 | JGI IMG/M metagenome (GOLD analysis project Ga0210396, IMG submission 155466) | Forest soil microbial communities from Barre Woods Harvard Forest LTER site, Petersham, Massachusetts, United States - Inc-BW-H-17-O ...
TCCGGGCCACGACCTCGCGGACGGTCCCGATGGCCCCGGCGATGTCTTCGTAGCTCGCCGCGGCGACGAGGCCGGGTCCGGCGGGGGTGGCCACGTCGAGGAGGTAACGCGCCACGCGGCTGCGGACGGGCGCGAACACGTTGTGCGCTAGCCGTTCCTGGATGTTGAACAATGACCCGGCCATCTCCTCGGCCATGGCCCAGGCCAGCTGGCTGTCGCGCTGCGCGCGGGAGCGCAGCACCTGTGCCGACATGGCCACCACCCGGGTCGGGACCACGGCCTGGGCGGCGGCCGGGGAAACCTGGGCCACCACCGACGGCAAGCCGAGGATGTCGCCCCGGCGCGCGTAGCGGATGGTAACCTCCCGCCCGGACCGCGACGTGCGGTAGACCCGCACCAGGCCGTCCAGGATGAGGACCAGGTGAGCCGTGGGGACCTGCTCGGTCTCCGGGTACAGGACCGTCTTGGGCGGCGCGTCGATCTGGTGGGCCCGGTCGAACAGCAGCCGCCAGGTGCGCTCGGGCAGGCGGCCGAGGAAGCTGGCCTCGATCGCCCGGATCCAGTCGGCGGGCAGGTCGTCCATCACCCTCCACTTTGACAGAAGAGTCGACGGCTGGAGTCTTTTACTTTGGCATCGCCGGCGCGGCGGACTGGACCCGGGGCCTAGGCAGCGCGAGCAGCGCAGAACCACGTTGACGACACGTACCGCTTACGCTTTACTGATCCGTAAGTAAAATATCTTCTAGCCGACTGGAGGTTTTCCTATGCCGCTACCGCGCTCCGTCGGCATCCGCCGCACGGCCGTACCGGCCGCGCTGGGCGCTGCCCTCCTGCTTTTCGCGGCCGCCTGCAGCAGCTCCACCAGCAGCGGCATCGCCGCGGCCGGAGCCGCGCCTTCGGCGAAGGCGTGCTCCAACATCCCCGCAGGTCCGATCAACGTCTACAACATCGTTCCGCTCACCGGGCCGACGGCCACGTCCGGTCAGCTCATCGAGGCCATCGCGGGCGTCGCCGCCGACTACTTCAACGCGCACAGCAGCATCTGCGGCCACCAGATCGCGGTGCACAACATAGACGACAAGGGCGACCCGGCCACCTCACTCGGCATCGCCCGGCAGCTGGTCAACAGCGGGGACACGATCGTCATGCAGGACTCGTTCGGGGCGGCCGAGGACCTGATCCACCCGTACCTGATGCAGCACAAGGTGCTGATCGTGAACGGCAACGGCGCGTACTCCCTGTACAACGCGAAGCAGAACCCCTACTCCTTCAGCGTTGGCCCGTCCAACCAGGAGTACGCGCAGGTCATGGTCAACTGGGCCAAGTCGCACGGCTACAACAACATCGGCATCTTGACCGACGGCTCCTCGTTCGGGAACGAACTCACCCAGGATGCCCTGGCCGACATCAAGGCCGACGGCCTGCACCTGGTCAAGATCGTCACCTACTCCCCCACCTCGGTCGTGCTGACCACCCCGGTCGAGCAGCTCAGGCAGGCCGGCGCGCAGACCGTGTTCCCGGACGGGTTCACCGACGTCCTGCAGATCGTGCAGGCCATCAAGCAGGTCGGCTGGACCCCGCACCTGGTCGGCTGGGGCAACCTGGCCGTGTTCGGGGTCACCGCGGCCCAGGTGCCGCCGGGCACCGTGGACTCGTGCGACTACCGCTACACCACGGGTAAGCCGACGTCGACGCTGCTCACGCCCATGATCACCGGGATGCTCAAGGCGGAGGCGGCGAAGATCGGCATCAACACGCAGACCTACGGTGTCATCGGTGAGTACATCCAGTTCCAGGCGCTGGCGCACGCGATCGAGACGGCCGGCTCGCTGAACGGGCCCAAGATGGCGGCCGCGCTGGACAGCACGTCCAACCTGCCGACCGTCGTGCCCGGCCTGAACCTGACCTTCACCGCGACCCCGTCGGTACACAACGGCTATCCGCTGTCGTACTTCACCGAGTGCACGATGCAGACCGGCCCGTACGACCTGCGCTACGCGGCCAGCTGATCCGTCCGGACTCCGGGTGGCTCCCGAGCGCTCTGTCCCCGAGAGCCGCCCGGGCCCGGATATTCCGGATCCGGAATATCCGGGCCCGGAATATCCGAGCCCGGAGGAGCGGGACGGGCGGGACGGGGCGGGATAGATTGAGATTTCACAAAGAATCGAACTTTTCTCTTGACATGAGAGTTAACTGCGGACGAGGCTGCGAGCATGGCTGACAAGTGGCAACTGATCCATCCGAACCACGTCAACGCGATCGTGGACGGCTACGAAGCGACCATCGAGCACTTCCGGGACCGGGTGGGGTTCACCCTGGACCGGCGAATCCCGGACTCCGGCGACGGCACAGACGCCTGCCTGATGACGCTGGGCGGGGTGATGTTCGAGTTCTTCGCCCCCAAGGAACGCGGCGAGCGGGGCCAGGGCCGGCTGCTGAACAAGTTCGGCGACCATTACATCGGCATCGAGTACCACGTGCCCGACGTGACCAGCGCCCGGGAGTTCGCGGTCGAGAAGGAAATCCGGATCATCAACGACCTGGGGGCGGCGTTCTTCACCTACCCGGGCAACAGCTTCGGCATCGCGTTCGAGATCTACGACGGCGACTTCAAGGATCTCGCCCAGCCGGCGGGCTACTGGGAGAACCAGCAGCCACTCGGCCTGACCGGCATGGCCCGGCTGACCGTGGCGGTGGAGAGCGTCGAGGCCGCGACGGCCCGGCTGAACGAGCTGGCCTACGTCTCGGACATCGGCCCGGTGTCCCGGCCGCGGGCGGGCGCCAAGGGCGTGCAGCTGCAGGTCGGCACCGCCGTCTGGGAAATGCTCGAGCCCACCGGCGACGGGGCGCTCGCGGACTACCTGGGCCGTTACGGCCAGCGCATCCGCAGCACGGTGTTCAAGGCCGGCAGCCTGGCCGAGGTCGACAAGCACCTGACCGGCCAGGGTTTCGACCTCATCTCCGGCGACGCGGACGGCACGCTGGCCATCAACCCGGCGCAGAACAAGAACCTGCTCTTCGAGTTCACCGAGTAGCCCGCCCGGGCCATGAAGCTCGATCTGACCCCGGAGCAGGCGTTTTTCCACGGGACGACCCGCCAGTTCCTGGACGACAAGGTCCCGACCTCGCTGGTGCGCGAGCTGCGCAGCGACCCGGCCGGCTTCGGCCGCGACTTCTGGCGCCAGGGCGCCGACCTGGGCTGGACGTCGCTGCTGGTGACCGAGGCCGACGGCGGCGGCAGCGTCAGCGGTCAGGGCCTGGTCGACCTGACCCTGGTGGCGTTCGAGTTCGGCCGGTACGCCGCGCCGGGGCCGCTCACCGCGGCGAATCTGGTCACCGCGGGCGTAGCCCGGTCCGGAACCGCGCAGCAGAAGACCGAGCTGCTGCCCGGCCTGATGACCGGGGACCGGATCGGCAGCTGGGCGTACGCCGAGCCGCGCCCGTTCGACCGGCTGGGCGCGGTCGGCGTGCGGGCCACACGGAGTAACGGCATGTACCGGCTCACGGGGGTGAAGGCGCCGGTCGAGGCGGCCGGCCAGGCGGACCTGTTTCTGGTCACCGCGGTGCTGGCCAGCGAGGGCGACGAGGACGGCGGGCTGATCCAGTTCCTGGTGCCCGCCGACACGCCTGGGGTGTCGGTGCGTCCGATGCGCACGCTGGACATCACCCGCCGCTACGGGCGGGTGGCATTCGCCGACGCCGCGGTCCCGGCCTCGGCGGTGCTCGGCGAGCCAGGCAATGCGGCGGGCGACGTCGAACGGCAGCTGCAGATCGCCCTGGTCATCCAGCTGGCCGAGCTGACCGGCACGATGGACCGGGGGCTGGAGCTAACCACCGAGTGGCTGTTCAACCGGTACTCGTTCGGGCGGCCGCTGGCGTCCTACCAGGCGCTCAAGCACCGTTTCGCGGACATGCGGGCGTGGCTGGAGGCGGCCCACGCGATGGCCGACACCGCGGCGCAGCACGTCCAGAGCGAATCGGGCCGGGCCGGTGAGTACGTCAGCGCGGGCAAGTCGGTGCTGGGCGTGGCCGCCCTGGAGCTGCTGCAGGAGTGCGTGCAGTTCCACGGCGGCATCGGCGTCACCTTCGAGCACGACCTGCACCTGTACCTGCGCCGCGCGACCGTGGACGCGCAGCTGTACGGAACGGTGGCCGATCATCGCGAACGGCTGACCGCCATCTTGGAGGCCGCTGATGGCTGAGCTGGTAACGGGCACGGACGTCGAAGACCTGGCCGGCTTCCGGCACCGGCTGCGGGGCTGGCTGAAGGAGAACATGCCGGCCGCCGATCCGCGGTCGGCGCCGTACCACCAGCTGTCCGACTCCGAGGAGCTCGCGCTGGTGGGGCACCACCGCGCGCTGCAGCGGCGGCTGTACGACGGCGGATTCGCCGGGATCGTCTTCCCAAAGGAGTACGGCGGAGCCGGGCTGACCCCCGCGCACCAGGAGGTGCTCAACGAGGAGATCCGCGGCTACGAGTACCCGGCCCGCTTCCAGGTGCCCACGTTCAGCCCGTGTGCCGCGGTGATCTACGAGTTCGGCACCGAGGAGCAGAAGCAGGAGCACCTGCCCAAGATCATGCGGGGCGAGGAGATCTGGATGCAGTTCCTGTCCGAGCCCGGCGGCGGCTCGGACGTGGCCGGGGCCCAGACGACGGCCGTCCGCGACGGGGACGAATGGGTGCTCAACGGTTCCAAGATCTGGACCACCGGGGCCTGGTGGTCGGACTGGGGGCTGTGCCTGGCCCGGACGAACTGGGACGTGCCCAAGCACCGCGGCCTGTCCGTGTTCATGCTCCGGATCCATCAGCCGGGCATCGACGTGCACCGGATCGAGATGCTCAACGGGTCCCGCGAGTTCTGCCAGGAGTTCCTGACCGATCTGCGCATCCCGGACTCCGACCGGATCGGCGAGGTCGACGCCGGCTGGACGGTCGGCACCCGGTGGATGTACCACGAGAAGAGCCTGGGCATCTCGCACTACTTCATCCGCCCGGCGGGCAGCATGCGCGGGGTCAACCCGTGGGCGCCGACGCCGCTGGCCGTGGCCCGCCAGGCGGGCCGGCTGGCCGACCCGGTGGCCCGGCAGCTGGTCGGCGAGGCGCACGCGCTCAAGCTGGCCGGCCAGGAAGGCAGCGCCCGGATCTCGCGCGGCATCGCCGCCAAGCGGCTGAACGACCAGGCGGCGAGCATGTCGCGCATCCTGACCGGGGTCATCAACACCCAGCTGGCCACGATCAACCTCAAGCTCGCGGGCGCCGCCGCGGTGGCCTGGGACGACGAAGACCAGATGCTAGGCGAGATGGGCGTGGAGTTCCTCATGCGCCAGGTCAGGCAGATCAGCGGCGGGACGATCGAGATGTCCCGCAACGCGGTGAGCGAGCGGCTGCTCGGCATGCCCAGGGAGGCGCGCCGGGACAACGACGTCGCGTTCCGCGACGTGCCGCGCAGCGCGCCCAGCCGGTGAGCGGCCAGGACTGAGGGAGCGGCGATGAGCGAGCCCGACAGCGACGTCGTGGTGGTGGGTTCCGGCGGCGCGGGCATGATGGCCGCGCTGCGGTCGGCGGTGGGCGGCGCGCAGGTGACGGTGCTGGAGGTCTCGGACCTGTTCGGCGGGACCTCGGCCATCTCGGGCGGCGGGATGTGGCTGCCCCGGACCCGGCTGGCCGCCGAGGCCGGGATCGAGGACTCGCGGGACGAGGTCAAGCGGTACCTGACGTACCTGACCAGCGGCGTCACCGACGAGAGGGTGATCGACCGGTTCATCGACACCGCGCCGTCGGTCATCGACTTCATCGAGGAGCACACCGCGCTGCGGTTCTACGTCGACTGCGAGCGCCCGGACTACAAGACCACCTTCCCCGGCGCGGCCGACGCCGGGCGGCTGGTCGCGCCCAAGCTGTACGAGCTGAGCCGGCTGGGTGAGCTGCGCGCACGGCTGCGGCAGCCGGACTGGGAGGCCCGCACCCAGCCCGGCGCCAGCGGGCGGGGCATGGAGGCGATCACCCAGCAGGAGATGCAGCACTTCGCCGAGAGCAACGACCCGGCCGGCTGGATCGAGCTGTCGCGCCAGCGGGTGGCCGACGGCATCGTACCCCGCGGCTGCGCGCTGATCGGGGCCATGCTGGAGGTTGTCGCGGCGCGCGGCGCGCGGCTGTTCACCAACGCCCGGGCCCTGGAGCTGACCATGGACGGCGGCCAGGTCACCGGCGTGGTGGCCGACGTGGAGGGCGAGCGCCGGACGTTCCGCGCCACCTCGGGCGTGGTGCTGGCGGCGGGCGGCTTCGAGTGGAACGCCGAGCTGTGGCGCGGCCTGGTCCGGGTGCCCGGCGTGGTCCGGATGAGCCCGCCGTCCAACCGGGGCGACGCGCTGCGGATGGCGCAGCGGGCCGGGGCGCGGCTGGCCCTGCTGGACCAGGTCTGGTGGTCGATCACGGCCGGCGGCCAGCCCGGTCAGCTGGTGGTCAACCGGTCCGGCCGGCGGTTCATGAACGAGTGCATCACCTACAACGACTACGGCAAGATCCTGGGCTACTTCGACCCGCACACCTACCAGTTCCCGAACATCCCGGCTTACGTGATCAGCAACCGGCCGCTGGAGCCAACCGACTCCGACGTCAACCAGCTCGGCTCGCAGGTGGCCCACGTCGACGCGGCCAGCGCGCCGACCCTGCGCGAACTGGCCGAGACGATCGGCGTGGACGCGGCCAACCTGGAGGCGACCGTGGCCGAATTCGACCAGCACGCGGAGCGGGGCCAGGACCCGGCGTTCGGCCGCGGCGTGGCGGGCTGGGACCGGTGGCGCAAGCTCGACAAGACCCTGGCCAACCCGGCGCTGGCCCCCGTGGGCAGCACCGGGCCGTTCTACGCGCAGCGGGTCGTAGCGCGCTGCTTCGGCACCAAGGGCGGACCCGTCATCGACGACCAGGCCCGCATCATCGACTTCGACGGCGCGCCGATCCCCGGCCTGTACGGGGCGGGGAACTCCGTCGCGGCGCCGTTCGGCCTGGCCTACCCGGGCGGTGGCGGCACGCTGGCCCCGGCGGTGACCTTCGGCTACGTCGCGGGACAGTCGCTGACCTCCTGACCACCTGAAACCGGCGGCGGCCGGGCCGGTGGATCGCTTGACGCCGCTCACGAGACGAGTGTAAATTTTACACAAATGTAAATATATGAATGATTGATGCCCAAGGGTCGGGCCGGGACGCCCGTGGCTCATGGCGGAGCGCAATTGACCGCTTCGTCAATCGCGATGGGAGCAGGGCCCGGCGTGGCGCCCAGGACGGGATTGTCGCAGGGTCCGGCGGGCTGGAGCCACGGACCGTTCGGCATAAAAAATTTACGGAGAGATCCATGGCAGACATGAACCGAGGCCTGGACCTGTCGGTTTTCGAGACCACCACGGACTCCGAATCCGCTCAGTTCCGCTCGTTCTACCAGGACAAGCTCGGCACGCCGCACCGCGGCCTGAACTTCTGGCTCGACGTCGACCGCCCGGACGTCTTGAAGCGGTACCGCGCGTACGCGGACGACGGGACGCCCGGCGGCCTGGAAACGGTCAGGAAGGTCGGCGGCTTCAGCTTCTTCGTGTCCTACGCGATGTCGGGTTACGCCACGGGCATCAGATATCTCGTCCACATGCACCAGAGCATGGGGTTCAGCAAGGCCCAGATCCTGGAGGGCCTGGCCGTGGCGTTCCTGTACAACGGCCCGCGAGGCTCGGAGACGGTGGCCGAGGCGCTGGACGGCTACGAGTGGATCGAGCCGGCCGAGCCCGCGGTGTTCTTCGACGGCTGGGCGCCCGACCCTGGCGCGTTCAAGTCCGGGATGGACTTTTCCACCCGTGACGTGCTGGACGGCGAGATGGACCTGCTCGAAGACTGGTACCTGCGGACGATCGGCGAGATCCCGGCCTACGTCGGGTTCCTGCGCCAGCACCGGCCGCGGCTGCTGAAGTCGTGGCGGAACCGCTACGAGAACATCCTGGTCGAGCTGCCCAAGCAGGTCATGCCCTACTCCCAGCTGCACTTCAACGTGATGCGCGGCTGGGCCGACGGGATCCGGGAGAGCGTGCTGCTGGCCCGGGCGTTCGGCATGACCAAGGAGCAGGTCTACGAGCCGCTGTTCTCACCCATGGTCAACACCGGGCCCGAGGCCTACAACATCGTGAGCCAGGCGGCCGGCGACGTGCTGGCCGCCGACTGGACCTAAGGAGAGCACATGCCCGAGACCGATGTGGTCGTGCTGGGCAGCGGTGCGGCCGGGCTGGCCGCGGCGCTGACGGCCGGCGTGGGCGGCGCGGCGGTGACCGTGCTCGAGGGATCGCCGCTGTTCGGCGGGACCTCCGCGGTCTCCGGCGGCGGGATGTGGCTGCCCGGGAACACGCTGGACCCGGACTGGACCGACTCGATGCCGGCGGCCAAGGTCTACCTGAAGCGGCTGACCCTGGGCCTGGTGCCGGAGGCCGTGATCGACCGGTACCTGGCCGAATCCGGCCACATCCCCGACTTCTTCGCGGCCCATTCGCCGCTGACGTTCACCGCGGACATCGGGCGGCCCGACTACCACGCGCCCTGGGAGGGCTCGTCGCTGACCAGCCGGACCGTGTTCCCGGCGCCGTACGAGCTGCCGCGGCTCGGCGCGCTTGAGCCTTTGGTGCGGCGGCCCGGGCCGGGGGGCATCCTGCCCATTCAGCACTCCGAGGAGCAGGAGCTCGCGGCGTCCGACGACCCGGACGCGATCAACAAGCTGATCAGGGAGCGGCTGGCCAAGGGCATCGCGCTGCGCGGCGTGGCCCTGGTCGGCGGGCTGATGGAGGGATGTGTCCGGGCCGGGGTGCGGTTCGTGTCCGATACCCGCGGGCGGAGCCTGATTGTTTCCGATGGCCGGGTGGCCGGCATCCGGGCCGTCTGCGACGGGGCGGACGTGGAGTACCGGGCCCGGCTGGGGGTCATCCTGGCCTCGGGCGGGTTCGAGTGGAACCGTGACCTGTGGGACGCGTTCATGGCGGTGCCGTGGGACGGCCCGGCCACGCCGCCGGTGAACGAGGGCGACGGCCTGATCATGGCCGCCGCGGCCGGGGCCAAGCTGGCCAACCTGGACAAGGCGACCTGGATCCCGGTCCGCTATTCGGGCGAGGAATACTGCGACCGGCCCTACATGCGGTCCGGCGGGCACGGTCAGATGCCGGGCGAGATCATCGTGAACCGCCGCGGCCGGCGGTTCACCAACGAGACGCTCAACTACAACGACATCGGCCGGAACATGACCCACTTCGACCCGAGTATTTACGAGTACGACAACCACCCCAGCTACGTCATCGGCGACCGGTTGTGCCTTTCACGGTTGCAGGCCGCCGGTCCGGCGCTGGGCCCGGACCAGGGCGACGGCTGGGTGGTGGCGGACACGCTGCGCGAGGTGGCCGGCAAGCTGGACATCGACCCTGACGGGCTCTCGCAGCAGGTTCTCGAGTACAACGAGTTCGCGGCGGGGGGCACCGATCCGGTGTTCCACCGCGGCGAGAAGCCCTGGGAGATCCACTACCTGCCGGGTCACCGGACGATCGGGCCGATCAGCGAGGGCCCGTTCGTGGGGTACCGGGTGCGGGCCGGGGTGTTCGGCACCCGCGGCGGGCCGGTGATCAACTCCAGCGCGCAGATCGTCGACTTCGGCAACCGCCCGATCCCCGGGCTGTTCGGGGCCGGCAACGTGGTGGCCCACCCGTTCGCGTCGGCGTATCCGGGCGGGGGCGGCACGCTGGGGCCGGCCGTGACGTTCGGCCATGTGGCGGCCAAGTCGGTGCTAGCGGAAGGCGGGCGGTCGGTATGAGTTCCCCCGATTTCGAAGAGGCCGACATCGTGGTGGTCGGCTTCGGCGGCGCGGGCGCGGCGTGTGCGATCGCGGCGGCCGACCACGGGGCGTCGGTCATCATCCTGGAGAAGCAGCCAGAAGACCGGCATACCCCGAGCACGTACATGTCGGGCGGCATCGTGATGGCCGTCAACGACGTCGACCGGGCCGCTTCTTATATGGACCGGTGCGCGGGCGGGATGATCCCGCCTGCGGTGTCCCGGGCCTGGGCCAGCATGGCCGCGGACCTGGTCGGCTGGCTGGATCGCATCGGCGCGGACCTGGCCCTGGTCAAGGTGGGCGAGGGCGAAAACACGCAGTTCGAGGGGGCGGACGCGGTCGAGGCCTGGACCCAGTCCCGGCCGCCGGAGGAGGGGCCGCTGGTGCGGGACCTCAGCGCGCCGACGACGGTCGGGGCCATGGCCAGCGGGATGAACACCGGCGAGGCCGGGCGGCGCACCGGAGCCGAGTACTTCGACAGCCTGCGACGGGTCGTGGCTTCGCGGGAGCGGATCCGGGTGCGGTACGCCAGCCCGGCGGCCCGGCTGATGCAGGACCAGACCGGCCGGGTGACCGGCGTGCTGGTTGGGGGCGGCGGGCCGCGACGGGAGGTGCGGGCGCGGCGCGGGGTGGTGCTGACCTGCGGCGGCTACGAGTGGAACGACGAGATCAAGATCAACGCGCTGAAGGCGTCGCCGGTGTACTTCTACGGCAACCCAGGCAACACCGGCGACGGAATCCGGATGGCCCAGGCGGTGGGGGCCGACCTGTGGCACATGAACCAGATGATCGGCCGGGCCATCGGGCACTTCGAAGAGGACGGCCAGGACTACAACTTCGTGATCGGCATCCACCCGCCGGGTTACCTGATCACCGACAAGTACGGCCAGCGCTTCGCCAACGAGGTCTCGCAGGCCCAGATGAAGCACAGCTTCTACTACGAACTGCTCAAGTACGACGCGGAAAAGCAGGAGTACCCGCGCAACCCGTGCTACTGGGTGTTCGACGAGCGTCGGCTGAAGGCCGCGCCGCTGGTCTCGCTGGGCTCGGGGTTCGTGCGGGCCGGATACTACGACTGGAGCCCGGACAATTCCCGCGAGATCGCCAAGGGCTGGATCAAGAAGGCCGACTCCGTGGCCGAGCTCGCGAAGCTGGCCGGGATCGTCGATCCGGACGCACTGGCGGAAACCGTAGCGCGGTACAACGAGGGGTGCGCGGCCGGGGACGACGAGTTCGGGCGGCCGGCCGACACGCTGGTGCCGCTGGATTCGCCGCCCTATTACTGCGTGGCGATGTTCCCCGGCG
>Ga0210396_10006542_pt1 | contig 11152 bp, 6 predicted proteins | sample IncBWH17OmetaG_FD_155466 | JGI IMG/M metagenome (GOLD analysis project Ga0210396, IMG submission 155466) | Forest soil microbial communities from Barre Woods Harvard Forest LTER site, Petersham, Massachusetts, United States - Inc-BW-H-17-O ...
GACTTTGATGACCCCGGCCACCCCGGCCGCCGCCTCCAGGTGGCCAATGTTGGTCTTGACCGAGCCGACCAGGCACCGGCTGCCCGGCGCGCGGCCCTCCGCCAGGATGGTGCCCAGGGCCTTCGCTTCGATCGCGTCGCCCAGAGACGTGCCCGTGCCGTGCGCCTCGACGTAGTCGACCGTGCCGGGCGACAGATCCGCTCGGCGGTAGGCCTCGACCAACACGGCTTCCTGCGAGCCCCGGCTGGGTGCCATCAACCCGTTGGTCCGACCGTCTTGGTTGGTGGCGCTGCCGCGGATCACCGCGTAGATCGGGTCAGCATCGGCCAGCGCGCGACTCAACGGCTTGAGGACGAGGATGCCGGCGCCTTCGCCCCGTACGTATCCGTCCGCCCGGGCGTCGAAAGTCTTGCAGCGGCCGTCCGCCGCCATGACGCCGGCCTTGCTGAAGTTGATAGCGAGCGCCGGCGACAGGATGACGTTCGCGCCACCGGCCAGCGCGAGCGTGCACTCGCCCTCTCGCATGCTCCGGCATGCCAGGTGAATGGCGACCAACGACGACGAACAGGCGGTGTCGATCGCCATGCTGGGTCCGCGGAAGTCATGAACGTAGGAGAGCCGGTTGGCGGCGATGCTGAACGCGTTTCCGGTACCTGTGTAGGCGTCGATCTGCGCGGGCTGGCCAAGCTGGAGGCCGTAGTCGTTGGTGGAGATGCCGACGAACACACCGGTGCGGCTGCCCGCCAGCCGCTCCGGCACCTGCCCGGCATCCTCCAACGCCTCCCACGCCACCTCCAGCAGCAGGCGTTGCTGCGGGTCCATTCGCGCCGCCTCCCGCGGCGAGATGCCGAAGAACTCGGGGTCGAACTGGTCGACCTGGTCGAGGAAGCCGCCCCAACGGGTGGTCGCGGTCCCCGGGGCGGTCCCATTGGGGTCGTAGAAGGCATCGGCATCCCAGCGCTCCGGTGGTATTTCGCTGATGACGTCCACGCCGTCGGAGAGCAGTCGCCAGAAGGCCGCCGGCCCGTCGGCACCCGGAAACCGGCAGCCGATGCCAATAATCGCGATCGGCTCGTTCGCGCCGCCGGGCCGCCCGGCGGTCCCCACCGGTGCGTCGGGGAGTTTGGCGGCTGCGTTTCCGGCCAAATGTTGGGAGAGGAGGTCGATCGTGGGGTACTCGTAGGCGAGCGTGGGCGAAAGCTCGCGTCCGAGCCAGGCTTCCAGTGCGGTGATCAGCTGGATGGCGTGGACCGAGTCCAGGCCGTAAAAGGCGAACGGTCGGGATATGTCGATCTCCGACGGCAGCAGGTCGAGCTGCTGAGAAAGCTGGGAGACGAACCAGGCCGCGATCTCCCCCGCGCCGCGCCCTTCGCGTCCTGGTTCCGCCACGGCAGGCAGCGTCCCTGGATGGGGATCGCTTGCAGGCGCGGCGTGCCACTCAGCGAACATTTCGATTTCGCGGTCGAGGAACCGCTGCCGGCACGCTTGCCGGCGGATCTTGCCGCTCGACGTCGTCGGGATTTTCAAGGGCTCCGCCAGAAGAACCGCGTCCGCCTTGATGTCATGGCGCTCGGTGATCGCGGTGCGGATCGCGTCGATGACCGCATCGACGTCGATCTGAGCGAGCCGCTGGCGGTCGACTTCCTGTACCACTACGAGCTGTTCGGCCGAACCCGTACGCGGCGGCACGGAGAAGGCCGCTCCGCGACCGCGCAGCAGCGCAGGATGGCTGTCCTGGACCGTGGCCTCGATGTCTTCGGGGTAGTAGTTGCGGCCGCGGATGATGATGAGATCCTTCAATCGGCCCGTGACGAACAGCTCGCCTTCGAGCATGAAACCCAGGTCGCCGGTACGCAGGAACGGTCCGCGACCGGTGTCTGCGAGGAACGCCGAGAAGGTCTCCTCCGTCTCGTCCGGCTTGCCCCAGTAGCCCTGCGCGACGCTCGCGCCGGCCACCCAGATCTCCCCGACCTCGTTGGCCCGGCATGGTCGCCGGCTCACCGGGTCGACGATCAGGATCTCGTGTCCGCGCTGGGCACGGCCGCACCCTACGAGTGACGTCGCGGCCGGGTGCTCCGGCGTGACATCGACGACGTGCTGCTCACGTAGCGCACCGCTGTCCACATGTCGCACCACGGGCACGGCGGAGTCTGACCCGCCGGAGACCAGCAGGGTCGACTCCGCCAGCCCGTAGACCGGATGAAACGCCTCCGGCCGGAAACCCGCCGGGCGGAAGGCGTCGGTGAACCGCCGCAGCATGGCGGCACGCACGGGCTCCGCGCCGCACATGGCAGTCGACAGGTTGGAGAGATCGAGCGCCGCACGCTCCTCCGCGCTGCTGCGTTCGACACAGAGGTCGTAGGCGAAGTTGGGCGCGACGGTAACCGTGGCGCTGTACCGGGAAAGGGCTTCCAGCCACCGCATCGGGCGCGCAATGAAGGCCTCCGGCGGCATGAGGTGAGAAGTGGCTCCAAGCGAGTGCATCGCCAGGACGGTGCCGATGAGACCCATGTCGTGATGGAGCGGCAGCCAGAACGCGCCGATCGCCTCGTAACCGCCGCCCCATGCGCTCCGGATCGCCTCGAGGTTGTGGAGCAGATTGCCGTGTGTCACCACGACGCCTTTCGGCGAGCTGGTCGAGCCGGAGGTGTATTGCACGAAGGCGGCTGCGCTCGCGTCGACATCTGGCCCGACCCACTCCGCGGCGGCGGATGGGTTGGGGGAGTCCACGGCACACCACTGCAGGGAGCCGCCATCGGTCAAGCCGTCCATCACTGCCTTGAGCTCCGCTTGCGAACCTGCGGTGGTGAGCGCGAAGGTTGCTTGGGTATTCGTGACGATCGAGCCGATACGGCCGATCAGCTTGTTGCGCACCGGCGGGTGCACCGGTACCGCGACGGCTCCGGCATAGAGGCATCCGAAGAAACCGGCGATAAAGTCCAAGCCCGAGGGGCACATCAGCAGCACCCGTTCGCCGGCAGCGCCCTGCCGTTGCAGGGTGGAGGCGATTGCGCGGGTCCTGATGTCGAGTTCGTCGTAGGTCAGCCGATGATGTTCTTCCCCATCCGGGGTGAAGTCGAATGCGACCTTGTCTGGATGGCGTTCGGCTCGCTGCCGCAACAGGTCCACCAAAGTCCGCGCCGTGTCCTCTGGCACCTCGTCACCTCTTCTTAGTTCCATTGCGTATTTCGGGCGTTTCTGCGCTCGAAGTGAGGGCTACGCAACGATCTTCAGAAAATGACGAGGCGGCGGAAAGCCTGCGCGTACCACTGTTGGTGGTGGTGCGTGCACCATTCCCGGTGGTGATCGCCCAGCTCGGTGACGCCGGTTCCGCGCGCGCTATTGGCGGTGAAGTGCCCGCCGACGTTGCGCGGCCACCGGTTTGGGGTCGTCCTCAGTCGACCACACAGTGGTGTACACATCACCACCAATAGTGGTGGCAGCGGGCTCGCCGCACTACTCACTATCTCCGAAGATCTCTCCAGGCGCCTTTACCGAGCCGAAACACCTTGCGCAGAAAGGGAAAGACCATGCCCTCGGCGCACCCACCGACATCGCCCCCAGTAGCGAGATCTTCGGGTTCGAAAAAGCTGGGTCCGACGACGGTTTCGGATCGACTGGACAACTTGCCACAGCAGCACGCGGATGCAAACGCCGATCCCCCACAAATCTTCGGCGCGAGTCGAAACGCCCGAGACCCCGCGGTCGGGAGGAGGACCGCAGGTACCTCCAACCTCCGTCCGGTGCGTGACATGACTCCGTCGCTGGAGTTCCGCAGCATCCACGGCTACCAGTGCGCATTCCGGGTCGCCGGGTCAGGCCCCGCAGTTGTCCTAATACATGGCATCGGCGGCAACTCTTCGACGTGGAACACGGTGCAGACCAGACTGGCTCACCGGTTCACCGTGATCGCCCCCGACCTGCTCGGTCACGGCAGATCGGACAAACCGCGCACCGATTACTCCGTGGCCGCTTACGCCAACGGGCTGCGTGATCTGCTGTCGGTGCTGGGCGTCGACCGCGTCAGTTTGGTCGGGCATTCACTGGGTGGCGGCGTCGCCATGCAATTCGCTTACCAGTTTCCCGAATTGGTGCAGCGCCTCGTGCTCGTCGCCACCGGCGGGGTGACCAGGGACGTCAGCATCGCGTTGCGATTTGCGTCGCTGCCGATGGTCGGCAAAGCACTTGCGGTGCTGCGCCTTCCGGGTGCGCTGCCGGCGCTGCGGCTTGCCGGGCGGGCAGTCCAGCGGACTGCGGGTTCGACCGGATTCGGCCGCGACCTGCCCCACGCGCTTGGGGCCCTGGCCGAGCTTCCCGAACCGGCGGCTTCTGCGGCGTTCTCCCGCACACTACGTGCGGTCATCGACTGGCGTGGCCAAATGATTACGATGCTCGATCGCTGTTATCTGGTTGAACCCATTCCAATACAACTCATTTGGGGTCAGCAGGACTCGGTGATCCCGGTGCGTCACGCCAGGCTGGCACAGGCGGCCATGCCAGGTTCGCGGCTGACGATATTCGACCGCTGCGGGCATTTCCCGTTCCATGATGATCCGGACCGGTTCATCGAAGTGGTGGAGTGTTTCATCAACTCCACCCAGCCCGCCGCCTATGACCAGGAGCTGCTGCGACGCTTGCTGCGCACCAGGCTGCACCAGCACGCCACATCGGGACCGATCGCCGCCCGCTCTCTGGCAGAAGACGTCACCGACTCGAGTGGTCAACTACGCGTGCTTGGCGCATCCGCTGAAGTCGGCTCTCAGCGACAAGTTCAAATGGATACCGCTGAGCGAGAACCAAGCCCTACCATGGCCTGTCCCTGAACATTAAAAGGCTAGTAGGTCCGCCGTTTGCTGGCAGTCCGAGCCGCCTGGTTGCGCCGGGGTGGCGATCGCTGCGGTGATGCGGGTGCCGCGTCCGGGCGCGGTGTTGACAACGAGGTGCCCGCCGATGGCTGACAGACGGTCGGTCATGTTGGTCAGCCCGGTGCCGATGGTCGCGGGGTCGAATCCGCGGCCGGTGTCGCTGATCGTGAGGGTAAGCATCCGGTCGTCGGCATTGGCCGTGATCGTGACCGTGGTGCCGACTCCGCCGTGTTTGGCGGCATTTTGCAGCGCTTCGCTGCAGCAGAAATAGAGGGCGGCCTCGATCGAAGCGGGGTAGCGGCCGAGGTCGTGCAGGTTGAGCCGCACGGGGATCGAGGCGCGCCCGGCGACCGCCGGCAAGGCTTGGGCCAGACCGCCGCTGACGAGCGCCGGGGGGTAAATACCCTGGGCGAGTCTGCGGATCTCGGCGATTGCGGTCTCCAGCAGCCCGGACGCTTCGATGAGCAGCTGCTGATATCGGTCGTGTTCGGCGGTGCGGGCGAGTTGGATGAGCACCGCCAGAGCGACAAGGTTTTGTTGGGCGCCGTCATGCAGGTCACGTTCCAGGCGGCGCCGTTCCTCGTCAGCGGCGGTGATAAGCCGGGTACGTGAGGCCGCGAGTTGGGCGGCGCGCTCGGCAAGCTGTGCCTCTGACGTCCTCAGTGCGTTGGCGTTGTTCCACACAATCACCAGGATCTGAAGGGTAAGGTACGGCAGTCCTGCGACGATGAATGCAGTCTCGATCCAGCGAGGTGATTGCCCGTCTAGGTGCGAAATATTCTGAAAGCGTGCTAGTGCACCCAGAGCCAGTGCGCAGCCGGCAGTGATCACGGCGAAAGCCAGCCCTCGCTGCCAGCGGATATAGGGCTCGGCGAAAACGACGGGCACCAGGGCCCCGAGCATCCAAATCGGCAGCAGGGCCGGTGTGATGAACGTAAGGAGCAAAACGCTGGCCCAGGTACCGATACAAAACAGTGTGGTCGATCGCTGATATCTCCTGTGCCGTGCCAGGCGCAGCGCGGCGGCCAACACGCCACACTGCACGGCGCAGACCGCAACGATGGCCAGCAACCAGGGGGCCCGCACCACCCATGTGTACTCCCAAAGCGGCAGCAAGACGCCAAGACCGCAGTACCAGGCCAGGTGACCACCAAGGACCAGCAGAAAGCGTTCCGCCTTAAAGCGGTCAATGAGGTCGTAACCCAACAAAGACGAAGACCGGATCGCCGCGAGAAGGAGGACCTTCGGCACCCGCCAGTAGGGCACCGATCCGGCCGCCGTCGTGGACATCAGTCGGCTGTTCGCCATAACCGAGTCAGCAGAGCTGGACTTAGGTGTTCTTTGTGCAGGTAGGCCGCCGCGCCGCAGTCCGCGGCCCCAGCGGGAAGGTCCTCGACGTCGTAGGTTGACATCAGCACGACCATCAAGTCTGGATGTGCGGCGCAAAGTCGCCGCGTCGCTTCGATGCCTCCCATTCCCGGCATGTGAATATCCATCAACACGATTCCGACACCGCCGTCCGGAATGAGTTCGATCGAGGATTCACCGGTCTGGCATTCGCCGGCCATGACGAAATCGTCCATGGTGGCGAGGGTGGCGGCGGTAGCCAGCCGGAAACTGGCCTGGTCGTCGACAACCCAGACTCGCACCCGCTCGTCCAACACCTTGTCATCGTGCGGGGCCGATTAGCCGCACACCATGGTGTGCACACCACACTTTCCACGTGAACACCAGACCTTTAAACAGCGACGCAGTCGTCGAGGAACATCAGCACAGCCTTGACGCGCCGATCAACAGAGTCGTCGATGGTCAACTCCAACTTGGCGAAGATCGAATTGATGTGCTTTTCCACCGCCCGTTGAGACAAAAACAGCCGTTGCGCCACGATGCGATTGCTGAAGCCGGTTGCCAATTCGCCGAGAACCTCGCGTTCTCTGGGGGTCAATCTACTGAGCGGTGCCGCGGAGCGCGGCTGGGCGAGCAGCGCCTCCACTACCAGCGGATCGAGCACAGTTCCACCGGCCGCGACTTGGTGCACCGCCTCGCTGAGTTCGTCGAAATGCGAAACACGTTCTTTCAGCAGATAGCCGCGGGCCGCGGTACCGCCCGCCAGCAACCCCGCCGCGTAGTGCGGGTCCGCGTATTGCGACAACACGATCACCCCGGTGTCCGGATGCGCCGTCCGCATCCACCGTGCCAGCCGGATGCCCTCATCGGTCGACGTCGGTGGCATGCGAACGTCGGTGACCAACATCGTCGGTTGATGCTTTTCGACGAGTTCGACCGTGGAGTCGTAATCCTCGGCGACACCGACGACAGTCACGTCGGCGTCGGTCGATAACGCCCGGTAAATGCTGTCCCGTACCAGCAGGCAATCCTCTGCAATCAGGACCGAGATGCGAGCACTCACCGTGATACCGTCCTTCCCCGGTCGTTCATGATCACGCAATCACGATCGGTATGCGAAGCCGTCTGTGTGGATTGTTGAAAATATCCGCGCATCGGCGCCGTTTGGCTTGAGTAGTGCACTACCTGATTTGGCGACTCCTCGGCAGTTGTGGCGTGCGTGCGGGTGCGGCTCGCCAACCCGACCTGCAAAGCAGCGCTTTTCACCGTGCCACGATGAGGCCGCGGATGGTCGCGGCCAACTGTTCGCGATCGCAGATGTCGTGACCAGATTCGCTATCTCGCGTTCACGCATCGTCAAGGGCGGCGGGTGCGCGGCGAAGTCCAGTGCGGGCGTGCGAATAACGCCGCATTCGGCCCGTCGCGGATCTGATAGACCCGCGGCACGGACAGCCCGGCCGCCTCGGTGATTTGCTCACCGGGGATGCCACTCTCGAATCCCTCGCGGATCAGGCGGCGCAGCTCGGCGTCGGCATCGTCGAGTGCCGTCCGACGACGATCCGCAACGACCGAGCGTCTTTCGGCGTGCGTTCTCAGCTAACACTTAAGCGAATACCGGTTAACCGGAACAGAGTAATGGGCGTCAGCCCCAACGACACCGCGTCGCAGCAGCGCAACCTGGCAGGCGCTGCCGCGGTGGCCATCGCGGCCGCACCAACGGCCATGGCTGAACCGGCAGCGGTCCAGCAGCCACCGGGCCCGTGGGGCCCGCCGCCGCCGTTCCCGCCGCCGGTCCCGTGGGGTTGGTGACTCCTTCGGCCGGGCCGACGACGACGTGAACACGCCGAGCTGATAGCAGGGGCTGAACGCACGACCGCGGCGGCTGCGGGGAGTACACGCCTCAGTTTCTTTAGAAGAGCCCCGTCTTGTGGTTCTGAGCAGTCGGTGTGGGGATCGTAGTCCAGGCGCGTTGGGCGAGAAGGCGCATGCCGTTGAGTCCGACGATGACGGTGGATCCTTCGTGCCCGGCGACGCCGAGTGGCAGGGGTAGTTGTCCTAATAGGTCCCAGAGCACCAGTCCGGTGATGAATGTGGTCGCGATGGCCAGGTTGGCGATCACGATGCGGCGGGCGCGGCGCGATAGTGCGATCACCGCGGGGAGGGTGGCGAGGTCGTCACGGACGATGACGGCGTCGGCGGTCTCGAGGGCCAGGTCGGATCCGGCGCGGCCCATCGCGACGCCGCTGTGTGCGGCGGCCAGGGCGGGAGCGTCGTTAACGCCGTCCCCGACGAGCAGCACGCGCCGGCCGGCGTCCTCGAGTTCGCGGACAGCGCTGACTTTGTCTTGCGGCAGCAGGCCGGCGCGGACGTCGGTAATTCCGATTTGCGCGCCGAGTGTGGTTGCGGCGCGGGGGTTGTCGCCGGTCAGCAGAACCGGTGCGGTGCCGGTAAGTGCGGTCAGTTCGGCGACGGTGTCAGCGGCTCGGGAGCGCAGTTGGTCGGCCAGTGCCAGGATGCCGGCTGTGGCACCGTCGACGACGACGATCACCACCGTCTTGCCGGCGGCTTCCAAATCGGCCACCGCGGCGGTCATCGTGGTCGAGGTATCAGCGTTGGACAGCAGATGCCGGGGGCTGCCGACTTCGACGGTATGACCGTCGATGGTGGCACGGACCCCGCGTCCGGGCGCGGAGTCGAAATCCTGGGTCGTGGGTAGCCGCAGGCCACGTTCGGTGGCGGCGGCCACGATCGCCTGAGCCAGCGGGTGTTCGCTGGGATGTTCGGCGGCCGCGGCCCAGGTGAGGATGGTTTCGGCGTCGTAGCGCGTTTCGTCAATTGCCTGTAGATCGGCCAGCCGGGGTGCGCCCTGGGTCAGGGTGCCGGTCTTGTCGAGCGCGACGGCGGTGATCGAACCGAGTTGTTCCATCACGACCGCGGATTTAACCAGGACGCCGTTGCGTCCGGCGGTGGCCATCGCGGCCAGCAGCGGTGGCATGGTCGCCAGCACCACCGCGCACGGGGACGCGACGATCATGAAGGTCATCGCCCGCAGCAGCGCCGGCTGCAACGGGGCGCCCACGGCGAGCGGGATGAAGAACACCGCCAAGGTGGCGGCCACCACCCCGATCGAGTAGTACTGCTCGACCTTCTCGATGAACAATTGGGCTTTAGCTTTGGTGGCCGAAGCCTGCTGCACCATGGTCACGATGCGGGCGACAACGGTGTCGGCGGCGGCCCGGTCGACCCGGATCCGCAGCACTCCGGTGCCGTTCAGCGTGCCGGCGAACACCTCGTCTCCGGGGTGTTTGGCGACCGGTAGCGGTTCACCGGTGATCGAGGCCTGATCCACGTCGCTGGCGCCCGAGATGACCTGCCCATCGCCGCCGATCCGCTCACCGGGGCGCACCACGATGATGTCCCCGACGCACAGAGCGGCCGCATCGACCACGGTCTCATGTCCGGATTCGGTGATCACGGTGGCACTCTGGGGGGCCAGATCAAGCAGGCTGCGCACCGAGTCCGCGGTTCGCTGAGTCAGAAACGCTTCCAGCGCACCGGATGTGGCGAAAATGACGATCAACAGTCCGCCGTCGAGGACCTGGCCGATCGCGGCGGCCCCGATCGCGGCCACGATCATCAACAGATCGACATCGAGGGACTTTGCCCGCAAAGCCCGCAGCCCGGCCAGCGCGGGTTCCCAGCCGCCGGTGACATAGCAGACCAGATACAGCGTCCACCACATCCACGCTGGCGCGGCGCCGAACTGGGCAGCCAACCCAACCACGAACAGGACCGTGGCCACAGTCGCCCACCGGACCTCGGGCAGCCTGAACGGACGTGTCCGGGCCGTCCGTTGACGATCGGGGGCGACGGCGGCGCAGGAGCGGTCCAGGACCGGAGACGACATCGGGAACTCCACATTCGGGGAAGACTGCGGGACACCCTCACGATACAGGAATATATGAAGATCTCTTCATAAGATCATTAGCTACGATGTAGCCATGGGTCACGGCATCAAGGGCAAAACCACCCCGCCCGCGCAGCTCGACGCCGAGTCCGCAGCATCGGTCGCAGCGACACTGCAAGCGCTGGCGACACCGAGCCGGCTGCGGATCCTGACCCGCCTACGCCACGGCGCGTGCTCGGTCAACGACCTCTCGGCGGCCGTGGAAATGGAACAGTCCGCGGTCTCCCACCAGTTACGCCTTCTGCGCGCAATGGGATTGGTCACCGGAGCCCGCAACGGACGCAGCGTCATCTACGCCCTCTACGACAACCACGTCGCAATGCTCCTCGACGAGGCCGTCTACCACATCGAACACCTCGGGCTCGGCGTCCCCGACGAACCCTCCGCGACCGCCTGAACGGTATTGCTGTTCGCGCTGCGCGCCAACCAACTCACCCCAACACGACACTAGGCGAAATGTGCCCAGCGCCACGCGGATCTATGCTCCGCGCATGCGCGACATCGAAGTCATCGACTTCGAGCTCCGACTCCTGGTGGCGATTCGCCACATGGCCCGTGAGGCGGGAGGTCGCACGCCAAATACGGCGCGGACAGACGAACTGCTGGACGAGCGCTCGGCAACTATGGTGTTGAACACCACGGTTGGGTCTGCATAGGCGAGACCACTACGCAGCTCCGCCGCCCGTCACTTCAGTAGTCGGCGATGTTCCAGGTGCGCAGGTGGCGCCTCATGACAATCATTTCTGCATGAATATTGGCATTTCTGCACCACTTAACTAGGCTCCGCGAAATGGGCAGCAGCGATGACGACACACTCCGTCGGGGACCTGACCAGCGATGATCGGGGTCAAAGGGCAGACGCCTTGAACGCTGTGTTCGACGAGGTTGGGGTCGCGTCGGAAACGCGCGTCGGAGCGTTTCGCTTCTACTTCGACGATCAACGCTGGGAATGGTCCGAGCAGGTACAGCGCAT
>Ga0210396_10006544_pt1 | contig 11151 bp, 7 predicted proteins | sample IncBWH17OmetaG_FD_155466 | JGI IMG/M metagenome (GOLD analysis project Ga0210396, IMG submission 155466) | Forest soil microbial communities from Barre Woods Harvard Forest LTER site, Petersham, Massachusetts, United States - Inc-BW-H-17-O ...
CGCCCAGCGGTCGATATGGAATCCCATTCTTACGATCCACTGCTGCGGTCCTGCTTAGCGTTCCGGCCACTAAAAGGGACGCGGCGGTCATGCCGAGAAACTCCCTCCTGCTGAAAGCCATATCCTGATTCGCAAGGACTTCTCCTCGCGCAGACGCCTTGGAACAATCCGAGCTTGATTGATTGGAGTCATTCTGATTGAGAGTCATAAGAGAGCCTCCTGCGAACGCGCGTCAATCTTATCCGAACAGGCTGTTGCTCGAGAGCGGCAAATCGCGGACTCGTTTCCCTGTTGCTGCGAAAATCGCATTACAAAACGCGGCGACAAAGGGAGGTACCCCGGGCTCTCCGACTCCAGCCGGCGGAGCGGAGCTCTCAGCAATGTAGACATTGGTCTGAGCTGGGACCTCGTTGATTCTGGCGACGGGATAGTCATTGAAATTGGATTGCTGGATTACACCATTTTTTGCAGTGATCTCTCCGCTGCGAACAATGCTTGTGCCGAAGACCACTGCGCCTTCGAATTGCGCAAGCGTTGCTTCGGGATTTACGACGATTCCCGCATCCAAAGCTGTATCTACCCGGGGGATGTTGATCTCGCCGTCAGTTGTCACCTCCACCTCAACCACCGTGGCCACATAGGTCAAGAAACTGCGATGCGCCGCGAATCCGAACCCATGACCCTTTGCGCTCTTCTTTCTGGCCCAACCGGATTTGTCAGCAACTGTTTCGATGACCTTCCGCAAACGCCCCGTTTCCCAGGGATACGTTTTGTAATCCGCACCATAGTTCGGATACTCCACGTTGGTGAAGTCCAGAGTGCGAGGCGGCCCGATCAGGTCGAGCAGATACTCCACTGGATCGCGATTGGCGAGATGGGCCAGCTCATCCGTAAAACATTGAACGGCGAAGGCATGATAGATGTTGGCCACGGATCGCAGCCATCCTATCCTGACATGAGCCTGCGCAGGACCGTTCTCGATGCGTATATTGGGTAAATCGTAGGGGAGGTCCGTCCAACCCTGTGCCAGATGCGGTGGATCGCCGTAGACGGCGTTCACGTCGAAGATCGAAGTGATGGGGGGAAACACGGATCTCTGCAGCCACGCCGTGGGTTTTCCCTTGTCATCGACCGCTGCCTTCATATACATCGCTGCCACGGCATTGTAATAGTCAAACTTGACGTCGTCTTCCCGGGTCCACACGACCTTTACGGGGCGACCCAGCTTCTTGGATAGGACGGCAGCCTCGGCAACATAGTCAGGCTTGGATTTCCTTCCGAACCCGCCACCTAACAATGTGACGTGGCAAACTACATCCGAGACTGGAATGCCCAGTTCCGAAGACACGATCGCCTGCACAGCTTGCGGATTCTGCGTGGGCGCCCAAGCGGTGACCTTTCCGTCTTTGAATTCCGCCAGTGCTACCATCGGCTCCATCGGCACGTGGGACAACAGCGGAACATAATAATCTGCCTCCACCACATTCTTGGCCGCAGAGATCTCTTTGTCTGAGTCGCCCACACTGCGGATAAGCTTCCCCGGCTTGTGCGCAGTTTCCCTTAGCTCCTTCTTGTATTCCGCGGAGTCGTAGGATACGTTCGGCCCGTTGTCCCAGGTGATCTTTAGCTTCTTGCGTCCCTGGAAAGCAGCCCAGGTGTTGTCCGCAATCACCGCAACGCCGCCCAGGGGCTGAAAAGCAGCAGGCGGCTTGAACGGATCGATTCGAAGGGTCTGGTGTACTCCCGCAACCTTCAGCGCTTCGCGATCGTCAAGGGTATTTATTTTCCCACCCAACACCGGAGGATGTTCAATCGACGCATAGACCATTCCATCGACGCGCGCGTCCATTCCATACATCGCCTTCCCAGTGCACAGCTTTTCCAGATCAACGCTGGTCATTCCCTTGCCGATGTACCGCCACTGTGAGGTCTTTTTGGTCTGGATCTGTTCTCTCTTTGGCACGGTTAGCCGCCCGGCGTCCGCAGCCAGTTCTCCGTAGCCCAAGCTCCGGCCCGTCGATTTGTGAACCACCATATGCAGCTCTGTCGAACACTCCGACGCCGGAATGTTCCAGTGCTTCGCTGCGGCCTGGATCAGCATCCACCGCGCTGCAGCGCCGCTCTCTCGCATCGTGTCAAAAAATCTCCTTACGGATTGTGAGCCGTCGGTATTTTGGTCTCCGTAGCGCTTATCGCCAATCGCCTGGTCGATCTTCACCCGCTTCCAGTCAGCATCAAGCTCATCGGCAAGCACCAGTGGCAAAGATGTGCGAATGGTCGTTCCCATCTCTGACCGATGGGCCACGATGTAGACGGTTCCATCCTGCTGAATTCCGACAAAGAGATTGGGGTGAAAGGTTGCTCGGTCTGCATCAGTCTGACCGTCTTTGGTGTGTACATGCATCAGCATCGGCGGGAGATACCGAACGGCGAGGATAAGCGCGCCCGTCCCAAAACTTCCTCTGAGGAACCTCCGACGGCTAACATTTTCGATTTGACTCATGCGGTTTTCTCCGCGGCCAACTTGATCGCCTGACGAAGGCGTTGGTAGGTTCCACAGCGGCAGATGTTACCCGCCATGGCGTCATCAATTTCCTGATCGGTAGGATGCGGACTAGTCATAAGAAGCGAGACCGCCTGCATGATCTGTCCAGACTGACAATATCCACACTGCGGAACGTTCATCCGCATCCAGGCCTCTTGCACAGGATGGAGGCCGTTTGCTCCCAGGTCCTCAATCGTACGAACCTCGCTACCTGCCGCCGCGCTCATCGGGGTAACACACGACCGGATTGCTTCGCCGTTCTTGTGAACGGTACAGGCACCGCACAGAGAGATGCCGCAGCCAAACTTTGTGCCAGTCAGCCCAAGAATGTCACGCAGGTACCACAGCAAGGGCATGGCCGGGTCGCCATCGAACGTGCAATCCACTCCGTTCACTTTGAGGTTTATCATTTGCTCCCTTTATCTCCAGACCGGACAGCATTCTGCGTGCCACGTTGCGCGACAGCGATTGGCGCATTAACCCGAGTGCATTTGGTTTCAAGATGATGGAAACGAGACACCTCATTCTCTGACGGTGTCCCTATTTCGACGCAAGTGTTGAAAGACGGTCACCGGGCTCGTGTACCGCCCAACATTTCGTTGCAGGTATTGGTGCCCTACACTGGCAAGGAAGTTGCTTCTTCTCAGGAGTGGCTGGCGCGCGTCCGATGCTTGCAGTACACGAGTTGCAAAAGAACGAGTAACAGCCTCCGGAGGATAATTTTGAAAATCAAAGGGAATCCACCATTTATCGCGGCAGTAATATGTGCCATTGTTTGGATGTTTCTAGCTGTATGGCTTCACGCGCAGGACGCGCAATTCCATGACGCACCGGCGTCCAGCGCTCATTTGAAGAATCCATATGCAGGACAGCAGGCCGCGGTCGCCGCGGGATCGAGGCTGTACGCAACGAACTGCAGCTCCTGTCATGGAACTCATGGGCAGGGAAACGGAGCGATGCCTGCCCTAGCCCAAGGACCCACGCAATCGGCGTCGGACGGAGATGTCTTCTGGTTTATTACGACCGGAGCAGTCGACAAGGGGATGCCGTCTTGGAGCACGTTATCCGAGAGGCAACGATGGCAGCTTGTCGCCTACCTGAAGTCACTCAAGAACTCCCAGAGCACACAAAGGACAATTTCCGAATCTCCCAGGCAGGGCCAGTCGAGATGAATTACGCGCCGCGACTGCTACATGAAAGTTGAACGAACAGTTGGGACTTGGTATGGACAATAAAGCGGTTTCTACAAGACACAATCTGGATCGCAGAGATTTTCTCTCTGGGATTGGCGGGGCTGCCGCGGTTGCAGCCACAACCTCGAGTCTAGCCGGGATCACGCAGGTGGCAAGTGGCCAGAATCTGCCTCAGACGGCAACCGCAACGACATCACAACCGAATGGGCGACTGCAGAACAAGGTTGCCGTGGTCACCGGCGCTGCCCGCGGGATTGGCCGCGCCGTAACCGTTGCATTTGCCCGCGAGGGGGCTGACATCATCGGCCTCGACATCTGCGCTCCGGTCGATCCGCGTTCGGGTGTTGAACCTTCGACGCAAGAGGATTTGGAGGAAACTGGGCGACTGGTTCGAACCTCCGGCCGCCGCTGGCTGGGCATCAAACTCGATCAGCGCGACCTACCCGCACTGCGGGCCGCCGGAGTCAGAGCGGAGCGTGAATTCGGTGGCATCGACATTCTGTTCGCCAACGCGGGCATCCAGAGTTTTCATCCACTCCTCGAAATGCAGGATCCAGACTGGCAAATCACGATCGACGTTAACCTGACGGGTACAGCAAACGCTGTCCGGGCCTTTGCGCCCTACCTCGTGAAGCGCGGCGGCGGACGCATCATCTTGACCTCCTCGACCCAAGGGCAGCACGGCACGAAGTTCGGAGCTTCTTACTCGGTGTCAAAGTGGGGAATTATCGGCTTAATGAAATCAGCAGCGCTCGAACTGGGGCAGTTCGACATCACCGTCAATGCTCTCATTCCCGGACTCATCAACACGCCGCTGACTCGCCATAAAGAGCGTTACGCACAGGTGCTGGAGACCGCCGGCAAGTCGCCGACAGGATTGTCGACTGCCGAGGAAGAAGAAGATGCCCGGAAGATTTTGATCACCAGGACACCGCTTGGCGTGCCATGGATCGAGCCTGACGATGTTGCGCCGGTGGTGGTCTTTCTTGCCTCCGACGCTGCGCGCATGGTTTCGGGGGCGACCTACGATGTAACCGGGGGCGATAGTGCTAACAACACGGCGTAAATTTACACAAACTGTCAGGCCTAGGCTCCGGCGTGAATATCTTAGAAAGCAAGGATTTCGGAGGGTAACCGTGAATAAAAGTATTTCAGCAGGCATGGCTGGAGAGGTTTCGCTGGGTGGGGAGCTCTCCGTCAACCGTCTCGGCTTCGGAGCAATGCGCCTTACTGGCGAAGGCATCTGGGGCCCACCAAAGGATCGGGCGGCAGCAGTAGCGGTTCTGCGCCGCGCTGTCGAACTCGACGTGAATTTCATCGACACTGCGGATTCCTATGGACCTTATGTTAGCGAGGAACTGATTGCCGAGGCTTTGTTCCCCTACCCTCCTGGTCTAGTGATTGCAACCAAGGGCGGCTGGAACCGTCCCGGCCCCGATCAGTGGACCCACGATGCAACTCCCTCTCATCTTCAGAAGGCGGTTGAGGGCAGCCTCTGGAGACTGCGACTGGACTGTATCGACGTATACCAACTGCACATTCCCGACCCTGTCGTTTCCTTCGACGCTTCGGTGGAAACTTTGGCCGAACTGCGAAACGAAGGGAAGGTTCGCTTGGTCGCATTGTCCAATGTCACAAAGGAGCACATCGAACGAGCTCGCAAAATTGTTCCGATTGCTTCTGTGCAAAACCGCTACAGCTTTGCCGATCGGGAATGGGATTACGTCGTTCGATATTGTCAGGAGAATAGGATCGCTTTCATCCCGTGGTTCCCACTAGGGGCCGGCAAAGTTGCTGGGGAAGTGCTGAACCGCATCGCCCGAGCGCACGAAGTGAACCCCACACAGATAGCCCTGGCTTGGCTTTTGCGGCGATCGCCCATCATGCTGCCGATCCCAGGGACTTCCTCGATCGAGCATCTCGAGCAGAACGTTGCGGCAGCTTCTCTGCGCTTAACGGGGGAAGAATTTGAAGAACTGTCCGAGGTCTCAGAGTTGGTGGGATCCCGGTGAAAAGAGTCTGACAGAGCACCTCTCGTCGGTGCTGGTTGCCGCGTAAGTCTTGCTTCAACCGGATTGCAGTCGGGCAGCATTACGCGTAAGCCAGAACCGTTGCACCTGAGAAGATGAGCAGACCTCCGACCCAGTGATGCCAGGTGAGGCGCTCGTGGAGAAAGATTGCGGCTAACGCAATCGCAATCACTACGCTCAGTTTGTCAACAGGAGCGACCTGCGAAGCTTCCCCGAGTTGCAGGGCTCGAAAGTAGCAAAGCCAGGACAAGCCGGTCGCAAAGCCCGATAGGATCAGAAAGATCCAGGTTCGTCTTCCGATGGTCGAGATGGACTGACTCTTCGTAAACAGAGCGACCGACCATGCGAAGACGAGAATAACCACGGTTCGGATGGCAGTCGCCAAATTCGAATTAACGTGCTCCACTCCAACCTTCGCGAGTATCGCGGTAAGTCCTGCAAAAAACGCCGATAGCAAAGCCCAGATGAACCAATTCATTTTCTTCCCGTCCTCCGACTTCCCCAGCGTGCAACTTACGGTCCCCCATGATTGCACGGGTCATCAGACTTCGGCTAATCCACATCCTAATGCAAAACTCTAATCTATATACCGCGGTCACCGGCCATTCTTGCAACCGTTAGGCAGTCGTGACAATTGCAACGGCGAGTCAACCCACCGTCGAGGCGTCCGTCGATGGACGTGGCACTCCTTCAGCAGTCCTGAAGGAGGAAAGCTATCGACCGGAACTTGATCTGAATACAGTTCCCAGGATAGCGCCCCTCGCAGCACTAGTGTGGAAACGCAATTGCAACATCACGCCGCAAATCGAACACATCTTCTAAAGACCTGCCTAGGGCGTGTGCAAGTCACCTGTAGTTGATGGAAACGTGATGTTCGAGAACCGCAACAACATTCTCTCGGGGAGGTTTGTCGCTTATGTCCAACCGATGCCTTTTGCTTTGCGCTTTCACTTGTTTGCTGTTTGCGTTCTCAACGAATGCAGCCATGCCTCAGTCCCTCACCTCCGGTGACATTACCGGAATCGTCACCGATCCTTCCGGGGCGGCAATTTCAAATGCCGGAGTCACACTGAAAAATAGTGCTACCGGCGCCACGCAGACTCACACAACTAACGATCAAGGCAGTTACCGGTTCTCTCTGCTGAGCCCTGGAGCGTACACCATTTCGGTTTCTGCTTCGAATTTCCAGGTTACTCAACAGACCGCATCTGTCACCGTCGGACAAACCACCACGTTGAATGTCCAAGTGCAACTTTCGTCTGCGACTCAAACTGTGGAAGTGACTGCGGGTGGGGACGTTGTCCAAACCGAAAACGCTGACTTAACCACTTCGTTCTCGGCGGATCAGATTGCCCAAGTGCCGAACCCCGGCAACGATTTGAGCTACATCGTGCAGACCTCCCCTGGGGCGGTCATGAACACCCAGGGGGGCTACGGCAACTCAGCTACGTTCGGACTACCGGCGACCTCAAACCTTTTCACAGTTGACGGCATGGACGAAAACGATCCGTTCCTCAACCTTAACAACAGCGGGGCCACGAACCTGCTGCTGGGCCAAAATGATATCGATCAAGCCACCGTCGTAAACAATGGTTACTCGGGCCAGTACGGAGGCCTGGCGGGCGCCAATGTGAATTACGTCACAAAGTCCGGCTCTGACAAGTGGCACGGGAATACGATCTATTGGTGGAACGGACGGACGATGAATGCCAACAACTACTTCAACAATCAAACTGGCACGGCGCGCCCGTTTGATAACGCCAACCAGTGGGCAGCATCGTTGGGCGGACCTATTCGCAAAGATAAAACCTTCTTTTTCGTCAACACAGAAGGCGTGCGGGTGCTGCTTCCCACCAGCACGAAGGTCAATATTCCGAGCCCACAGTTTGAAGCCGCGACGCTAACTCACCTGCTGGCATCACCGGCCTCGATCGCCTTCTACAACGGGTTGTTCTCGTTATGGAACAATGCGTCTGGAGCGAAGGGCGCCAAGGATGTCTTGCCCCTGGGGACCGTTGCCAATGCGGGCGATGGTTGCGGCACTTTCACAGGATTAGGTTCAGCAGCTATTCCGTGTGCCCTGCAGTTCCAGTCCACAGCTGGAAATCAGACCAATGAATGGCTACTGACGGCACGTGTCGACCAGAACTTCGGCAATAACGATCGGGCTTTTATCCACTTCCGCACGGATCACGGATTGCAGGCCACCTACACGGATCCGATCAGTCCCGCATTCAACGGAGTGAGTAAACAGCCACAATACGAAGGGCAACTTCAAGAGACGCACTCGTTCGGGAGTACTGCGGTGAACCAGGTCATCGTTTCGGGTTCATGGTACAGCGCGGTGTTCACCACCAACAGCCTTTCCGCGGCAACGGCGCTGATTCCCTTTCGTCTTGCCTTCAGCGGGAACGCGTTTTCTTCTCTTGGTCGTGATCTCAATTTATGGCCACAGGGGCGCAATGTAACCCAGCATGGAATTCTTGACGATTTTTCGAAGGTCAGAGGTAACCACACGCTCAAGGTTGGAATCAACTTCCACCGCAATGATGTCACGGATTACTCGCCAGGCATTGGCACCATCGGTTACAGCCAGGGAGAGGACCTCTCGAGCTTTTACGACGGAGTCGGAGTCAGCTATGCGCAGAACTTCTCGACTCGCCCGACGCAGCCGGTCGCAGTTTATGGCTTGGGCTTTTATGGTCAAGACGAGTGGAGTATTCGTCCCAACTTAAAGGTCACGCTTGCATTGCGGGGTGATCACAACTCCAATCCCGTGTGCCAAACTAACTGCTTCGCACGCTTCGCCACCGATTTCCTAAACATCGCCCACAGCGTGAGCACGCCTTACAACCAGGTCATTCATACCGGTCTGCATCAGGCACTGGGGGACTACACTAGTGTCAGTTGGCAGCCTCGCTTCGGATTCACTTGGTCGCCACTCAATTCGGTCAGGGGCCCCGTTATTCGCGGTGGCTTCGGCTTGTTTACCGACATGTTCCCCGCAACCATCGCGGATTATCTCTTGAACAACGCGCCTCTGAACAATCTGTTTATAACAGGAGCAGGCCCGTTGGCGCCGGGCGAGGCCGGCAACCAGGCATCTCTGGCAGCAAAGGCGAACGCCTCTTTCTTGACAGGCTTCAATGCGGGCGAGACTCTGGCCCAGATCCAGCAGCAAGATCCGCTGTTCGTACCACCGTCGTTCTATAATGCTGCCCACCGCATTATCGCTCCTCAATACGAGGAGTGGAATGTTCAGGTTGAAGAACCATTGGGAGCAAAGAGCAGTGTTGCCCTCAACTATGTTGGCAATCACGGGGTGCATGAGGCGAGCCAGAACGCGGGCCTTAATGCTTACTATCCCACGGGTTTTGGCGACCTGCCTCTCGCGGCAACCGACCCTCGCTTCGGAACCATCACCGAAGTATCCACACCAGCAGTCTCGAACTATAACGGTTTGAGTGTCACTGCGAAGCGCCAGTTTAATTCCTTGCAGGTGCAGGCGAATTACACCTGGAGTCACGCACTGGATGAAGTTTCCAATGCAGGGTTCCTGACCTACACACTGCTGACCAACACCAGCGTGCTTTCACCACAGGATCCCTTCAACTTGCGGCGCTATAACTACGGCAACGCAGACTACGACACCCGACACTACTTCAGCATGAATTATGTCTGGAATACACCATACTGGAAGGGTCCGAAGTTCGCTCTGTCGGGCTGGGTCTTTTCCGGCACCATCTTCGCGCGCAGCGGCTTGCCCTTCACGGTCGTAGATGGAAACCAAACGGGCAACCTGAGTGCTTTTAATTACGGCGGAAACCTGAGTGGCGCGGGGGCGTTCGTCTTCGCGAACTACCTTGGTGGAGCGCCAACGTCGTGCAGTTCCAGTGCCGTCAACAAACCATGCCTCACGACCGCGATGTTCTCGCCGGCCAGCAGCGGCTTTGGCACCCAGCGACGCAATCAGTTCTATGGACCGAAATACTTCGACACCGATTTCACCGTAATGAAGGATTTCACGGTCCCGCACTGGGAGGCGGCAAGATTCGGCGTTGGGGCTCAATTCTTCAACTTATTCAACCACCCCAACTTCGACCAGCCCGTAGGCGATGTCTCCAACCCAAACTTTGGCTCGATTATCAGTACGGTGAACACTCCAACCAGCATCCTGGGTTCGTTCCTTGGGGGCGATGCCTCCCCTCGACTGATTCAGTTTAAAGGGACTCTCACTTTCTGATGTTGCACTGCTCCTGCTAGGCGGCCCTCCCCGGGTCGCCTTTTTCGCGCTACAAGATATTCAAGGCGAGCGGAGTCAAGACAGCGACACTGCTGTCCGCATTTGCACTCGAATGGTGGGCGCACAAATACCCATGACAGTTAATCAACTGAGATTGAAAGATTTGAAACTCACCTATCAACAGGCGGTTTGGAAGGGTATTTGCTCACACAGGAACAACACGCCTAAGAAACGACCGTGATAAGAATAACGGAGATCATATGGAATCTTTCACGAAGGATAGGGCAAAACTCGGATTCGTTGGCCTGGGTAACATGGGAAGCCGGATCGCACAACGCCTGATCAATCATGGATACCAACTCGCGGTATACGACAAAGATGTTACCCAGACTTCAGCGCTCGGTTCATCGGGCGGTGTCATTGCCAAAAACGTTCTTGAACTCGCATGCGACTCCGGTGTGATTCTTTCCTGCCTGACCAACGATGCGGCCGTTCTCAGTGTCTATGCCGGGCCTGAAGGAGTCTTTGCCGGCGCACAACCAGGAACCGCGGTACTTGAGATGAGCACAATCTCTCCGGAGACCTCACGCGAACTACACAACGTTGGGGCGCAACATGGCATCGACGTGTTAGACGTAGCAATCTCTGGCAGTACTCCTGCGGCCGAGCAAGGCATTCTGACGCTGCTGGCGGGAGGCAATCGCGAACTGTTCCGTGCCGCTGAGCCGATATTCCAGACCATCGCAAAGCAGTACTTCCTCCTGGGCGATGCTGGATCAGGAACGGCGATGAAGCTGGTCGTCAACACGCTGTTGGGTGTTGGCATGCAGGCAATCGCTGAGGCTGTTGTCCTCGGGGAGAAAGCTGGCCTTGACCGTGACAGGTTGCTCGAAGTCTTATCAAAGACAGCAGTAATCGCGCCAGCTCACGTGGGAAAGTTGGCACGAGCAGCGGTCAACGATTACAGCCCGCAATTTCCGCTCCGGTTGATGAATAAGGATTTCGAATTGATTCTGAAGGCGGCGGCGAAGGAACACGTCTCTATGCCTGCGACAGAGGCTGCATTTTTCGTAAACTCCGAGGAATTAGCTGGCAACGATGACAAGGATTTCTCAGCCGTATTGCGGCGGATGGAAGAGG
>Ga0210396_10006546_pt1 | contig 11149 bp, 11 predicted proteins | sample IncBWH17OmetaG_FD_155466 | JGI IMG/M metagenome (GOLD analysis project Ga0210396, IMG submission 155466) | Forest soil microbial communities from Barre Woods Harvard Forest LTER site, Petersham, Massachusetts, United States - Inc-BW-H-17-O ...
CGGTCACCTGCCGCGGCAGCCACAGCCTGAGGGTAGTGGCCAGTACCCGGCCCCACGACGGCTCAGCCGCTGACCGCCTGCCTGAGGTGGGCACGGGTGGCACCGTACCGACCGCCGCCGGCTGGTGCGCCCGCGGGCGGGGGTCTAGGTTCAGCAGCGTGCCTCCGGGCGGCGCCAGACGGTTATCCTCACCCACATTCGCCACCCTTCGGCCGCACGTATCCGCGCCTCACGCGCCACAGCAGAGCACACGAGCCTGCCGATATCAACGAAAAACGCCTATTGGTAAGGAATGCATAGCACAATATGCCGAGGTCTGTGCCCGATTGCGCATTAGCGCGCCGTTTTGGTCACCGTAAGCGACGAATCGGTATTCCAAGATGTCCGCGCTGGCCGCAGCCGGTGCCAGAATGGAAGCCGCTGGCGCGAAGGGGCCTTCGGAGATGGGCGTGGCCGACGAGCTGCAACAAGGCGATCCGGACCGGACCGGACCGTCCCGCCTGCTCCCGCTCCGGCCCGCCCTGGCCGCCATGCTGGCCGTCCCCGGCTGCCGGGCCGTCTACGCGGTGACGTTCGGACTAGACGGTGACGTGCTGGCCGCCGCCGACGGCAACGGGTTCACCTACCTGTGGGACATGGCGGGCGGGCTCGCCGCGACCTTCGCTCATCCCGGCAGCCGGGGTGTCATCGGTGTCGCGTTCGATCCCGACAACGAACTGCTGGCCGCCGCCGACGCCAACGGGCGGGTCTACCTCTGGGACCTGATCAGCGGCGACCTGGCCCGCACCTTCGTCTCCCGGCGCAGCGGCGGCCTGAACGGCGTCACATTCGGCCTGGGCGGTGACCTGCTGGCCGCCGCCGGCGGCGACGGGCGCGTCCGTCTCTGGGAGGTGGTCAGCGGCCAGCCCGCGGGCTCCTTCGTCATCCCGGGCAGTCCCACTGTCTACGCGGTTTCCTCCGGCCCAGGCGGCCGGGTCCTGGCCGCCGCGTGCGGCAACGGCTGGGTCTACCTGTGGGACATGACCACCCATCAGCTGGCCGGCGCCTTCGCCGGGCCCGGCAGCCAGGGCGTGAACGGCGTGGCTTTCGGTCCGGGCGGTGCGATGCTGGCCGCCGCCGACGGCAACGGCCAGGTCTACCTGTGGGACGTGGCCAGCGGCCGGCTGGCCGGTGCCTTCCCGCATCCCGGTAGCCGGGGCGTGAACGGCGTGGCGTTCGCCCCCAACGGCGCGATGCTCGCCGCGGCCGACGGCAACGGCCAGGTCTGCCTGTGGGATACGGCCAGCGGCCAGCTGGCCGTCACCTTCGCCAATCCCGGCAGTCACGGCGTGAACGCCGTCGCGTTCGCTCCCGGCGGTGACCTGCTGGCCGCCGCCGACGGCAACGGGCGCACCTACCTCTGGCAGCTGGGCCCGTCCGCCCCCTGACCATCGCCGCCTTGCGCTGCGAGTGCTTGTCATGCCGCGGTCCATCCGCCGTCGATCACGAGGGCTTGCCCGGTCATGTAGCTGGTTGCGGACCCTCGACGGGGCTGTCCGGGATACGGCCCCATTCAGCCCATGAGCCGTCGTAAACCCGGACCCGGTCGCGGCCGATCAGGTGGGTGAGCACGAACCAGGCCAAGGCCGCGCGCCCGCCGATGGTGCAGTAGGTGATCAGCTCCCCGCTGCCCTTCAGGACGGTCGGCGCGAACAGGCGGCGCAGCTCCGCTGCGGAGCGGAACGACCCGTCTTCGTGGTAGAGGCCGTCGATGGGCTGGTGGACGGCTGATGGCACGTGCCCGGCGCGGCCGCCTGGTTCCATTCCGCCCGATGGCCAGAAGCGCTCGCCCCGGTACTCAGCCGCGGAGCGGACGTCGACCAGGGTGGTTCCCGGCTGGCCGATGGCCTCGCGTACCGCCGCCCGGTCTGCCCGGATACCAGAGTCTTCGCCGCCGAGGCAGAAGCCGCCGGTCGGCGGTTCGCTCGCGGCGGTGCTCCACGAGTAGCCTCCGGCCTGCCAGGTGTCGCGTGAGCAGTTCAGGATGCGTACGTCGGGATGCCCGTAGAGCTTCATCAGCCACAAACCCAGGGCGGGCGCGTACCCGTAGAAGACCACCGTTGAGTCCGGGCCGATCCCCGAGCGCGCGACCAGCTGTTCCAGAGCGGCTGTTCCCGCCAGGCGGTAATCGGTGTCCCTCAGGTCGGCGTAGATGTTCCATAGGACCGCGCCGTCGATGTGCCAGTCGTCGTAGGCAGCCGCGCTGACGTCGACCTCGACCACTCGTACGTGCGGATCAGACAGGTGAGCTTGCAGCCATTCGGAATCCACCAGCACCCGGTCGCTGGTTCCCGGGCCTGGCCTGAATGTAGTCGTCGCGGCCGTCGTCTTCATGTGAACCTCCCTGTGTTCGGGCTCCTTCGGCACAGGTCTATGACGGGGGCATTGCCGCAACGTTGCCGCCGGGTTGGCGAAACCTTGGCGTCCGGGCCCTGTGCCGCACACCGGAGCGAGCGCGGTCGCGCCCTTGGCCGTGCCCGACGCGCCGGCGGCGGGCCGGCCATGCGCCATATCCAGGCTCGGGCGGAATGAAGGACCCGCCCGGCGAGCACCAGCGGCCCTCAAGCGGGGGTGATCGTACGCAAGCGGTCCTGGAGCGGTACCCGTCACCCATTCAGGTTGCGGCGAGGAGGCGTTCGTGGAGCTCGCGGGTGGCCGGGCTGGGTGAGACACCGAGCTGGTCGCGCAGGCACTCGCTAAGCGCGCCATAAACGCCGAGGGCTTCGGCCAGATTGCCTTGCGCGGCGAGGGCCCGCATGAGGTAGCGGTAGCCGCTTTCCCGCAGCGGAGCCACGCGGGTGAGCTGTCGGCCGGCCCGGACCGCGGCGGCGAGTTCGGTCCCGCCGAGGCCCAGCGCGGCGGCCGCGTAGCACTCCAGGGCGCGCAGCCGCAGTTCCGTGAGCTGATGACGGATCTCGTCGATCCAGGGCGCGTCCTCGCCGGGAAGGAAGTCCCGCTCGGCCACGAACAGCGCGGTGAGCGCCGGCCCCCACGCACGCGCCCAGCCCTGCTGGGCGACCGAGGATTCGGCCCGGTGGATAGCCTCGGCGGCGGCTTCCAGGTCCACCCAGGCCTCGGGCAGACACAGCCTGATCGTAGAGCGCCCGTCAACGGCATCAGCGCCGAAGACCCGGCGCAGCTTGGACAGCAGCGGGTTGAGCCGGGCATCGACCGCAACCGGATCGGGTTCACGCCACAGCGCCTCGGCCAGCTCGTCGCGGGAGATGTGGCGGTGACGGTTGACCACCAGGTAGGTGAACAGCAGTCGGCCCTGGCGGCCAGGCAAGCGAGCATCCAGCCGCTCGCCGTCGCGCTCGACAGCCAGCGCCCCGCAGATCTGGATCCGCACCGGGTGCGAGGACGCCAAGGTCACGCCAACATCCTGGCATTACGCTGAGGCAGGCAGCCAGAGTAGGAGGCGTGACGGTGAAGCTCATCCGATGCGAATGCGGGTTCGTGGCCCGCGGCGATAGCGATGACCAAGTGGTCGGGATGATCCGGGGTCACATGTCTACCGACCATCCGGCCCTGCTGGAAACGGTCAGCCGTGACGACCTGGTCAGCTGGATCCAGGCGGAATAGAGCTCGGCCCGAGTCCAGCAGATCGCCTGATTCGTGGCCCGGCCAGCACTGGACGTGACGATCGCGCTCAAGCAGCCGCTACGCTCCCTGACGTGGTTCAGGAGGCCACCGGGTTATGACCGGTTCCACTTAGCCACGAACTCGACCCGGTTCGCGCACTGTGTCTTCGCCAGGATGCTGCGTACGTGCGACTCCACCGTCCGCTCCGACAGCACCAGCCGGGCCGCGATCTGCCGATTGGACAGCGCCTCGGCGAGCAGGACGGCGACCTCACGTTCCCGGCTGGTCAGCGGATCCGCTTCGTCGCGATCGACGGCGATCCGCGCGGCGAGCCGTCCGGCTGCGGTCATCGTGCCGGGCATGTCCAGCCGGACCGCCAGATCCAGTGCGTCCTGCGTCAGCGTCGCCGCCTCAGCCCTCTCGGCCCGGTCGCCGTTCCGGAGCAGCCGGGCTAGGCCTAGCAAGCTGAGGGCCATATCCGGCCAGGCCCCGATCGCCCGGTTGCGCGGAAGGGCCTCGCGCAGCAACTCGATGGCCGTCGCCCGGTCGCCGGAGACCTCCGCCAGCTCGCCGAGGTTACGGCTGATCGTGCCCATGAAGTAGACGGTCGACGAACCTAGTGCGCCCGGGTACGGCCGCACTGGCAGGAGCTGGCGGTAGACGATCTCCGCGGTCGCGGCGTCGTCGAACCGCTGGATAAGCTCGACCAGCTGGGTGAGGACCGCCATCCAGGCCGGGTGTTCGGCCGGGAACGGCAGCAAGTCGCACAGCGCGTCGTACATGGCGCGCGCCTCTGGCAGCGAACCGGTCAGCTCCAGCATCTTCGCGTGCTGGACGTTGACCAGGGGCATCGAGGGGGCCGCGGCCAGCGCCTCCCGGTACCCGTCGGGCAGCCAGGTGGGATCGCCACGTACGCAGGCCAAGTGGATGCCGTGCGCGTAGTGCATGGACATCGCGATCAGGTCACCGGAGTCGCGGGCGATCGTGAACGCGCGGCGACTACGGCTGGCGGACTCGGCGAACTGGCCAGTCAGCAATGTCCGCGCCGCATACAACCGCTGTAGGTGCCATTGCGCCAACGGCAGGGCGGATCGGCGGGCGAGTCGCTCGATGGCGGCGGCCGCGGTATCGACGACGTCGAACCGGGCCGACAGGTAGGCGGCGTGGATCCGCCACTCATGCCCCATCAGCGCCGCCAGCGGATGCCCGAGCGCCTCGGCCCGGTCGGCCACGAGATCGCCGAGCCGCATCCGTTCCGCCGTGTCATCGGGACGTACGAGTGTCATCTCGCGTGCGTGGGCGGCCTCGATCTCGGCCAGCGGATCTCCGCTCTGTGCGGCCAGTGCCAGTGCTTCGCGGGCCAGCCCCTCGGCCTGCGCGACTCGTCCGGAATCGGCCGTCACCGTCGCCAGCTGCGCGAGAACCCGGGCGTGCAGATCGAGCTCGAGGTCAGGGTAGGCCAGCGCGCGCTGGCACAGGCGGGAGAGGACCTCCGCCGCTTGCGGGAACGTCACGTTCTGCATGACCAATGCGCTGCGCGCCACGAGGTCGCCGCGGCCCGCGGCCGCGGCCGCATCGGCCGCGTCGGCACATCGTTCCAGGCAGCGGTCGTACCGTCCGGCCAGGTATTCCGCGTGCGCCAGCTCAATCAGCACGCCGGCCCGGTCCGCGTCGTCGCCGTCCACCGAGGACATGTCGGCCAGCGCCTCGCCGAGCAGCCGGGCGGAGTCGTCGTAAGCCCGAGCCGCCCGCGCGGTCGCCGCTGCCCGCCTGGCCCACTGCGCCGCCGCCCGCCGGGTATCCGGATCGGTGCCCGCCTGCCGCCAGTGCATGGCCAGGCGGCCTGCCCGGTCGGTGTCCGCCGACGCCTCGAGCACCAGCGCCGCCGCGCGGTGCAGTGCCCGGGTGGTAGCCGGATCGAGGCGGTCCACGATGCCGTCCCTGATGAGGGCGTGCGCGAACCGGTAGCGCCGGGTCGCGGCGTCCACCGCTAGGAGCCCGCCGCGCCAGGCCGCGGCCAGCGCATCCGCGATGCCCTCGTCGTGCCACCCCGCCGGGTCGGCCGGTGTGCCGCTGCGGTCGGCTACGACACTCGCCAGGATCTGTTCGTCGATGGTCTCGCCGAGGACGGCGGCCGCTTCGATAATCACGCGCTGCGCCGGCGTGAGGGCGGCCAGCAGGCCGCTGACGACCACGGCGAGATCCGCCGGCTCGGATCCGGCCCGGACCGCGGCTACCAGCAAGGGCAGGCCGCCGGTGCGCTTATGCACGTCGGACGCCACCGTTGGATCGACAAGCTCCGCGACCTCTTCGGGGGTGAAGGGTGCGAGGGTCAGCGTCACGGCACCGTACCGGCCGAGTTCGGCGAGACGGACAGCGACGTCCTGCGCCGCGGGGGACCGGAACGTGCCGATGATGGTGAGATCGGTACCGTTCGCAACCGCTCCGACCTGGGCCAGCAGGTCCAGCGAGGCAGCGTCAGCCCAGTGCAGGTCTTCTAGCACCACGACGAGCGGGCCCGCCGCGATCAGGGCGTCACTCATCTCGGCGAGTGCGGCGAACCTGGCGGACTTCGCCGCGGCCGGCTCGATGTCGGGTTCGCGGGCAATTTCGACGCCCGCCCGTTTTAGCGCGGCACGCCACGGCCACAAGGGCGGCGCGGTCTCAGCGGGGCAGTACCCGCGGACGACCGCCGGTCCGGCGGTGCGCCGGACGGCCTCATCAATCAGCCTGGTCTTGCCGACGCCAGCGGGCCCGCTGATCAGCAGGGCGCCGCCAGCTGGCTGATCGTGTGGGGCCAGGCGAGCGGCCAGGACGTCGAGTTCCCGACCCCGGCCGACGAACGCGGCACCCGGGCCGACGGCGGACACGCCTCCAGTATCGCGCAGACCTGCGTACCGGGATTCAGTAGCGCGGTTCAGTAATGCCACGGATGTCCGCAGGCGGCCTGAACGCGATGCTGACGGGCATGGACATCTCAGTACACACACAACCCGACGCTCATCCGGTCAAGACCGAGTGGGTGGACGACGCGCTCGCGAGCGCCCGCACCGCCGGGACCCCCCTCGGCGCCCTGGTCGGACGGCCGCTGGCCCCCGGCGACGGAATCATGCTGGCCGGATGGTCCGAGAGCGGGCCTGGCCGGTACCACGTCATCGAGACCCGTCCCGGTCGCGGTACCGGCCCGGCGACCTACATGCAAGTGGTGGAGTTCTCCGGACCTCGTACCGAGGAATGGGTGGCCGCGGAACAGCGGGCGGCAACGGACCGGCTGGGCCCGGCCACCGAAGGCATCGACGGCATCGTTTCTGTGATCCGCATGCGGGCCGCGGACAACGCCTACATGGTCGTCGTCCTCGCCGAGAGCATGGACGTGTTCGACGTGGCGTCGCACGCCATCATGTCGACCGAGCTGTTGCCGGGCGAGGACCCGGAGCTGCTCGGCGGCCCCGACCGCATCAGCTTCTACCGGCTGGTCCACGCGGACCTGCCAATCACCGAAGGAAGCCCGGCATGAAAGCGATGACCTCGGTCGCCGCCGGCACCTGGACCGTCGACCTCGCGCAAACCCGGGCCGCATTCACCGCCCGCCACTTCTTCGGGCAGACGGTGCACGGCACGATCACCGTCACGGCAGCGACGATCGAGGTCGGAGAGGACGGATACCCTCAGCGGTTCCACGCGACGCTCGACCCCGCCTCGATCGGCACGGGGCACGACCGGCGCGACGCCGACCTGCGCGGCAAACGCTTCCTCGCCGTCGCCGCGTACCCGCTGATGGAGGTTGTCGCGGACCGGATCGCGGCCACCGCCGACGGCTGGTGCGCCGATGCCGTGCTGCGGGCGCGCGGACGCGAAGCGCCGCTCCGCATTGACGCCACACTGGATGGCGTCGCGACCGCGCCACAGCTCCGGCTGAGCGGCTCGGCGCGGCTGGACCTGCGCGAGGTCGGCATCCGGGCGCCGGGCTTCCTGGTCCGCCGCTTCGTCGACGTATCAGTTTTGGCCCAAGCCACGCGGCAAGCGTGAAGGAGCCGCGCGCTTCACGGGGTCTGGCAGCAGCGGGCTTAGCTCGTGGCGCCGCGACCGGGAGGGGGTGCGGCTAGGGGCCGACCAGGTCAGAGCCTCTATCTCCTATAGGGGTTGGCCGCCGGTCTCTGGTACGCACCCCGACGGTCGGTGTGCAGTATGCTGCAGTGACTGCGCTCGTAGCTCAACGGATAGAGCATCTGACTACGGATCAGAAGGTTGGGGGTTCGAGTCCCTCCGAGCGCGCCAAGGTCAGAGGCCCTATCGTCCATCAGCAGCGGCCTCCTTGCTAACGGATTTGCTAACGACAGAGCTATCACCGGCCGGAATCGAGCGGGCGAAGATGTCCGCCGCCTCAGCGACCTGATCCCGGATCACGTGGGCGTAGACCCGCAACGTCACCGATGGGTCAGCATGTCCTAGGCGAGCCGCCACCACATGCACCGGCACCCCGGCCAGCAGCAAGGTTGTGGCGTGGACATGCCGCAGATCGTGCAATCGCGCATGAGGAAGCAGCTCACTGGCGCCACCGTCGCCCACGGTCACGTTATGCGCCCTGATCAGATCCCCGATCAACGACGACACTGTGTCCGGATGCACAGGACCGCCCCATCCGGTGGTGAACACGTAGTCATGACCGCCCATCCAGTCCGGGCCAGCGGTGAGCCGTTCTTCCGCCTGGCGGACACGGTGCGCCTTCAGCACCTGAACTGTCCCGTCATCGATGCTGACCGTCCGCGATCGGCCGCTCTTAGTCGTTCCCTCGATCCGGGTACCGCCAATGACCGCAGCCGAGCCGCTGATGCGGATCTCGGCGCGGGCCAGGTCTACATGACGCCAGCGCAGGTTGAGTAGCTCACCCCGGCGGGCACCGGTATAAGCAGCCAGATGAAAAAAGGCGGACAGGCGATGACTCCTGGCCACATCGAGGAAGACGCGAAGCTGACCGGCTGACCAGATCTCCCCGCGCTCACGAACTGGATTACGCGGTCGCTTGGCACGCTCGACCGGATTTGACGGAAGAAGCTGATCTACCAGAACCGCATCACGAAATGCCTTCCTCAGCACCGCATGCACGTACTCCACCGTCCTAGCTGAAAGGCCAGCGCCGCTACGTCCGCCTTCTGTCAGGAGATCCCGGTACAGCTTGGTGATCTGAGCGGGCCGGACAGCCTGTAGCCGCATCCCGCCGATGCGTGGTTTGACGTGCCTTTCAATCAGATGACACGCGGATGAACACCCTTGGGATGCTCCGAACTCACCTGGACAGCGGGAGGAGGCGAGCCCCAGGTCACGGACTGGTCTGAACAGTCCCGGACGCCAGTACGGGCATCTACGGATCTGAAGGCTGGGGGTTCGAGTCCCTCCGAGCGCGCCAGGCCACAGGCCACTTGCGATCATGAACCGGCCCCGACCGTAGCCAAGCCGCTCACACTCCGAACAGCTCTTCGATGGCGGGAGCTTGGCACGCACGCGCCGCCGGGGCGACAATGCGGGGATGGCTGGTGATGACGGCAGGGCCCAGGTGCAGCTCGACGAAGACACCCTGGCCCGCCGCCGCCGCGACCTCGGCGAGGACCACCCCGACACCCTGGCCGCCGCCAGCAACCTGGCCGTCAGCCTGCGTGCGGTCGGCGGGCTCCCCGGCACCCTGACCTCCTTCCCCGGCAGCCTGGCCAGCAGCCTTCATCGCGGCGAGCAGCAGGCGGCCCGGGAGCTAGACGAAGACACCCTGGCCCGCCGCCGCCGCGTCCTGGGCGAGGACCACCCCGACACCCTGGCCTCCGCCAGCGGCCTGGCGATCAGCTTGCGTGCGGTCGGCGAGCGCCAGGCGGCCCGGGAGCTAAACGAAGACACCCTGGCCCGCCGCCGCCGCGTCCTGGGCGAGGACCACCCCGACACCTTGGCCTCCGCCGACAACCTGGCCGTCGGCCTGTTTGCGTTCCCCGAGCAGCACCAGGCGGCCCGGGAGCTGGGCGAAGACACCCTGGCCCGCCGCCGCCGCGTCCTGGGCGAGGACCACCCCGACACCTTGACCTCCGCCGACAACCTCGTCATGATCCTGGGCCGGGTCGGCGAGCACCGGGCGGCCCGGGAGCTGGCCGAAGACACCCTGGCCCGCCGCCGCCGCGTCCTGGGCGAGGACCACCCCGACACCTTGACCTCCGCCTTCATCCTCGCCGCCGCGCTGTTCGAGCTGGGCGAGTACCAGGCGGCCAAGGAGCTGAACGAAGACATCCTGGCCCGCCGCCGCCGCGTCCTGGGCGAGGACCACCCCGACACCGGGGCCTCAGCCACCTTCGCCACCTTCCTGCGCACGCCACGACCGCTCTTGAAAACCCTTGGCTGGGTTTCCCGAAGACGGCGTGCGGGTTGAAGTGCGGGTGTCGTCCCCCGAACCCGCCGTAGGAGGATTCACGACAGCCGGAAGCGGAAGGTCGTTCGATAGCGCCGTCCCGCCGAGAACGTAGCCTACGCATCACGGACCCGAGCGGATGCGGCGTGCCCGCTGCGTGCCCGATCGGCCGGTCAATACGGGGAACTCACGGTCACTCCCGGCCAGCCCAATAGGCTGACTCACCTGCGGACGGGCAGGCTGACCCGCTGCGCAAACAGACCTTCTAAGCAGCGGGTCAGGGCGAGCGGCGGGCTGGCCACTACCCTTGCTGCCGCGCCCACCAGCTGCGGACGGCGGCCTCGATTTGGGCGGCGCCTGACTGCCACTCCTGCTCTACGCCATTGACCTGGCTGATCAGAGCACTTGCAGCATCCAGCGTCGGCTCTGGATGGAAGTCCAGGCGGGTGGGAGACAGCCAGACGATGACCCAGGTACGGTCCTCCCGCTCCTCGGCCTCCGCACGAGACCCTTGCATGCCGTGCCCCGCCAGCTTGCCGAAGAGCTCCCGCCAGTGCTCGCTGGCGTGCCCAGCGAGCGGAATCTCAGCCGTCACCATCCCGCGGTCCGCATTGACCTTGATATCCACGGTGCGATCGATGTCTGGCACCGGCGCCAGCCTCCCCTCGCGACGACACGACTCGTTGCCTAGCGAGAATACGGCGCGTATCGGACCGCTGCTGACAGCAACGGTGACAGCAACGGCAGCAGCCACCGGCGATCAGCAGCGACCGGCGACAGCGCATAACTCCCGCACGATCCACGTGAACTTGGGATATGTCCGGCCTCAAAAGCAGACAGTCGAGGATCAGTGCCGTCCCGCCGTGACTGCTGCCAATACTGCTGCCAAGCCGCTGGACAACGCCTGTCCCGTGCGGACAATCCTGGAATGTCGGCCCAGCGTGCGGCTAGCGATGGACGGTCCTGGACGATGTGCCTACTCCTACGGATCTGAAGGTTCATGATTCCTACACTGGCCGCCCGCTCCGGTTGCGCAGAGGGGAACGCGGGTCAAGGCTGGTGCCGTGCGCTTCTCTCGCAAAACAGCGGCCCCCGAACCGGCGCCGCGCCGGGAGCATCACCCGTGGAACCCGCCGGAGGCGG
>Ga0210396_10006547_pt1 | contig 11149 bp, 9 predicted proteins | sample IncBWH17OmetaG_FD_155466 | JGI IMG/M metagenome (GOLD analysis project Ga0210396, IMG submission 155466) | Forest soil microbial communities from Barre Woods Harvard Forest LTER site, Petersham, Massachusetts, United States - Inc-BW-H-17-O ...
GACGTCATCCGATTCCGCATTGCGGCGGCTCGTCGCGGCAATGTAGTTCCAATGCACCGACGACACATGATAGCCATCGGCGCCGTTTTCAGCCTGCAGCTTCCAATTGCCGTCGTAGATGTAGCTGGACGAGCCGCGCAGGACTTCGAGCCCGTCGGGTGCCTGGTCGACCATCATATCGATGAATTTCGTGGCCTCGCCGAGATGTTCGGCCAATGGCTTCACATCCGGATTGAGGCTTCCAAACAGGAAGCCGCGATAGGACTCAAACCTCGCGACCTTCTTCAAATCGTGCGAGCCGTTATTGTGGAATTGCTCGGGATAACCGGCACCGTCAGGATCTTTCACCTTCAGCAACTTTCCGGAATTGCTGAATGTCCAGCCGTGGAAGGGGCAGGTGAATGTCGATTTGCTGCCACGCTTGTAACGGCAAAGCATCGCGCCACGGTGACTGCAGGCATTGATGAAGGCGTTAAGCTCGTTGTCCTTGCTGCGGGCTATAAAGACGGGCTGTCGTCCCATCCAGGTTGTAAAATAGGCGTTCTTGTTCGGTATCTGACTCTCATGCGCGAGATACACCCAGTTTCCCTCGAACAGGTGCTTCATCTCCAGCTCAAAGAACCCGGCATCGGTAAATATCGCACGATCACAACGAAACAGACCGTCGGCCGAATCTTCGACCAATGCTGTGTCGAGACGTTCAATGATGTTTGGTGTCATGGCTTGGTTTCTCCACAGTGTGGATCAGTCTCTTAAGCGGTCGGCGATGATCGCAACTATCGCCGCGGCGATCAGAGCGTATCCCAACTAAGATAGACGTCACGAGACGATCGCGCCCTTTCTGCCTGTACAGATGCGCACTGGTTAGTCATGGACCTCGAGCATGTCGGCATCGGCAGCGAAATCTTCGTACAGAATTAGTTTAGTAAGTCGGCAAAGCCGCAGGTCTTTTTGGGAGACTGGCTAGTGCATATTCATAATCCACATCCACGCCAGCGAAGCGAACATCCAGCTGGGTCCGCTCAAGCCGATAAGCATTGCAATTGAGATCCATTGCCTCAGACCCGCACTGTAAGGTCTCAGAGGCGTGATCAATCGTGATTCAAAGTCGGGTTAAATCGGTGTCATCTTGAATATGTCCCGCCACATGGGAAGAGCTCATTTCGGCGGCACCGGTATCGAAGAAAAACTTCTTACGCTGAGTTCTCACCTGAGAAGCTTCTCTGAGTTTGAGCGCACTTGATAGAGGCGATGATGCATTCAAGCGGCGATTTTCTCAGCACCCCAAACTTGGATTACGAAGCGTGGCGAGACGTGGTCCGCTCGATCTGTGGCCGGTACACGCCGGGTGGGATCGAACCCAAGACCTTCTTTGGCAGAGCGCGTGTCCGAAGCATTTGCGGATTCAGATCGGTGGACCTTAGTTCCAATGCTCATTGCCTCGAGCGCACGCACCAGGACGTCCGTGTTGATGCTAGGGATCACTACTACGCGATATTTCAGATGACCGGACAGTCCAGAATCATCCAGAACGACCGGACTGTGGAACTCACAGTCGGTGATGTCGCTCTCGTCGACGCGGCGCGGCCCGTGACATACGTATCTGAGAAAGGGGGCGACCAGTGGTGGGGGTCTTTGCAACTGCCGCGGCGGTCCCTGGTGTCTCATCTGGGCTTGGAACCGCGGTGCCTTTCTCGACGTAGCGGAGCGGCTGCCGCGCGACCGCTCCGTCAACTCCTTCAGGATGGCGTCGAAGACGAGCAATCAATGTCCGTTTCGGCCAATGCCTACATGCGTCTCGCATTCTACGATTTATTGGGCGCATTATTCGCGCCGTCCGATCCAGAAGATGTCTCTCTTCATACAGACAAGCTGTTCGCGCGCATCTGCGATATCATCAAGGATCGCTTTGCCGATCCGGATTTCGGTCCTTGCGAGGTGGCGGTCGAGGCGGGAATCTCGTTACGCTACCTTCAGAAGCTCTTCACGGTCAGAAACTCCACCTGCAGTAATTTCATATATTCGGTTCGTCTGGATCACGCCGTACGTCTGCTGGAACGTCGGTCGTTTCTGAAAACAAGCCAGCCCATCAGCGAGATCGCCTACGCCAGCGGCTTTGGCGACTATACTAATTTCCATCGAAAATTTCGCCGTCGCTTCGGTCATACCCCAGGCTCCCATTCGGCAGATCATGCCGAGCCCGGGCGTATCAGCGCCGCTGAAAGTGCGTCATTGGCTCACGATGTCTGAGGCAGCAATTGGCACCGCACGAGCCAGCAGGCAAATCGTACTGCAGTAGCCGCACCAACTAGACACACGAATTGAAGTGCCCATTTGCTCTGATAGGGCGTGCCACGCAGTGTGTGATTGTGAGGGGCTTTAGGTTAAGACTCCGGCGCACGTCAAGCCGATGAGCCTTGCGTCGCTACCTCCAGCGAACTCTCGGGCGCGACGCGCCGTGCGCCGCCGTACGAGCGAAAGGGCGTCGACAGCCAATGACGCTGATGCTCGGCCGATCTAGGTTTTCAGCACGCAATATCAAAGCAGGATCCGCGACGGAGGAACGCGAGATGAGCGACAGCCTGATCGAGACGGTTCTGGTGCAAATAGCCTGCGCGACCAAAGACATCTTACCTCTCACGAGCATTCGTAAAAGGCAGATATAATGAGCAGTGCCAAGTTTGAATCTGATCCCGAGCGGGACACTCACACGGCAGGATTTGCCGAACGGGTACGTGCCAACCAACAAAAGCTCACGGCTGAACTAAAGCCGCACTATGACTTCATCGTCTGCGGATCTGGCTCATCTGGTTCGGTGGTGGCGCGCCGATTGGCCGAGAATCCGAAGGTCAGCGTCCTCCTGCTGGAGGCTGGCGGCAGCGACGATGTGCCAAGCATCATGGAAGCAGGCCAATGGCCTCTGAACATTGGCAGCGAGCGTGACTGGGCTTTTATGGCCCAGCCGAACCCGCACCTTAACGGGCGCTCCATTCCGCTGAGTATGGGCAAGGTACTTGGCGGTGGATCCAGCATCAACGTTATGGCTTGGGCGCGCGGGCACAAGAATGACTGGGATTTCTTCGCGGCCGAGGCTCGGGACGCCGCATGGAGCTACGAATCGGTCCTGAATATCTATCGACACATTGAAGATTGGCACAGCGCGCCGGACCCGAAATATCGCGGGACCGGAGGACCGGTTTTTGTTCAGCCCGCGCCAGGCCCAAATCCGGTGGCCCCTGCCATGCTCGAAGGCGCACGGTCCGTTGGCATTCCGACCTTCCAAAGCCCGAACGGGCTGATGATGGAAGGTATTGGCGGTGCCTCCATCGCGGACTTGCGAGTCCGCGACGGAATGCGGCAATCCGTATTCCGTTCCTATGCTTTCCCCTACATGGACCGGCCGAACCTGACGGTGCTCTGTCACGCGCTGGTCACTCGACTTATCATGAGCGGCAAGCAAGCCAGCGGCGTGGAGATGGTTCGTGACGGAAAGGTTCAACGCATCGCTGCCGGAGTGGAGGTCATATTATCGTTGGGTGCCATGCACACGCCAAAGGTGTTGATGCTGTCCGGAATTGGTGACCAAACCGACCTCCAACGGCTGGGAATACCTGTCGTGCAGCACCTTCCGGGCGTTGGAGAAAACTTCCAAGACCATGTCGGCTTTGGCTGTGTTTGGGAGTATGTGCAGCCTCTGCCTCCACGCAACAACATGGGTGAAGCGATGTTCTTCTGGAAAAGCGATCCAGATCTCGATACCCCGGATCTGTTCACCTGCCAGGGTGAGGTGCCGATCTGCAGTGCAGAGACAGCAGCCCAATTCAGCCCGCCGGCAGCTTCCTGGACATTGTTCGCAGGCCTCGCACGGCCGAAGAGCAAAGGCCGCATCCGCCTGACGGGAGCCAATCCTCAGTCCTCGATCGAGATCGAGGCCAACACATTGGCGCACCCCGACGATATGAAGGCGGCGATAGCGTGCGTCGAACTTTGCCGCGAAATCGGCAACTCAGGTCCACTGAGCCCATTCGTCAAGCGGGAGGTGATGCCAGGCAATCTCAAAGGCGCTGCACTCGAGAACTTCATCCGTGACGCAGGAAGCAGCTATTGGCATCAGACATGTACTGCCAGGATGGGACACGACGCGATGTCGGTGGTGGACGGCTCTCTCAAAGTCCATGGGATCGATCATCTTCGTATCGCTGACGGCTCCATTATGCCGCGCGTCACAACCGGCAACACGATGGCGCCTTGCGTCATTATTGGCGAGCGCGCCGCAGAAATGCTGAAGATCGCCCACCGCACTTGAGGTCCTACAATCGCAGTGATACTCGCCTGCGAGCCCGGCGGCGCGCAAAAGAAAAGGGATCGGACTAAGCAGATGAAGCTGAGCTACGAACTGCTTCTCGCGTGCGTGCCGCTCATAGTCGTGCCGGGGACAACAAAGCCGCTGTATTTGGATTAGGCATTCCGGGGCGTCTAAGGAGCACTCAATGGATTCGAAAAGCCGGTGTTTCGCTCTCGAAGTTATGTGGTGAGCGTGCGCGACTTGCCGATAAAGAATCGAACTACTGGTTGGCCGAGGCCGAAGGATGGGCGCGGCTCAGACAATCTTGCAAACAGTGGCCGCTTAGCGCAAGCGAGCCGTCAAGGGCGGCTACGGCGGAACCTACTTTGGAGGCCGAAGCTCACCGACGAACCAAGCTGTAGTCCACGGCAGATGCAGCGGATCAATCTGATCGCATTCCAAGCAGCGAAGCGCCCTCGGCCCACTTCCGCCAACCGGCGTTACCACCACCAGCAAGCCGCCGCACTGCTCACATCGCCCAGATCTATAAGTCTGACCCATGCTGTAGTTTGACGCCGCGCCGGTCGTAACGTCCAATCCATTTAGTGTGAACGGTAAGTAGTTTTCTTCTCGCAATCGTGAAAAGCTGGGCGATGCGCGGGATAGGGGTGTGAGGCACCGCCCGTGCGCTGGAGCATCTGAACAAAACGTGAGGCTTGCCGCGTCTTGTGATCGAGCTTCCCCTCACCATGATCGTGAGAGGGGCCCCAACTCGGGAGACCCATTATGAGAAAGTTGATCACGACGATAGCGTTGCTGGCCCTTGTCGACGGTTCGGCGGCGATTGCGCAGCCTGCTGGCCCGCGAAATCCAGCCGCACCTCCGTCGATGAACTCGGACCAGCAAATGCTTCCGGAGGCACCGGTGGGGCACCGCCAGCCGCATGCTGACCAAGTGCCCTCGGAGAAAAATCTGATGAATCCGAACGATCCAGTCAACCGGGAGAACGCGGCGCTCGACCGCATGATCAACGGCATTTGCCGCGGTTGCTAGTACTCCTCACCTCTCGGTGTCCGGATGCGCCCAAACGTAGGCCGTGATCTCGCGAATTTCTGTGAGCCCTATCAACAGGTGGTGCGTAGCGGTTTTTAAGCCGACGCAATGTCGCGTTGAACCGCTCGGTTGAGCACTTCGACAAATTCAGTCGCGTTGGCAGGGAGAGTCCAGAGCCGACCGTTTGAACGCTGTGCAACAACGTCTTTGGCGCAACGGAATTTTCGAATTTTCGTGATCATGTCAAAAAGCTGCGGCCAAGTGTGCAGACTTGAGTTAGAGCCGGGCAAACGACGGATTGCACTAGGACAAATCCGACAAACCGAATCCCTCTCCCCAGGTATTGCCAGCGCCCGCCGATTAAGAAGCTGGAGCAAGACAAGGGATCGTGATGCTCTCACGGGACTTTGTGTTGCACGCAATCCGGCGATAGACCAGATATGCTGCGTGAGTCTTGGCTACGAAACGGAACATCTCTCAAAGAGGTGTCGCCGAGAAAAACCAACTGGGAGGCTGCGCTCTCTGAGACATCATTGATCCAGGAGCCAGTAATGTCCGTAAGCGTCGATCGCAGTTCTGCCACAAAAGCCGGACCTGTTTCACAAACGCATCGCCACCCCATGATCCTCCGCGCATCCTCGCTGGTGGTGGCGAGCATTCTTTCGCTTCTGATGCTGACGGCCGTCGTTCCCCCGATAGTCGCCGACCAGTCCGACAGGGCGGTGGTGAATGCTCCGATCACGCTGTTGACGTCGCCGATCGACGGAGAAATCGAATCTCTGGCGGAAAGTCCTGGCGGCTCTGTAGAAGCAGGGGATTCGCTTGCACAGGTTTCGAACGTTCGGTTGGACCGGGGAACCCTCATTTCGCTTGAGGAGAAGGCCGCAGATGCCCGGGAAAAATTGACGTCTGCGCAGGGAAAAAAGGAGACCGACCGCGCCTATCTGAAATTGCTCGATTCCGAGATCGCGGCCGAGACTGAACAACTCAAGGCGCAACTTCAGTCGCAGATCACGGAGCTGCACGCGCGGGTGGCGGAATCGGATTCTTTGAGTGCAGAAAAGAAGGCACTGGTCGATCGGCAGTCCGATATGGTTTCACGCGATGCCGCGAGCATTTATATGCTCAGGCCAACCACCCACCAGTACTCAGCCGCGCTTCATAACGCGGACGCCGAAAACGCCAAGCTCAATCAGAAGATGGCGCAGCTCGATGCGTTGGAAAAGGGCATTTATGTGGGAGATGATCTCATCGCACTCAGCACCCTTGTTCAAAAACGGCGGGACATCGACCTTGATGAGAAGAGAATGGAGGTCGAAGCAAAGGAGATGTCGGCAATCCTGGACGACCACGAGCATCTCATAAGCGCGGAAGTGAAGAGGTTGGAGACTTTGGCTGAAGCCAAGGTGCGGGCTACCAGCGCTGGCCAAATCCTGAGCGTGGGTGCTGCGCCAGGCCGGCATGTGAATGCAGGCGACTCCGTGGCGTCGCTGGTCGATTGCGACAAGCGCTTCGTGGTCGCGATCTTCTCGTATCGGCAAGGTCACAGCATGAAGGCAGGGACCCGCGTGCGCGTTGATGGCGCTTCTTTCGGGGCGGGCATCGTGACGGCCGTGTTGCCCAAGACGAGCGACAAGATCGACGACCGCTTCGCCGTTCCTTTCCCGCAGACCGAGCGGCGGGAATTGTATGCGATCATCACGCCTGACGACCGGGGGGATGGCGCGGTCCGTCCCGAAGTCGCAGCCCAGCACGAACAGCCGACGTCATGTGATATCGGTCAGTGGGTCACCGTCACCAAGGATGACGGTATCGTTCCTTCCATGTCGGTTACCTGGCGTTGGGTCGAGACGCTCATCACGTCGTGGAGCAACAGGATACCTCCCCTTCAGCGAGTCGACGATCATAACGATAGGACACGCGAAACGGGATTCGCGATGCTGGCAGCGGCCTTCCGCTCCGCCCCGCGATCGCTGCGTCAGCCGCCCGATCCGAAGGATTGGACGTCGCGGACGGATGCTGTCGTCGCTCGATGAAGCGATCGCTTATGAACATTCTCTGCGTCGCGATGATGATCGGTTCCGTGGCGGCAAGCAGAGCAGCAGAACCTGAGCGGGCAGGTTATTGCGCTCCGTTGACCGGCGCAGTCAAATCGCAGGCTGCCGGCGCTAACGCGGTTTTTGTCCGCAGTTACGAGCCCGGCGACGAGAGCCGCTTGCCCGCAGGCCTGGCCTCGACAGCTTTTGTGTACGATAACGCGCTCGCCGTGATCGCCTTGGTTGCCTGCGGAGACGTCACCAGCGCAACCCTGATCGGCAATGCGTTGAGCCGCGCGGCTCGCAACGATCGGAGCTTTTCGGACGGCCGCGTTCGCAATGCTTATCGCTCTGGGCCTGCGGGCGACGGGGCTCCGGCATTGCCAGGGTGGTGGGACGACAAACAGAAGATTTGGGCCGAAGACGCAGCACAGGATGGCACCTCAACAGGCAACGTCGCTTGGGCAGCCTTGGCGCTCCTGACATTGCACCAAGCAACGAAGCAGGAGTCGTTCTTGCTCGACGCCGAGCGCCTGATCGACTGGGTGATGGCGAACGTCTCTACCGGCAGCGGGTTCCGTGGAGGATTCCACGGTTACGACCCGCAGCAGGTGCCGCTCACCTGGATATCGACCGAGCATAATGTCGATGTCTGCGCGGCTGCCGCCTGGTTATTCCGCCTGACAGGCGAGCAAAAATATGCAGATGCGGCGTCTCAGGGCCGGCAATTTCTCGAAAGAGCCTTCGACAAAGATCATTTCCTGGTGGGAACCAAACCTGACGGTAGCTTGGCGGATAGCGGGATGCTCGCCTTGGACGTGCAGCTCTGGCCGTGGATGGCAATCCCCGATGCGCCGGCACAATGGCGATCGGCCCTGAACTTTGCGATGACACACCTGGCTGTGAAGGATGGCTTCGACTTCAACGGCGACCGGGACGGCCTCTGGGTCGAAGGAACTGCGCAGGCGTCGTTGGCGTATCGGATTGCCGCAGATCCCCGCCGGAGCGCGCAATCGCTCAGGACGCTGGAGGCCGATCGGGCACCATCCGGCTTTCTTAACGCGACCCGAGAGGCGCGTGTGTCAACCGGGCTTTCGATCGACCCGACGAAGACCGAAGCGGATTTTTTCTACTTCAGGCGCCCTCATCTGGGAGCGACCGCATGGGCCACGCTGGCGGCGCTGGCGTGGAATCCGTTTACCGGTAGAAGGGTCGAGTGATGTTCGAAACCGCTGCGGACGAATCATCAATCTTGTCGATCGACCTTGGGCTGTTGATCGGATTGTTTGTGCTGAAGCGGCTGCTTGATCCGCAATTGGCTCGCGACCGGATCTTGTTCGGCTCGACCGCGGGCGCCCTGCTGATCATTTACGTCGTGTGGCGCTGGCACGATACGCTTCCGGCATTCGCAATTTCCGCGCAGAACCTATGGCAGTATTTCTTCTTTGCCTTCGAAGCACTCGCCATCGTTTACACGATGATGTCGATCGTCATTCTCTTTCGCAATGTCGATCGGTCCGCCCAGGCCGACGCTGCGCAAGGCAGAATCGAACGCGAAGGTATTTTCCCTCCGGTCGACGTCTTTATTTGCACCTATGACGAACCGCTCGAGATTCTCGAGAGATCGATTCTGACGGCTCTCGCATTGGATTATCCGGATTTCACGGTCTGGGTCCTGGACGATACCAGGCGAGGATGGCTCCGCGAGTACTGTGCGGCGACCGGTGCGCACTATGTCACCCGGGACAACAACAGGCACGCCAAGGCGGGAAATCTGAACAACGGTCTCGCGGTCACCGCAAATGAGACCAAGGCGCCGGTCATTCTGGTGCTGGATGCGGACTTCGCTCCCCGTCGCGATTTCCTCAAGCGCACGGTCGGATTGCTGGCTAATCCCGAGGTCGCCGTGGTTCAGACACCGCAGTTCTATTACAATCCTGATCCGATCCAACACAATCTGCTGGCCGCGCAGAGTTGGGTCGACGACCAGCGCTTCTTTTTCGATGTGTTTCAGCCGGCCAAGGATGCGTGGGGATGTGCGTTCTGCGTCGGCACGTCCTTTGTCGTTCGCCGCGATCGTCTGGCCGAGATAGGCGGATTTCCGAGCCAAGCGATCTCCGAAGATATCAATCTGACTTACGCAATGCTGGCGAGGGGTTACCAAACCTGGTGGCTGAACGAGAGACTCAGCATTGGATTATCGGCCGAGGGAATACCTGAATACATCACGCAAAGGGCACGCTGGTGCCTTGGAACCATTCAGGTGGCTTTGCTCCGCGAAGGGCCGTTGTTTGGCTCGGGATTTACCTTCGTCCAAAGATGGCACTATCTGCATGGTGTGTTGAATTGGCTGTGTAAGCCATTCATCGTGTTGCTGCTGGTTGCTCCCCCCATTTATTGGTTTGCGGGGATACCCGCCTTTGAGGCGGACTATCTTTCCTTCCTGCGATACGGCGTACCGGCCTTGCTTTGCCAGATCATCTATATGGGCTGGATTTCGAGGTCGCGTACGCTTCCCTTCTTTATGGAAGCAACCCATGCGGTGACGGCCTTTGCGATTTCTGCCACGCTTCTCAGCGCTATCATTAAGCCGTTTGGCCGGCCGTTCAAGGTTACAGACAAGGGTGGCGACCGATCTGTACCGCGCGTGCACTGGAAGCTTGCGTCCGTCTTCGGATTGATCTCGCTAAGCTCTGCCGCGAGCATAGTATGGGCGTTTGTCTCGCCATATGCGGCGAGTGAGATTTCCGCCATCGATTTCTTCAACTTGATCTGGGCCGGAATCGCAATGCTCATCGCGTTTATCGCGTTTCTGGTCTGCTTCGAGCTACCCCGCGCGGATGCATTGTTCGCGGTCGATGAAGTGGCCCAACTCGCATCGGACGATAACGTTATCTCGGGGCATGTTACCAGGCTCTCAACATCCAGTGCGCAGATGTCGTTCGCCCGAGCCTTGCCGACGCGCCTGTCAAATCAAGGCGTTCAGCTTTATCTTGATGCGCTGGGGTGGATCGAAGCGGAAGTAACAAGTTGCTCAAAATCTGGCGTTGGATTGCGCCTTCGGCCGACATTTTCGCAGCGTAAGCAACTAGTGGCCACGTTGTTCGGTTCGTCATCCAGCAATGTTGCAGATAGCGCCCGCATGCGGGAAACAATCCTCGGAACGGTATCAAGGGGATTTCGGGGACGCTAATCTCGGGCCACTCAATCCCGTTCGGGCGCGCCATAGGCACAGCAGCGATGATTGAAATCATTGGCAGGCCGAACGAGCCCGCCCAATTCCTAACCACAAGCAAAATCGCGTGGGTTGGGAATTTGTCCGAAATCAATTCAGGCCCGTGGCACGGATCGAACATATCCTGGATTAGAGGGCGGTGCTTACGGTACAGTAACGCGCCTATCGCAGCGAGGCTGGATTTTCTGAGGGATTTCCAGAAGTCAGCAGTTCTTGCGGTAACAGACCTCAATGATTTCGATGGCCCGACCCGGACTACGAATCTGGGGTACAGGAGTTCGAATCTCTTCGTCAGGCACTTGAGCAAGTGCGCTGTTACGCCGCGACCCTGATGGCATTACATGGCCAAAGCCCGAATGACTGTTTCTGGCGCAGAGCAGACGTTCGGTAAAGCAGCGTGTCCGAAAAGTGCCAACAACGCTCATACACCGCAGCAAACCATGCCGTCATTCGATCACCTCGTTGGCCTGGGCGAGCAGCAATTGCGGCACTTCGAGACCGACCGGAAAGGCATTGACGCCCTCGCGAGATCGTACAGCA
>Ga0210396_10006548_pt1 | contig 11148 bp, 11 predicted proteins | sample IncBWH17OmetaG_FD_155466 | JGI IMG/M metagenome (GOLD analysis project Ga0210396, IMG submission 155466) | Forest soil microbial communities from Barre Woods Harvard Forest LTER site, Petersham, Massachusetts, United States - Inc-BW-H-17-O ...
GGCCATGACGGACCAGAATCCAGGATTCACGAATGACGGCGCCGCGAAGTTCCTAGAGGTCGCAGAGAACGCGTTATGCCCCCAACACATAGGGGGAGCGGTATCACCGCCGCCACCACCACCGCCGCAGGAGCCGGCGGTCCCGCCGTTCTTCCCGTGGCCGGCGCTGCCAGGTGCGTTGTAAGGTCTTGCGATCTCTAGTTCTTGACCGGTTCGAGATCTTCGGTAAGGGCCTCGTCAGCGAGGTCGTCGAGTTCTTTGCCCTTCGTCTCCGGGCCGAGCAGGTAGCCGATTAGCGTCAAGGCCCACAGGCCGGCGAGTGCCAGGTACGGCGTCTGTATCCCGTAATGCATGATCGCCCAGCCGATGACGGTCGGAGCCGCGATCGAGACGACGCGGCCGCCGCCGACTGCGATTCCGAAGCCGGTGCCGCGCAGGACCGTTGGGAAAAGCTCGGCGATGTAGGTGTCACCGACCCCCCAGAGCCAGCCGAGGGTTGCGATGGCGATTGCGCCGAATACCTGGTATTCGGCTAACGAATCGGAGGTGGCTGCGAGGATCGTTGAGGCGACCTCGATGAGCGCGGCGAGGATCGCTGACGGGCGGCGGCCTACCCAGTCGGCGAGCGCAGTGCCGAGGTAGGCGAATACGGCTTGCAGCAAGAAGAACACGAGGGCGTAGCGGATCGCCTCGATCGGGGAAGCGTGGAACCTCTTCACGATGTAGGTGGTCAAAAAGAGCGTCATGCCCCAGTAGCCAACGGCGTTGGCGGTATAGATAAGCCAGCCCACGACGAGACGTCGCCGCACGCCGGGCAGCTGCCAAAGCTGAGGCTTGGCAGCCCCGCTCACAACTGTGGCCTGTGCGTTGACGTAGCGATGCGACTCGGTGATGCCTCGTCGGACCAGAAACAAAACAACGGCGGGAACAATTGCGACGATGAACGCCGACTGCCAGCCAAAGCGTGGCACCAGGGCCAGCGCAACGCCTGCGGCGAGAACATAGCCCAGCGAGAAGAGCGAGAAGATCACGCCACCGACACCAATGGCGCGGGTCTTCGCCGGCCAAACCTCGGCAGTGTATGGCGCCCCGACCGCGAGTTCGCCAGCGCCACCTACACCAGTGAGGAACCGCAATCCCGTGAAAGCGGCGACGTTTGTCGTGAGTCCGGCCAACGCGGTCGTCGTGCCGTAAAGCAGGATTGAGGCCCCGAGCGTCGTTTTACGCCCCCACCTGTCGGCAGCGAGTCCGAAGCCGATAGTGCCGATGGTGTAGCCGAGCAGGAAGATTGAACCGATGTATCCGGCTTGGGCGTCGGTGATGTGCAAGGTCTTCTTGATGTCCGGCAGCACCAGGCCATAGATGTTCACTGCGTATGAGTCGAAGCCGTAGCCCAGTCCGGCGGTCACGGCGACGAAGAGCGCCTGCTTGAAAGTCGCAGGTACGGCTTTGGATATCTGAGCCGGGATACTGCCGACGCTCGATGTCATCCGTGAACGTTATGCAGCGTCATGGTGTCTGCAGAAGGATCAAGATCACTCTGATCGCAACACTTTTCCGACGTCATCGCAGTCCATCCACGACGCGCACCGCGCTTTGGGGGTTCACCGGCTGGCCGCAGACCGGCGGTCGCACAGACACCGACCTCGCCGGGCGCTCAAGGTTCCCGATACCTACGACGCCAAGAACCAAAACAGCAGCTGAATCGGACTCAGCCAGACGCGCTGAGGATTTTGATCGCGAAGATCAGCGAGTCGCCTTTCTGTATCCCAGCCTGAGGCTGACCGTCGGGGTAGCCATCCGCAGAGCTCATTGCGACACCGACAGTGGATCCGACTTTCTGTCCGGCGATCGCCTTCTGAAAGCCCGGCACGACTCCGTCGAGCGGGAATTGAGTTGGGCTGCCGCGTTCGTAGGCGCTGTCGAACACACGGCCGTCACGTCCGTTGACGCCCATGTAGCAGACGGACACTGTTGCCGTGGGTGCAACGACCGGCCCGTCTCCCGCATGCAGCGTGTGCACCTCGGTCTCCGTCACGCTGAACGGGGCTGTCACGTTGACGCGGGGTGCGGTCGTATCGGTGGAACCCGTGACCGTCACGCTGCCAGCTGCCCCGGTCAGCGTCCACTCGGGTGTACCACCATCGCCCGGTGCTGCCGTGGGGCAGGTGCTGTCCGCGGTCGCCGGTGCTGTCGAAGTCGGCGTCACCGCTTCGGTGACAGCGGGCGTGCTCGCCGATCCGGAGGACGTGCTTGCCGATGGAGTCGTCTTGTCGGAGCTGCACGCGGCGAGCGTCATGGCGGCCGATGCTGCACAGGCCACCAGCGCGACCGATGAATACACACGCAAAAAGTTCACAGTCGTCACGCTACATCCCGCGTCAGGCAATCCCTGCCGGTAGTCCCGCGATTTGAACCACCCGTGGCACAACGAGAACCTCCTCGGTCGAGGGGGATCCCAACACCACTGGGCGACAGCGCAATACGGCGTGGGCTTGAGCCAGATGCCCTCGACCTACGTGGTTCCAGCCAGTTCGTGTGCCACCGCATCGAATGCGCGCAGCGTGTCCAACAGCGTCTGCGGGTCCTCAGAGTCCGGCTGGGTGGACAACTTGGCCGCGACCACCTCTGCGGCGCGGTTGACGTAGATCATCTGACCGCACATGCCCTGGCATAACACAACGTCGCTGCCCGGGTAGGGAAACCACACTTGGTTGCGGTACATGCCGCCGGGCATTTGGTTGTCGTCGGGGCTGGCGGCGAACGCCTGACGCGAGTCGGGATCGCCGTCGCGAGTGTCGGCGATCCACGCCGCCGGCACCACTTGCTGGCCGGTCAATGAGACACCGTCGCGCAAGAACAGCGACCCGAACCGGATCATGTCGGTAAGACAGGCATTGATGCCGCCGTCGAAAAATCCAGTGCCGGCCGTGTCCACGCCGATGGTGGCGTCGCATTGCGCACCGATGCGGCTCCACACCAGTTCCGACATCAGTTCTGGCATCTGGTGGCCGGCTGCGACCTCGCAGATCCAGCCGAGTACGTCGGTTTCACACGAGCGATACTCGAACGGGCCGCCGTGAGCCGACTTCTGCCGCAACGTCAGCAGGAAGTCACGCAGCGTGGAGGGGACGTCCGGACTGCTCCGGGGTGCCCACCCGATCGCCTCGTCGAGGACGTGTACCTCCGCCGTCGGGTGGAGGTAATTGTCTGAGAAGGCGATACCCGACCTCATGTCCAGCAGATGGCGCACCGTCGCGCCGGCGTAGCCGCAGTTGGCCAAGGCGGGAACGTATGCCGTGACCGGCGCATCGAGCTCGATCGCGCCGGCCCCGTATAGCGCGCCTACCACGGCCGCCACCAGCGACTTGCTCACTGAGAACAGCAGGTGCCGGGTCTGGGCCTGCAAGCCGTCGAGGTACTCCTCGGCCACCATCGACCCGCGGTGGGCGACGGCCCACCCGTCGGTACCAGTCGTGGCCATTACCGCGCCGACGGTCGTGGCCACCCCGGCGGTGTTGGTCACCTGGATCTCGGCCACCGGAGCCCCGGCTGCGGGCAACGCCGCCACTGGCCCGGTCCCGCGCGGGATGACCGCGGTCGGCACAAAATCTTCGACGTGCTGGAATGACCAACGCGAATGTGGCGGCGAGAGCCAGTTGTCCAGTGAGATACCGGCCGGGACGCCACCGCTGCTCACGCTCGTGCGACGAGCCGCGGGACGATCGGCGTGGCCGGCGTCAGGGGTGTTGAGGCGAACTGCGCCTTGATGCCTTTGACCCAGCGCCGGCAGCGCTCGGTGAGCTGGTAGTCGTCGGTCTGCAGGTGCCCGCGCGTGACGAGCACGCCGAGTTGGGCGCCCTCGCAGCGTAAGTCGCCAGGCGCCGCGACACGCATGTAGAAGGCCTCGGACTCGTCGAGCAGCGTGGCCCAGTCGTTGCCCTGGCGCGCAAAGCAGACGCGCCCGTCGTCGTCGATGCGCCACACACCTGTGCGTGGGGTTGCGGTGAAGAGCTCGACATCCGGCGAGGTCTCCGAAATTATCAGCTGGCCCCAGACCTCGTCTTCGCCATAGCCCCGCTCCCAGCGCGAGTTGATCTCGTCGATGTCGAGCTCGTAGTCCACGTCCATGTACTCGAGCAGGTGGAAGAGGAACAGCGGCATGTCGGCGTAAGCCTCGGTGGTCAAGTTCGTCATCGGGCTCGCGCCGCTGAGGCGCGGGTTCACCTCGCCGAGGTAGAGCACGTCAGAGTCCAGATCGTGCAACAGGTCTACCTCGAAGTAGCCGCGGTAGCCCTCGCGGCGCAGGACCTCGCCCAGCTTTCCTACCATCTCTCGCGCGGCGTGCGTCTGTGCGGGCGGCAGCACCTCGCGCCAGACGTCATTGCCGCACCAGGCGCCCTTGTACGGAGTCAGCTCCGGGTAACCGACGAGACTCGTCATCGCGGGGCCGATCACGGTGCCGTGGCGGGTCACGGTGCCCTCGAGGACCACCTCGACATTGCGGATGCGCTTCATGACTTTGACTTCCTGCTGCCCCACCAGGTCAGCGGCGCAATGATCCCAGTCACGCTGACCGCGCACAAAGAACGTCCCCGAGCCGGCATCGCCATAAGCGGCCTCGACGACGAGGTCATCTCCCAGCCCGGCGCTTTGCGCGAGCGCCGTGAGATCGTCGTAGGAGCCGACCCGCCCGGTCACGTGAGGGACGCTTGGCACGCCCGCTTCGTCGGCTAGGCGCGTCATCACGATCTTGGAGCCCAGGCGATGGCGCAGCTCCGCCGGGGGGTGCATGACCTCGAGCCCCGCCGTTTGCGCAAGAGCCTCGGTCTTCTCGTCAAGCATCACGAAACAGGCCTCGCCACCGGGCCCTCGTCGCGCGATGAACTCGAGTGTCTCGGGATCACGCAGGAGGTGGTTGCACACATCCCCCATGGACCCGAAATCAATGCGGTCGCGCCGCCGGGGCACGAACACGCGCGAATGTGCGCCCTCAAAAGAGTCAAAGTACGTCAGGTAGAAAAAGTTTCGCACCCAGCGGTCGATGCCGAGCAGGTTGAACGGGGTCGGCGAGATGAAGTAGAGCGGCACAGTGTTGGTGTGAAAGAACGCGCGTATGTCCGATATGCCGTACAGCCGGCGGCGCGGTCCGGGCTCCGGCCCGCCGGCGGGCACAGTCACGGGTGGGCCCGCCGCAGGGACCGCGGCGGGGGAACGGGCGCTGCGGTCAGCGCGACGGCGATGAGATGACATAACTCCATCCGATAAGCATTCCACAAGCGAGGGCCCCGCCCATGGCCGTGTCGACGTGTGGAGTGCCTGAACGCCGGCCCAGCAATGCTTGAAATCTCTGTGGATCTGCCTGGGCTAGATGGACCCACGGTGGCCGGGCTCGCCTGTCTACGCTCCTGTTGGCCGGCGCCCACCTGCGCCAGCAGACCGTGTCACCCTGCTCGCACGCGTCTGCAACACCGACGTCCGCAACCGTCTCGATTACCATGGCCATCAACACCTCCCACGAACAGACCGCCTCCTACTCGCCAAAAACGGGGAGTTCTATGCCACTTTTCACCGTCACAATGCGTTCCGGGAGAACGGACACAGAAAAGGACGCAATATCCGCCGCCATTCACGAAGCAAGCGTCAGCGTTGGTTACCCTGAGGACGACCACTTCCAGAGGTTCATCTCTTTGCAAGAAGCTGACCTTCGCATCAGCCCTCTTTATCCCGATCTGCAGAAGCCTCGCAGCGAGCATGTCCTGATGATCGAGGCCCTGCTCTCATCAGGGACTGAGGAAGACAGGAAGCGCTCGCTTCTTGCCGCGATCGTGACTCGCCTGCAGGCGGCAGGAACGGACCCAAACGACGTCATGGTCTTTTTCGGCGAGATCGACCGTGCCAGTAGTTCCTTTGGTGGCGGCCGTCTCGCCCCGCCGGTCGAGGTGCGGCCAAAAATCTAAAGTCGCGCGAGGACTAGATGGAAGCGTAGGGATTGCCGCCGGCTGCACGGGTGACTGCGGGACCGTTGAGCGGGATGTCAACCGGGATGGTCTGACGGATGATGCCGGCTGTCGTCTTCGGTGCGGTTGCGGCTTCTTGTTCGGCCTGGCGCTTGGCAGCCTGTTCTCGGGGAGCTCTGGCACCTAGGCTATTCATCCGCTCTCCAACCGCTTTCGCCACGGCCTTGGCGAAGTCGGCCGTCGACGGTACACGCTTCAGACGAGCACGGCTCCGCCGTCGACGGTGATGGATGTTCCCGTGGCCATTGGCTGCTGCATCGCGTACACATAGGCGAGCGCGATGTCGTCGGGTTCGCCCACACGCCCGACTGGCAGCTGAGATGCAAGGCTCGCGTACATGGTGGATTCCTCCTCCTCGGTCATCGATCCCCATAGCGGACTGCGCGTGACACCCGGTGCAACAAGATTTACCCGAATCGGCGCCAGCTCGAGCGCCAGCTCTCGTGTGAGTGCCTCCATCGCCCCGCATATGCTCGCACCCAGGGCCCACCCTGGGGCGGGACGCTGGCCGGCATTGCCGCCCGTCAGCACGATGGACCCGCCCTCCTTGAGTGCTCCCGGCATGACGACGGCCCGCACGACGCTGATCGCCCCGATGTACCGGGTCTCCCAGAAACGCCGGATCACCTCCGGTGTGAGATCGGCGAGACGGGTCAATTGGAGCGCCTCGCCGGCGGTGTACACGAGGTGATCAACGGCTCCCGCCGTGGACACAAGCTGTGCCAGTGACTCCTCGCTGGCGATATCGACCGTGTAGCCCGCCGCACCCGCGGGAAGGGAGCTGACGGCACGGTCGACGCTGGCCTGACGCCGCGATGCGACGATGGGCTGTGCGCCACGCTCAGCGACGGCACGCGCGACCGCCAGGCCCAGACCTGACGTCCCACCTACGAGTAGAACTCGATTACCGGTCATCGACATGGCTGGCCTTTCGTTCAAAAGAGCGGTAACGCCACTGTCCCGCAGCGGGACCCGACTTGTCCAAGACCCAGCACCGTCCCAATCCCGCCCGCGCGAAGGCATCTTTGGAGCGAAACCCATCCCTACACGCAGCCGACTGGTAACCCTCCATATTCGGTTCCTGCATATTCCTCCAGTGCGACGGCCGAGGGGGAGGGCTTCGCATCAAGCCGCCAGGGACCCACTCGACCAGCGCTAGGCGACCATCCCCGTTCTCCTCAGCTGTGCAGGGAGGACAGGTTGAACGTCACGCCTGTCGGATCGGTCGCGGTTGCGAGTCGACCGTAGGGGGTTTCCTCAATCGGCTGTAGCACGGTGCCGCCGGCGTCGGTGATGTCCTGCAGCGTCTTGTCGAGGTCCTCGGCGCCGAAGAAGGTGCTCCACTGAGCCGTACTTCCGTCGGCCAGGCTCTTGTCGCCGTCCTTTATCCCTAGCAGCGGCTGATCATCGAACCATGCAGTGAAATAGCGGAATTCGTCACTGTCGGCCACCTGCTCCGTGTGCCAGCCGAACACCTCGCGGTAGAAGTTGATTACGGCGCGATAGTCCCGCGTGGTCAGCTGGTGCCAGACCGGGGCCCCGGCCTCGCCAACCATCTCAAAACCAGCAGCTTCCAGGGGCTGCCATAAGCGGAATGCGGCACCTGACGGGTCGGTCACCGCTGCCATCACGCCCTTAGCCGGCAGCTGCATCCGCCCGAAGCGAATGGTGCCACCGGCCCCAGGCAACGCGGATAGAGTGGCGCCGACATCCGCGACGTGGAAGTAGGTGGACCACCCGTCCGGGAACGGCCACTGACGGACGTTGGCCTGCATGCCCGCGATCTGGCGCCCGTCTTTGGAGGCGGTGATGTAGTGGCCGACTGCGGGGCCCTGCGACTCAAATGTCCAGCCGAACACGGTGCCGTAGAAGTCTTGGGCCCGCTCCAGGTCGGATGATGTCAGATCGATCCAGCAGGGAGCACCCAGCGGCGCGCCGTCGCAAATGGGCACAGCGGCTCCCCTTCAGTGCGGTGTTTATCCCGGTGGAGCTTCACGCTAATCGACTGGCGGCGGCCGCGATAACAAACACTCCTTCGCAGCCGAACGGCTTGCGAGCGTGATGGATTACCAGCAATGTGACGCCGAACACTGTGTAGCCGTTATCCGCCGATATCCGTAGCAGCAAAACATCGGGTCGTCCGGGGCGTCGAGCCAATGACAAGATGGCGGGCACCTGCCTCGACAGCACCGACACCACACCCACCGATGGCATTGTGCAAGCAAATACAACTATTGCAGCGGTTTGCCGCTTGGCGGAGTCCGCGCGGCGAAAGCCCGTTTGCCCTGCGTGATCTCTTGTTCGCCTGCATAGCTAGTCACCTCACGGATCGACCAGCACAGCGCGGCGCTGATCGGGTCACCCGGCACGCTGCCCGGCATCGACTTGCGCCTTGCGGACCCAATCCATCGGTTTCTGCGGGGTGGCGGTAGCAAGCTTGGTGGCTACCGATTTGCGAAAGTGAGCATCACCATCGCGTTGCAAAGACATATCAAGCGGCATGACATGGCGAATATTCGAAGGTTCCAATGGTACGAATTGGGCGTGAAAAACATTGCTCGCGTTGCAGTATCGGCATTTATCATTTCCACAGGCTTAGGGTTTGTCGGTTTGGGAGCGGCTAGCGTGGCCCAGGCCCAGCCCGGGCCGTTCCCACAATGGTGCCCAGGCGACTTCTGGGACCAGGGGTGGGGTGGCAACCCAGACGGATTCCACTGTCACGACGGTGGTCCCGGCTTTGGCGGTCACGACGACCGTGGCGGCTGGGGTCACGACGATGGCCGCGGCCGACGTTAAACGAACACTCCTGGTCATTCGGGGCTGCGCACGGTTGTGCGCAGCCCCGTAATCGCTAGAGGAAACGCATCTTTCGAAATCCCCGGCGCTCCGGCGTCTGTTTGGTGGCGACGGTTATGGGCTTCACCCTGGGTAGGTAACTACCGCTTCCATCCCCACGGCACATGCCCGCCCACTGATCAAGAAGTCCGCCCGCATGCTCGATAACGCCATTCAAGTTTTCTCTGGCAGATGGCCTGGCCTACTTCGAAAAGCTTGGCTGGACACCCGCCGACATGGAGTCAGTGCTGTTGGCTGCGCGGCGATTTCATCGACTGCCACGAGTGATGCGGCTTGTGGCCCCCAACCCGCGCAAGCTGGGCAACATGCCGTGAGACGCCGTCATCCGCCTGGCGCACTGAAGGCCCGTTACCGGCCGGCGGCACGGCGCTGCCTGCGTCGAGTCCGATGGCTAACCAGTGTTGACCGTTGCGGGTCCGAGGTTGACAGGAAGGTGCTTTATGCCGTGCAGCAGGGTGCTGTTGTTGGGGGTCGGCTCGCCGGCGAGGGTTAGATGGGGGAAGCGTTCAAAGAGTGCTTGCAAGCCAATGTGGAGTTCCATGCGGGCAAGCGGCGCGCCAAGGCAGACGTGGATACCGGTGCCGAAGCCGATGTGATCACGGGCATTGGCACGGGTGGTGTCGAAGTCGTCGGGACCTTCGAAGATGGCCGGATCGCGGTTGGCTCCGGCGACGAGAAGGAAGACAGCCGAGCCTTTCCGCACGGTGTGCCCTTCGATTTGAAGTGTTTCGGTGGCCACCCTGAGTCCGATTTGCGCGACGGAGTCGTAGCGCAGCGTCTCCTCGACCGCGTTGGGCCAACCTTCCGGATGTGCCAGGAGGTGGGCCAGTTGATCGGGGTAACCGACAAGTGCCACGACTGCATTACCGAATGCGTGTGCGGTGGTGATGAACCCGGCACCAAGGAGCAGGCCCGCGAACATTCTGACCTCGACGTCGGTGAGATCGCTGTCGTTGAGGACGGCAGACAAGATGCTGTCGTCGGCGCGGCCGCCACGGAGCCGCTCGATATGGGCGGCGATGTAGTCTTCGAACTCGCGCAACGCGGCCGTGGCGGTCTGGAAGTCCCGCCAGGAGGGGGCCGTGGTGGTGAGCAGTTTGGCGCCGGGTTCGGCATATGCGTGGAGGCGGGGTATCTCGTCATGAGGAATGCCCAGCATCTCGGCGATGACTTCGATGGGGATTTGAGAAGCGTAGTTCGACACCAAATCACAGGAAGTCTTGTCGTTGAGATCGTCAAGCAGGCCACTGGCAATCTCCTGGATGCGGTGACGAAGTCCGTCGATGGCCCGCGGGGTAAATGCCCGCGACACCAGGCGTCGCAGCCGCGCATGCTCGGGTGGATCAGCGACCAGCAGTGATGGGGGTTCCAGGCCATTCAGGACGCCGGGATTGGTTCTCGCGAGCATCCGCTGAACGATACGAAAAGGTGACCGGTCCGGCGGCTTGGCGGTCCGGAACCTGTCATCACGCAACACATCACGGACAATTTGCGCATCAGCGGTGACCCACCCGTTTCTCAGTACCGCTGATATGCGTCCCCGTTGGCGTATCTGCTCAACAAGGTGATGCGCGTTGTTGGGCTGGTTGCTATCAATCAACAGCTGGGCAAACGGATCACCCCGGCGTGCGAGCAGCCTCAGCATCGCACGAGGCAGTCCGTATCCGAGCAGCCAATGCGACCGAACTTTAATGTCCACACCCATATTGTTCGCCCTACCTCTGCCGTAGGCATAGAGGCTACCTCTGCCGCAGGGGACAGAGGCGCCCGCGCGTCGCCGATGTTGGAGGGTCCGAGCCAGCCCATCGCCGGACTCTTAGCGTTTCATCTGCTGCATCGTCGGTGCACTTTCAAGGCATAGGCCACTGACCTCGAAAGACACCAGCAGAATTGGACAACAACACGGTGGTCCGGCCTCGACGCGGATCGCACGCGAGCTACGAAACACGCAGCTGGACAACCGATTTTATGCCAGCGGGGCCGGGACGGATAGGTGAAGATCGGGATGATTCATCAGATGAAAACAGAGGACTATGCTGCTAACCCGCCATATTCGATTCCGCCGTATTCCTGCTCATGTGGTCGCCGGAGAACCGTGAGCGGCGCTGACGGGGGAGTGCGATCGATGTCGCGATACCGGCCGGCCGCGCCCTAGGGGTGGTGCGCGAGACCGCTCGTTTGCTGGCGGCTGAACGACTCCGCGCGCCCGATGAGGCTCTCGTTCTGGTTATCTGGGGTCAGAAATCGCCGTTCCCTGTTGCTCCCGCTTACT
>Ga0210396_10006551_pt1 | contig 11145 bp, 9 predicted proteins | sample IncBWH17OmetaG_FD_155466 | JGI IMG/M metagenome (GOLD analysis project Ga0210396, IMG submission 155466) | Forest soil microbial communities from Barre Woods Harvard Forest LTER site, Petersham, Massachusetts, United States - Inc-BW-H-17-O ...
CAATTCGAGGTAGTGCAGGCCGGCGTTGAACTGGAAATGCGGAATCGATTTGCCCTGCCATTCGGCATAGGCTTCCACCGTTTGTGTCTGGCCGCCGGCATTCACCTGTTGCAGGTAGGGTTCGCTGGGGGACTGGCGACCTTGCTGATAGTAGTTGTAGTGGATGAGATCGAGGATATACCCCGCGCGTAGGAGGTTGTCGGCATCGAAACGATGATCCAGGTTGGACGTCAGCGTTAGTTTGGGCGTTTTGTCGGTGGAATTATAATAGGACAGATAGGTGTAATTGTCCTGCATATAATTTTCTTTGAAGCTGAGGCTGGTGTAGGAGAAGCCGAGCACGGAATGCAGGCTGGTGCGGGAGTCCAAAAAGATGGTATGGGCAAGGCCGCTGAAGCCGATGGGGCCGGAATAGTTACCCTGGAAGCGGTCGTTGAAATTTTTCCATTTGGTAGAATCTTTTTTTGGCGTCACGGTATTGGTACTCAATCCGCCAAAGCCGAACAAATTGAAATTACCTGCACGGCCGGCGGGAAGGGAGATATTGTACGACAGGTCCTGGAAATACGTCGACCCGTTACTGACGGTGATGCCGAGGCCGCTGAGCAGGCCCAGGGTGGAATAGCGGTAGTCGACGAGGAAGGAACCTTTTCGGCTGCCGAGGGCGATGGGGCCTTCCGCGGCGACGTCGAGACCGAGTACGCCGGCTTGCAGGGTGTATTCATTTTTTTCGGTATTGCCTTTTCGCAGCCGGAGGTCGAAGACGCCGCTGAGGGCGTCCCCGTATTGCGCGGGGAAGGCACCGGTGAGGAAATCTGAATTGGCCAGCAGCTGGGCGCTCAGGATGGAGATGCCGCCGCCGCTACTGGCGGGGTTGCTGAAGTGATTGGGGTTGGGGATCTCCACTCCTTCCATCCGCCACAGCAGGCCGAGGGGGGAGTTGCCACGGATGACGATATCATTGTTCCCGTCGAAGGGAGCGAATACACCGGCGAAGCTGGTGGCCATGCGCAGCGGGTCGTTGACGGCGGCGGCGTATTTATTGGTTTCCTCCACCGAGAAGGCGCGGGCGCTGACGACGCTCATCTCGTTGAGCGGTTGATTCCTGCGGCTGGTGGCTTTGACCTCGGCGGTCTGCTCGGTATGCGGCGCCGACTCCATGGGGAAGGAGAGAATGGTCTCTTTTCCCGCTTCCACTTCGATATTGTCCTGGGTCATGGTCTTGAACCCGATGTGGCTGATGGCGAGGGTTTGGCGGCCGATGGGGATATTCTTAAAGGTGAAATTGCCGTTGCTGTCCGTGACGACGCTTCTGTTGAGGACCGTCAACGTGACCGTCGCGCCGGCCAATGGTTTTTGCAGGACGCCGTCGATGACGGTACCCCGGAGCTGTTGAGTCAGGCCCTGGCCGGCCGGCCTGGTCTTTTGAGGTGTCTGTGTCAGGGACTGTGCAGGCGATTGACCGTAAACGACGGATAGCAGCGGGATAAGAAGAAAAGGGATCTTTTTGATGTGCATGAGGATCATTTCTAAGAAAACAATCATCATATCGTATACCCCTACTTGTTAAAATAAATTAATGGCAACGCGCCAGCCGATCCGGCCGAGAGAGGTGTTGTTTTTCAAAAGGAAGGTGTGATGGTAAAGATCCAAGGACGGGCCGAGCGAAACGGCGAAGTTTTTGGCCGGTTTCCAATGCAGGTCGAGGTTGAAACGGACCAGTGAGCTGCCGTCGCCGAAATGATGGAGTGTCAGGGGGGAGATCTGCCCGATGGTGAGCTCGGGGCGGATGGCGAGGTTATGTGTGAGGGGAAGCTGAAGGCCGTAACCATAACCATAATAATAGGAACGATGTTGCTCGCTGGGGTTCATGCCGGCATAGAGGATGCTGTAAAATTTCGGTGTGCCGGAGCGGAAGGCCAGGTTAAACGGGGAGAGTTCATCGGCATAGAAGGAAAGCTCGTGGAGACCACCATGTTTTACGATGTTGATCGGACCGATGCTGACGCCTTCGGAGGTGTCGGCGATGTTGATGAGACCCAATTGGACTCCTTTGAGATGGCGTGTGTGGTTGAGGATACTGGCCGACTGCATACCGCGGACCGTTTCCGCGTAGTTATAGAGCCCGGCGTATTGCACGCCCCTGACCTGTCTCGCGATGTTCGCGACGCCGGCGGCCTGGAGACCCCTCACCGAATCGAGGTCTTTATTGCAGATGCCGGCGAGCTGTATCCCTTGTACAGGGCCGCCCACGATATTGACGACGCCGGCGGCCTGGACGCCTGTGACGCTTTTTCTTTCGATATTGAACACTCCGCCGAGCTCCACGCCTTTGAGACCCGCGGAGTAGCCGCCGACGAGGTTGGCCGAGAAGTTATTCGTCACCTGGGAGTTGAGCGAGCCGTTGGTGCTCAGACCGGGGACGAGGGAGATCTGAACGGGTCTTGTGACGAACCATTTTTTTAAGTTGATAGACTGCATGCGAAGGCGGGAGGAGAGTACGAACCGTCCGAAGCCCGTGGTCTCGACGCCCGGCACGAGGTTTTTTGGGGTAGCGGCGTCTATCGAATCGCCCTGCCATTCGATGTGGATGGAATCGTTCTGTTCATATTGCCGGGGTGAAAGCAGAAGCGCCTTCGGGGGGAAGGCGTCAGGGGAGATGGTGATGGTGATGGTCAGGTCGCGGCTGGTGGATCGTCGGATCTGAATGATGGTATCGATATAGGATTCTTTACTTACGGCGAGGAGGATGGGCCAGTCTTTGTTTTTTATCCGGACGGAAAAGCTGCCGTCTTTTTTGCTCATCGTAGCAGAAAGCGTCGCCGGGTCGTAAATGCTCACATTGCCCAGCGCGTCGCCCGTTAGCTCGTCGAGGATGGTGCCGTTGATAAGGTGGCGCCGGTCGTCCGGGGTTTCTTCAGCCGTTTTATTTCTGGCGGGGAGCAGGATGAGGTAGCGGCCTTGTTCCAGGTATTGCAAATGGTCGTGGAACAGCAGCTGCAGGAGTTGGCCGACGGATTTTGTTTGTCGCGGTAAGGTCACCAGGGAGTCCTTGTTAAAGAGGTTGCCGGAGTAGGAAAAGTAAAATTTCCCTTTTGCCGCCATGACATCCAGTACGCGGCCGAGGGGCTGCCGGCGGCATTCGATGGTGACGGGTGTATTAAGGATATCGGACTGTGCTATGGCCTTGGCAGCCAGCGGGTATATGATCAGAAATAGGAATAGCTGTTTGTACATGGGATTCGATTATTTCTTTTCCAGGATGTAGCCGTTTCCTGTGGACTGTACTTTGATGTTCAGGGTCGCACTGATCACGCCCAGGATGGTGGGCAGGGATTCGTTGTGAAAGGTCGTCGTGATCGGCAGCTGTCTCAGCGCGGGGGTGGCGATCATAATGGAATCGCCATAGGCCTGGTTGAGCGCGTCTGCGAGTTCGCCGAGGGGGGTGTCGCGACAAACGAAGACCCGTGGCTGGTAATACTTGTATACGTCGGTTCCGGCGGGCTGTTTTTGCGGCGTCGGGTCGTTGAGATCGAGGGTGGTCGTCTCGCCGGCTGCCACACGGATCCCGGTTTTACGATTTTTGACTTCGATGAGCCCGGTCTCTACGAGGATGATGGTCTTTTTGACGTTAAAGGAGGTGCCCAATACCGTAATGGTCATACCGTTTACCTGGACCCTGAAGGGGCGGTTCTTATCGGGGGCAATTTGAAAAAAGGCTTCCCCTTGCAGGGATACGATGCGTTCTTTGCCGGCGAATGTCGATGGTTGGGAAAGGCTGGAATGTTTATTCAGGGTGACGATGGAGCCGTCGGCGAGGGTATCGATACGGATGGCGTTGCCGGAGGCGATCTGTTGCATGGTCACGGGTGTGGAGCGCCACCATAAAAAGATCGCGATTGCGGCGGCGGCCGTGGTGGCGATGGCGGTCCAGCGGATCGCGCGGATGGGGGTGCGTCGGGCGGGCTTTTGGAGCTTTTCGTGCAGGGCCTGCCAGGCGGTCTCCTCTTCGCCTTCGATGTCGGGCAGGCTGGCGCGAGAGCTTTTTTCCCAGATCAGCCGGAGGTCGTCAAAGTGCCGTTGGTTGGCGGGGTCGGCGGCCAGCCATAGGTCTACCCTGCGCCGTTCTTCGGGGCTGGCTTCCTGCAGGAGGTATTTGACGAGCAGGTCTTCTAACGGTGTATGGTAATGTTGGTTCAAATGGGCGATTTTAGTGGTTCATAAAATACAGCATCAGCAGCGGGAGGAACTCGACGAGTCTGGCCCGGAGAAGTTTCAGGGCTTTTCCCATTTGGTTTTCCACTGTTTTTACGGAGATACCCAGTCGTAAACCGATATCGCGGTAGCGGAGTTCTTCGTACCGGCTGAGCTGGAAGATGGTCCGGCATTGTTCCGGAAGTTCGTTGATGGCGGCCCGCAGCTGTCGTTCCAGTTCCTGTAGCTGCAGGTTTTTGTGCGCGGTATCCGTCAGATCCATTCTATTTCGGTGTAGCCAGGAATGATAGGACCGGCGCACTTTGCTGCGTTTCAGGGTGTTCAGGCTTTCGTTGTAGACGGCCCGGTACAGATAGGCGGCGATGGAACTTCCGACATTCAGCACTTCGATCTTGTCCCATAGCCGGAGAAAGATGGTTTGAACGATATCTTCAGCGAGCGTTTGTTCCTGGACGAAAGAGAATGCATAATTCCGAAGCTGTTTAAAATAGGTTTTAAACAGGTTACCGAATGCTTGTTCATCCCGGTTTTTGAGTGCCCGGGTGATACCGGCGTCGTCCCATTGCATGGTTAGCGGTTGATTGATAGCTTTATAGGCAGCGGTCGTGATCAAATCCTCTTTTCTATGACAACAACCTCGAGACGCTTTACCCCTATGGAAAGTTAAAATTTTTATTTTACCTATACTTTTACCTTGACGGCCAGGGTCGGGTAGGCCTGGAAGACATTGGCGGTGGTATTGACATGGTAGTAGCAGTTGAGCTTGGAGCCGATGCTGAGGGTTTTTGTGTAGTTATACCAGATCTGGGGCTCGGCAAAAAAGAAGCCTTGTTTACCTTTTTCACCGGCTGTGGCCGCGTCGCCGTGGTTGCGGTTCTCGGTCCAGACGGAGAAGTCGCCGGCGAATTCGAGTTTGTAATGGAAGAGTCCTTTGTACCAGTATTGGGTAAAGATGAGGTCGTTGCTGGGTTTATTATAGGACACATATTTGTAATCCAGAACGGTGGTGAGCCAGGCGCCTTTCCAGCGGAAGGGGAGCTCGGCGCCGGCCTGGTAGGTATTGGTGATATAGTAGCTGTATTGTTTGGGTTCGGTGATGCCGGCGCCGCCGCTGTATTGCAGCTGGAGGAAGATCTTGGGTGTCCAGGCGCGGAAGGACTGGCCCGCCTGGATATAGTATTTGCCGATGTTGTTGCCGGAGCCGAGGAGGTCCGCCTCTGTTTTCAGGAGGAAGTCGCCGGGTTTGATGAGGTGTTGGCCGGAGTCGCGGGCTTTCCAGTATTCGAAATAGAGGGTAGGGTAATTTTCCGGATTGGCACCGGGGGCTACGGTATGGCGGAGATCGTAGTGGAGCTGGAGGTTTTGGGCGCCCGCGGTGAGCGCGGCGGGCATGGCGGCGACTACGCCAAGAGCGATGATGAGGAGCTTCGGTTGCATGCCGGCAAGTTGCGTGATCGGGTTTTCGGCGGCCGGAATTGGTACGGAAATGTGACGGAAATTTGATATTTTTCTGATTATGAATGCTATAGATCTCGGTGCTTTTTCGGCCTTATTCCAGGAGGCTTGCGTGCGGTGTTTTGGACATGCGGTGACGGCGCCGCTCACCGAAACGGAGGCGAAGCTATTCTATACGAAAGTCTTTGACGCGACGGGACTTGTGGTGGGGTGGAAGAGTATTAAGAATTATTCTGGCTTTTTGTTAGCCACCGGCGGTAAGGCCGAGAACCCCAGTGTGGCGACGTTGGATACGTTGGCGAGGTATGTGGGGGGAGTGCCGTATACTACGGAGCCGGAGCGGAAGGCGGTTGCGGGGCATTATCCTTACTGGTATGGGTATCGGGAGAAATGGGTGGCGGGGCGGGGGGCGGCTGGTCATGGGCCGGCCGGAGATGCCGGGTCGATAAGCATTACGCCGGGGCCCAAAATGATCCGGACCGCAGAGAAGGTTGTGCTATTGGTGGCAGGAGCGGCTATGGCATTGGTGTATGTGGGGATGTTGGTCTTTCATTGGGGTAGACACGAGCCCTTCCGCGATGATTTTCATGCGTTGTCGGCGGACTCGCTGGTGGCGAGGGGCTGGTGGGTGGTGGCGCCGGATACGGTCTATTGGAACAAGCGGGCGACCGATAGCGGCGGGCTCACGTTGTATACGCTGGAGGGGGATAACTGGCCCGATACCGCACATCCGCCGGTGATCCGGAATCTGCTGGAGCGGCGGATGCCGTATAGTGACTTTATTCTCGAATGGCATTTCGAGCATTTTATCCCGCGTCAGGACTGGCAGCAGGCAGGGGTCTTGTTATCGGCGGGTACGGATTTTGGCGACCCGAGTCTGCGGGTATCGATCGCCTACAACGATTATAATGGTGTGTATCCCCGGAGCGGGACGATCCTGTTGCAGGCGATCCTTTCGCGCGGCGGCGCCAAGCCGGAGGAGATTGTGCATGTGCCGCTTTTTTCTGAAGACAGTTTGCGGAGGAATCCGGCGTTGGCGAACAGCCTGGATCACCCGGCGCTGCGGATCGTGAAATCGTGGGGCCGGCTGCGGATCCTGTATGCGGATGGGATACTCGCAAATACGTCGTTCCGGGAGATAGGAACCTATGATATGCCCCTGGACTTCCGGTTTGTGGGGTTGTTCGCGCTCAAGGGTTTTGTCGACAGTTCGGAGAACATGCCGGTGCGGTTCAGTGCGTTCAGCCTGGACCCCGTACCTAAATGACTATTTAAAATAAGAGAGCGGGATGGTCCGCCAGAGGTCGTGGGAGAGATGGCCGATCAGCAGTTCGTAGACGAGGTAGACGGGCCAAAAGATCCAGTGGATGAGCAGCAGGATCCAACTATGATTATAGTGCCAACTGATCATCAGCGTATAGAGGCCGAGGATGAAATAGATGATGCCGTGTCTGCTTTCCATGCTGTGAATATAACAAAAAAGAGGCCGTTTTAAGATAAAAGTAACGGCCTCTTTTTTCGTTGATGTCCGGCAAACGAAGTTTGCCGGGGGAGAGGCCAGTCGGCCCCTTTTTCTATGCGGAAAATCGGTGAATTACAGGTGGATTGCTTCGCCATAGGCCGCTTCGACCGCGTCTTTTACCGCTTCGCTGATCGTCGGATGCGGGTGGACGGCGTCGAGGACTTCGTGGTAGGTCGTTTCCAGCTTGCGTCCCAGGACGGTCTCGGCGATGATTTCCGTGACGTTGTAGCCGATCATATGGGTACCCAGCCATTCGCCGTATTTGGCGTCGAAGATGACCTTGACGAAACCTTCGGTGTGGCTGACGCCGGTGGCTTTACCGGATGCTGTCAGCGGGAACTTGCCGACTTTGATCTCGTAGCCTGCGTCGCGGGCCTGTTTTTCGGTGAGGCCCACGGAGGCGATCTCCGGGGTGCAGTAAGTACAGCCGGGGATATTGTTATAATCCAGTCCTTCGGGCTGGTGGGCATATTTCTTCTCCATGTAGGCAATATTCTCCACACAGATGATGCCTTCCTTAGTGGAAACGTGGGCGAGGGCCTGACCGGGTACGCAATCGCCTACGGCGTAGATGCCGGGAACATTGGTCTGGTAGAATTTATCAACGACGATCTTGCCTTTGTCGGTCTTGATGCCGAGGGTTTCGAGACCGATGTTCTCGAGGTTGGCGGAGATTCCGACCGCGCTCAGGAGTACGTCGGCTTCGAGGATGATCTCGCCTGTAGGGGTCTTGACCTTGGCTTTAACGCCATTGCCACCGGTGTCGACGCTGGTGACCTCGCTGCTGGTGAGGATATCGATGCCGTATTTTTTATAGTTCTTTTCCAGTTCCTTCGAGATCTCTTCGTCTTCCACGGGGACGATGCGGGGTAGAAACTCTACTACGGTCACTTTTGTGCCCATGCTATAGTAGAAATAGGCGAATTCGACGCCGATGGCGCCGCTGCCCACGATGATGATGCTGTTGGGTTTTTGCGCCGGGGTCATGGCTTCGCGATAGCCGATGACCTTTTGGCCGTCCTGCTTGAGGTTCGGCAGTTCGCGGCTGCGGGCGCCCGTTGCTACGATAATATGTTTGCCTTCTACGATCTGGGTTTTGCCTTCGGCGTCGGTGACTTCCACCTGGCCTTTGGCTTTGAGCTTACCATAGCCCATGATCACGTCGATCTTATTTTTCCGCATCAGGAACTGGACGCCTTTGCTCATTTTGTCGGCTACGCCGCGGCTGCGTTTGATCACGGCGGGGAAGTCCACGCTCCCGCTGGCCTCGATGCCGAAGTCCTTGGCGTGGAGGATATCCTGCATGACCTGGGCGCTCTTCAACAAGGCCTTTGTAGGGATACATCCCCAGTTGAGGCAAACCCCACCCAGATTCTCCTTTTCAATGATTGCTACTTTAAAGCCCAGCTGTGCAGCACGGATCGCGGAGGGATATCCGCCGGTACCGCTGCCAAGAACGACTACATCGTATGCCATGTATTATCCTTTTTTTCGATTAAATAATGATTCCTTCAATGCGACCCGCGAAGGTAATCCACAATGCGGAATTAGCCAAATACCATGAGATTAGCTTACTTTTGCGCCCATGAATTCGAGTCCGCTTAAATTGGATATATTAGCCATAGCCGTTCATCCCGATGACGCAGAACTGGGGTGTGCAGGCACGTTGCTTATGGAGAAACGCAATGGGAAAAAGACGGGCGTGGTAGAGCTTACCCGGGGAGAACTGGGGACCAGGGGTACGCCGGAGCTACGGGCGGAAGAGGCGGCCCGGGCTGCCGTGATCCTGGGTCTGGATGCGCGGGAGAACCTGGGGATGGCCGACGGCTTTTTCCGGAATGATGAAATGCATCAGCGGCTGCTCATCCGGGCCATCCGTAAATACCGTCCGGAGATCGTGTTGTCCAATTCACTGGAGGACCGGCATCCCGATCATGGGCGCGCCGGACATCTGATCAGCGAGTCCTGTTTTCTAAGCGGGCTGCGCAAGATCGTCACGCTGGACGACGATGGTCAGCCGCAGGAACACTGGCGACCGAAATATGTCTTTCACTATATCCAGGACCGGTTTATCCAGCCGGACTTTGTGTACGATATCACACCGGTTTTTGAAACGAAGCTGCAATCGATCCAGGCGTATTCTTCGCAGTTCTTTTCCGTAGATTATGGGAAGGCCGAACCGCAGACGTATATCTCTACGCCGGAATTCCTGGAGGCCATTATCGGAAGGCATCAGATGCTGGGGAAGATGATCGGAGTGCCGTATGCCGAAGGGTTCACGACGCAAAAAATGGTCGGCGTGCGGAATTTTGATGCATTTGTGCAGATGGACACCTAAGAAAACAACAATAAAGGCACTTAAAGCGTTAAATTATTGTCTGTCCTTTAACACCGAATCCTTCGCTAAAAGGTTAATTTTGCTTATTATTTCAATTTTTCAACCCAGCTGATCATGTCTCTTCCCAAATTCTCGCAGGCTACCCAAAGTTTTCACACCGAGCTGAAGAAGCGGATCAGCAACTATTTCGAGGAGGTCGGTACCTCTACGACCGGCAATTACAACCTGTTTCTCAAAGCGGTGATCCTGATGGTCAGTTTTGCCTTTATCTATATCCATCTGGTTTTCTTCACCCCCAACGCGTTTTGGGCGATCCTGGAAAGCGTGCTCCTGGGCGGGTTGGTTGCCGCCATCGGCTTCAATGTGATGCACGACGGGGCACATGGGAGTTTTTCCAAATATAAATGGGTGAACAGTGTGGCGGCTTTTTCGCTGAATATCCTGGGTGGGAACAGCTTTATGTGGAACATGAAGCACAATGTCGTGCATCATGCGTATACGAATGTCGCGGGTGTGGACGACGATATCGATATCCAGCCCTGGATGCGGATGACCGAGACCCAGAAGAAATACCGGCTGCATCGTTATCAGCATCTGTATTTCTGGGTATTGTATTGTGTCCTTTACCTGTTTTGGATCTTCGTGCTGGACTATACAAAATATTTCAAGCGTCATATCGGGACGATGCCGTTGAAAAAGATGAGCCTGGGCGATCACCTGGTCTTCTGGGGTTTCAAGGCTTTTCACGCGTTTATCTTCGTCGCTTTGCCGATCTACCGGCTGGGCTGGTATGACTGGATGATCAGCTTTGTTATCTTCACCATGGTAGCCGGTTTTGTGCTGAGCATGGTCTTTCAGCTGGCGCATACGGTGGAGCATACGGCTTTTCCCCTTGCCGACGAGACCACGGGCAAAATGGAGGACGAGTGGGCTGTACATCAGATCAGGACGACCGCCAATTTTGCTACGGGCAACCCCATCGTTTCCTGGCTGGTAGGCGGGCTTAATTTTCAGATCGAACATCATCTTTTCCCCAAAATATCTCACGTACATTATCCGGCGATCAGCAAGATCATCCGGCAGGCCTGTCTCGAATATGGCCTGGTCTATATCGAATATCCCCGGGTTCGCTACGCCGTCGCTTCGCATGTGGCTTTTCTGCGGCACATGGGCCGGAAGTAGGCCTTTCGGTGCAATCCGGAACAGACCTCATTGCACGAAATCCCCGTAGTGTAGTTTTACTTCGTCTTTTATGATGCGGAAGCCGTCGTCCAGTGAGGCGCCGCGCATTTCGACCTCTCCGTAATTGAACTCCATACAGGGAAGGCAGGTATTGATACAGTGATGATAGCTGTCTGCTACATATAATTTGGTCCCGTCCTTAAGGGTCCTGTAGGGAAAATCTATTTTCTGCCGGTTGCTACTCCAGCGACAGGGTAATGGCCGCAGCCAGCAGCCGGTAAAAGAGAATCCGGCTGAAGATAAACGGGTAAAGCCGGTGTAGACATAATACGTTCCCGCAAGAACGAGCGTCAGCAACAACAAAGCCGGGTAGAAGCGAGGAAGCAGGTGGGCGGGTATTGCTGCCGGCGGCTTTTTGGGCAGGACTACGACC
>Ga0210396_10006552_pt1 | contig 11144 bp, 9 predicted proteins | sample IncBWH17OmetaG_FD_155466 | JGI IMG/M metagenome (GOLD analysis project Ga0210396, IMG submission 155466) | Forest soil microbial communities from Barre Woods Harvard Forest LTER site, Petersham, Massachusetts, United States - Inc-BW-H-17-O ...
AGCGGGCACGCACGCTGTTTTGAGCGTCTGCTGCACGAGTTGCAGTTTGAGTTGTGGATCGGGATGTTTCGCCAACTGACAAAAGTTGTTCCTGTTGGGCTAGACTCTTGAGAATCATGTTCCGCGTAAGCCGCCTTCTTGCGTTTCGTTGGATTTTGCCAATCGCACAGCTCCTGCTCTCAGTAGTGATTTTGTGGCCCGTGCGACATGAGCTTACTCAACAGGTGCAAGATGCCATTCGGTTTAGCCGCTTGTCGAAAACGCGAGCACCAACTGCTAATGAAGTGCTTGCCATCGTGATCCCCGAGCGTTTGACGCAGGAACAGAAGTCGGAATTCAAGCGATTTGAGACTCGCAAATGGCTGCCGTCGGTGCTGAATCTACCCTCGTTACTTATCCAGTTGCCTTATGTCATTCTGAGTCCATCGAAGGACGAGTGGGTCCCAACTGGATTGGACCTAATGACATGGCGCGCTATCAGTGCGCCGTTAGTGGGATTGTTGTTCTGGTGGAGTGCCGGGCGCGGCATCGACGCTCTGCTGGCGGCCCGACAGAGGCAAGTTCAGCCGAAGATCAGTTGGGTAGAAGCTGTCGCCGGAATCGCGTTGTTCTTGTTCTGCGCGATAGCCGCGATCTGTTTTCCCATCTTCGGCTACAGCAACCACGATCCAGACTTTCCGCTAAAGCTGTTCTCCTGCGGGTTTGGGATGTGGGCACTGTTGGCAGGAATGGTGGTTTTGGCGAAATTTCGTCAGTGGCGCATTGGGCGAGTTTCACGATGATTGATGTAACCAGGCGATTACACTCATAACCCCTGTTAGTGCGTGAGGCCTGCTCACCATCTCGTAGCGAGGCCGCGCGCAGAATTGCTATCCACCTCTGAGCCGCGACGGCTGACTCGTAAACAGCGAAACAGCGTCCCAAGCCCCTTTTTCGGCGGAGCTTTTCTGCCTTTCACTTTTCCACAACCGTGTTGTGACATCTGACCTTGTCGCGTCATCGAAATTGCGCGATCATCGTCGAGGCCGTGACAGTCGGGGGAACCCACATCATCGAGCTCCTAAGTCCTTTGTCGTCTAGATTTTGACCTCTAAGTTCTTTGACATCCGGATTTTGCGGGGAATTTCCTGCTAACGTGATGATTCCAGTGATGGGAGGGGGGAGGGGGATACCCCGATTCCAGCACGCAGAAGCGCAAAGTCGCAACCACCTAGCGACTCCGAAGTGACTTTATTTTGCGCAAAAAACGCACAGGAGGCGGAGCGCCCGTCAGCGGTTCAGTGGGTCTGGGTATTAGGTATTAGGTACTGGGTACTGGGTACTGGGTACTGGCAACTAGCTACTCGTTCCCTACGCCTTAGCGCCCTTTTTCTTTTCCAGCGCAGCGTAGATTGCGGGGTCGGTGCAGACTTCGTAGTAAGTGCGGTCAGTCCATCCCTGGACAGAGAAGTCTTCCTTGATTCGCGGCACGCGGCTTTCGCGCACCACGATCTTCCGAAAAATATCGCGGTCAACCGGGACAGTACCGCTCGACAGCTTGTACTCTCCCTTATCCGATGCCATCGAAGGCGGCAGCTTTACAGTCAGCGGCACCAGCGAAATCTCCTGCTCGAGTTTCCGGAACGCGGCTTCGTTCATGCGAATACCGCCCAGGTTGAAGCTCACGATGGAGTCTTCGGCATTCGCCGACGGATCTGCCGCGGACTCGGCGCCTGCCGTCTGGAAGACATAGACGTGGAACGGTCCGGCCTGCGATTCCATCACCTTGCGGGCCTGCTTGTTGCAGGAAGAAAGGCGGTCACTCTGGTTCAGCGCTTCGGAAATCATGATCTGATGTTCGCCATCCATCAGATACAGCGGCGCCGACTCCTGCAGCGTGATGCCGACGCCCAACTCCAGTCCCGGCATGCCCGAGCGCTGCATCAGTTCGTTGTAGCCGCGCACGATCTCAATGATCTCGCGAGCCAGCACGCACGTCCGGCTCACGGCCAACCCAGGTTCGCCGGCACGCTCGAGGATTGCCAGGATGATGGCATCGCCTTCGAGGAAAACTTTCTGCGCTCCGTACTTGCTCAGCAGTTTGTTCACCGGATCGTAAAAGTTCAGGCTGAAGTACGAAGCCGGATTGAGCCCTTTCTCCATGAGAGTGCGCGTGAGCCGGGTCGAGTCGCGGACATCGGCCTTAAGCACCACGTGGCGCAGGACTCGGTCTTCCTCGGGCTGTTGCGGTTGCTCCTCGGGAAGCAGGAATTCGTAGAGCGTCCCGTTCATCCGGGAAAGTTCGCGCAGTTTTTCGGTGCTGACCAGGTTTACCGAGTCGAGCGCGGCGTTCAGCACTTCCAGCCGCTTCAGATCGCGGTGATAGTGAGAGAAATCCTGCAGAAACCGCGCTGCCACTTTGGCCCGCTCTGCGCCGCGGCAACTCGCAACTTTCGCTACCGCCGCATACAAGCTGGCAGGAGAAAGCTTGCCGTGTTCCTGAATCATGCGTTCCACGCGGTCGCACTCAGGACGCGAGATCAGCGCATTCTTCAGTTGTTGCGGATTAATTCGCGGGGCGTATTCATTGAGCAGCGGAACCGTGTGGTAAGAGGCGATCACATGCTCCATGACCTGTTCGTCTTCGAGCAGCCGCACCCACTGCGCCAACCGCTCCTGCTTCGAAACCCCTTCCGCCGAGGAATCATCCGGCGTTCCGGTGCCAACCAGGGCGCGGGCATTTTCCGGAGCGCACAGCCACGCACTAATGGTGTCGCTGCTGGTCTCTTCGCCGTAGATCGATCGCACGAAACCCCAGACCACGTCCTGCAAGCGCCCATAGCGGTCGGGATCGCGATCCCAATTGCCGAGCATCACATAATGTTCGGCGCACAAATAGTCGTCGCGGCCATCGTCGGAGAATGCCAGCCGGTTCACGAAGAGCCCATAACTGCCCAGGCCTGCACTGCCGGGTTCTTGCTTCGCGTCTGCAGAGTTCGATTCTGCAGTCTTCACTTCTCCGAAGAAGGACCGCCGGGTGCGCGCCAGCGTCTCTTTTTCGATCTCGCGCAGGGTCTCGAACAGATCCTGCCCCGTTTTGCGCAGGATGATTTTCTTGCGCACCTGGAAGCCGGCAACGCGCTCGCGATACTCCACCCCTTTGCCCTGCCGTATGCCGTCGTAAGTCTTCAGCAGAACGCGGCAGCGTTCGAGCACTTGCGCAAACTGCAGGTTCATCTCCATGCGGAGAAACTTGGTAACCGCCAGCCGGGCCAGCAGGTCGACGGAAATCTTTTCTTCCTTCTTGGCGCGATTCAGCGCCGCCAAATGCAGCTCCGCCAGCACTGGCTTCCAGTCAGTTTTTTCGGCGGGGCTGCGACTTTGGCTGGCCACGGCGCTTCGCATCCACGAAGGTCCCAGGTTCCGTTGCGGAGTTTCGGCCGCGAGCAGTCCTTCCAGCTCGCCGTGGCGCACGATCAACCGTGTGATCTGCGCCCGCGCCGCATCCACAAAACGCGGGCTCAGGACGACGTCGTGCCGCAGGTTGTCGACCCCGACCACCAGCCCTTCAAGAGCAAGCGATGGCGCAGCGGCAATCATCTCCGGCGGCGCCAGTTTCTCTGGCTCCTTGCCGAGGCGGAAGATGGGAAGTCGTGGCATTCGCGAATCGTCAGATTCTTGGAAGTTGCTGATTACACATGTACATATCGAGGCTAGCACGGGTGGCGGAGCGGCTAAAGTTACCGAGGTTATGGGGATTGTGCCGTCTTAGGTTGGCAAGTGCCGTGGAAAGCGCGAATTGTGTCAGAAGGGTCTTCCGTCGGGCATTCGTACTAGGCGCTGCTGCGCGATCACTACTGGCTCTTGATTCGCGCCGCTTCGAATTCATCGCCCTTCTGCCATCCTACGAGCTTGGTGAAGCTTGCCGCTTCCCAGCCGAGCGCGAAGCCGAATCGCGCCATCGCGCTATCGCCGACAAAATCCATCTCAGGATGGTATTCATCACTCGGCTGGTGATAACGCTTCTCGGTGTACTCTTTGTCCTGCGCCAGACCCCAGGCTTCGTCGTGCCCTTTGAACTTCATGCCTTCGTTGATCGAGAATGCGGGAATGCCGACGCGGGCCAGACTGAAATGATCGGAGCGGTAAAAATGTCCTGCTTCGGGGCGGGCGTCAGGACGAATGGCCAGCCGGAACTCTTTAGCCATCGCCTGCACCCACGGATAGAAGGTCGTGCGCTCCGCGCCTGAAACCTCTACTTCCTCCGGTGCCCCCAGAGGCTGCACGTTGTCGTAGTTCAGGTCGAGCGCAATCTTTCCCGCTGGAACCGGCGGATGCTTTCCGAGATACTCCGAACCCAGCAGCCCCTGCTCCTCGGCCGTGACTGCTGCGAAAATGATTGACCTTCCCGGCCGGTCTTTGGCGACACTGAACGCCCGCGCCAATTCGAGGAGGATGCCGCAGCCCGTGGCGTTGTCGGCGGCGCCGTTGAAGATGTTGTCGCCCGGCATGTCGGGACGGATGCCAAAATGGTCGTAGTGCGCGGTGTACATCACCGCTTCGTCTCTCAGGTTGCGGTCAGCGCCCGGCAGCATCGCCACCACATTATTCGATTCGAAGTGACGCACAGTGCTCACCATGTGCGCCTTCAGCTTCGTTCCCATATTCACGGGATGAAATTCGCGCGTGCGCGCATCCGCCATCATCATTTCCAGATCCATGCCCGAAGCCGCAGCCAGCTTCTTAGCGACATCAAGCTGCACCCAAGACGCGACCTTCAGCACCGGTCCTTCCACCTTCAGATAAGACTTCTCGCCCGAATTCGAGTTCCGCACTACTTCCCAGGGATAACTTGCCATGTCTTCTTTGTGGATGAGAATCACGCCCACTGCGCCTTTGCGTGCCGCCTCTTCGTATTTGTAAGTCCAGCGGCCGTAGTAGGTGAGGGCTTTGCCTTTGAAAAACTTCGGATCATCCGAAGGCGGCTCGTTCACCAGCATGAGCAGGACTTTGCCGCGCACGTCTGCGCCTTTGTAATCGTCCCAGTTGTATTCCGGCGCTTCAATACCGTATCCCACGTAAACGATCTCGGCGTCCACATCAGACTGCGCTTGCTGAGTCTGATCGTAAGCAACGTACTCATCGAGTGGTTTCAGATTTATCGCAGCGCCTTGCTTCGGCACGAGCGAAAACTTGGCTTCGGGAAGCGTCGTGATTCCGACGAGAGGCACTTTCTGCAAGTAGGACCCGTTGTCACCCGCCGGCTTCAATCCATATTCCGCAAATTGTGTGGCTATGTATTCGGCGGCGAGGTCGCCGCCGCGCTGCCCCGTACCGCGGCCTTCCAGAAGATCGTGCGAGAGAAAGCGGACATGCCAGCGAATGTGTTCAGGATTGATGGTCTCCATCGCGGCAAATGCCGCGCCCGGCAAGCGCACCGAAACGGCCTCGCGCTTGGTCGCGACCGGTACTGGGACCGGAGGCGCACCGCCCTCCGCCCATACCAGCAGGCTTAGAGTGGCGATCACGCCGGCCAGAACACTTCTTCTCGCGAATGCTTGCATAGATCTGTCTTTCCCCCCGACGGAGCCCAGTATCGGCGCGGAGCAATCCCTATGGCTGGGAATTTGTCTATTGTTGTGACTGAGGGAATTGTAACGGACAGAAGGAGTTTCGCTGTAAGGGAGCAGCGCAAGCCCTCGCACGGCGGGTCAATGTCCCTTGGGTCCTCCGGGCAAGTTTCCGGCTGCACCTGCGATTGTGGCACCCTGTGTCCGGGCGTTCTCTGTAGTTTTCGTGTCGGTTACCCGTCCCGCGACCGCGGGATTAGTTTCTCGAGCTTCAACCGGCGCGGAAGTCGCGCACGTCTTCCCCCGGCTTGAACACCGCCGCCGGCGCGATCTTCGCTGACTCGGCCATCTTACGGCTGATCTCTGTGAAGTCGGCCTTCACCCAGCCGACGCTGGAAATTTCAATCTTGCCATCTTGCGCGATCCAGAAGATGCTCGGGACATTGGTCAACCCGTAGGCGTTCGACACGGGATAGGTATCTCTGTCGTCGAGCAGCACGGGAAAGGTTACGCCAAATTCCTTGGTGAAATCCGCTGTGTGCCGGGGATCGTCCTGCGAGACACCGATGAGCCTGACGCCCTGGTGCCCATACGTCCGCTCCAGCCGCTCCAGAAACGGAAACGCATACTGGCAGATGGGACACGAAACTTTGAAGAACGCCAGCACCACGGGCCCGTGCGCCAGCTCCTCGCGCAAAACGAAACGCCTGCCATCCATCGCTTTCAGTTCAAAGTCGGGCACCTTGGTGCCCGCGGTCAATGCCGCCATCGGTCGTCCTCCCAATTGTTCTTTCCGGATGTTTCGCAGCCAGCGCATCTGACCTCGCTCTGACCTGCTCTTATTTTAGATGATGCGTGCGCGGAAAAAGCAGTTACCATCGGCCATTTGCCGGTTGCCACGTTCGTTGATTTCGATCAGAGCTTTTCCGCCTTCCGCAGAATCTTGCGTGCCAGGCCCGTAAGGGCAACCTGCCTCAGACGCTCCACGGGGATCCATTTCCCAGCAACGCGCGATGGCGCGGCCCCTCGCCAAACGCGGACGGTGTAATCTGTGACCGTGATGGAATGGCGCAGGGTGAGAGAGGGACCACCCGCTCCGTTCGTGTTTGGCAGCTCGGGCAAATCCCACATTCCGGGCATTAGGGATGCATTTTTCGGCCGCCGAACCAGAAAAACCTCTCCATCCCGACGGTCCAAAGCATAATGAATCTCTCGTTTGTGCTGCCTCGCCGGCTTCGCCAGCGGCGGCATCTCTCCGCGTGCGACGCATAGTTCGATGACCGGACAGGTCAAGCATGTCGGTGCGCGCGGCGCGCACACGACTGCGCCCAACTCCATCATGGCCTGATTGAAATCGCCGGGGCGCTTGGCATCCAGAAGATAGTTAGCGGCCTTCCACAACTCTTCTCCGGCAAGCCGCTTCCCGGATACTCGCTGTAAGACGCGCTCGACGTTGCCATCGACCACGGCGGCCGGTTCGTCGAACGCGATGCTGGCAATCGCTGCGGCAGTGTAGCGTCCAATCCCTGGCAATGCCCGCCATCCTTCTGCGGTGGTGGGAAACTTTCCTCCGTACTCTCGCACCACGACTTTCGCCGCAGCGTGCAGCATGCGCGCGCGCCGGTAATATCCCAAACCGCTCCAGGCCGCCAGCACGCTCGGCTCTCGCGCCGCGGCTAGCTTCTCTACGGTGGGAAAACGCCGCAGAAATTCCTGATAGTGTTCGATCACCGCGGCAACCCGCGTCTGCTGCAGCATGATTTCGGAAAGCCATACCCGGTAGGGATCGCGGTTCGCGCGCCAGGGGAGATCGCGGCGATGGCGCTCGTACCAGGCGAGCAACCGCCGCCGGAATTTTCTTTGCTCGACCCTCGCGCGTGCGTCGAACTGCATATCCAAAAATCGTACTCCCGGCGGCGCCAACTTTCCGCGCAAGGTGCGATTCTAATTGATGGCCGTAGTGCCTTCCGTTGCTTTACCGTATGCGTGCCATTGACCCGCGCTCCCAAGCGCGAAATAATGGTCGAGCCTGGCATCCGCAACATTCGCGTGAGTTCATCCACGCCTAGCAGTATCGAGGAGCATCATGAACGACTTCAACCGCAAGGTGGAAGACGCATCGGCGCGTGTCAGCAAGACGGTCGCCGAGGCTGCCGAACGGATCGAGAAAGAGATCCCCGAGTTCATCAAATATCTGAACGACGAGGTTGTTCCTGCCGTGCGCCAGCACTCGACCAAGGCCCTGCGCACCGCGAGTGTCAAACTCATCGAACTGGCCGACTACCTGGAGCAGCAAAAAGAGCAACAAAAAGCTTCGCAGAAGTAAAGCTGCGTCCCGGCGCTTTCGTCCCTAACGCTGTGATTCTCACTCTGCTGCTTACGATCCTGCTGTTGCTCGCGGGATGCAGTCATCCCAAGCAGGCGCGAGTGAATGTGCCGCCACCACCCGCCCCGACCGCCGAACCCTCTTCAACCGAATCGCCGGCCGCGTCACCTCCCGCAAGCACCGCAAAGAATAACCGACCGCTGGGAGCCGAGAGTAGCGACAAAGAAAGCAGCGTTGTTCTTGCGGAGCCGACGATTCCCGCGCACACCTTGCCGCTGGCTACCGAAATCGGCCGCGCCAGTTGGTACGGTCCGCCGTATCACAACCGGCGCGGATCAAATGGCGAAGTCTACAACATGAATGCCATGACCGCGGCACACCGCACGCTTCCTCTGGGGTCGATCGTGCGCGTCACAAATTTGAAGACTGGCCACACGGCGTTGGTGCGCATCACCGACCGCGGACCGTTCATTCGCGGCCGGGTTCTGGATTTATCGCTGGCCGCGGCGCGCAAGCTCGATGTCTACCTGCCCGGAATCGCGGAAGTAAAAGTAGAAGTGATGCAAACCCCGGCTCCGCTCGAAACCGGCGGAAAGTGGGCTGTACAGATTGGCGGATTCCCCGATGAAGACGAAGCCGCGAAGCTTGCCGACCACCTGACGCGCCGCTACCGCACGGCCAAGGTGCAACACTTCGCCAGCCCCGCAGGCGATTGGTGGGTGCGGGTGCGCGTTCTCGGCGACGATCGCGAGCGTGCTCAGGAAATGGTCGCGGAGACGGAAACGCCGGAGGGCGCGGTCTTTCTCGTAAGACTGGATTAAAAAAGTGGCCAGTGGCCAGTGATCAGTGATCGGTGGCCAGTTCGCTCAGGGCGCGCCGGATTGTTCTTTGAATTAGCCCGGTTCAGTGCCGGCTCAGCAGCGAGTTCGCACTGGCTGCTGACTACTGGCCACTCTCGCAATGCCGATGCTATCCTCAACCGAGAGTTTCGCATGACCAACCCTGCCAGCGACTGCCTTTTCTGCCGCATTCTCCGCGGCGAAATTTCCGCCAAGAAGGTTTACGAGGACGAGCACGTGTTGGCCTTTGAAGACATCAACCCGAAGGCTCCCACGCATGTGCTGATCATTCCCAAAAAACATTTTGCGGGATTGAAAGAGGCGCAGGCCGAAGACGCCGAAGTGATTGGCCGCTGCCACCTCGCGGCGGCTGAGATTGCGCGTCAGCGCAACATCGAGGAAGGATACCGCACCGTGCTGAACGTGGGTCCGGGAGCAGGGCAGTCGGTGTTTCATCTTCACGTCCACCTTTTGGGAGGACGTCATTTGAGCTGGCCTCCGGGGTAGGAGGGCAGTTCCCAGTCCTCAGTTCCGGTTTCTAGTTTCCCGCTTCCTACTGTACCGTCGGATTCTCGTCTTCCGAGGCTCCGTGGCGGCGCAGCAGTTGAGGCAGGTTTTGGGAGAAAGCGGACCGGGGCAGAACCATGTCGCAGCCCACCTCATGCGCCTTCTGTTTTAGATCGCCTTGCACGTGGGAGAGGAATCCGATGATCGAGGTTCCCTTCTTCAACTTCGCCTTCAGTTTGGGGATCAGCGTCAGCGGCTTAGCGTTGACGTTGTTGAGGTCAAAAATAATCAGCGAAGGCTTCTCTTCGCCGTTCTGTTGCATGCGATCAGCGAGGTCCTTGTCGTTCTTGGCGAACTCGACCTTGACGTTGAGCTTGCGCGCGGTCTCTTGAATCTTGGCGGCGAAGAACAGGTCGTCGACGAAGGCAAAGATGCGCGAGTTGGAATCCTCGCGCAACGCGGGCAGAGGCTCGGGATCGGCGGGCGCAAAAGGTGCGGCGAAGCCGGGACGCTGGCGGCGTGCTCCCTGGCCGTTGTTGCCGTTGCCGGCCAAGGCAGCGCGATAGCTGTGGTCCATGGGCGCGGTGTAGATGCCATCCTGGTTGTGACGCGCCTGGCTCGGGCCCGCGGGGCGCGGCCCACGGGGATTGTTCGGGCGGCGTCCGCGACGCCGTCTATTTCTGCCTCCACCAGCGGAGGGTCTTCCTGGTCCTTGTCCCTGTCCAGATGATCCTGCGTTCATAGTCCTCTCAAACCTGCTGGGCCGGGTATTCGTCCCGGTGCAGGGCGGCAAAATCTCACGATGTCCGGTTCCCCATTGGGTTGCGGCAGGCTCTCACAGGGTTGGCGCGAAGCCACTGTTCTTGCGGGGCCTAACCACTTGCTCGGTCACACCACTCAGTCACATACGTCAACCATCAAGTTTCGCGATCACACGTTCGAGGGGGCACAGCCCACTTTTCATGCGGAACTGCGGGTTGGGCTGGAACGCAATCGCGATCGACCGCTCTCTGGTGATACAAACTCGCACTAACAAAAAAATCTAAATTTTGCGTATCGGTTATCCGTTATCGGAATCCGTCGCGCCGCCGGGAACGGCCTGGGGCGCGGAAGGCCTACGCGGGAACGAGGCCAATGAGAACAAAGCAATGGTACTCGTCCCCGCGCCAGCGCGCAAGGGGCAAAGTGGGAGCCTTTTTGCACAGGAGGACATGGCTTGTCAGGTCTCAGGCGTTCGGGCTCCGGCGAGGTCAGACGGAAAAGCGCGTGTGCATGAAAAGCGCTCCGCACTGGGCGGAGCGCTGGCTGGCTGTGTGCGGCTATTGCGACACGTTGAGAGTGATAGTAAGCGGCGACCCGTTGCTGGTGAGCGGAACCGGATTCGCGCCGCCAGTGGTGGCGTTGATGGTAACCACGTAGGAGCCAGCAGGCGTCCCTGGGTTTGTCGGGGTCTTGGTGCCGCCGCCGCCGCTGCCGCCGCAAGAGCCTAACCACAGTGTGGAGAGGCCGAGAACCATGATCAGGCTGAGCAAGCGCAGGCCGCGAGTGCGTGATCCCACAGCAAAAACAATTCCGAACAAGCCGGGAAGGAGCAGAGCGTACAAGATGCGGCTGCCGCGCTCCATAGGCGGGCGCAGTTGCCCGGTAGTGGGGGCGGTGGTTACGAGATTGAGCGTGACCCCGGCCGCAGTGACGGACTGGCCGTTCGAGGGACTCCATTGGCAGGAGATTTCCGCCGTGGCCAAAGAAGGCGTTCCCGAGCAGGTATAGGTGAGCGGCAGAGCCGTAACACTGCTGGTTACAAAGGAAATGGGTGTGCCCGTGCCGGTAACGGTGAGATTGATCGGAGCCGTTCCTCCCACTGTCACTGGGAAGGTGGCGGCAGTTGTGGTCAGGGCGAAGGACTGGTTGGTCGTGGTCACC
>Ga0210396_10006553_pt1 | contig 11143 bp, 21 predicted proteins | sample IncBWH17OmetaG_FD_155466 | JGI IMG/M metagenome (GOLD analysis project Ga0210396, IMG submission 155466) | Forest soil microbial communities from Barre Woods Harvard Forest LTER site, Petersham, Massachusetts, United States - Inc-BW-H-17-O ...
CGCCGTTTCGACTGATGAGCCACATCACTATCTTGCCCATCCGCGTCACGGTTCCAGGACTGAGGCTTCTCGCTGCTTCGTGAGAAGTTTCAGGATCGCTGCCGCGTGCACGCGCTTCAGTCATTTTCTCGGCTCCACGAAGGTGACCAACCCCAGCCGTTGAGCGACTTGGCCCATCGGGAATTCGTCCTTGTGACGGTTCCAGAAGCCGTGGCAGCACGCCTTGCCGCCATGCTTCTGGCTGTGGCAGATCCGGCAACCACGAAAGCCGATATGCTTGTCGCGCACCTGATTCTCCAGCTCGGCGATCGGCGTGCCCCGCCAGTCCGGTCGGTAGATGCAGGTCGCGCATTGGCGCGCCATCACCGCGAACATAGCCACAACTCCAGCGTCTCGGCGTGCTCCATGTAAGAGCCCCCAGGCGGCCAGGATGTCCGCCTGGAGGCCTCTTTCGCCCAATCGTGGATGAACATCACTCCGGTGCGCGGATCCCAGCCGATGAGCGCGCAGAGGTCTCCTGCGGCGCGCCATTTTTCGCCTGTCTCCCATTGGCGGCGCGTTGGCGCGAACGCTTGATGCGGAACCAGCTTGCCTTCGGCGTGGAGGTGCGGATGACCGGGAAACTTGATTGCCAAGTCCAGGCGCCCGACGCCCCAGCGGTCTTCGTGCCGCTCGGCGTACGCGCCTCGTGCGATGCATCCTCGGACCAGCTCTCGCTTGAACTGCGACTCATCCTTTCCTCCCGAATCGGCTATGGTTCGATTCGCAGGCTGGAAAGAGAGGACCTCGTCGACGCCATCGGCGGGGTTCTTTTTCATGCTGGCAGCAGCTCCATCGCTTTTTTGTGCATGGTTTCGAGTTCTCGGATCGACTCCATGCCCTCTTTTTTCGCCGCGTCGTAAAGGATCGGATAGCCGGTCTCGATCGAGATCAGCACTTCCTCCCGCGTCGCCTGACGCCCGTTCGCCCACCAATCGATGCGATCGGGCTCGCCGAGCTTGAATAGATAGCCCTCGCCCGACCGGAACGGTTTGACGACGCTGGTTTCGTAGAGGCAGACCGCGCCTGGGTTGTGCGGGATCATCGTTCCGGCGACGAAGCGGTCCTCGGGCAGATGCTTCTCGCTCCGCTTCTGCCGCGGGTTCACCAGGAAAGGGCAGGCCTGGGCGGCGAACTCGGCGCAGCTCCGGTGGTTCGGAGGCTCCGAGGTCACCCGGTTGACCACGCACATCGGCCCTATAACGTAGACCCGGTGTTGGCCGAGGGTGACCCCGCATACCCAGCACCTCCCAGCTGAAACAGCGGTCCACAATCGACCTCGCGCGATCACCCGGAAGTCCGGCTCGCCGATCCCTGCAGGGACCGGCTTGCCGTCCTTCACCCAGCTGACGAACCAAGGCACCGGGTACCCGCGGTGGTCGCGGGGCAGGCGCTTGATCCGATCCGGCATCTCGGGAAGGCTTATTGGCACGAACGTCTCTCCATGATGATCGTGCTGAGATGGGTCATGAGCTTGAGCCAGACCTCGTCGTCGTAGCCGAAGGTGGCGATCGGCTTATCGTTCTCGTCGAGCAGCACGAGATGGAGCCGATCGCAGCACTCGCACACGAACGGCTCGACCGAATCGGCCCTCGGGATCTCCTTGGACGTGCGCTTGAGCTTGGTCATGCAGCGAGCCCGTAGGCGCCGTCGTCGGTGCGAAGGATTTCCCGCGACTTGAGCAGAGCCGCAAGGCCTGTCGACAGGGAACCCGCCGACAGGCCCGCGTTAACAAGAGCGGCCTTGAGGTTGGCGACGGGCTGGGGACCTTCCGCCAGCCGGTCAAGGATCGTCTTGTTGACCTTCGAGCCGCGCAGCGGACGCTTCGGCGGCGCTGAGTAGGACGATGCGAGATCGCCCACTCGTTCGATCGCCAGATGACCGACGCCGCCCAGGTCGTCCAAAAACTTCACCAGCTCAGTGGAGTCCATCTCCAGCGTTACGCGATAGGTGTTCATCACTTTTTTCCTTCAATCGATCGAGACACATCTGCAGCGCGCAGCGCATCGAGCGCGACGCCATCTTCAGATAGATCTCTAGTTCCATATCTGTTTCAGCATGGCGAGCAGTTTCTACGAACTCCCCAGCCAACAACAGCACCTCGTCCATGGTCACGTAGTAGGCGTAGTCGCGCGTTCCGCCTAGATCGTCTGAATCAAGTCCCATGCGCCCCTGTGAGCCTCCGATATCGTTTTGTAGAACAGATCAGAAAAGGTCGTGGCGTCGCGCTGAACGTCGACAATGAGGAAACCGAAGGTCGGCGTCTTCTTGTGCGAGAACAGCACCACCCGGTAGGCGCGCCCCTTGTGGTTGACGAGGTGCATGGGATTGCCCTTGCTGCTCTGTCCCCAGTTGCCAAGATCCATGTACCGAAATTTTGCGTACTCCTCCGACACTTTCATGCCGGGATCTTGCGGGTTGCGCGGCGGCGGCTGATCCTCCGGGATGTCGTCCCATGGCGCGGTCGTCGCAAAGAGATGGGGATGCGAGAGCTTGTAGGCTTCGAGCTTCGCCTGGGCGACGGCGCGGGTTCGCGGATCGCCGCGCTTGTCGTCGGCGACGGCTCGGATTTTCTTGATGATCTCGGCGGTGCTCATTGATCAAGTCCGGCGCCCTTGCGTTCGCAGATCTTCTGCAGGAGGAAGTTGAGCGCGGTGGTCGGGTTGGGAGTGAAATCGTGGCCAAACATTCCGAACACCACTCGACCAGCAATCGAGTTGCGAGTCGCGTCGCCGCCGGATCCGTCGAGCGCAGGATTCATCGCGCGCACGAGCATCAGGCGCGCTTCCTCCCAGTTGCCTTTGTCGGGCACCTCGATGTCGCGGAAGTGATCCTTGCCGCTCATGATCCTCACCCGCTTCACTCGCCCGCATCCTCGGTCTCGAAAAAGTCGGGCTTGAGCGCCCAGCCGTGCATCCGGGCGAGGCGTTCGAGCACCTCGATAAACATCAGATCCCTCTGCACTTGGGTCGCTTCCGGATGCATCTCCCTGATCATCAAAGTGATGGCTCCGTGAATGATCACAGCGATGTGGACGCTCATGCGAACGGGATCTCGTCTTCGAGCGGCGCGAAGTCCCGCGGGCCAGTCTCGGCGCGGGCGGGCTTGACTTCCTCTTCATCCATGTCGGCCGCGAACCCGGTCTTGACGTATTGCTCGTAGAGCGCGCGATTGAACTGAGCCTCCGCGATGCTGGTGATCTTGCCGAGAAAGCGGTACTCGAAACTGAAGTAGGGGTCGCCGGTCGGGCCGCTGAACTTCTTCGTGGTGATCTGATACCGCTGATAATAGTGATCGACGTCGTGCGTCTTGAGCGTCGCGGCGAAGGTCGTGGTCGGCGTGACCCCGGTCCGCGACGCGGTGAAGATGCAGAGCTGCTTCCTCCCGTCAGGCAAATCGATCAGCCACAGCATGTCGTAGGTCTTGGTGGCGATCGGCTTGGACGACTTGTTCTCGGGCTGCTGCGAGCCGAAAAGATCCGCCTTATAATCGGTGACCAGCTTGCCGATCTTCCATTTGTAGACCTTCGGATTCATCGGGAAGCGGACCTCGAACTCCTGATCCGGCTGATCCCAGTGGATGCCGTCGCTGGAGGTCGCCAGTGGGCCTTTCTGGTCCATTCCAGCGCCGCGCGGAGCCCAGACCTGATAAGTCCTGCGCGGCAGGATCAGCGAGCCGGTGACCGAGTCGCCGAGGTTTTGAGCCAGGAGCGTGATCCAGAACTTGCCGACCTGCGCGCCAGGGACGCCGTCGATGATCTCGGGGCTCATGCCCGCGAGCACCTTGAGCCTGGGCGGCTTCATGTCGGAGGCGTCGAGGTTGCCGAGCGCCGCGCCGGTCGACGTCTTGCGCAGATACTCCTCCACTGCGCTCTGGTCGGCTTGGGTGATTTCGTTGGTCATGACGAGCACTGTCCTCAATGTGTAGCGGGGTTTGACGATCATTTGTCCCTCATCATATTGACGAAGGACCAGCTGTCGGGGTCGCGGAGCTTCTCCAGGAGACCCTCGTCTTCGAATATGCGCTTGAGCTGGTGATAGCCAGCAAGCGTCATGGCGACGCCATAGTCCCAGTCGGCTTGGCAGTCGGGCTTGCGGATCGACGCGCACGCAGTGACCAGAAGCTGAGCCTGTTTCTGCGCCATGAGAACGTCAGCTTCGAGCGAGGCGTCACTCTTCATCGGCGTCGCCTCTGGCGCTGATCGAGACGTGGTCTTTGGTGGTGATGTTGAAGATGTCCGATGGCAGCGGTCGGCCCGCCTTGACTTCGGCGCGGGCGAAAACCCCGAGTGTCCGGGCGTTGACCGTTTCGGTGATCAGACCCTGGTTGCCGGTTTCGCGCAGCCACGCATAGGCGCGCGTCCGGTGAAGCAGCGAGCCGCTCCAGGTGGTGTTGACCGTCACTCGGCCGAGCCCGACGATGTTGGTGGTTTTCTTGATATGGTTGTTGACGAAGAGGGTAGGGATCTGCTCGGTCGACATCGCCTCGACCACACGCTTCAGCTCGGCGAGCGCCCGATCGAGGTCTTTGACGACCTCACGCAGCTGGTCGAAATGAACGACCACGACGTCGACCTTTCCGGTCTCCAGGGCCTCGACGGTGTCACGATGAACTTTCTCGAATAGAATCTCTAATTCTTGCGCGGCGGTTAACGCCGTCGCCTGAGTGTCGGGTTGCATAGGTCGTCTCCGGAGCCGATTCGCTGGCTAAGGACGATAAGATGATCTAAAATATGACCGCTTGTCAAGCTCCGACAAAAGGGGGATAAAACGCTATGAGCTTCCTCGCCGCGCTCCTCGCCCTCGCCCCCTCCGTCGTCCTAGCGAAGCCGCTGGAGGCCGAGAACAAGCGGCTCAAAGCTGAGCTGGCCGAGATGAGAGAGCAGCTGCTCGATCTTGCGGTCCGGATGGAGCGCGTTCGATCCGAGTGCAATGAATGGCGGACCCGGTATGAGCTGATGCTGATTCCGCCGCGCCAGCTCACCCCGCAAGAGATGTACGAGCAGACGCAGAACGAGATGTTGAGGTACGCGCAGGCGCAGAACGCGATGCAGTGTCAGCAGCACCAGCAGGCCGCCCAGGCGCAGCAGAATCTCTATCAAGGGCTACAAGGTTTCGCGCAGGCCCCGGACTGGGTCGAGCACTTCTGCAATTGCACGCCGTCGCGCGCGCATGGCCTGCTCGGCGTCATTCCTGGCGGCTAAGCGGTCAGCCCCTTCACCGCCCACATCACCGCTTCCTCGATCTTGGTCTTGGCGAGCGACGCCTCGCGGCCCTTCGGGACGTGGCGATCGATGATCGTGAGCATCTCAAGCCCGCAATCTTTGAGGGTGGTCATCGACGCTTTCTCCGCGTCGGAGAGCACCCGGTATTGATGCCGCATGGTGTTGTTGACGGTGCGCTGATCGCTGGCGCTCTCAACCATGCGGAGAGTCGTGTCTTCAGTCATTCGGTATCTCCCAATCGGTCGCGAGCAAGTCAGTCTGCGAGCACAGCCAGGGCACGAGGTCGCCCTGCGCGGTGAACATATAGACGTAGGGCACTGTCATCTTGCCCTCGTCGGGGTGCATTAACGCGATCCACATCCCCTTGCCGTTCCAGCCTGAACGCCGTACGCGACAGCCATTCTGCAGTTCCTTCACCGCCCAGCCGATGGTTTGCATGATGTCTTCCTCTGGTGGATGCGGGGGCGGATCGAGTGGGCTCTACTCGACCACACGGACCGGCCAGTCCGGCCCCCGCAAGCTGAGTGTTATCGCGTCGGAGTGGGACGAGCCGGGGGACGACCAACGCCGCCAGCTGGCGGGGTTACTGGAGGTCGAGGCAACGGCTGACCCGGCTGCGGCGGCTGACCCGGACGCTGCGGAGGCAGCGGCTGACCAGCGACCGGCGGCCGACCCGGCAGACCTTGGTCCGGATGCTCTGGATGACCCGGCTGGCCTTCATCGACGCCATAGTCCGGATCAGTCTCACTGCCGATGGTGATCACGACATAGCGCATGCCGACGCCCTGGATCCAAACCATCGCCAGCGCCTTGCCGGTCGGCGCGCCCGGAGGCAGCGGCGGCCAGATGGTGCCCGGAGGAGGATCGACCGGAGGCAGCGGTTCGCCCGGTTGCGGCGGCGCGATCGGATGACTGGGATCGACCGGCCAGACCGGCAGCTGACCAGCTTCGCCGGTGCCCTCTTCTACGCCATAGCCTGGATCGGTTGGACGACCCGGACGCGCTGGGAGATGACCGGGATGGGTGGGAGGCGACCAGGAGCCCGGCGGACGATTGCCGGGGTGCTCGCCACCCCAGCCCAAGCCTGGACCACCGCCCCAGCCAGGAGGCAGTCCTTGATCGGGATGTTCACCGCCGACGCCAAAACCCGGGTCGACCGGGCGACCATTGCGGTCGAGCATGATGATGAAAGCAAAGGGCATGAGGGGATCTCCTTGGGTGCCGCGAAATTCCGCGCGCCCACCCTCATACAGGATTTTTGTGACGAGCGGCTCTGCTCATATTGCCGCGGGTGATCCCTTTTTTTGTCGGGGTGTTGTGGCCCTTTTTCAGTTCACCCGCTTTTTGCAGGGTCGCTGTCGCCATTGCGAAAGCCGAGCTGGTCGAGTGACCCTTGGCCTTGATCTGCTTCACTGCGGCGTCGAGGATCTTGGGCATCAGGCGATGACCACGTTGTTGCTGCGCGCAAAAATGTTGCCTGCGGCATTGTAAGCAGTAATAGAGGTCGAGATGGTGGTCCCGCTGTCAGCGGCGACGAGTACATAGGTCGGCTGATTCGCGCCGATCGCGCCGCCGTTGCGCAGCCATTGATAATGATAGGTGTTGGCATAGAGCCACGTCCCGGTGGTCGAAGTCAGCGTGCTGCCGACTGTCGCGGTGCCGCTGACCACCGGCGCGACGGTGTTGACTGGAATTAGGAACTTGCTCATCACCGCGGTGATTGCAGCCGCCATCGCCGATGGCAGGAGATTGCCGCCCTTGCCCGCGTTGACGATCAGCATGATGTCGTTGGTGAAGCGGGTATTGAGCCGATGACCCGGCCGTAAGACCTGCGTGGGCCCGGTCTGCAATTCGGTCGAGCGCCGGGTCGCGTCAGTTCCCAGCGCCGCCACGATGGCGTTCAGCTCAGCCGCCCGGTTGGCGTACCATTTGTGGATCATCCCGGTGAGTTGGATCTGGCCAGAGAAGTCGGCGATCTTGTAGCTCATCCCGTTTGACTCCATGGCCAAGGTCGAGGCGGCGGCATCGGGGTTTGATTGAGCGGCACGTTCTGCGGCGCTGTCGCCCCGGCAGGCGAGACCGGGGCGGAGGGCGCAGGTTGAGCCAGTGGTCCTTTGAAGATCCGCGGATCGTTAGGGTTCTGGTACTGCTGCCATTGCGGATTGCGCGCACCGCCCATGCTGTTGGGGGTGTTGCCGCCAGTGTAATAGCCGAGGTTCACCGCCGAGGCGGGCACTGCGGGCGCTCGTGTCGCGACCGGGCCGGACGACGGCGCAGGCTGAACGGTCGGTGACGCCGCGCCGCTGGCTGCCGGATTCCCTGTGGGCTGACCGGCGGTGGGACTATAGAACGGAACCCCGGTCGGCTTGCCAGCGAGCGGATCATAGAACGGGATGCCGGTCGGTTTGCCAGCGAGCGGATTGTAACCACCGCCGGTCGCTGGTCCTGCAGGCGCTCCTGTGGGGCCGTTCGAGGGTGAGCCGAGCGGCTGGCCGACGTCGAAACCGCCCGAGCTGGCGGCGTCAATCTGCGGATCGATCGAGAGCTTCGCCCGGCCGGGCTCGCCCCACTTCCAGCCTGCCGCGGCCGTGCCTGCGGCGATCGCCGGGATCGCAGCTGGCCCCAGGCCAGGGATGATGCCCGCCAAGCCGCGCAGCCGCGACAGCCAATCGCTGGCGCTGGTTGGCTGCGACGCGGTCGTTGACGGATTGGTCCAAGGACCCACTTCCTTGCCGGTGCCGACGTTGGTGCCCTGGCCGGGACCGAAGATATCGTCCTGGCCCGGGTTCAGAGCCCCGCTGTTATCGGGGCCGAGCGTCATATTCATGCCGCCCGCATTGCCGCTGACTGCGCCGCCCTGGCCGCCGACACCGCTCAGCCCCGTGCCCGGGACGCTCGGAGGAGGCCCCATGGGAGGCGTAGGCGCTGTCGGCTGAAGCGGGGGCGTGCTCCCTGGCGGAAGCCGCGTTTGCCACGCCGAGTCAAACGGCGAGGGCTTGTTGGCTGGTCCGATCGAGCCGTCCGGGAATTGCATCCAGCCTGGAGGGATGCGGGTTCGCCACGCCGAATCGAACGGAACGTTAGCCATGAATCAGTACGGAGCGATGACGCCCGCCACCTGCTGTTGCTGGTTTTCAGGATTGCGCTGATCGTGCGCATCGATCCAGGCCTGGACGCCCATCGCCTGGATCTCTTCGGAGCGCTCGCGCTGCTCGTCGGCGATGGTGCGGCAGGGCTCGCCGGGATAGATCTCGGGCGGCTGGGTCTCCATTTCCGGGGGCGGCCCCTCTTCCGGCGGCCACTCAGGCGGCTGGTCCGGCAGTTGTTCGGGCTGTTGAGGGGCTTGCGGGAGCGGTCGAGTGGGGTATCTCGCGCCGCCGCTCTTGATCGTGGTCGCCATGGGGCACCTCCGAGCCGGGACCATCGCTTATTTAAGCTTGTCCTTCAACTCCTCAATTGCACGGTCGCGGTCGGTTGGCAGGACGAATTCCACGTACCACGATTTGTCATCGGATCCGCTTTGTTCCCGAGTCGTCTCGGTCTGTTCCGGACTTTCCAACCTTTTCGGTTGGCGGAAGCTGGCGGAAGCTGGCGGAAGCTGGCGCATAGAGGTGGCGGCCGAACAGCGTTGCGGCCACGGATAATGCCAAGTCGTGAAGCAATGCGCTTCGGCGGTCGGCACGGCGCTCCAGCTCGTCAGCAAGATAACAATCATCAGGGGTAAGCCACGTCGCCAAATCATTCGTCCTCCGGAGGCATGTAGTCTGGGTCGTAATTTGGAGGCGCACCCTGCTGCTGCTGTCGCCGGGCGCCGTTCTGATCCTTACCCCGCCAGTCCGGCGCGCCCTGGACCGATCGAACATCGTTGTCGCCATCATCGCCCAGGCGGAAAGGCCAGCGGTTGAGAATCGGCAGATTGTGGGATTCGCCCATCTTTAGCAGGAGCTTCTCATAGCCATACTTGAATTTGTATAAATCGCCGTGCGCGCGCTCGACGACATCGGCGCGCTGAAACTCCTGCAGGACTTGATCAGGCTCCAGGCGCGATCGCGGACCGTCTTCGCGCCGGATGGCGTGGCGAATATCCGAGATCGAGAACCATGCGCTGATGTCCTTAAAGGCGACGACCCGAGCGTCGGCAACGATCCGGCGCGCCACCTCGCGCGCTCGCGGCATGGTCGCCCTAACGACGGTCTCCTCGTTGCGCGACGAATGCGTGAGATCCTGCAGCTCCTGGCGGGTGCTCTCGCGCTCGCGGAAATAGCGCATCAGATGCTGCTTAAAGGGAACCTTTTCTAGATTTTCTAGGAACTTGACGTAGAAGGGATCGAGGGTCAGCGCCCACGCCTGGAACTCCCGGTCGCTCATCCGCTTGTTTTCAGCAGTTGGACCCACAATGAAGTAAAACGCCCGATCGGCGGCGTCTTCCGGGGTGAGCCCGATGTCGGCCTGATTGGTGGCGATGATCACCCGGCTCCAGACATTGAACTCTTGCCGGTCTCGGTTCTTGAGTTCGCCGGAAAGCCGGACTTCGCGCACGATGCTTTTGATCTCGTTGATCGCCCCCACGGATTCCAGCCTCATCTCATCGATGAAGGTCACCAGCTTACCGATGAATGGCGTGATGACGAACCGATTGTCCGAAGAGAGCGCCGCAGCCTTGGTTGATCCAGCCAGCTCGCCAAATAAAGCTCTCATGAAATTGTAACCATACCGGCTTTTGCCGATGCCTTGACCGCCGACGAGGATCAGGCAAACTTGTTGTTTGATTTCTGGATATTGGATGGTCCAGGCTGTGTTCTTTTTCATCCAGTCCATCTGGGCGTCGTTGTCGCGGGTCAGCAGCCGCAGCATCTGGTCGAGCTGGCTCATCGCCAGCGTCATGATCCCCTGGTCGATCGTCGAAGCGGGTTTGATGGTGAAGCCGCGGTAGGTGTTGAGGATCCGATATTCGTCAGGATGGGTGTCCTCGCCCTTTAGAAGCCCGTGGACGGGGGAGTAGCGCAGGACGGCCCCTTCCCTCTCGCCAGGGTAGAGATCGTGGGTCTGGACGTCCGTACGGAGCTGGGAGGCGGCATAAAGGCGGAAGGGGTTGTAGCGTTTCTTGCCGACAAAGACGGAATCATTCTCATGCCGCCGGACCAGGGCGTCATGGCCGTGCTCGAACGCGGTGCCCTTCAGCAGCGCTTCGAGGTCGAGATAGGTGTGAGTGGAAAGGTCGAGCGCGTATTGGTCGCTCATCCGCTCGACCACGTCGATGTCGATGCCCGCTCGAAACGCGCGCCGGATTCCGATCATCGCGTCCTGGCCGAAGAGAATGGCGATCGCGGGCCAGCGCGCCACCTTGGCGAATGGGTCACGCTGTAACTGCGCCTCGGCCTGGAGATAGGAGACCTCCAGATCCTTGCTCGCGCCGAGCTTCACCAGGAAGTCCATCAAGAGGAGCGCGGTCTTGTGATCGTCGATCGGCGCCCAGCAAACCCCTTCGAGGGATTTGCCGTGCTGATTGATCCCCTGGCCCTCGATCACCAGCCGTGCCAGCCATGCGCCGAGCGTGCGCATGAGACTGTGGTCCCAGTCGGTAAGTCCATCAAGATAAACGATAATCCAGTAGGCCAAAGTCGCGAAGGCAATTGCACGACAAATAGATTCCATACTTGTCGGAGCAAGCATCCGCGGTTCGAGATCCTCATGGTCGTTCGCCGCCGGTTTGCCCTTCGGCCGCCAGACGACGAGGTCGGCGACGCCCGCCGAATTCGGCAGAATCGAGCCCGGCAAGGGGGTCGAATGCGCCCATACCGCCCTGGCGGTCTTGGTCGGGGTCAGCGACGAGGAAAACGACGTTTGGACCCAATCGCCCGCCTTGTTCTTGTGACCGCG
>Ga0210396_10006559_pt1 | contig 11140 bp, 8 predicted proteins | sample IncBWH17OmetaG_FD_155466 | JGI IMG/M metagenome (GOLD analysis project Ga0210396, IMG submission 155466) | Forest soil microbial communities from Barre Woods Harvard Forest LTER site, Petersham, Massachusetts, United States - Inc-BW-H-17-O ...
GCAGGCCCGCCGCCGCACGAGATCGCTACGGGCTTTTTCGCAGCGACCAACATCATAGGTGATTATGCCGAGGCCATCCGGGTGCTGTCGCCCGACTGGCAGAAGCTGGCCTGCAATCTGCTTTCGGTCGGGGCCGATGCGTTGCCGCGCGGCGGTCGCCTAATTCTGACCGACGGCCCGCTCAGCCTCGAAGCGGTCGGGGAGCCCGCCGCTCTGTCTGCTGCAGCGCGCGAGGCGCTGATGCTCATAACGCCCATCGCCGATCTCACCGCTCGGACGGTGCAGCCCTATTTTGCAGGGCTGCTCGCCAAAGCGCTCGAGCGCTCTTTGATCGCGACCGCGGAGCCCGGACGGATCCGGCTCGGGGTAGTCGTTCCCGGTAAGGATCCGGCCTAGCTCATCCGAGCCGCTAGGCTGCTGCCGTGCTGCGCCGCGCGGCCGAAATATCGGCGCTGACACTGGCTGTCGGAGCGCTGGGCAGCGGCATCGGATCCCTCAGAACATAGCCGCGGCCCCATACCGTCTCGATGTAATGGCTGCCGCCGGTGGCCTGGGCGAGCTTTTTACGCAGCTTGCAGACAAAAACGTCGATGATCTTTAGCTCCGGCTCGTCCATGCCGCCGTACAAGTGATTGAGAAACATTTCCTTCGTCAAGGTCGTGCCCTTGCGCAGGCTGAGCAGTTCGAGGATTCCGTATTCTTTACCGGTCAGATGCACGGGCTGATCGTCCACCGAGACGACACGAGTGTCGAGATTGACGACCAGCTTTCCGGTCCGGATTGTCGATTCAGAGTGGCCCTTCGATCGGCGCACGATCGCCTGTATGCGCGCGATCAGCTCCCGCCGGTCAAAAGGCTTCGTCAGGAAGTCGTCGGCGCCGAACCCCAGCCCCTTGATCTTGTGGTCGAGCTCGGCCAGACCAGAGAGGATCAGGATAGGCGTACTGACCCTCGCGGCCCGCAGGCGTCGCAGCACCTCATAGCCGTCGATGTCCGGCAACATTAAATCGAGGAGAATGATATCGTAATCGTAAAGTTTGCCGATCTCCAGCCCATCCTCGCCGAGATCGGTTGTATCACAAATAAAATTTTCATTAATCAGCAGCATTTTGATGCTGGCTGCGGTTTGTACATCGTCCTCGACTAAAAGCACGCGCATTAGAACCTCCGGGTTTCGGCCGGTTGTCATGCCGGCGGGCCTTGGTTAATCAGAATTACCAGAATTAGTTAACAAGTCGTTTACTGGTAATTCCGAAGTGTTGGACTCGCGATCGCGAGATCGCGAAACCGAGTGGAGATCGATTGCCCCGGGTGACTGGTGGATCGATCGTGCAGGCATTATGCAAGAGCGCTGCCCGGGCCTTCTGCGGGATTACTGACGAAGCATCCCTCGCGGCTTCTCCCATTGGCCGCGCAGTCGTTCCACCATTGCAGTCAGTTGCACCCGATTGCTGGACCGCTGTTGGAAAACACCGGTTTGTTCCAGTTCCAGCTGAACTTGTCTCCGGGGTTTGCGGCGTCAGAAACTCAAGCACCGGACACATCAACCCCCTCCTTTCCGTGACTCACGACCGTACGCCTCACGATCATTCGGACACTGCGCGATCGAGAAGTGTGACCTGCGTCACACATCCGATAAAACTTTGTCTAATCGAACCAACTCTCTATGCAACTGACGCCCTGGGGGCGCGACTTTTAATACTCTATGGGCGTCAGTTAGCCGTCCCGCGGATAATGGGCCCCACCAGCGATTTTCCGAACCACCATCGAGCGACCTGTGAACAAAAGGTATCCTCATTCCGCTAGTCCATTGGACTGGGCCTTTCCCCGCACGATTTCTTCCGACTCCTATACGAATTAATCGTGTTGGAGGGCATGTGTTTCAGAAAATTTTTCGCGCGATGCACATTTGATGCGCTTACTTCGGGCTGGTCTGGAAAACGGGCGCCGGTTTGGTCGATAACCGGCGCAGCTCCCACTGGCAGTCGTCGGCCCGGGTGCGGAAGAAACAGGTGGCTAATAACAGGGATCCTCAGCGAAGCCTCGCGCACTGCCGACCGCACCAGCGCCTGCGGCGCAGCTCGTCATTTCGCCAGAAGAGCTGTGGCGGTACTGAATATCTCGGAAGCTACCAACGTATCTGCCGGCGCCCTTATTCCGAGAACTTGTGCATCACGCCAGCGGCAGCCAGCGGAGCAGCGCTCCAAAGGTTCAACGAGCCGAACTGGCCAGGCTCGGCCCCGACTCGGTCGAGGTCTTCGTGACCTGGGTTGCCGGGGCACATTCCGCGACGGCGTGACACGCAGCCATGCGACCGGGTGCGGGAAAGCGCGGTTGGGGCACCACGACGCGGCAATCGGCCATGCGCCGGGGACACCGTGGCGCGAAGCTGCAGCCCTGCGGCAGGCGGCGGAGGTCGGGCGGGTTGCCGGGGATCGCGTCGATGTCGCGTTCGCGCGGCTGACCGTGCACGGTCGAGGCGAGAAGGCCGGCAGTATAGGGATGTTCCGGCGAACTCAAAATCTGGGCTACCGGTCCGCTCTCGACGATGCGCCCGGCATACATCACCGCAATCGTATCTGCGATTTCGGAAGCGACCCCCAGATCGTGGGTGACAAAGATCATACCCATGCCCAGCTCGCGCTGGAGCCGGCGGAGTAGGATTAGGACTTGAACCTGCACCGTCGCGTCGAGCGCGGTGGTCGGCTCGTCCGCCAGCAGCAAGCGGGGATTGCACGACAGCGCCATCGCGATCATCGCGCGCTGGCGCAGACCGCCCGACAATTCGTGCGGATAGGCGTCGAGCCGCCGCTCCGGGGACGGGATTCGCACCAGCTCCAACAGCTCCAAGGCGCGATCGCGGGCCACGTGCGAGCCACAGCCGGTGTGGCGGCGCACCGCCTCGCTGATCTGCTGGCCGACCGTGTAGACTGGGTCGAGCGCCGTCATCGGTTCCTGGAAAATCATCGCCACCAGTCCGCCGCGCAGGTCGCGCAACGCGCGCGGGGGCAGGGCCAGGACATCGTGCCCGTCGATGCGCACCTCGCCTTCGATCCGGGTGCGCCGGGGCGGCAGCAGGCGCATCAGTGCGCGCAGGGTTACGCTCTTACCCGAGCCCGATTCCCCAAGAATGCAGAGGACCTTGCCGGGCTCCACCGTGAAGCTGACGCCATTCACGGCGTGCACCGTCGCCTCGCGGGTCACAAACTGCACCGCGAGGTCGCGCACCTCGGCCAGTGTCATATTAGAGAGGCCCATATCCGCTGTGGCCGGATAGTGGATCGCGCATATGGCATGCCGCTATGTGCGGTTGTGGCCCCTGCGATGGGCCGAGCGCTGGATCGGTGGTCTCGCACACCTTCTCGGCGAACGGGCAGCGCGTGTGGAAGCGGCAACCGGAAGGGGGGTCGATCGGGTTTGGCGGATCGCCGGTTATCGGCGGCTCCTCGATACGCTGCGCCGGGTTCATCGATGGCCGCGAGGCGAGCAGCGCGCGCGTATAGGGATGCAACGGCCGCTCGAAGATAGCCTCGATCGGGCCGATCTCGACGACCCGGCCGAGATACATCACGAGTACCCGATCGCTGATGTACTGGACTACGTTCAGATCATGGCTGATGAAGACATAGGTGAGCTTGAACTGGCGCTTGAGGGCGCGCAGCAGGTTTAGTACTTGCGCCTCGACCGATTTATCGAGCGCCGATACCGGCTCGTCGAGAATCACCATGCGCGGCCCGGTGGCCAAGGCGCGGGCAATGTTGACCCGCTGTTTCTGGCCGCCCGACAGCTCGTGCGGATAGCGCGGCCCGAAGAGACCGGGATCGAGCCCAACCTTGACGAGCATCTCGCCGGCGATATGGCGCGCCTCGTTCTTCTTCTTCCCCTGCACGAAGGGGCCGAAGGCGACGGAATCGCGGACCGGCATGCGGGGGTTCAGAGAGGAATACGAATCCTGGAACACCATCTGCACCTGACGGCGCAGCGCATCGACGGCAATCCCGGAGGCTGTGCCTACCGGATCGCCATCGAACACCAGCTCGCCGGTATCGGGCTTGATGAGATGCAGCAGCAGCCGGGCGAGGGTGGATTTGCCGCAGCCGGATTCGCCGACAACACCCAGGGTCTCGCCTTTGCCCACGGAAAAAGATATCCCGTCCACCGCCCGGACCGACTTCCCACTGCCGCCCTTCACCGGGAAATGTTTGCGCAGATCGCGCGCTATCAGCATCGGCTGCTGCGGGCCGCCGCGGTCGCGCGGATCGTGGATTGGTGAGCTCACCCGCTACATCCGTACGTCCATCGCCGCGCGCAACCCGTCGCTGACCAGGTTGCAGCACATCGAGGTGATGAAGATCGCTACGCCAGGCAGCGCGCAGACGAAAGGAACGACATAAATCGATTGGCGCAACGTGCTGAGCATAAGTCCCCAATCGGGCACCGGCGGCCGCACGCCGAGGCCGAGGAAGGACAGACCCGAGGCCAACAGGATACTGACGCTGACCAGCGACGAGGCGTAGATGAACACCGGTCCCAGCACGTTGCCGAGGATGTGATAGCGGATGATCGTCGTCGTGCGGGCGCCGCTGGCGCGCGCGGCCTCGATGAAGTCGAGCGCCCGGATTTGCGTCGTCGCGGTCTCGGCGACCCGGCACATCGGCGGGATGAAAACGAGGGTGAGCGCCAGCATCCCGTTGGCCATGCCGCCGCCCATCGCCCCGGCGATCGCGACCGCCAGCAATACCGATGGGAACGCGTAGAACACGTCCATCGTGCGCATGATCGCAGTATTCGTGCGCCCCCCGACAAAGCCGCCGACGACACCCAGCAGGCCGCCGACCAGCGAGGCGATCAGCACCGGCACGACGCCCATCATCAACGACACGCGGCCGCCGTAGATGAGGCGAGAGAGCATGTCGCGGCCCAATTCGTCGGTGCCCAGCGGATGGCCGCGCCAGCCGAACGGCTTCAACCGGCCGACGATGCTTTCCTTGAACGGATCGAACGGTGCGATCAGCGGCGCGCAAATCGCCGCCAATACGATCAGCAGCACGATCGCGGCAAAAGAGAGCGTAACCGGGTCGTGCCGCAACCGATAGAACACCGACTGCCAGTAACCGCGGACCCGCGTCGCCGGGATCGCCTGTTCTTCGAAGGCGTCCCTCGGCTGGTCGAGAACAACCGTGTCGGTCGTCAAGACGGCCGCAGAGTACTCCCTCGCCCCGTTTGCGGGGAGAGGGCTGGGGTGAGGGGGGCTGACGGGCAAGGTCGCGGCGCTGCCCACCTCACCCTCCCGGCGCTGCGCGACGGGCCCCTCCCTCTCCCCCCTGAAGGGCGGAGAGGGGCTCTGGCGGTGCGCCCGCAACTGTCTGTCACGCCCGCCTGATCCGCGGGTCGATCAGCGATTGCAGCAGATCGACGACGAGGTTGGTGGCGACGAATACCAGCGACAATACCAGGATCGTGCCCTGCAATACCGGCACATCGCGATTGATGATCGCCTTGCTCAACAAGAAGCCGCTACCCGGCCAGGTGAACACGGTCTCGACCAAGATCGAGCCGCCGAGCAGATAGCCAAATTGCAGCCCCATCACGGCCATGACCTGCGGCATCGCGTTCTTCAGCACGTGGCGGGTTACCGCCCATTCCGACAGCCCCTTGGCGCGCAACGTCTGGACGAAATCCTGGTTGCGCACCTCCGCTACTGCGGCCCGGGTGGTGCGAGCGAGAATACCGATCGGTATCATCGCCAACGTGATCACCGGCAATATCAGGAACTGGACGTTGCTCCATTGCAAAAGGCTGAAGCCGGTCGAACCGTTCGGCCCCATCCCGGTCGCCGGCAGCAGCATGTATTCGACCGCGAAGACGATGACGAGCACGATGCCGAACCAGTAATTCGGCAGGCTGACGCCGACCACGGCGGCACCGGTCACCACGCGGTCGACCCAGCGGCCGGCAAAGGACCCGGCGACGGCGCCCATCACGTAGCCGGTGAAAAAGGCGAGCGGTACCGCAAACATCGCGAGGAGCGCGGTATTGGCCAGCGCCTCCGAAACTTCGAGAAACACCGGCCGGCGAGTGGCGATCGAGACGCCAAAGTCACCGGTCAATACACGGCCGAGCCAAATTAGGAACTGGACCGGCAGCGGCTTGTCGAAGCCGTAAGCGTGCTTGACAATGGCGATCGTTTCCGCTGTCGCGTCGGGGGGCATTACGGTCTGCAACGGGTCTCCCGGCGCGATGTAGACCAGCGAGAAGCAGACGACGCTGACCCCAAACGCGATCGGGATCGCATACAAGATGCGACGGAGAATGTAGCGGATCACGGCCAGCGGATCATGGGTCGACGGAAACCGGCGTCAGATCCTGAAACCAGCTCTGCGCCTGCACAAACCCGTGGACCTTCGGCGAGAGGCCTCGCGGATTGAGATCGTGCGCGACGAAGATCAGGGCCGCCTCCTCGTTCATCGTCTCGTTGAGCTTGGTCAGCAATGCGAGTCGCTTCGCCTGGTCGAATTCGCCAAAGATCTGCTCGACCAACTTATCGACATCCGGGTTGCCGTAGTGGCCCCAATTACTGCCCTTGGGCGCCCATTGCGCGGTCCAGACGTGGCGGATCAGCGCGTTGAACGGGTCCTGGGTCTGGCGGCTGACATTGATCGCATTGATCTGCGGGTAATCGTCCACCCCGGCCCGCGTCAACTGCAGCAGCGCATTCCAATCCATCGTTTCGAGCTTTACCTCGAAACCGGCGGCATCGAGCTGCGATTTCACCAGCTCGTTCATCGGCAAAGGTTGCATTTGGCCGGAGCCTGATGTGGAAATCGCGAACGTCACCTTGCACGGTAGGCAGCCTGCTTCCTTCAGCAGCGCTTTGGCCTTGTCCGGATCGTATTTGTAGAGGAGCGGTTCCCCGTAATAGGGCGTCGACGGCGGAACCGTGGAGTAACCCTCCAGCATCAGCCCGTTGAGCAGCTCCTTCATGTCCTCGCGGTTGAGCGCGTAATTCGCCGCCTGGCGCACGCGCTTGTCCGCGAACGGGCCCTTGACGAAATTGAGCTGATAGGTCCAGTTGTGCGGATAGACCTTCGTCACGATCTGCATGCCGGCCGATTTCAGTCGGTCGATCGCGTCCGGGGATGGCGCTTCGATCCAGTTAACCTGACCGGACAATAAGGCCGCGGTCCGCGTCGACGCTTCCGGCATCGGGATCAATACCAGCCGGTCCTGCTTTGGCACGCGGGCCTTGTCCCAATACTCCGTATTCGGCACGAATTCGAGGCGCTGGTGCGGCACTGCCCGGTCGTAGCGGTAGGGGCCGGTCCCGGATGGACGCAGCGCATATTCCGCCCAGTTGTAGTTTACCTCCTTGGCGCGGCACGGGCTGATCATCAGCACATAACTGATCTCATAGGGGAACAGTGAATCCGGCCCTTTGGTGTCAAAAGCCACCGTGTAGTCGTCGATCTTTTGCACGCCGGCGAAATTGCCGAGATAGGAGCGCGCTTGGGCGAATTGCGACGGGTCGAATTCGGGGGCCTTGTCGTTGGTCGAACGGCTCAAATTCCAGACGACGTCATCGGCTTTGAAATCGCAGCCGTCATGCCATTTGACCCCTTGGCGCAGCTTGAAGATCCAGCGTTTGGGATTGGCTTCGTCGATCTGCCATTCGGTCGCCAGACCCGGCTTGATGTCCGCAGCCTTGTCCGAACTCGACAGATCCCACAGCACCAGGGAGTCGTAGAGATTGTAACCGACAAACCGATAGCCCTCGAACCCTTGGTCGGGGTTACCGGTGGTGATCGGCAGATCGCCCGCCGTCATGCCGACAATGAGTGTGCCGCTCGCTTGCGCTGGACTGCCGGCAAATGAGATGCCTGCGCCGAGGGCCAGCGCAAGAACCAGGCGCCGCATCAGCGCGATGCGTCCTTCGAGACGGCCGCTTCGCGGCCTCCTCAAAATGAATGCTTTCCTCAATGCCATAACCAACAGACCTCATGCCGTAGAGCGACCGAAGGGAGCGTCTCGAAGCACGCGCACGGCCGGTGCAGTCCGACCTCAAGGTGCGACCGACACCGGCGTCAAATCCTGGAACCAGCTCTGGGCCTGCACGAAACCCTGCACCTTGGGTGACAGCGCACGCGGGTTGAGGTCGTGCACGACAAAGATCATGACGGCCTCACGACCCTCGAATTCGTGCAGCTGGGTCAACAGGGTGAGGCGCTTTTCTTCGTCGAATTCGTTGAAGATCTCCCCGATCAACCGCTCGGATTCGGGGTTTTCGTAATGTCCCCAATTGGAACCGGCGGGCGCCCAATACGCCTTGCCGACCAATTTGATGATCGCATTGACCGGATCGAGCAGGCCCCGCGAGAAATTTAGCCCGTCGTAGTTCGGGTTCTTGTCCACCCCGCCGCGGTAGACGTCCAGCAATGCGTTCCAGTCCATTGCCTGAAGGTTGACTTCGAAGCCGGCTTCTTCGAGCTGCGCCTTGACCAGTTCGTTCATCGGCAACGGCTGCATCTGACCGGACCCCGAGGTGGAGATGCCGAACGTCACCTTGCAAGGCAAACAGCCGGCCTCCTTCAACAACCCCCGCGCCTTGGCTGGATCGTAATCATAGGACGGCGGGTGGCCGTAATAGGCGAGGCTAGGGGGCACCACATCGTGCTCGGGGATCGCCGTGCCGCCAAGCATCTCGACGACGTCCTGCCGGTTGATCGCGTAATTAGCCGCCTGACGGACCCGCAGATCCTTGAAGGGGCCTCGCGCAAAATTCAGCATGTAGGGCCAGTCATGCGGATAGACATTGGTGACGATGCGCATTCCCTCGGATTTCAATCGCGGGATCGCATCGGGTGATGGCGCTTCGATCCAATTCACTTGGCCCGACAGCAATGCCGCGATGCGGGTCGATGCCTCCGGCATTGGGATAAGCACCAAGCGGTCTTGCTTGGGGATGCGCGCCTTGTCCCAATATTCGGTGTTTGGCACCATCTCCAGCCGCTGATGCGGCACAAAGCGGTCGAACTTATAGGGGCCGGTGCCGGAGGGATGCAGCGCGTATTGCGCCCAGTCGTAATTCAGCTCCTTGGCCCGGCACTGGCTCACCATCATCACATAGCTGAGGCTGTACGGAAACAGCGACTCGACGAAATTGTTTTCGAAGGCGACCGTGTAGTCGTCGATCTTGCTGACTGATTTTATGTTGGTCAGCCAGGTACGGCTGTAGGCGAACTGCTGCGCCAGGAAATAGGGCGCTTTCTGGTCCATGCGGTACTGGTAGTTCCAAACTACGTCGCCGGCGGTGAAGTCGCAGCCGTCGTGCCATTTGACACCGTGGCGGAGATGAACAATCCAGCGCTTGTGGTCGCTGGGATCGATTTCGTAGGAGGTGGCGAGGCCCGGCTTTATCTCGGACGCTTTGTCCGCTTTGGACAAATCCCACAGCAGCAGCGAATCATATAGATTGTAGCCGACGAAGCGGTATCCCTCGAAACCCTGGTCGGGATTGCCCGTCGTGACCGGGATGTCGCCGGCGGTCATGCCGACGATCAGAGTGCCCCCTCCCCAAGCAGTCGATCCTGTAAGCAGAGTAAAACAGAGGGGAATTGCAACCAGCATACGCGCGAAGAAATAGGTGGACGGCACTTCGACCAACCTGTCGCAATGCACAGCCATCGAGAGTCCTTCTGCGGCGGGTTTCCGTGACCTCCCGCACACATGAGCAAAGGACGTGCCAAGGTCTGCCTTTGCGAACCCCTGGACCGGTATCGGCGGCAGGTTTGGACATTCATCGCCCATTTGCTCAATTGCTGGGCAACGACGTTTACCGGCAGCGGGACCAACTTGGGGGAACGGCTTTCGACGGTGCTGATGGACCGGGCGCTCGTGCCAAAGCCGTCGCCTGTAATCATGGATGTTTGGATCATCATATGTGGCTGATCGGCGCGCCTGCGTCGATCCAGATCTCGGATGTCACCGAGGCGTTCGATGCCATAGGTTTGCAGCAGGGCGATGAAGCGCTCGATCGGCATCGTCGAATGCCCGACAGTGAAGGCAGCGCCTTCCGGCCAATGCGCTGCTTGCGGCGGAGGATGCTCGCCCATGACGACGCACCCCGTGGCCCGGCGGACGCGCTGTCAGTAGCTCGGCTTTGCCGCAAATGGCGTGAGCTGGAGTTCGTGGGTCCAGCACGACCGGTCTTGGGTGTGCAGATACCAGTACGCCTCGGCGATCTTGACCGGGTTGATGATCAGATCGCGGCGGTTCTGGTTGCGCGGCAGGGCCCGGCTGCCGGGTGAGTCGATCGATCCGTCGATGACGATGTTGGCGACGTGCACGCCGTGCTCGGAATACTCCTCGGTCAGCACCTGCGCCAACGTGCGCATCATGACCCGCGGGTAATAGAGCGACTGCCCGGTCATCCGCTTCTTGCCGCGCAGCGAACTGGAATTGTTGGAGAAGAAGAACGAGCCCGCGCCTTTTTTGCGCATCGCCGGCAGCACTTCCTTGGCGACGAGAAACGGCCCGCGGGCGGCGATGTGCAGCCCGGTGTCGAGGATCTCCACCGGCACGTATTCGAGCAGTTCCTTGTCGGGCGGCAGGTCGCGGCCTTCCAGATAGCCGGCGTTGTAGATCAGCACGTCGGGGTCTCCGGCTTCGCGGCGGATCGCGGCGAAGGCCGAGGAGATCGACTCCTGCGAGACAAGATCCAGTTCGACGACCATGCACTCGCCGCCCTGCTCGCGGATCGCCGCCGCCAGCCGCGCAGCGTTGGCTTCCCGGCGGGTCGTCAATACCGTGAAGAAACCTTCCTGCGCGAATTTCTGCGCGATGGCGCCGCCGACCCCCCAGCGCACGCCGACCTCGACATCGCTGTCGTCGACCGGGTGGCCGTGCGCCAAGAGCGTGTTGCGGCCCTCGGCCTGCCATTTCGAGGTGGCGCCCACCACCACACAGACTTGCTTGCCCTTCGTGTTCGTTCTCATTGGATGATCCTTTCTTGCGTCGTATGCTCGTAGGGCGGATGAGCAAAGCTCGATCCGCCATCGGCATTCGCGGAAGGCGATGCGCTTTTCCGCCCTACACTCAATTTCGGTTCAAGCGGCCCGATCCCAGCCCCACCAGGTGCACAGCG
>Ga0210396_10006562_pt1 | contig 11138 bp, 8 predicted proteins | sample IncBWH17OmetaG_FD_155466 | JGI IMG/M metagenome (GOLD analysis project Ga0210396, IMG submission 155466) | Forest soil microbial communities from Barre Woods Harvard Forest LTER site, Petersham, Massachusetts, United States - Inc-BW-H-17-O ...
CTTCCCTATGTGCCCGCCCCCAACGGGGGCTTCGTCACGACAACGCCCCCCTTGGGGGGGCTTCCTGATACCACCCCCTATGGGGGTGGAGCCTCATTCCGCCGAAGCGGCGTCGCGGCGGCCCACGTCCGATAATTTTTTCCAGCGACTGCCAGCTCCCGTCCGATCTTGCATCGAGATGGCGTCGGCGATCCCGTTGAAATGGCACCCGCTCGAATTGTTTGACGAGCGGTTTCAAACAAATCTGACGGCGCTGCGCGGGCGTGATGCGGCGCTGGCGGATCGGCTGGCGGGGCTGGCGCCGTCGGTTGCGTATTTTATCGCCGCACAGGGGGACAACGTTTACCTGGGAAAACCCGGAGCGATGGGGATCGAGGTGATTCCCGATGCGATGCCGGCGCCGGCGGCGCGGAACATGCTCGCCGGGATCTTTCCGGCCGGACACGTCACCTGGTCAATCGCGATTGGTGGGCTCGGTTACGGATGGATGTGGGACCGGGTTTGGCGGCTGCCGTGCAAGGTGGAGACGGCGCCGGGGCATCGGCCGCCAATCTATTTGCTGACCAAAGACATCGAGCGGCTGTGGGCGGTGCTGCACGTGCTGGACTGGGGAACAATGCTGGCCGATCCGCGCTTCCCGATCTTCACCGGGCCTGATGCGGCGCAACAGATGCAGGAGCTTTTGGCCGGCGATCCGCGCTGGCCGCAGCCGCGGGCATCGGTTGGCATCGAGCCGCAGATTTTTCCGACGGAATTAAACGCATTTTTGGCGACGATAGCGGATGCAACCAATCGGCGGACCGAACAGCTTCGGCTTCGGCTGAATTCAATCTATCCCTCCGGCGAATCATGGGCGGGGCGACTTTCCCGGCCGCGGCTTCGGGTCCTGGGAATCACCAGCCGGTATACGACCTTCCTTCAGCATTCAATGCGCGACTGGCTGGAGGCGTTGGACCGGCTCGGGCACGAAACGAAACTGCTGATGGAGCCCGCCGATCACCTGCTGCTGGGGCCGGCGGGCGTGGCGCAGGGCGTGCTCGATTTTCAGCCGGACCTGATCGTCATCATCGATCACTACCGGGCGGAGATGGGGACGATCCCCGAATCGATTCCCTGCGTGATGTACGTGCAGGACCGCCTGCCGAACATCTTCAGCGCACAGGCCGGGGAGAACCAGACGCGGCGCGACTATTGCCTGGGGCCGGGGCGGCTGCATCTGAGCGAGAAGTACGGATATCCGGCACAGCGGTTTCTCTCCTGCCCGGTCGGGATCAATGAGCGACGATTCGAGCAGCGCGAGCTGACGCGAGCGGAGATCGATCGCTTCGGCTGCGACGTTTCGTACGTCAGCCATGCCAGCCGGCCGGCGGAGCAGATCGTGCGCGAGTACGCCGCCAAAAGCGGCTCTCCGCACATCGCCCGTCTGTGCGATCATTTCCACCAGCGGCTCGAATCCTGGTACGCGGCGGGCGGGATCGCTCTCAGCGAAATCGCCATGCGGCAGATCCTCGATCGCTGCATGAGCGACGTGCGCGTGCAGCTCGCCGAGGCCGACATCCCGCCATTCCTCGCCTTCTTCAACCAGTCGGTGAACAACGCGATCTTCCGCCATCAGACGCTCAACTGGCTGGCCGGCCTGGGAGTGAACCTGCACATCTGGGGCCGCGGATGGGAAAGTCATCCGATGCTCGGCCGCTTTGCCCGCGGCGTCGCCGACAACCAGAGCGACCTGGCCAAGATTTACCGCGCCAGTAAGATCAACATTCAAGTGACGCCGCACGGCTCGGTTCATCAGCGGCTGCTGGACGGGCTGGCCGCCGGTGGGTTCTTCCTTCTGCGCTGGCATCCGGGGGACGCGGTGGGGCGGTTGTATCGCGAGATGCTTGGCTGGTGTCGCGAGAACTCCGTCACTTCGGATTCGCAATTGCACGCGCTGGCGGAGGACCGCATACGGTGGCTGATCGCGCGGATCAATCAGCTCGAAGGGAGCACGCCTCAGACGCGCGCGTTCAGCGTGTTCGACGTGATGAACGGCCATGCGGATTCCGATTTCATGACGTCGGCCGACAGCATCTGGGAAGAGTACGAAGGGGTCGCGTTCAACGATCGGACGGAGTTGGCGGCGAGGGTGCAGAGGTTTCTGGTGGACGATGCGCTGCGGGAGCAGATTGCCGGCTCGATGAGGCGGGCGGTGATCGAGCGGTGCAGCTATCTCGGCATCAACCGCCGGCTGCTCGAGATGATTCAAACCGATTTGAGCGCGGAGACGGCCCGATGCGCGGCTTGAGGTCCAAGGCGATCGAACGCGGCTGGATTGGCGAGGGCGAGCCGCTGCTCGTCGGCCGGTTGGCGTTTCCGCTCGAGGCCGACCTCCCTGACGTCGTTCACGAATTCAATCGCCCGGCCCGCGACGCGGTCGTGGCCGAGGCGCTGGAGGGCATGGCGGCGCCGCAGGCGAATCCCTCCCTCTTTGGGCCGGAGCCGCAAGTCGTCGTCGCGGAGGTCGAGCGATATGGGATACCGCTCCGCACGGTGCTGGGAATGGAATCGGGATTGATGCGCAGCGACCCGTATTACGACGCGCAGTACCTCTCGCACTTTTACCGCCGGCATTATCGCAACCTCTACCGGCCGAAGCGTTTTTCGCATTCGTGGTTCTTGTCCGAGCAGATTCGCAGCGGGCAGCGGATCCTGGAGCGCGTTGGGTCGAAACTTCCGCGATCGGGGCGGGTGTTGGACGTTGGGTGCGGGATGGGCGGGATGCTGATCCCGTTCAAGTTCGACGGCTGCGAAGTGGCCGGGTGCGACTATGGTGAGGAGTACGCCGATCGCGGCCGAAGCCTTGGCCTGGAAATCCGGATCGGCGGGCCGGAGCTGTTCCGCGGCGAGGAGCCATTCGATCTGATCATTCTCTCGCATGTGCTGGAGCACACCTCGGACCCGGTGCATTTTCTACGTGAAGTTGCCGGGCTGCTGAAGCCAACCGGCATTTGCTACATCGAGGTGCCGGGGCTCTTGAATCTGGACAAGTGGTACAACGGGAATCTGCTGGAGTATCTCCAGAACGCCCACCGCTGGCATTTCACCGCCGGGACGCTGGGCGCGGTGGCGAATCGGGCGGGGCTGCGGATTTTGGAATGCGATCAGACGATTGTCTGCCTGGCGCAGGTCGGATCGGCGGACGAGATGGCAATGGCAAATGACGGCGCAGACGTGCTTGGTGAAATCCGGCGGCTGGAAGGCGCTTTGGCAGCGAAGGGCGCAAGCAGGAACTGACGTGATCACGGAGGATCGCGCATGACCGGCGACAACGGCAAATGCCTGGCGATCATTCCCGCCCGCGGCGGGTCGAAAGGGATTCCGCGCAAGAACATCGCGCCGATTGCAGGCCGGGCGCTGATCGCGTGGACCATCGACGCCGCCCGGGCGGCACAGCTTGTCGATCGGGTTGTGGTGTCGACGGATGATGCGGAAATCGCGGAGCTTGCCCGAACCTGCGGCGCGGAAGTCATTCATCGCCCGGCGGAAATCAGCGGGGATACCGCGTCGTCAGAGTCGGCATTACTCCACGCGCTGGAGGAGTTGGAGCGGACGGAGGGTTACCGCCCGGCGCTGGTTGCGTTTCTTCAGTGCACTTCGCCGCTCACGACGGGGCAGGACATCGATGGGACGATCGCCCAGCTGCGCCGATCGGGTGCGGACTCGGCGCTGAGCGTTTCGCCGTTCCATCACTTTCTCTGGAGGCCCGACGGGCGCGGCAGCGCGGTGGGAGTGAACCACGATAAATCCTTCCGCCAGCGTCGTCAGGAGCGCGAGCCGGAATACCTCGAGACCGGCGCGGTTTACGTTATGAAAGCCGACGGCTTCCGCGCCGCCCGCCACCGCTTCTTCGGAAAGACCGCGACGTTCGTCGTCCCCGCCGAGCGGGCGATCGAAATCGATGAGCCGCGTGATCTCCTGATCGCGGAAATGCTTCTGCGCCAGCGGCAACAGCAGGACCGGCTGTCGCTCCTTCCCGATCCGGCGCGGGCGGTGGTTTTCGATTTCGACGGCGTGTTCACCGACAACTCCGTCTGGCTCGATCAGGACGGGCGCGAGGCGGTCGTCTGCGGGCGTGGCGACGGCATGGGCTTAAAACGACTTGAGGAACGCGGCATTTCGATCCTGGTACTTTCCGCCGAGACCAATCCGGTTGTCGCGGCCCGCTGCCGCAAACTTGGATTGGAATGCATTCAAGGCTGCGGGGACAAGCTGCCGGTGCTCAAGCAATGGGCGTCCGGTTGCGGCATCGATCGAAGCGCGCTGGTCTACGTCGGCAACGACATCAACGACGTGGAATGCCTCGGCTGGGCCGGGTGCGGGGTGGCGGTGGCGGATGCATACGAAGCCGCGATGCGATCATCGAGAATCGTGCTCGATCGGGCCGGCGGCCATGGAGCCGTACGGGAATTGTGCGACCTGGTGATCGAATCGCTCGAAAGATCGCAGAGGAGCAGCGAATACTCATGCAAAGCGGCGTAAGCGAAATGCATTGCCGGGCCGAAGATTTGGCCGTCGAGGCGGGCCAGTATTGGCGGCAGAGCGCAAATCGCGCGTGGGTGCAGGACATGTCGCACTGGCGCGGCCGCGGCAGATGGGCCGACCAGCGCGCCTGGGCCACGCTTGGGCAACGCCACGTCGAAATGTTTCAACAGCTCTGCGCACTGACCGGCAAGACGAACAAAGTGCGCAGCATCCTGGAGTGGGGCCCCGGCGGCGGGGCCAACGCCGTCGCTTTTGCCCCGCACGTCCGGCGCTTCTACGGCGTCGATATTTCGCCGGCCAATCTGGAAGAGTGTGGAATACAGCTCGAATCGGTTGGCTTTGCGGATTGGCATCCGATCACGATCGATGCGAACCAGCCGGAACAGTGCCTGACAGCGGTCGACGAGCCGGTCGATTTCGTGCTCTGCACCGCCGTGTTTCAGCATTTCCCCGGGAAAGAGTACGGAATTCGCGTGCTGGGGATTCTGAATCAGGTCTTGGCGGCGGATGGAATCGCGCTGATCCAGATTCGCTACGACGACGGATCGGATGTCCTGCGATGCAAGACGGGCGACTACGAGAAGAACGTCGTCACGTTCACTTCCTATCACATCGAGGAATTCTGGCAGCTCGCATCCCAGGCCGGCCTGAACCCTGTTTCGCTGGTCCTGAAACCGGACGATTGCTACGCCTTCTATCTGCTGAAAAAAGGAGTCGGCCGTGAGTAAAACGCTTCGCCTGGGCGCGCGGACGATCGGCGACGCTCAGCCGGTCTACGTGATCGCGGAGATCGGCATCAATCACAATGGCGATCTGGAGATCGCCAAAAAGCTGATCGACGTGGCGAAGCTGGCCGGGTGCGACGCGGTGAAGTTTCAGAAGCGCACGCCCGAGCTGTGCGTGCCCGACGAGCAGAAGGACCTGAAGCGCGACACGCCCTGGGGCGTGATGACATATCTGGAGTATCGCCACCGCGTCGAGTTCGGCTACGAGCAGTACGCGGCGATTGATGAGCATTGCAAACGGCTGGGGATCGACTGGTTTGCCTCGTGCTGGGACGAGCCGTCGGTGGATTTCATCGAGCAGTTCGGCCCGGTCTGCTACAAGATCGCCTCGGCGTCAGTGACGGACGTTGCGCTCCTGGAAAAGCTTAAGAAGACGGGCAGGCCGCTGATTCTCTCGACCGGCATGTCGAGCATGGAGGAAATCCGCCGGGCGGTTGAGGTTCTGCCGAAAGAGCGCCTCGCGCTGTGCCACGCGACCAGCAGTTATCCGTGCAAGGCCGATGAGCTGAACCTGCGCGTCATCCAGACGCTGAAAAAGGAATTCGATCTGCCGGTCGGCTATTCGGGGCACGAGGTGGGGTTGCAGACGACTTACGCCGCGGTGGCGCTGGGCGCGTGCCTGGTCGAGCGGCACATCACGCTCGACCGCGCGATGTGGGGCAGCGATCAGGCGGCCAGCGTCGAGCCGCAGGGGCTCGTGCGCCTGGTGCGCGACATCCGCGTGATCGAACGCGGGCTGGGCGACGGGCAGAAGAAAGTCTACGAGAGCGAGAAGCCGATCCGCGCCAAGCTTCGCCGGGGGCGCACGGTCGTGAACGAGCAGCTTGCCCGGCACGCACTGCTGGCGGAAAACCAGAAGCTCTACAATCGCCACCAGGGCGAGCGCTGCTTCATCCTGGCGACCGGACCGTCGATCAATTCACAATCGCTGCGCGACCTGGCCGGGCAAACCTGCATCAGCGTCAGCAACTTTTTCGTGCACCCGGATTGCAGCGCCATCCGCCCGCGGTATCACTGCGTCGCGCCGTTCCACCCGCCCATCACGGAAGAGGCCTGGCAGACGTGGCTGGCGGAAATGGCCGATGCGACCGGCGACGCCGAACTGTTCTTCGGAATGCAGGACCGCCAGCGCAATTCGTCAAGCGGACGCTTCTCGAGCCGCTCGGTCCACCACGTTCTTTTCGGCGGCCCGCTCAACCAGCTCGAAGCGCACGGCGTCGACCTCGCCCGCGCCGTCCCGTCGCCGCAGTCGGTGACGATCATGGCGCTGTACGCCGGCATTTACATGGGGTTCAAAGAGATCGTCCTACTGGGCTGCGACCACGACTGGATCCTTCACCTCAACGTCTCCCGCCACTTCTACCAGGAAGAGCAGCATGCCCTGAACCGCACGGGATACAGTGAATGGTTCGGCGCGCGGCTCGACGACTATTGCCGCGATTACGTCACCCTCTGGGCGCAGTACCGGGCGCTTGCGAAAGCGGCCCAGGACCGCGGCGTCCGCATCGTCAACGCCACCCCGGGCGGGTTGCTCGATCTGTTCCCACGCGAGCAGTTCGAACAGGTTATTTCCGCAAAACGTGCGGCGTGAACTCTTGTGGCACAGTCGCCCTCGACTGTGTTCCGCCGAAGGCGGAAAGGCATTTTGCGATTCCCCTTCGACCTCCGGTCGAACACAGCCGAGGCGGCTGTGCCACAAGATGCCTACGCCGCCTTAGCGACTGGCACTCCTACGCACCGCTCCAGCTTCTCTGCAAACTCCCCGGCCGCCCAGTCGCGCACGATCATTCTCGGGAGGGCAAACAAGTCTGCCCCGGCGGTCACCCGGCCCTCGAAATTGGCGCAGGCGAATTGGTATCCTTGGGCTTTTACCAGCGACATTGTCTCGCCCGTGAAATCTCGCCGGGTGCCGAACGGGTATGAAAACGCGTTAATCGCTTGTCCTGTGATCCATTCGAGCGTCAGCTTGTTTTCGCGGAGCTGCGAGCACTGGGACTGGCGCGGTTCGACAGACATGCGCGGATGATCGACGGTGTGACCGCCGATCTGGATTCCCTCCGTTTCGGCCAGCCCGCGCAACTCCTGGGCGGACATCATCCGATGCGAGCGTCGCATTCGCATCCCTGCCCACGCCTGGAGCTGTTCGAGCACCTGGCGGCGACGGGAGGCGGTGCAATCGTGCAGAAGCGTGCACAATTCGCGATAGGCGCGATGACGGGAAGTCGGGTCCGATTTTTGCAGTACGGTCCAGCGACGATGCGACTGGGCGTCGGCGTCCGTGTATACCGCGTCTGGCCCCAGATCGATCTCATACGGCCTTTGCGGAAGCCAGATGCGTAATTGCGCAGGCAATTCCCCCGGCGAGAGGAATATGCGGTCCAATTCATCCCAAAAGAATTCGTTGCAACTGTTGGTGTGGCCGGTCGTCGCGAAGATCGTCGCGGGTGCGTCGTGGCGGCGCAGAATCGGTGCGGCGGTCAGGACGTTGTCGGCGTAACCGTCGTCGAAGGTGATCGCCGCCTTGCCGTCGGGCGAACGTCCCGCGGCAACATCGCCGGCGATCTCTGCAAGAGGCACGATTCTCAGTCGCTCGCGCAGGATCTCGAGATGCCGCTGGAAATTCTCTGGGGAGACACAGAGCATTTGCGGATCGCGATCGAGGCTGGCGATGCGATGGTAGAGCAGGATCAGGCCGCCGGGGATGTTGGATTTCATGCACACTCCGTTGCGCTGGCTCTGGAGACGGCCGGCGGGCAGTGCCCGCCCTACGTTCTGAACCAACGTCGCCTAAGGTAGGGCGGGCGCTGCCCGCCGCCCGGGATTCCGCAGAGCAGCTTTGATGGTGATGATGAGCTGGTAATCAGGGTCCCTGGCCGCAAGTTCCTCAGGATCGATCTCCTCCAGCGCCAAGCCCTGAAGAAAATGCGTCGCGACGGCGACGTTCCCGAAGGATTCGATTTCGACTTCGCCAGATGAGAAAGCCTCCTCGAATAATCGGGCGGCCGATCGCGTCGTAAACCTCCAAAAATCTCCCCAGCGGTCCATGTCATACCGGCTGATCTGGCTGATGCCGGGCACTGTTGCCAGCACGACGCCGCCGGGCTTGAGAGCGCGATGGCAGGTCGCGACGGCGGCGCGAACGTCGAAGATGAAGGGAAGGACCTGCGTGAGAATGATGCAATCGAAGGCCGACTCGGGTATACCCTCGCCGGTAGCAAGATCGCCGATGATCGTGGCGTTGCGGTTGCCTGCGGTCGCGTGCAGCACATCGCTCTGATGGACGTCGCTCCCAAATCCGCGTGTGTAGCTCGCGTCGCCAGTCTCGAGCACGCGGCCGCGAATCTGATCCGAGTTCGAGCGAAGAAAATTTTCGATGTAGAAGCGGTCGATGGGTGTGCCGCGGTCGTGGCCGAACAGGCGGCTGGCGGGCTGGCAAGACAGTGGGTGGGCCGTCGGGTTCGACATGGCTCAATCCGCCGGCCGCTGGGCGTAAACCAGGCAGAACCAGTCGGCCTTGGGCCGCAGCTTGAACGGCGGTTTGGTGACCGAACAGGTCTCTCCGTCAAAATCGTGGACGAAATAGCGATAGCCGACGCGGTCGAGCAGGTTGAGCAGGTTGCCAAGCCGCTGCGGGCCGCGCGCCCAGCCGTGGTACTCGACGACCATCTGGCGGACGTTTTGCAGGACGCCAGCCTCGAGACATTCCTGGAGCACGGCAAGCTCCTGGCCCTCGATGTTGAGCTTGAGGAAATCGACGGGCTCGAGCAGGTAGGTCGAGAGGCGCTCGACGTTCACGGTTCGCTCTCCCCCGGCCGGCTCCACGCGCCCGCCCGCCGAGCCATCGGGGATGAAGGTCACGGTTCCGTCGCTCGCTCCGAGGCCCGACATCACCGATGTTACAAAATGTGACGTTTTGTTACGTTCCAGATTCGATTGGAGCAGCCGGAAAATCTCCGGGTCCGGCTCGAAGGCGATGATCCGGCAATCCGGATGATCGTGCCTGAACCCGAGGACGGAGATTCCCATGTTGCTGCCGCCGTCGATGATCAGGGGATCGGGGCGGACCGCCGCGAAGCGGTAGATGCCGCGCACGAACACGTCCTTGTATTGCATGTAGGCGTTGGGGCCGTCGGTGATCTGGAGGCGGTAGTCGCCGAGCCTGACGATGGAGCCCGCCGGCTTGTGCCAGAGGCGTCGCCGAAGTGCGGCAAGCGAGATCGCGCGCGGGCGGGCGGGCGAGGCTCGTGCCGAGCCAAAAGTCTCGTGCGCGGAAGGATGCGGCTCGGCGGGAGCCTCGCCCTCCCGCGTGTCTTGCGGAGCCAGAAGCGTCATTGGATGAAATTATCGGCTGCTGCCGGCCATGTCCGATAATCAGGGCATGCGGATCGCGTTTCTGACGCACCAGTGGCCGGGCGCGCGAATGGGCGGGATCGGCGCCGCGGTCCGCCAGACGTCGCTGGCGCTAGCGGCGGCCGGGCACGACGTGCACGTGTTCACCTTCACGCTGCCCGCCGACGTACGAGAGCGACTACCGTGCGAGATTCGCGTTCATGAAGTCCCTGACCTGGCCGAGCGAGTCCGTCGGAATGAGATCTCCGGCGAACTGGCCGCCGGGCTGCAGGTGGGCGGAGAGGGGATTTACCGGCTGGCGCTCGGGTGGTTGCTCTGTGAGCAGCTTCTTCGCGTTCACTCAGAGAAGCCGTTTGACCTCGTCGAGACTCCGGAGGTCGAGGCGCTCGGCCTGCCGCTCATGCTGGACGATTCATTCGACGCGCCGGTGCTGGTGCAGCTTCACTGCTGCACGGCGATCGCGCGGATGGGGAACCAGGTTTGCGAAATCTGGGAGGGCGAGGCTCCTGCCGAGCCGGAAGGTTTCGGTGCGCCGGATGGCCGGCTCGGCGGGAGCCTCGCCCTCCCCAATCCGCTCACGGCTCTCGAATTTGCCGCGATGCATCTGGCGGATGGCCTGTCGGCCCCGACGCAGGCGGTCGTCGATGCCACCCGGCTTTGCTGCCCCCTGTCGCAGAATGTCTCGATCATCGCTCATCCGTTTATCACCGACGGCGAATATTCCGACCCGCCCGGCGACGGGCCAATTCTGTTTGTCGGGCGCCTCGAGCGGCTCAAAGGGGTCGAAACGATTGTTGAGGGCTTGAACGCATTTCTGCCGCGACACCCGACGTGCCTCTTTCGATTCATCGGTCCCGATACGAACACCGCCCGCGGCGGCGGCTCGATGCGGCGGTGGCTGGAGTCGCGGCTCGATCCGGCTGTGCGGGATCGCGTGCAATTCCCGGGCGAGCTTTCCGGCGAGCAGCTCGCCGGGGAATGGGAGCGCGCGTCGTTCGGCGTCATGCCCAGCCTCTGGGAAAATTTCTCGATGGCGGCCTGCGAAGCGATGGCGGCGGGACGAACGCTGATCGTCGCCGCGGGGACCGGTTCAGGCGAAGTCGTCGGCAATGCGGGAATCGTTGTACAAAGAGAGTCGCCGCGGGCCCTGTGCGCTGCCATGGAAAAGCTGTGGACCGACCGGCCGACCCTCGACCGATTGTCCCGCGCCGCCTTGGAGCGGATACGAACGGAGTTTTCGGCGAACCGAATCGCGCAACGACGAGAACAATACTATCAAAACGCAATCGGGAACTTTGCAGCGCACGGCAGATCGGAATTCACGCAAAAGCTTGAATCCCTTCCCACAAAGTGCGCTGCGGCGGTTCTTCCGGCAATGGTGCGGCTCACCGGCGCTCTGGCCGGCGCCAACGTTGGCCATCAGACGCCCGGCGGGCGGTTGCTTCGGATCATGGACGAGCTCGAACAGCAAAGCGGCAG
>Ga0210396_10006564_pt1 | contig 11135 bp, 10 predicted proteins | sample IncBWH17OmetaG_FD_155466 | JGI IMG/M metagenome (GOLD analysis project Ga0210396, IMG submission 155466) | Forest soil microbial communities from Barre Woods Harvard Forest LTER site, Petersham, Massachusetts, United States - Inc-BW-H-17-O ...
TCCTGCATCACACGGCCAATGGCCGCAATCATCTGTTCGAATCGCGAATGCTCCAGCCCCAACTGCTTCCGCCCGGCTGCCGTCAGAGTGTAGTACCGCGCCCGCCGGTTGGTCTCCGTCGATCTCCACTCCGCCTTCACCCAGCTCTGCAACAACAGCCGCTGCAGCGCCGGATACAGCGAGCCCTCTTCAACCGTCAACACGTCGTCCGACGCTCGTTTGATCGCCGAGGCGATCCCATAGCCATGCTGCGCGCCGCGCGTCAGCGTCTTCAAAATCATCATGTCCAGCGTTCCCGGCATCAGGTCAGATTTCTTTGTCATGCCTCTATCCATAGTTCATCTATGCATAGAACGTCAACGGCCAAAGAAAAGTTCCCAAAAAAAATCTATCTTCGGATAAGAAGCGTCATCCTGAGCGAAGCGCAGCGAAGTCGAAGGACCCCGAGGGTCTGAACTCACCCAAAGTGCTCGAACCTTTTCAACCGAGAATGAAGGCTCCTCTAGATGAGGTAAGCATTATGGATGTGTCCTATATCCTAGAAACGAATGCCTCCTTTCCTGCATCTGGCCCACGTCAACGTAGCCCGCGGCGACAACGTCGTCCTCCATGACATCAACCTGACCGTCAACGCCGGCGAGCACATCGCCATCCTCGGCCCCAACGGCTGCGGTAAATCCACCCTCATCAAGACCATCACATGCGAGTGCTACCCCATCGTCCAGCCTGAAACGAAGGTCAGCATCTTCGGTCGCGAACGCTGGGACCTTACCGAACTCAAAAAACGCCTCGGAGTCGTCTCCCCCGAACTCCCCGGCCGGCCTACCCTCCACACCAGCGGCCGCGATGCCGTCCTCACCGGCTTTTTTTCGAGCTCCACACTTTGGCCCAATCTCACCGTGACGTCGGAGATGCGCACCCTCGCTGACGAAGTTCTGCGTCAGGTCGACGCTGTGGAGTTGGCAGACAAACCCGTTGGACAGATGTCCGCCGGCCAGCAACGCCGCATCATGATCGGCCGCGCCCTCGTAGGCTCCTCAAGCGCCGCGGACGGAGCCACTCAAATGCTTCTCCTCGACGAACCGTCGAACGCCCTCGACCTTGCCGCACAAGCCGACCTCCGCAATCTCCTCCGCAGACTAGCTCAGCAGGGCACCGGCATCCTGCTCATCACCCACCACATCGCCGACATTCTCCCCGAAATCGACCGCATCCTGCTCATGAAGGAGGGCCGAATTGTAGCTGACGGCCCGAAATCACTTCTTCTCACTCCTGAAAAACTCAGCAGCCTCTTTGAAACCGAGGTTCGCATGAGGGAGCGCGAAGGCTTCTACCACGCGTGGTAAAGACGTTACATCGCCCCAGGGAAAGGCATCGCACTTGACAAAGCAACTCTCCGGTACCCCCGCGTTGAACGCAAGGAGTAAGCGAAGGTACAGATCGGTGAAGACGAAGTCCGAACCTAAAGTATCAGGAATGAAGACTTTGACGCATAAGTGGGGGGGAGGGGGGTTACTTTCCCGGAGTCAGCGTACCGGTCTGTAACTTAACTAACTCCGGTTGGGCGATGCGGCTCGGACCGAGAACGGCGATCTTGGGCAGGGGACCGCGCACCATGGCGACTTCATCGCAGGCGTAGAGGCGAGGACACGTCTGGCAATCCTTGTAGATCTTGTCGGGCAGGGTGGTGCGGTCGACGACGCGGAAGCCAAAGTGGAAGAAGAAGTCGGGGATTCGGGTGAAGAGGCAGACCGCGGTCACCGATTGCTCTTCGGCCTCTTCGAGTAAGGCACGAAGGAGACGGCCTCCGGCACCCTGGCCCTTGGCTTCAGGCTTGACGACGATGGAGCGGACTTCGGCAAGGTGTGGGCCATAGAGGTGGAGGGCACCGCAGCCCAGGAAAACGCCGCCCGATTCTCCAACGACTGGGGATTCGGCCACGGCGAAGTCGCGGACGTTCTCGCAGATCTCGGCGTAGCTGCGGCGGAGCAGGGTGCCGTCGCCGGAGAGAGAGTTAACGAGGTCGAAGATGTTGACGGCGTCGGGCAGCTTCGCTTTGCGCACGACCGCTCCGCCTTCGCGCAGGCGTGTAGAGGCGGTGGACTCACTTGCGGTCAAGACGGGCGAGATGGGCAACGGTGCGGGCTCCTTTCGTTATTGTGGCAGAATCTGGGGAGGGTTGGGCCCAGATTCTTGTTGAGTAAAACGGTTCGGGCTTAGCGCGAATACCCACCTGAGCGACGATAAAACCGTCGCGGAAGATGGGGGACCCAGTCTATTGGCTCAGGCGCGATTTCGCCTCCTTGAGGGCGGTCTCAACGCGACTGCGGGCGGTGCCTCCGATGACATCGTGGCAGTCGAGCGTGGCTTCGAGGGTGATGGCAGCGTAGAAGTCTTCGCCGAACTCGGGGCTGATGGTGCGCAGTTCCTCCAATGTTAGATGCTGGAGTTCGCGGTTTGTTTCGAGGCCTAGGCGCACGGCGTTGGCGATGTGTTCGTGGGCTTTGCGGAAGGGGACGCCTTTGTTGGAGAGATAGGTGGCGGCGGCCATGGCGTTGAGGTAGCCGGTCTCTGCTGCGGTCTTCATCGGTTGCCAGCGGAACCTGAGGGAGCGCGTGAAGGCGGGGAGAACGCTGAGGATTCCGGCGACGGTGTCGGCGGCGTCGAAGACGGGCTCCTGGCCCTCTTGAAGGTCTTTGTTGTAGGCGAGAGGGAGGCCTTTGATCAGCGTCGCGAGTGTTGTGGCGGCTCCAAGCAAGCGGCCCGATTTGCCGCGGATAAGTTCGGTCAGGTCAGGGTTTTTCTTCTGGGGCATCGCGGAGGAACCGGTGGAGAAGGCTTCGGGGAGGTCGAGGAATCCGAACTCGGCGGTGGAGTACAACGTGAGTTCCTCGGCGAAGCGCGAGATATGGATGCCGAGGGTGGCGAGGGCTTGGGTGAACTCGAGGGCGAAGTCGCGATCAGACGTTGCATCCATGCTGTTGGGCGTAGGCGCGTCAAAGCCAAGAGCCTTGGCAGCAATGGTGCGGTCGAGAGCGAGCGTAGCCCCCGCGACTGCGCCGGAGCCGAGCGGGCAAAGGTTCATGCGCTTGCGAGCATCGGTGAGGCGGCTCGCATCCCGTTCGATCATACTGACGTACGCAAGCAGCCAGTGAGCTACAAGGACCGGTTCGGCGCGCTGGAGGTGGGTATAGGAGGGCATGACGGCCTCGCCTGCTGCTTCGGCGAGGGCGATGAGCGCGTGTGCCCATTGTTGGATGCCTTCGATGGTGTTGTCGATGGAGGTGCGGACGAAGAGGCGCATGTCGGTTGCGATCTGCTCGTTGCGGCTGCGGCCGGTGTGGAGCTTGAGGGCGAGAGGGCCGATCTGTTTGGTGAGTTCGAGTTCTACGAAGTGATGGATGTCTTCGGCCTGTTCATTGGAGGCGATGTTTTCGAGTTTGGCTACGGTGCGAAGGCCTTGCTCCATCTGCAAGAGTTCTTCGCTGGTGAGAATCCCAGCGGCTTCGATGCCCCGGGCGTGGGCAATGCTGGCCTCAACCTCATGGGGGAGGAGGCGCCAGTCGAAGGGGAAGGAGCGCTGCCATTCTTCGAACTGCTTGTTGAGCGGTTCACGGAAGCGTCCGGACCACATTTTTACGGCGGTTTCTGACGACATGTTGTAACTATCTCCGGCTAGTACGTTGATTCAGTTCACGCCTTTGGCGATTATGCGGCCCACAGCAGAAGGCGATGTGGTTACTCTTTGTCGCTCCCGCTGTTTAGGTGTGGCATCTCAGAGCCTTTGCTCAGCGTGAGTAGGCCGCTCTCGGCATAAGTGATCAGCTTCGCGCGAGTGTCGGTGATGTCGAGGTTGCGCATGGTGAGCTGGCCGATGCGGTCTCGCGGTGAGAAGGTGGACTCGCCCTTTTCCATGGTGAGGCGCTCGGGCTTGAATGTGAGGTTAGGCGAGTCTGTATTCAGGATCGAGTAGTCGTTGCCGCGGCGCAGCTCCAAGGTGACTTCGCCGGTGACGGGCTTGGCGACCCAGCGCTGTGCGGCTTCGCGCAGCATGATGGCCTGGGGATCGAACCAGCGGCCCTGGTAGAGGAGGCGGCCGAGCTTGCGGCCGTTGTCGCGGTACTGCTCGATGGTGTCCTCGTTGTGGATGCCGGTGATGAGGCGCTCGTAGGCGACGAAGAGGAGAGCGAGGCCTGGTGACTCGTAGATACCGCGGCTCTTGGCCTCGATGATGCGGTTTTCGATCTGGTCGCTCATGCCGAGGCCGTGGCGGCCACCGATGGCGTTGGCTTCGAGCATCAGGGCTACAGGGTCTGCATAGTCCGTCCCGTTGAGGGCTACGGGGAAGCCTTCTTCGAAGCGGACGGTGATCTCTTCGCGCTTGATCTCAACGTCGTCGTGCCAGAAGGCCGTGCCCATAATGGGGACGACGATCTTCATGCTGCTCGTGAGAAGCTCGAGATCCTTGGCTTCGTGGGTTGCGCCGAGGATGTTGGAGTCGGTCGAGTAGGCCTTCTCTGAGGACATCTTGTAGGCGAAGCCGGACTTCTGCATGAAGGCCGACATCTCGGCACGGCCGCCGAGCTCGTCGATGAAGGCGGAGTCGAGCCACGGCTTGTAAACCTTGAGGTCCGGGTTGACGAGCAGGCCGTAGCGATAGAAGCGCTCGATGTCATTGCCCTTGAACGTCGATCCGTCGCCCCAGATGTTGACGTCGTCTTCCTTCATGGCGGTCACCAGCATCGTGCCGGTGACTGCGCGGCCGATGGGGGTCGTGTTGAAGTAGGTGACCCCGGCGGTGGTGATGTGGAACGCGCCGGACTGGAGGGCAGCGATGCCTTCGCGAACGAGCGGGCTGCGGCAGTCGATGAGGCGAGCCCTCTCTGCGCCGTACTCGAGCGCCTTGCGCGGGATCTCGTCGTAGTCGGCTTCATCAGGCTGACCGAGGTTTGCGGTGTAGGCGTACGGCAGAGCGCCCTTCTGCTTCATCCAGTGAAGCGCGGCGCTGGTGTCCAGCCCACCGGAAAAGGCTATGCCAACCTTCTGGCCGAGGGGCAGGGATTCGAGGATTACGGACATAGTGATGCAGACCTCAATGGTTGAGCAGACGCGGATTGAGCAGACGCGCCGAAGAACTAGGCGGTGGTGCGCTTGCGGGTTTGGGTTCCGCGACCGCGGCTGTTGGAGATGCGCTTCGCTCCTCCGAGGAGCATGAGCAGGAGAGCTTTTTGGGCGTGCATGCGGTTTTCGGCCTGGTCGAAGACGACCGATTGCGGCCCGTCTAGAACGGCGTCGGTGACTTCGGCGTTGCGATGGGCGGGGAGGCAGTGCATGAAGACGGCGTCCTGCTGAGCGTGGGCCATCAGGGCTTCGTTGACCTGATAGGGCTTGAAGATCGGCGCCCGCTTGGTGGCCTCGTGCTCGAAGCCCATGCTGGTGCAGACGTCGGTGTAGATGGCGTCGGCGCCGGTGACTGCTTTGATGGGGTCGTGCAGGAGCGTGATGCTGCCGCCGGTGGTTTCGGCGATCTCGATGGCCTTGTGGATGATCTCGAGTTTGGGTCCGAAGCCCTTGGGCGAGGCAACGCTGCAGTGAGCGCCGAGCTGGGCCGCTGTGAGCATGAGGGAATGGCAGACGTTGTTGCCGTCGCCGACGTAGGCAAAGTGGAGACCTGCCGCGGAACCGAAGCGCTCTTCAAGGGTGAAGAAGTCGGCGATGGCCTGGCAAGGGTGCTCGAGATCGGAGAGGGCGTTGATGACGGGGACTTTGGAGCTAGCGGCCATCTCGGTGATGGTTTCGTGTGCGTAGGTGCGGAGGACGATGATGTTCATCCAGCGCTCGACGTTGTGGGCCATGTCGGCGAGGGACTCCCGCTCGCCGAGTGGGGATTGGGTCTGGTCGACGAAGGTGGCGTTGCCACCCAGTGTGTTGATGGCGGCCTCGAAGGTGAGGCGCGTGCGAAGAGAGGCCTTCTCGAAGAACATGACCATCTGTTTTGCGTCGAGTGCGTGGCGGAAGTCTTCGGGATGATTTTTTACGGAGTGGGCGAGCTCCATGATAGCGGCCATCTCTTGCACTGTCAGGTCGGCGATCGAGCAGAGGTCGCGCCCTGTGAGGCGCTTCGAGGCTTCGCTGAAGGCAGTGTCGGATTGGATGCCGAGAGTTGCGGTGGGCTTGCCCGGTGTGAGGTCGTCGCCGGCGATCTCCGTCGTCTTCGTGTTCATCATTACGGTTTTGCTACCCATGGGATTTCTCTCCTGCCGGCGCTGCGCCGGCGTATGTTGCACTAACGATCTCGTCGAGTGCTTTCATGGCAGTCTCGACGTGTTTGCGCTCGAGAATAAAAGGCGGAAGAAAGCGAAGGACCGTCTCGCTGGTGCGGTTGACGATGATGTGGCGATCCATGAGTTGGCCAGCTACTCGTTTCGCCAAATCGGCTGAGCTGAGTTCGGCGCCCAGCATCAGCCCGATGCCTCGGACGTCGACGATGCATTCGTGGCGCGCCGCGAGTTTTGCAAGTTCTTCGTGGAAAAATTCGCCGACGTCGTGAATGTGTTTGAGGAGGTCGTCTCGTTTGATGGTATCGATGACAGCGATTGCCACCGCACATGCCAGAGGGCCGCCGCCGAAGGTTGTGCCGTGCATGCCCGGAGTGATGGCTTCGGCTGCAGCGTTCGTGCAGAGCATTGCTCCCATGGGGATGCCGTTTGCGATTGGCTTCGCCAGCGTCGTGACGTCGGGGAGGATGCCGTAGTGCTGGCAGGCGAACCACTTGCCGGTGCGGCCGAGGCCGGATTGGATTTCGTCTGCGAGCAGGAGGGCGTCGGTGGAGTCGCACAGCTGGCGCGCGGTGGCGAAGAACTCTCGCGAGATGGGGTGGATGCCGCCCTCGCCCTGGACGGGCTCGATGCAGATGGCGCAGATGTCGTTTGAGAACTTTGCGCGGAGGTCGTCTACGTCGTTGAAGCGTACAAATTCGACGCCGGGCATCACGGGTTCGAAGGGTTCGCGATACTTCAACTTGTGCGTCGTGGCCACCGCACCCATGGTGCGACCGTGGAAGCTGTGTTCGACGGCGAGAAATTTTGTGCCGATGCGACGGCCTTGGGCGCGCAGGTGTCCGGCGTGGGCGCGAGCTAGTTTCAGCGCTGCTTCCATTGCTTCGGTGCCGCTATTGCAAAGGAATACGCGGTCAAGGCCGCTGATCTCGGCGAGGCGGAGGGCGAGTTCGGCGGTGTGTTCGTGGTAGAAGAGATTCGAGGTGTGGAGGAGACGCTTGCTTTGGCGATCGATGGCCTCTTCGATGGCGGGGTGTCCATAGCCAAGCGCCGATACGCCGATGCCGCTGAGGAGGTCGAGGTAGTCCTGGCCGTTTTCGTCGCGGAGATAAACGCCTCGTCCGCTGACAAACAGATAGGGATTGCGCTCATAAGTGTTGAGGAGAAGTTTTTTCTCCGCTGCCTGGATCGATGCTAGTTTCATGCGACCATGACCTCCGTTCCATCGTTGACCCGGGTTGAGACGAGGTCGGGCAAGAGCCAGGCCGCCTCCGCGGGAAGAATACGTACGCGCTTAACTCCGTGGGTGAGGGCGTCCCGGCAGGCGTTCAGCTTTGGCAACATGCCGCCGGAGACGACCTGCGCTTTTTCCATGGCTGGGATTTGGGCGAGGGTGAGCCAGCGCATCACGTTGCCATCGGCGCCTTTGACGCCGGGGACGTCGGTGAGGAAGACGAGGGTGTCGGCCTTGGTGCCGATAGCGCAGGCGGCGGCCATCTCGTCGGCATTGATATTGTAGTACTCGCCGTCGAAACCGAGGGCGATGGAAGAGATGACGGGGACTGCGCCCATGGTCCAGATGGCTTCAAGCCAACGGGGGTCGGTTGCGGCGATCTCGCCGACAAAGCCGAGATCAGGGTTGGTCTTTTTCTTGCGGGCACGGAAGACATGGCCGTCTCCGCCGGAGAGACCGACCGCGGATTGGCCGTGAGATCCAATCGCGGCGACCAAGGATTTGTTCACTCGTCCTGCAAGGACCATCAGAGCGGCGTCACGGGTTTCGGCGTCGGTAATGCGGAGGCCGGAGATGAACTCGCTCTTCTTGCCCATTTGAGCGAGGGTACGGGTCAACTGCACGCCACCACCGTGTACGACGGCGACCTGGTTTCCGTCGGCGACGAGGTCGGCGATGGCTTTGCCGGATGCGTGGAGTATCTTCTTGTCCTCAAGGGCGGCACCGCCTAATTTGACGACGAATCTCACAGCAAGCCCTCCTCTTCCTTCCATCCACACATTAGATTCATGTTTTGTACTGCCTGACCGGCTGCGCCCTTCAAGAGATTGTCGAGACACGAGACCATCACCAGGCGTTTGCCGTCGGCTGCGAGAGCAAAACCGAGGTCGCAGAAGTTGGTGCGGACGACGTTTTGAATTTCCGGCAACTGCGGAGAGGCGTGCAGCCGTACCATTGGACTGTCTTGATAAAACTGCCGCAGAACTGCGGAGATCGCGGCGCCATCCGTCGCATGCTTTAGCCGAAGGTAGATGGTGGACAAGATCCCACGCGGTATCGGTAATAAATGTGGGGTGAACTGAATCTGATCTGCGTGAAGGTGGAGTTGCTCTAGCAGTTCTCCGGTGTGACGATGACCAAAGACGGCGTACGCCGAGAGATTGTCGGCGGCATGCATGAAATGGGTCTTTGCCGTCGCGGCCTTTCCAGCTCCGCTTACGCCGGACTTCGCATCGCAGACGATACCGTGGGCAACGTCGACAAGACCCGCCTGAAGTAGAGGCGCAAGTGCGAGAATGATCGAAGTGGCATAGCACCCGGGGTTGGCAACAAGGCGGGCTTGCCTGATCTCGCCGCGATGCAGTTCGGGGCAACCGTAGACTGCTTCGGACTGCAATTCTGCGGCAAGCTCGGGGTTGGCATCTTTCAGACGGTAGACGGCCCGATTGACGTTCTCTTGCAGACGCCAGGCACCACTGAGATCGATGACTTTGATGCCCTGGCCGATTGCCTCAGGAACCCACTCGCGAGATTGATCGTGCGGCGTTGCCAAAAACAATACTTCAATGCCGGAGTCAACGATGCGTTTCCAGCTGAACGGCAACACTTCGTTGGCCTGATGACCTCTTGGCGTTGCGAGTTGCGGGTGAAGGTCTTCGAGATATGCGGACGATCCTTCCTCTGCCTCGCCCGCACGGCCGAGGAATATTGGTGCAGCAGCGTTCAGTTTGGGATGACGCAGCAGCAGACGCGCGAGCTCGCCGCCGGCGTAGCCGCTTACGCCTGCTACGGCGGTGCGGGGTGTTCTTGCCGGGGCGTCGTTGCTCCGTGGATTGGCTCTTTCCACCGAGCTAGTTATTATTGAGTTAGCCAAGATATCCTTCGATTCGGGTTTTCAACAGATTTGCCTGTTTCTCGTCTGGGCAGATAATAAGGACGGTGTCATCTCCAGCGATGGTGCCTACCACCTCAGGCCAGTCTTCGTAGTCGATTCCGGCAGCGATCGGTTGAGCGCTTCCAGTCGTTGTCACAAGAACCAGGAGATTCATCGCTTGTCGCACTTCAAGACCAAAACTCTCCAGAACTTCGCGTATTCCGGGTAAGTCGTCTTCGTCGCCATCCGACCCCGCGGGAAGCGAGTAGCCTTCAGGTCCTTTGTTCAACCGCAGCTCATGAATGTCGCGGGACAACGTCGCCTGAGTGACATGAAACCCACGCCCTGCCAGCTTTCGACGCAGTTCGTCCTGACTGGTGACTGCAGTTTTTACCAGCAACTCCTGAATCACGGCATGACGTTGTTGTTTCACTAGATTGTTTTTACCTGTTCTATAGCTCTTACGTCGTCAACGCAGCTTGAAACTAAATCGGTAGACCCGGCTGCCATGTATAAATATACATTATTTTGTGTATATTTATACATGGAGATTAGAATTAGCCTCAAACAGAACGATAAAACACTCTCCAAAAGGAAGGTGTCGTCCCGAGCATTCGTGGCTCCGCACGACGTATAGTGAAGCATGGAACAGTCTGTTGCATCCACTCTGACGCGAACCTCCGGAGGGGTTTCTGTGTCTTCGGGAGTTTCGTTGTCTCTGATCGATGAGCGTTTTGATCACGATTCCTGTGGCGTTGGGTTTGTTGCCTCGGTAGAGGGGGCGCCCTCTCATGAGATTCTGCAGCAGGCGTTGACGGCTCTGAGTCGGCTGGCCCATCGTGGCGCTACGGCTGCGGACGGAAAGAGCAGCGACGGTGTCGGCGTCATGACCGCAATTCCGCGGGCTCTACTGACCAAGGATATCAATTTTGCGATTGAAGAAAGGCAACTGCTTGGCGTCGGCATGGTGCTGCTGCCCGTGGAGGAGACTCGTGCGGAGGCGCTAATTGAGCGCTGCCTAGTCTCTCATGATTTTACGGTGTTGTGTTGGCGGGAGGTTCCGGTTTGCACGGAGTGGCTGGGAGAGATGGCGCTCGGCACTATGCCGAAGATTCGGCAGGTGCTGGTGGTTGACTCGGGCGAGGGCGAGCCGGAGACGATGGAGCGGCGGCTCTACCTGGCACGGAAGCAGTTCGAGCGGGCGCACGCACAGGGCGATGTGACGGGGTATATCTGTTCGCTGTCGTCGCAGACGATTGTTTATAAGGCGATGTGTACGGGTGAGTTTCTGCCTAACTTTTTTCCCGATCTGGCATCGGACGATTACGTGACGCCGTTCGCGATCTTTCATCAGCGCTATGCGACGAACACTTCGCCCACCTGGCATCGGGTGCAACCGGGCAGGAAGCTTGGACACAACGGTGAGATCAACACCGTGTGGGGGAATCGATCACGCATGGCGGCTCGGGACTCGACGCTGCCGGTGGAGTGCAAGCCGGTTTTGACTCAGGGCGGAACCGACTCTACGAGTCTGGATGAGGCAGTCGAGTTGTTGTCTCAGAACGGAAGGACCTTGGCGGAGTCCATCCGGATGTTGCTTCCACCTGCGACAGATGGGCATCATGCCTCTTCGTTTCTGCGTTATCACACGGATTGCGCTGAGCCTTGGGATGGGCCGGCGGCCATCGCGTTCAGCGACGGTGAGGTAGTGGGCGCTGCGCTGGATCGCAACGGGCTTCGGCCATGCCGT